>Ga0210043_1000531_pt1 | contig 40245 bp, 55 predicted proteins | sample CryGeymet201501t_FD_183990 | JGI IMG/M metagenome (GOLD analysis project Ga0210043, IMG submission 183990) | Groundwater microbial communities from Crystal Geyser aquifers in Utah, USA - Crystal Geyser metaG 2015-01t (SPAdes) (version 2) | ecosystem: Environmental > Aquatic > Deep subsurface >... | reverse complement strand
GAAGGTCTACTCGAAGAGCGCCGACCATACTGGTCGCTGCGCCAGAATAAGACCCTCCGCGCGGGTAGGGTATCTGTGTCTGCCCTCCAGTTGTGCGGTAGTTCAGAACATCCTGCTCCGCTGCGAAGAGGGCGGGACCAGCACCGATGACGCCACTTGCGTTACCTTGTCCGGTAATGATCGCCGCGTCAGTTGTCGGCGCTCCGGTGCTGTCAACCAAGCTATTGCTGATAGTGGTGCGCGTCGGCACGCCCTGATGGATAGCGGAAAAGCGAGCCACTTCCCACGTAAACGCGGCATTTACGCCGCCCGTGAGGTAGAAAAATCCAGTGCTACTAAATGTACCTGTGGTGCCGATGAACTGCTTGGCCATGTAGACCTTCCACGCGCCAGTACCGGCTGTCGGGGTAAGCCAAGTGAAGGTGCCGCCTGTACCGAAGGGGTTTGATGCCCAAGCAAGATCACGGCCCACCGGAATTTTGGCAATGATATAATATTGGATCACCGCGCCTTTGACGTAGAAACCCGGCTTGGCTACGGTAGACAGGGTGAGGTTCAGCCCAAAGCCGCCATAACCCGGACTGGCAGGCCCGGCGCCGTTATAGCTGATGACGAGCTTGTTCTTCGAACCGTTTGGCGCTGTGTCGTCAGCTGCGATGCTCGTCTGCACCGCCACGCCGCCAGAGTTATTATACGCAGGGAGCGTGACGCCGCGCGCGAAGTCTGGATCAGGCACCAATTCGTTGCCCGCTTGATTGCCGGCCAGCTCTTCTGACGAAATTTTGTACGGACCCCCGGTGTTGATGCCTGACGTCACGTAGCCGGCGCTGTCCAGTCCAAGGCCCGGGCGACCATCGACGGCCCAGGTCGGCCGGCCCACGAATTCCGGATCGCCCCAGTTCAAATTTGGCTTGAAGATGAAAGGACCGCCGCCGGTGACGCCGCCCGCATTATTGTCGCCGGTGACATCCGCACCTTCATCGACCGTGGCCAGCTTCGTGCGCTCTATCTCGAGCATTGCCTTGCGAATCACGCCATCAGAAATATCGTCGAGATTGCCGACGGCATCACCGAGGTCGACCGGGGATGCGTAAAGAGCCCAGTTCGCGTTCGATGTTGCCGGCAGCACGGGGAGGGGGGCCGCGCTTCCCGCTTTTGGCGTGTTGCTGGTAAAGAGCCATTGCGCACGGCTGGGGCCAAAAACGACGTGGCCCACACGGTATGTCTCGAGCGTATCAAAGTCTCCGCGCAGAACGATATCGGATTCGTAATCGATTTCATCGGCTGTGTGGACCAGATAGGTTTTTTCCGACGACATGCTCAATGCATGGGTCACCTGCGGCGGAGACGTCGTCTGCCAATTGGTGATCCGGTGGACGGCATTCTGCCTGTTCATTTCCAACTGCTGCGACCCGCCGGGGATCCGGGTAGCGCCGATCGTGCCGTCCGGGTGCAGGACGGGCATCCCGTTCAGAGAAGACATCAGCCGCTCGAGCAGCTGCTTGACCCGCTCAGAACTGCGCGACCAATAGTCGACCTTGCATTGCTCACCGCAAAGAGCATCGGCTTGCGCCTGAATGTTGAGCCACTCCGTACCCCTGATCTTTTCCGGAGCGATCTGGGCATGCGCGAGCAACCGGATAGCGAACTCTCCCGGCCGGCCGTAGCCGAATACGGGATCGGCAGTAATTTTCCCCGATGGTGGCGCGCCCAGGCGGACCAGTCCATCTGCGAAGCTCGTCGCCCACTGTCCTGGCTGCAGATCTGCGGCGACCAAAGCAGCGTAATTGGCGAAGTTTCCCGAGCTGGGCCCGAACGAGCCTCCGTCTTCATAAAGACCTTCACAGCCCTCCATATTGCCATAGCCATCCAGCTGAGCAACCAGATTGACGTTATCGATGAAGAAGAGCTCGACGTTGAAAGGGGAGCCGAAGCCGGCCGGCTTGAATTGGTTAGCCAGTTCCGGTTCGCCGCCCAGCCCGCCGCCACCGGTGTATTTCAGATAAAGCAGGGCCCGGTCGATAATGTCCCGGTCATTCTCGAATTTGATGGACATTTCGCGAGAGTCTGGCGCGGGGACACCGTCAACGATCTTGCCATCCATGATTACGGACATGGCGCTCGTCCGGTTCCCGGTGCCAGACCAGATGCGGATCCGCGCGTTCTTCCAGAAAAGACGTTCCACATTTGCGATACGGCTCAGGTTCAGATTGGCATCTCCGCGCGCGTAAGCGGTGGTACCGCTGAAATCATCATCGGACAGGGTCATCCCCAGCCGCGGCGCACGCTCGAAAAGATTGAGCCACGGCACACCGTCGGCGCTAGCAACCGTTGCGTTCAGCGTCCACGCTACGCGGACTGAAACAGCTTCACCCGTGTCCTGGTCGACGGGCTCAATCAGGCAAAGAATATTTCTCATTTCAGACCTTTACACAAAATTCAAATATGGGAGCATCGCTAATACACCGGAACCACCACCGCCCCCGCCATATTGATAAGGGGACGCACCGCCATTTTGCAGCGCGGCGAGGATCTGCTTCAACGTCTCTGACTGAGAATACATCGCATTCAGTTGGTCGCGCTGGATCAGGTACGAATCTTCTTCAAACGGGCTCGCCGGCAGGGTACCGGTTGAGCCGGTCACACTGGACGCATCCCGCGCCTTGGCAGCAAGATCAAGGATGTCGTCGAAATCGGCGAAGAAGCCAGCCTTGCTGCCATAAAGCTCGCGAGACGCTTCCTGAAAATTCTCCAGCGCCGTGATCAGTTCGTCCTGGTTGACCAGCTTGCCGGCCTCGATGTCCGCCCGGTACTCTTCGACATCGGAGCGCGCGTTGTCATAGACATCCCGGCGTGACAGCGGGCTTTCCGATGATGACGTCATCCGCGTGATGAAATCATCCAGAGCCGACACAGCGGAGTTGCTGGCCTGCTCTATGGCAGCGGCGCGCTCGAAACCGTAAAGCTCTTCCAGATCAGCATATTCCGCGGCCGACGCGCCGGCTTCACCGAAGATCTTGATCAGGGACCTGAATTCCTTGTTCACATCGTCGACCGCGGCGCCGACCGGATCCTTGAACCTCTTGAGCCGGGTGAAGACGCTTTCAAAGCGCAAGGCCTGGTCGAGGGCCCGCTCCAGGTCATCGCCGGCCTGCAGCAAGCGCTGGGTCGACGCACGGATCCCTTGGACGGCGCCGTCAGAGATAGCATCGAGAATTGCGAAAGCTACAGCCTCCTGAGCACCGTCTTCGCCGAAATCGACGATATCCGGCCGTCCGCTGCCGCCCTTTAGTTTGCCGGTCCGGCCGGTCGTCGAAACGCGGAACTTGCCCTTATATTGACCAATGGACAGGTTGAAGCGCCCAAGCTCGCCGCCAAGGGCATCAACGATTCGCATCAGCCCTGACTGGACCTCGCCGGCCAACGTGTCCGCCGCCTGCCGGGCATTGCCGTCATTGCCGACTATTGACGCCGGGTCGCCGCCGGTCACCACCGCGGTGCCGTATTTCTTCTTCTTGAACAGCCCTCCGACGACGCCGCCGATCAGACCGCCCGCGATCGCGCCCAGCGGGCCGGCGAACATTCCAAGGCTGCTGAAAAGCTCCGCGCCGATCGCCTTACCGGCAACCCCGCCGATGGACGACCCAAGCGATGACGTGTCGGCGCCAAGTCCCTGCGCGAGACCGCCGCCCAGCGAACCGAATGCGGCCGCTTCGGCAATCTTGCCCACGCTGCCCAGCGCCTTGGTGATGGGGCTGGATGCCCCGAAGACACCGCCGACCAGTCCGCTGATGCCCTTGTCGATGAAACTGCCCAGCGAGTCGGGCAAGCTTTCGTCTTGCGCCGGCAGCCGGCCATTGACGACGATATCCTGGTTCATCCGCTCCGCGGCAACTTCGAGCTTCCCTGCTGCGGAGTCCAGCGCGTCGGCCGGGGCGTCCAGGCCGGCGATAGTCGCCGCCACCTTCTGCATTCCGTCGCTCACTTCGGTTTTTACCGGAGCGGGACCGTTGATGCCTGTTTGCGACAGAATCTTGTCCGTCTGCGCAGCAGCTGCGTCCATCAGGCTGACCGCGGCCTGGTCGAGCTTTGTGCCGGCGTCCGTCAATCCCTTCGCCGACGAATTCATGTTCCGGGTCAATTCGTCCCGAGCCTTCTTCTCCGGATCGCCGATCAACTTTATCCGGAATTCTTGCGAAAGCGCGTCAAGATATGCATTTTTGATATTATTGGCGAAATTCTTGAGACCGCCAGCCACATCTCCGCCCAAGCTGTCCCGGAACAACCCTTGCAGGGCATCCCCTGCGGTACCGGCGAGCCGCGCGTAATTGTCGACCAGCCGTCCGCGCTGTTCGATCAGGTCATTGACCTCCTGCTGCGCGCGGATATTGTCGAGAATGGTGTCCAGGTCATCGTCCTCGACATCCCCGATCCGGTCGACCAGGTCGTATTTGATCTGCAGGAGCCGGGCTTCCTCTTCCCGGCCGGTCGCGATCAGCTTGCTGACTTCGAGCTCGCGGAGTTGGGCCTGGAGAATATCCTCTATCGGCTTGCGAATCGACTGGTCGAGCGTGTCGGCAATTTCCTTGAAGTTGGCAATGCTGAACGTGCCGAATCCCTCGACTTGCTCGCCGATCAAGTCGGCAATCTGGCGCTTGGTCTTTTCGAGCTTCTCCAGCTGATCCGGGGCATCTTCATATGGGCCAATGGCATTCTCGAGCTTGGAGCGATTGTCGCGCGACCGCTCCGCCTGAATTGCTGCCTTGCGCTCTGCCGCCAGCCGGGCACGCTCCGCCTTTGACGCTGCGTTGGCGCCAGCCGTGCGCGACTTCTCTGCTTCCTTGAGGCCGTTCACCAGCTGGATCTGCTGAGACAGTTCCTCGATATAGTCCTGTTCGGACTGTCCTTCTGCCTTGCCGCGCTGGCGCAATGTCTTGAGCTTGGCGGTTTCCTTGGCAAGCTGCCCGACGGCGGCGGCTTCCGCGGCAGCATTGTTCAGTTCGGTCTTGGTCCGAGACGTAGGGATATTGATAGGCGGCGGCGCCGATGTCACGGCATCGCGGATCTCATCCAGTTCCTTGACGGTCTTCAAATATTCGCGCGCGGACTGGCGCACACCCGATATTTTTTTCAGTACATCGGCCGGGTCGACACCAAACAATCGCGTCGTAAAGTTTCCTTTGAACGCACCAGGATTCCTACGCATAATATCTGTGATGCGCTTGTAATCTCTTTCAAATTTGAATCCGGTTTCGTTCAGATCATCTACAATATCCCGCGCTTTTTTGGCATCTGCCCCTATAATCCCCCGAGAACCTACATCAAACGACCTGGTCAGGCTGTCTTCCGCCTTCCTGAACTTCTGCTTCGATTCTTCTGCTGCGGCGATACGCATATCAACCGCGAACTGCCGCGCTGCTGCCGACGCGCCGGCAAGCATTTCGGTCGTTTGCCCCAGTTCATCCTGGAGTCCATTCTGTGACTGTTCGAACCGCTTGGAAGCCTCGAGCGCTTCATCTGTCTGGGAAGCGAGATAGATGTACCCCCCAGCCGCGACCGCCAATGCAATACCAAGCGGCCCGCCCATGAAGGCAGTGAGCCCGCCAAGCCCTGCGCGCAGTCCTGCAGCCGATACGGTGACTGCATTCACGACGCTGGCTAGGCGAGGGAAACGGGCAAGGGCAGTGCTCATTACTGCGTTCTGCTGGACTTGCGCGGCGGTTGCGGCCGCAGTCGTCGCTGCAAGCCTGGTGTTTGCGGCGCCAAGCTGGGTTTCCACTGCTGCGAGCTGCTGCGCCAGGCGGTACCGGGCTAGCCGGGTCCGGGTCAGTTCGTCCTCCGCGCCCTTGACCGCCTTCGTCTTCGCGATCGTGGCGCTCGACTGGGACTGCTGCGCCACGAACAGCTGGTTCGCGGTCGATAGCGACTTTCGCTCCTTGATTTCCTGAGCATCCAGCAAGCGCAGATTGTCCTGCAGCGCCGCCTTGCGGGCATTCAGGCTCGCGACACGCGACGCACCGGCCGCATTTGTCGCGTTGAGGCGCGAAACTTCGGTGGCATAGAGAAGGTTTCCAGATGCCTGCTGTTCATTCAGGAACCGCTTTGCCTGGACCGCTTTGTTGATATTGCCGATATAGCTTTGCAGGCCTCCAGATACACTTGCCAATCCGGACACGAGGGCGCGGCCGTTGAACGCGATCAGGGCAGCAGCGCCGGCCGCGGCCACAGTGTCGAGATTGTTGGCGAGGCCAGACAGGACGGTGGCCACGGCGGTCGTGGTACCGGTGAACTCATCCAGCTGCCCCACAAATACCGAGAAATTGGTGCCAAGTTCGGTAAGGCTGGACCCGATCCTTTTGGGCAGCCGGGAATATTCAAGCTCGATCTGATCCGCGGACCGCTCCAGCGCTTCTGCGATGACCTGCGGCGTGAGCTTGCCTTCCGCGCCCAGTTCCTTGAGTTTGGCGATCGGCACGTCCAAACCGTCGGCGATCGCCTTTGCCAGCCGGAACGTGTTTTCCCGGACAGATTTCAGTTCTTCACCGCCAAGAATGCCGGACCCGAAACCCTGGCTGAACTGGGTAAGGCCGGCCTTCTGACTTTCTTCCGAGCCGCCGCTGAGCCGTCCGGCTTTCGCCACCGTCTCGATGATCCGGGCGTTTCGGGACTGCTCAATCCCTGCATCCCGGCTGGCCTGGGTGATTTTGTTATAGAGTTCGGCGACGGGCTCCAGCGCCTGCCGGGACCGATTCGCGATACCAACGACCTCATTCATCGCAGCATTGGTTTCTTGCTGCGTTTCATAGAACGGCCGCAGCTTGTCCGTCACGTTCTGATAGCTGGATGCCACGCCTCCCAAACCGAACGCGCCGCCGCCGGCGAGGACGCCGGCAAGCCCTATGCCGGCCAGGGACCGGAAGATTGCGCCAAGGGCAGTGAGCCGGCCGGCCAGCGGGCCGAGCGGGCCCTGCACGACTTGGAGCGCAGATCCGGCGCGGGACAGGCCAATGCTCATTACATCGGCGGAACGGGCGGTCTGGCGCATCGCCACCGACGCGCCGGTGAGTTCGGTGCGCGTCTTGGCCAGCGCTGTATCGGTCTTCTTGAGCGAGGCGACGGCGCGCGTGTTGGAGGACACGAGGCCGGCATCGATCCGGGACCGTGATTTCAGTGCGTCAATTTTTGAGAAAACCCGTTCGGTCTGGTCTTCAAACCGCTTGATGGTCTGGATGGCCTTGGGTTCGATTTCTGCTGCGAGATAACTGACGTACCGGTTGGCGCGCATCACATAGCTCCTAGATTACGTCAGTCAGGTGCTTTGTAACGAAATTCTTCTGCAAATGCGATAGAGATATGGCGGGGCGGGGAGTTGGGATGCGCTCGCCTGTCACTGGTCCGCGTGTCCGCTCACCCTATCGTCTGCCCAAAGCCTTGGCGTGACATCACCAGGCTTACTCCGAACTGCGCGATCATCAGAGCAGCACCGGCGCAGATACCAGTTCGCTGCAATCAGCCCATTGTCGACGTCGGCGGTGCTGATACCCATCTGGTTGCAGCGGCGGGATTTGAACCCGCGACCTCGTGGTTATGAGCCATGCGAGCTACCGGACTGCTCTACGCTGCGGAACTCTGTGTAATTCCCCGGCCGGGGAAAAACAAGGCACAAAAAAGGGCTGGAAAAACCAGCCCCTTCTCTAAAGCTCTGACGGCTTCGTTCTAGATGCCGCGGGCGGCGCTGATGCGCGGTCTTCGGGCCTCGAAGCGGTCGACAAGGAAATCAATGACATCCCTGCCGGCAGCGCTGACCTGTTTCAGCGTCGGCAAGCGGAACATGTGCGCAGGAGCGGCCGCGATCGACATGACGAAATCGAACGCGCGGATCCGCAGCATGTCGAGGAAATCAGAGAAAGATCCGAGAAATGATCCCTGCGGCCCCGGCCGCGTCAAACTTCGAAGGGCGGTATTGAGTTCGGACATCGCTCGAGCCACCGCCGCGATTCCCATAGATAGGGCAAGGATCATGCGCGCTCCAATACTTCGTGTCATGGTTTTCTCCATTCTGGTTCGTGAGGACTGACAAATAGCTCAAATCGCCGCGCCGCGCAATGATCATGCGCCAGCGTCACGGCCCGGACAACTTCCGGTTCTGGTACTGCTGGACATAGAACGGGATCTGCTGCGCCGCATTCTTCGTGAGCCTGTCCTGGGAGAAGCGGGATGCGCGCGTCGTGTACCGGATCAGCCAAAACATCACGACGTATTTTTTCCGGATCGAGTTACGCGGGGTGCGCTGGCCGCGCCTCTTGGCCTTGCCGGTCTTGTTATTGACCACGGCGTCATCGAGTATGAGCATCGCACGGGACGCGCTCAGCGGCACGAATTTCAGCTGCATGCCCAGCCGGGAGGGCGAATTCTTGAAGTTGCCAAAGGACCTGCCCCGGCCGATGCGCGGCAGCTGCTTGCGGACAAGCCGCCCCGCGGCTTTCGTCGGATAGGCCAGCCACTTCCGGCCACCCGTCGGCAGGATTTTAGCCCCCTTGGTATAGGCTTCCAGTGCAGCATTTGCTCGGCTGTTCTGCCCGCCCTTGGCATAGATGGCGCCCCATGCGTCATCACCCGGGGCTGTCTTGCGTTTTTTTAGCGAGGACGTCGACCCGATCGCTCGAGATAGCCCGCCCAGCCCGACGGCCCGGATTTTGTTTCGCGTGGTCTGGTAATTGAATTTGGTGGCCTTATCGGTCGCAAAATGACTTGCCCGCCGCAGATCCGGTATCACCGTCTGTGATATCGGTTTTCCTTGGCGGGCATATCGCTTGCTCATTCCCTGTTTTCTTCCACATGCTTACTGATGGTATTGAAGGCAGCAATCAATTTCACCGGTTGATGTAGCAGGGCGCGGCCATCCGGCCAAACTTCTATTCGGCCTTCTTTTTCGAGTCGGTACCAGAAGCGGACGGCTTCGCGCGAGTTTTCGGTGATAAGCTTTTGCGGGTTTTGCCTGAACGTCCAGCCGTTGATTTCCCATTTTTGCTGCCCGGCAACGGCTTCGATGTCGTCGAACCAGTCTGGGCGGACATACTCTCGAGCAGCAAGGATAAGTTTTTTTCCTCGTCCTGGTCAATCCCCATCATCGCGACGATGAAGGTGCTGATTTCCGACCATGCATCCGCGCCAAGCTCCTTGCGCAAATATTCGGCTTCATGCTTCTCGAGCGGATCCTCCGCCGTTGCATCCGTGTCCCGGTTGTCGCGGAGCCCTTCCCAGTTTGACACGTAATGCTTGATGTTCAACCACTCGATCTTGGCTTCCTGCTCAGCCAGGTCAGACATTACCTTGACGATGGGCGCATATTCGGACTGGATTTTCTGATGGACCTCAATGATTTCCATCCGGTCCTTGATCGGCATCACGACCTCGGGCTTGATCTTTTCCAGCTCGGCGTTGAGTTCGTCTTCCGTCGGCTGCTGATCCTCCGGAACATCCGTCATGTCGATGTAGCGCGCGCGGCGCAGCTGCTGCTGGGTCTGCTCCGCGGCTTCGACCTGATACAGCGTTTCCGACAGGTTCCGGTACCGCTCAGCGGTCTCTTCGTCGAACGCCTTCATGATGCCGGCAAGCATCAGCTGGCGCACGTCGCGCTTGGTGTGGTGGATAACCCCCTCTTTCAGCATCAGCGATGCGTACATATCCCGCTCGTAAGGCGTGGGCACGCGCATCTTGATTTTCACTTTGTTGAGGCGGGCATGATTTTGGAGTGATGGCGGGCGGAAGATGCACTGCTTCTCCGCGGTAAATGGTACGGCCATGTTCGTCAGTTCCTTTCGTTGAGACGTCCGGAATACTGATTTTCGACCCGTTTGCAACAAAAAGGGCCCGCCGATCGTTCGGCGAGCCCTTCTCAGCGGGAGGCTGTGACCTCAGATCAGTAGATAAGCGCCAAGCTGATCGAACGCAAGATATCCTTTGGTTCGGCCGTGCTGTTCAGCCCTACAAAGCCGTTCCGGCCCTGCGGAGAGAAAGGCTTGAGCAGCGCATTCGCCACGCCGGCGACGAACGTGTTGCCAACGCCAAGGCCGTGGACACTCATGATCGAGACAGGCTGGCGAGCAGAAACCAGGGTTTCCGGATTGAACTCGCTCATCAGCTGCTGATTGATGTCCATCGTGATGGTTCGATCGCCGGAAAGGATGAGCTGGCTTTCCTCGCCATCATCCATGTTCTGGTTCGGAGCAGCACCGGTCTCCAGGCCAAATTCGATGCGCATCGACTGGCTGCCCATCTTGATCCCATTGAGCGCGAACTTGCCGGCCTTCGCTGGAGGGATCGGGGTCAGCAATGCATCGGGAAGAACCGGCGCATCTTCATCCTGCGGCATCACGGGGATGCCCGTCATCGCAAATTCAATGCTGGGCAGATCCGTGTTCTGGCGATTGTTCACCGGAATATTGAGCGCAAAGCTCGATACGGCGCAGTCGCGGTAATTGTAGCGCTTCTTGTGACGCCACACCGATGCACTGAGCAGCGGGACACTGACGCCATCGCCAAGGATATAGAACAGGCCGGCCGGGATCGTATAACTGCCGGCGCTGATCGCAGTGGTCATTGTCTCCATCAGCGTGGCGACTTTGGTCGCGCCGTCATAGCCGCGGATCATGGTATTCGCGCGGACACCGGTGCCAGCTGTTGCATGCTGGATCGGATAGCCTTTGTAGAAATCCGCCACCGCGCTCTCTGCGGCCGCAAGCTTGATCGCCCCTGTCAGGGCATTGGTCTGCGCCGTTCCGGTGATCGGCGTGGCGTTGCGGATCTCGGTGAAGCCGACGGCCTGCAGCACACGGCCAAGGGGCCATGCATTGGCAGCGGGAGGCGTTGCACCGCCTGGTCCGCGAAGCCGCGCCGTTGCGCCGGCACGTCCGGTCTCACCCAGGAAAACCTGGGGGCTGTTCCAAATCGACCCGGTTTCGGTATCATCCTCAGCCTCGACGACATCTGTGCCGTTGTCGGGGGTGCTTACCGGCATCAAGTCTGCCGTCGTCGGGGCGTTGAAAGTTCCCGGGGTAGGCTGGATAGTGACTCCGACAGCGACAATACTCTCGCGATGAGCAACCATGTTCTATTCCTTTCAGTCGTTATGAAGCTTCGATTACTTGCCCGCTTCCGATTTATCGTCAGTTTTCTTGCCCGACTTCTGCGTTTCTGCAGATTTTCCTTCCGGTTTTTCGCCCTCGTCTGAGGCAGCAGAACCGGAAGCGTCCGATTTTTTATCGTCCCCCAAGGAAGGATCATAGCCGATCGCGTCATATTCAACGCCGTCCTGGCCCTTGATCTTCATCACCGCATGGCCAAGCGGAGCAGTGATCTTCTGCGCGTCCGAAAGCAGGCTCTGGTCCGCAACGCCGTCGCGGATATCGTCGATCTTGCCGGCTTTTTCCAGCTTGATCATTTCCTGCAGGTCATAGGAAGCTGCATGCAGCGAGATGGGCGGAATAGATTTTTTCTCTTCGGACATGTTTTTACCCTTTCAAAAGAATATGCGGCCGGTCTGATCGCACACGATATACAAAAACCATCGTCTCGACCAGCCTCACGTAATCGCTGGTAGAGACATTTTCATAGTCCGGAGTTTCATCGGTGCCGTCGTACCTGATATCGATGATCCTCCCACCCAGCGTTTCGATCGTACCGGCGGCTGGGCTTTCTGGAAAGAGGCTTTCAAGACAGGTCCTGAACATGCGGCTCGCAACTCCAAAGCCCGTAGGATCATCTTCGCTGTCATCAGTGGGGAGGGCGGTATCGAAGTGAAACCTCGTCTCGAGCAGATAAATCTCCTCCGCTTCGCTATACTCGCCCTCTGACCCGGCCTGGATGTTATTTTCCGTGAGGACCCGGAGCCGCTCAATGGCAAGGCACGGCCACAGCGAACTGTTCGTTTCCTTGAACCGCATATGGCGAACATGAAACGGCTCAGCTGCAGCCGCGCCGACAGGAAAGAGGAAATTCTTGAGCTCCACCAAAATCTCGATATCCGGCATCATCACAGTGCGCGCTCCAGATCGAATGACCAGTACCGGCCGTCATCCACGAGCAGATCCGCTGATGGTCGATACTTGCCTATGAGCTTCGCCAGTGGCCCGGGAGTTTGCTCGATCCGGTCCGATGGTACCGGCTTCTGGGCCAGCTTGTCCGTGGCAATCTTGCAGCGCCAGCGGTGCTTGCCTGGCATGTGGGATGCGAACTCATGTTCATCCTCGGTCGACCGGATGAACCCCGTTATCGTTACCGCGGTGCCGCCGGCCGGGGTGTACAAAATAGTGTCGCCCAGGAATTTCTCAGCCTGGGCGTCCACATTACGCAACCTATTTTCATAGGCCGTTGGCATCAGCGGGTAGGAGCCGCATCGGGATCATCTGGATTTACACCGCCGGTGCCCGAACCTTGTTCGCCGCCGCCGCCAGAACCTTTTGCTGCCTTCTTCTGAGCGATTTCAGCGTCTTCCCGGGCATCTTTCAAGAACTTCGCCCGATCTGCATTGTTGCTCAGGCCGCGATACTTGGCGAGATTTTCCTCATCGAGCTCATCGGTCGCAAGGTCAAGCAACTCGGCGGTCGTCATCCGGCTGAGCGGCTTGTCATCGGCGCCGGACTTGCCGTCGTCGCCATCGTCATCGTCGCCATCATCGTCATCCTTGCCGGACCGGCGGATAGCATCGAACTTCTTGGCCGAGCACTTCTTGACCAGGCCATCTGCTTCGAGGGTGTTGAAGAGCGGTTCCGGCAATTCCAGCGCGCGGGCCTTCGGGTCTGCGTGATCGGGGTCGCCGACAAACATCTGGTTGCGGGAGTTCCGGCAGAAGACGCCAGTGGCGAGGCATTTGATCTTGTCTGACATTTTCGTTCCTTAATCGATGGGGCGGCCCCTGATGACCGCCCCGCAGTGGGATTTACGTCGCGGTGCCCTTGAGCAGCACGCCGGGCTTGATGCAGATGTTGATGAAATAGGACATCAGGTAGATGTCAACGAACATCATCATGTTGATCCGGTTATCAGGGGAGACGATGGAGTAGAATTCATCACCGTACTGGTTGATGTGGTTCATGTCCTCGCCTGGTGCCCGGTACTCCTTGAACAGGTCAACGCCGCCGACCGGGAAGAACCGGATTTCGTTGGCGCCCAGCGCGATCGTGGAATTGTCGTTCGTGCCGCGGAAGTGCATCCAGGTGATGCCGCCAAAGCTGAACTGGTCCCACGTCTTATCGTTCCGCAGATCCGCAGCTGCCGCATAGCCGAGATAGGTCTCCCGAACTTCGGGGTTTTTCATCAGCTTGCCCCATGCAGCATCGCCCATCTGGGCAGCCACATAGGTCCGGCCGTTGACCCAGCTGTTATTGGCGATGCGCTGCATTGGCAGGATGATGTTCGTCATCAGGAATTCGCGCAGATTGCCGTCAGCAAGAGTCGTCAGGGCAATGGTGAGCGTAGAAGGCCGGGCGATTTCCATGACGTCGAACACATCGATCAGGATGTCGCCATTGGCTTTGAGCACATAGCCGTCCAGAGCAGCGAGCTTGTGATACTCGCGGGTCAGTTCCAGCTGACGGATCAGCTTGCGCTGTCGCCGGTCGACTTCGTCCGTGGCGTTATCGAGCGCGACATCGAAGGCAAGGTTCGGCGAAATGATGTTCTGCAATTCGCCGGCGTTGATGCGGTCCTGCTGACGGATGCCGAAGGTAGGCAGCGAGACCTGCGTTTTGTAGTCACGGTCCGGGAAGGTCATCTGAGACCCGCGTTCCGTGGGATCGATGATCTGCAGGCTTTCTTCCTCCTTGACCAGGAGCACATTGGTCGTTCGGATTGGCTCGGGCTCAAAAATACCCATCTCGGCCAAGGTGCCCGGGATATATTCAATATTTCCCAGAGCTTCGTGGACTTCGGTGGCTTGAAACCGGCCACTTGTGAAAACATCATATGCGAGCATTTTCTTTCTTCCTTAAAATTTACCCGCGCCGCGCCACGCCGGTGTTACCAAAATGTTAAGCCTGCCGGATAAGCACTCCGAGATCCGCCAGCGCCGCAATCGCAGCAGTCTTCTGCGGCCCGGTGATGCCCGACGCAAAGGTGATCTTCTTGCCGTTCGCGACGGTGTGACGATTGTTGATCACGCCCTTCTGGTCGGCCGTCGAGATATCCAGGCCGTCGAGCAAGATGCCCTTGGCATTCTGGGTGCCATCGGCGGCGGCCGGAGCGTGCGGATAATATTTCGAATCCGACGTCTTGATGGCCATCAACGAACCTGGCTCTGCGCGGGCCGTCAAAGGTCCGACAGTGATTTCCTCGCGGCTCAGAAATTCCTGATCTTCAATGATGTGTTCCCGGTCGAGGATCCGGTTCATCTGGGTGCCAACTCCGATAGGCATAATATTTTTCCTTCCAACTTTTGATTAAAATCAGGCGTTCACAGCCTTGCCTTTGCCGTGAAGCCGTGCGTTGCGCTGCTTGGCCCGCTCGGCTTCACGCTGCTTTTGCGCGGACATGGCATCCGCATCCAGACCCTTCGGCGGATTGACGCCGTTACCGGTGTTGGGATTGGCCTGCGAGTCAGCTGCGGGTGCAGTGCCTGCGGCTGCAGGGGCGGCGCCGTTCAATCGCGCGGCGGCGGCGGCGGCGGCAGCGACGTGATCGGTGCCGCCGGCCTCCGCTTCGACTTCCTTCACGGCGTCAATGACCTGTTCGGCCGACATTTCCGTGTTGCGAAGGAGCTGCCGGGCATGGGCCTGATGTCCCTGACAAGCAGGGTCCGCCAGTGCGGTCAGGCAGCGATCGCGTTCGGCTGCAGCGGCGGCGGTGAGTTCTTCGGGGGATGCGGACTGGGACTCAGCAATGATGCTGGCGGTGTCGGCTTCGATTTTCGCGCGAAGGTCTTCGGCAGAAATCTCGATGGCTTCTTCGCCACCGGTGATGGAAACTTGCGAAGCGGCGCCGAGCAATGCGGCCACGCTTTTGAATCGACTGGAAAACGACATATTGGGGCTCCTGGTTTTAGGCCAGGTATTGAGTGAACATCTCCCAAACCTGGTCCTCGGATGCTGTTTGATCAGCGAAGCCCATGTCCCGTGCGTGATCGCCTATATATGTCAAACCATCTGCCTTGGCTATAGAATCTTTGATTTTTCCGAATTCAGTGCTGTTCCGGCTCCTGTTTCGCGCAACAGTGTCTGCCAGCTGCTCGTGCGTTTCGTCCAATAATTGCTGGATATCCGCCACTGCTTCTGGAGACATGTCCTCGAAAGCATTGATTTCAGCCTTGCGCCCGACGGAGCGAAATGCCCTCAGTTTGACGCCCTGCATCGCGAGCTGCTCCTGCCGATCGGCATGCATGAACATGCACCCGATGGAACCAATCTCGGCCGAGCGGGTAGTGAAGATCTTGTCCGCGCCAGAGCAGATGATATAGGCCGCGCTGCACATCTGCTCGTTTGCCATGGCCCAGATCGGCTTCCCGCCATTGCGCTGATTGGCCGCGAAGATCAGGTCCGCGATATCCAACATTTGAGAGACCGTGCCCCCGCCCGAATCGCAATCGACCAGGATGCCGTCGATGCTGTCATCATCCAGGGCAGCGACCAGCTTGGCCTTTATCCCGTCATAGCCGGTGAAACCAGACACAGGATCCAGCCCGTGCCGGCGGGTCAGCGTCCCCATGATGTCGATGCGCGCGATGTTGTCGATCTGGGGGAATATCTTCTCCGGCCGCGCACTGCGAACCCGGCCGATATCCGCCACTGTTTGCGCCGCCAATGCATCCATCGCGTTCCGGTCCAGCGCTTGCTGCTGGTCATCAATAATCATGTCTACATCGATCCGGGCACGGACCGCGCTGACTAGGATATTCGCCCAGCGCGGGGAGATGCACACCACCCGGTTGATCATCTCGGAAGCAACGAGCGGCAAATAGTTCGACTTATCCATTATTCTTCGTCCTCTTCCTTCGTGGGCTTGGGCTTGGGATTGCCCTGCTCTGGATCCTCCTGCGCGTCATCTTCCGGATCTGCAGACGTCGCCGCCGCCGGGCCCTTCCGCATTGCGTGGTATTCCGGCATCGTCGGCAGCACGACGCCGCGCTCCCGGGCATATTCCTGCTCCGCGGCGATGCTGTCGATATTCGTTTCGAAGTCCTGCCCCTGCGATGCGGCTTCCTGCGTATAGCTGGTCATCGCCTTTTCGGTCCGTCCGCCGGCCGCTTTCTGCTCCTGATCCGGATTGATGAACCCTCGGCCGGGACCGCGGAATTCACAAGACGTGTAGGCAGTGATGTTCTGGAAGAAGTCCGGCGCCCAGTTTGGCAGCTTGATCAGGCCGCGCGCCACGCATTCCTCGGCGAATGCCACGACCACAAGCTTGGGCACGTTATTGTTGAAAAGTGTCCGATCGATCATGATCAGGCGCCAGATATCGATCAGCGCGGCCTGGGCGGAGCTGAATGTGGTGTCCGAGTAATCGCCGCTGAACATCTCATAGGTCAGGTTTTGTACCGCGGCCTGGGCGCGGTGATGCGATTTGCGCAGCGAATCATTATTCTTGCGCGATCGGCCCGATGTCGAGAGATGGAGCTTATCGTCCGGCGCGAGCACGGGCACGCGGACATCGCCGGCCATGATCGCATTTTTCTCGTAGTGCGCCATTTTCGCATCGAGAACATCTGCGATCGATGACTGCGCGCCGGTCTCCGGCGTCTCCAGCTTCTTGAGAATTTCGGTCGCGGACATGGTGGACTCGATGTACATCGTGAACATCGCGTCGAGGACTTCTGCCTGCAGCTCGGCATCGTTAAGCTTGTCCAGATCGCGGTAGCTGCGCAGCGCAGAAATGATCGGCGGCATAGCTCTATGCACCGCCGGCCGGTTCTTCATGAACCAGTGGATGCATACCGGCCGGCCCCAGTCCGTCTCGCGCGGCACGCGGGCCCATTCGGTAGTGCCCTTCCCGCCATCGCTCGGGTGCGACTTTGTGATCCAGTACGCGACCGCGCCGCCGTACTCGTCCAGTTCTACCCCGGCCTGCATCATGGGGCCATCCTTGTTCAAATTTTCATTGAGAACGGATGTCGGGGTTGAGAGGCGGTCCGGATCGACCAACTCGATATAGGTTGCATATTTTGCCTGGTGCTTTTGCATGCGCTCTTCATCGTAGCGAACGATCAGCAGCGCCTCGCCATCTGGGCCGTAGCCGGACTGTGCTGCCCGGAACATCAGTTCACCGAATTCAGACTGCCGGTGCGCGTCCAGCATGTGCCGGTGATCTTGAGAGAACGGCACCCACAACGCCTCGATCTGTTCAGCAAAAAGCTTCTTGAGTTCCCGGCCGCGATCCATATCAAGGCCCATGGCCCGCCAGTTCAGCGTGCTTTGGTACCGCAGTTCAGCGCCCACGGCATTGGCGGAGCGCTTGAAGCCGGCCGCTTCGGCCAAGGGACTGTCTTGCACCACCCGCCTGGCGTTGATAACCGCCTGCCGCCTGCCGGCCTTCACTTCCTTTGCCCCGCTGGTCAGCTGCGGCGTCGCAAAGACATTGCCGCCGAGAAACGTCGGGCTTACGCCGCTGCGCTGGCCTGGGTTGGCAAAAAACGACGGTGCGTTGGCATCGAACTGCTCAATTTTCGAGGTGACGTGCGCGCCGTCGGCGGAGACCTTTTTCTTAGACATCACCGGCCTCCAAAGCTTACACTGATTGCTCCGCCTTGCGACGAGCCATCCAGTCGCTCGAGTTCCGACTCTGCTTCGGAAAGATTGCGCCGCAAGTCGGACTTGTTCATCTGAAAGAATTCCATCCGGCGGTCTTCGGCCCAGATGCTTTTCAACTCACCCTCGGTGCTGGTGCCGCGCAGAAAAGATCGCGCATCACTGATATAGGTTTCCAGATCCTCTCTGGGCATGCCGGTGAAAATTCCCATAGCGATTCCTAACTGTTAAGTTTGGCGAGCCGGCTAAAGAAGCCTTGCACTGCGCTCTCCTTAACATCGCCGTCTTCGTTTGGCGAGAGTTTGAAAGGCTTGGCCCAAAATGGGGGATTGTTTTTCCAGTCGATCGCGAAATGCTCCGGGGCCAGCAGCGCGCGGCAGACCTCTGCCATAACCCAGCCATCCCACGTTTCATTCCGTCGGCCTCCGGTTTTCATCCATTGGCCCATCACCCGGGTCTCCGCGACCAGTTCCTTGCCATAGGCGTCGTCCAGATCCGCCGGCAGGTGCATGAAGAGAGGCCCAGGGTTCGGGACGCCCATGCGCCGCGCGATCATGTTCTTGACCTCATGCACGTTGACGGTGCGCTCCGTGATGGTCACCGGCAGCGGACGGCCGGCCTTGTCCTTGTCGAACGGGCGGGGCTTGCCGAACAGATCCGTGCCGCGGTGCGCGCCGCCGCGCGAGAGCAGCACCCGCCAGACAGGGATGGGATTATTCGGCCGTCCAGCGATATTAGCGAACCAGTTCCGGGCATTCTCGGTCACCGCCCCTTCGCCGCCCGAGTCGACCGCGACCTTGGCGATGCCCATGAACAATTCGTCCGACCCGGCGACGGGATAGACCTGGTTGAGCACGGCCTGCTCGATCACGTCCCAGTCCTCGAGCCGTTCGGCCGGGTTGATGTTTCTCAAGCCTATCCGCTGCTTGATAGAGAACCGGTCGATCAGAACGGACTGCTTCTGCTCGTCCCAGCCGATCACCGTGGTTTCGAAGCTCGCACCCTGCACGTCGACGAAGGCAGTCAGGAACCGAACCCACTGCGGAACAACACCTATGTGACATTGCTGGTTCGTCAGGCGGGATTTCACTTCTTCCCAGTCGCGCGGCAGTGAAGCTTCATCATCGTCGGAGTCCGTCTCGCCCAGCGATTTGACCAGAACTTCCTTCATCTTGCGGTGAGAGCCGGTGCGCTGCTCTTCGTCCCACGCCTCCATCCACTCCTGCGACAAACCGGCCAGCTTTACGAACGGCGCCATGAACGCGTGGATGACAAAGCCCGCCCGGTCGAAAACCTCTGGCGTGCCCACAATGTTTTCGTGCTCGTCTATCACCAGGCCGCGGCGCATCCAGACGCCTGCGCGGTCCATCTCCAATCGCTCCGTGTCTCCAAAGTGCAGGCCGCAGTCCGGGTTAGGGCAAACCAGCGCGACATTCTCCGCGACGTACTGCGTCAATTCGTCGACCGGCATATCCTTCTGCGAATTGATCAGCTGCCGGATGTTCCACGTCACCCTGCGGGTCTTACCGATTTCCACGCACGGGGACATCAGGTGCGCGCACGCGGGGCAGGTCCATATCCTGAGCCGCCTGTCGCTCTTGATCAGATAGGCGTCGACTCCGAACTCTGGCCCGGCATCGGGGTGAGACGCCAGCAAGCCCTTTGCCATGTTCCCATATTCTCGTTGCCGGTTTTCAATCAGGGTGATCAGCGCTTCGCGGATTGACGGCCGCATCGCGTCCACTTCGTCGCCGACGATCACCGCAGCGGACCGGCCGCGGGTGGTAGAAGCGTTCGCGGCAAGCCATTCCCAGATGGCGCCGTCGATCTTTTTCATGTCCCACTTGTTTTTCCCGGCCCGGTCCCATTTTTCGTTGAGCTCTTCGTGATTGTTGAGCATCCAGTCGACACGTTCCGCGACATAGCGCTGAACGTCCGGGCCGCTGTGCATGTACCAGAGCAGGTTCCGGCTGGGCCCGAACTGGCCGATCTTGATCGCGTAATTCTCGAATCCTACCGTCTTCCCGCTACGCGCAGGGCCTTTGACAATCACGAAGCGCTTGGTCGGATCGTCGCAAGCGTCGTGGATTTCCTCTAGATAGGGAGTTTTGTCCGGATCGAAGTCCGTATATCCCCCGCCCATTACCTGCAGCTTTCGGAACCGGCACGCGACTTCGTGCGTCGAGATATCCTCCGGTGGGCGGAGCTGGTCGATCGGGGCCAGCATTGCCGCGCGCGGATCCGCAAGCGTCTTTCTTTCCCGAATCCTGATCAGTGAGGCAGCGATTGACGCGGGATGCATCAGGTCGTTCATATATCACCTGCACACCAACCGAGACATTCGCTCTCGGCTGCATCCTGCTCGATATCATCCAATGGTAGAAGGGCATTCCGCTGTGCATCGCGCAAGATATCAGAGAAGCTTTCACGGGCAAAGTTGTAGTCAAAGGCGGTTTCCTTATCTGCCCACCACTGGCAGGATTCAGGATCCCGCCGAGCCCGGATAACCCGGGCCTTATATGCAAGAAATGGGCACTGGTCGCAGTTCCCAAGGCCACGCTCCAAGCAAAGGTCAAACGGCTGAGATTCCCAAAATTCAAACACGTCGGATTTCCGGATGCCGGCTGCAGCCAAGGGGAAGCAAAAGTGTCGATTGGCATTGCGTCGTGCGTTTGGCATTTCAATAACGCGGTCGCGCTCATCTGCCCGGAAGCCTATAACCTCAGTGTATTCTCCCTCACGGTGGCCAATGGTTTCCATAAAATCGGCGAGCACTTTGACCTTGCAAAACTCGGTGCACCAGCGCCCAGATTGCGTGGAAAATATTGCTTTTTTTCGCGCGATCAATCTTTCAAGCGGTTCGCCTTCTCGGCTTGCGCTGTTGTAACCAACTTCGACGAATCGGCTGGCAGCACCGCCTCGCCGCAGATCAGTGGAAAACTCCAACCAGTGGATCTTGACGCCCCACCGCGAACCGCATTCATTCACGAAACGCAGCGTTTCCTCATGCTCTTTTCCGGTGTTAGCGAAGGCCACGTGCACATCATCGGGCAGTTTTCCACCATGCGCTTCCAGAATTTTCCAAAGCATCATGCCGGACGTGCGGCCGCCAGAGAATGAAATCAGGGCCGGGCCCGGGATGTGATACGGGTTGTTCATTCAGCCGCTTCCTCAATATCCGGCGGAAGCGCGTTCAGATCCTCGATCAGGCCCTGCAACTTGACCAGGCTGGAGCGGATGGACGTCTCGATTTTCTTGCGGGTGTCCAGCGGAAGCGCGCCGTTCGGGTCGACCTGGTTGAGCCAGCCCATCATCTCGGTCCGCGTCAGCGAGTATATGCTCCGATAGCCCGACACAGCATCCTCAACCTTGATATATTTTCCCTGCTCCTGCTCGAGCCTCCAGATCTTCGTCGCTGCACTCGCCATCCGGTCCAGATCAGCGGCAGTCAGTTGCGGCGGCTGGTCGTCATTCGCCGCTGGCTCGCTTTTCGACATGATCTTGCCGATCGCGGCGCGCTTGCGATTCTGCGACTTCGAACTGTCCTTGCAATAATCGATCATGGCCTTGATCGCGGCGCCGGCCGGGTACCAGTGCTTTCCGTCGGCATCGCGCTGCGCCGGCGGAAAATCCTCGAACCGGTTCTTCACCAATCCGCTTATCCGGCCGGGAGACACGCCATAGATCGCCCCGAGCTGCTTTTGATCCAAAAGGTCCTTTGACTTGTGCTTTTTCAGCGCAGCCTCAAGGTTTTCCAGTCTTTTGGGATCGATCGGGGTGGCCAAAATCTATTCCTTCGAACCGTCTTTTTTTGTCCAGCCGAAGCGCTTTGGCTTTGCGAATGTCACCGAGACCAGTTTGCCGCTTTCAGCCATGGTCCGTACCAGATCACGAAACGACCCGCGGCCCTGAAACGTCGCCATGTCATCCTCCCTGACCATTTTTCCATCTATGCCGCGAACGTATTTCTTCATCTCAAAGCCCCATGTGAAAACCAGATTGTCACTCTCCAGCTGCGATAGAACTCAGGATAGCATAGGATTCGGCGCGCTTTTTCAAGAACAAAGCTCCTTCCTCGCAATATTCCTGAACGAACGCGGCATAGTCCCACAGCGCGGTCTTGCGCTTCCTGGCCTGCTCGAGAGCCTCTATCACCAGCGATGCCGGCAAGTCACTGAGTTCCTCAATCATGACTTCGATCCAGTCCGCCCGGTCATCAACGTGGGTCGACATGCCAACCAGCGCGCAAATTTTCATCAGGTGCTTGTTCAGCAAGCCTTCGTCGGCCGGCCGAGCAAGATTCCCGGCGATGTGGGCGAGCTCCGGCAAGCGCGCATGCAGGTCAGCGGGAATGTCCTCGGCTTTCAGATCGCCCTGAGCGGCCCTGCGCGCGAGAATCGGCAGCCTTTCGTCCTGCCGCAAGGTTTCTGCTTTGGCGATTGCCTGATCTACCTGAACCGGCAGGGAAAGGTCGGACATAGGTTTTCTCCATAATCTTCGTGATGTTCGTCGGGCGAAGGATCCAAGCCGCATGGCAGTTCCAGTCCGTCGTCAGACCGAGCAGCAGCGGGCTTTTTGCCACAATTTCGAAAAGCGTGTTCAAAAAATCTGCAGCTTCTTCGCCTGTCTTTATTTTTGCGTCTTTGAACCTTGCTGCCAAAAGCTTCCGCCGCCCCTCTCCCATCAGCTGCGTTTCATGATTCGCCATGCCTGGCAGAACTGGATATTCACTCTGCAGAGCAAGCCATTGGCTTACGAAAAGCATCTCCGAAAAATGGAGAATTTCTTCCTTGTTTTTTGCCCCCCGCAGTATGGGGGTTATATCTTTGGGTTCTCTTAGGGTTATAGTGTCGTCATATGCAGGGGGTGCTGTCGTTATATGCAGGGGGGGTACGTCGTCATATGCAGGAGGTACCCCGGTATCGATGTCGTCATATGCAGGGGGTGCAGTGCCGAACAGATCCTGCTCTTGTTCGTCAACGACATGCCCAAATCGCTGCTTGTAATATTCCTCCGTCGACAGTTCTTTGTGACCGCGCGGACGTGCGACATGGGGCAGCTGATCCAGCTGGAAAAAATATTCGTTCGAGGCATCCTTGCGGGTCCGCTTTTTCAGGACGCCGATCTTGATCGCAACATTGATCTTGTTCTGCACCGTGCGCAGTTTGCATCCGCAGCGCTTCCGGATCGTCTCCAGCGAGGGGAAGCAGTAGCCATGGTCATTGGCGTTGTCGGCAAGGCTGATCAGGACGATTCGCAGAACCGGATCTTCCAGACCGGGATTTTCGCTGTACCAGATACGGTTCATAACATCATTTGACATTTTTTTTCCCCTTCCTCGAATATTCTCTTTTGTTGCGCTGCCTGGCGCCAAGGAATATTCCCTTGAGGATCAGCCGCACCTTGTCCTCAGACATTGCCTTCGCCGGCCGGACGACCCATTCTCCCAGCTTCCAGTCCCATATCCCGAAGCACCGGCGAGCAGACGAGACGAGACCCATGCGCAACGTGAACCTCTCCTTGATCAGGAGATAGCCGGCGCGCTTCTTCATTTCATCCGGGTACCAATGCTCCGGCATATCCTCCCAGCCGCGCTCTCCCGAGACCTTGTACATTCCCGGCTCTTTATCCCTCTGCAGCCACACGGACTTTCTCCCTTCGTACAACCAAAACAAGCGCGCTTGATCCCGCGAAACTGGACGGCAAAAACCGTGGTTTCGCGCCATGGATAACATCTACCACCCGGAACCAGTCTCCGGGTTCTGCGCCATCAATCCGAACGACGGTTTCACCTATTCGGGGGATGCAGCGCATTTCCTGCGCCCAAATAGGTTCCCCGACAGCCATGCACTCTATGTGCACTATCTGGTCAAACTTCATCACTTCCACCCCCTATCCATAGTCTCCGTGCTTTCCTGCTGTGATTTCCAGTTGAAATAATCCTGATCCCGGATCGCCTGGAACTCGGTGTTGAAATAGCTGAGCCGCTTCGCCAGCGCGCCCTCGCGGCGCTTCGAACTGAATATCTCCAGCTGGTGCTGGATTTCGAACAGCTTGGCCTTCCACGTCTCAAGCTTCGCGGGCTGGTTCTCAGGGGGGCGGGTGCGGACATGGTAATATTCTTCCCGGTACAAGAAGACCACCACATCGGCGTCCTGCTCAATCGACCCTGAGTCGCGAAGATCGCTCAGCAGCGGCCGCTTATCTTCACGTTGCTCGATCGCCCGGCTCAGCTGGGCAAGCACGATCATGATTGTTTCGGTCTTGACCGCCACTTCCTTGAGCGTGTGGCAAATATAGGTGATCCGGTCGTTCGTATTGTTGAACCGCTGCCGGGTCTTTATCTTGCCGAGATAGTCGATGATGCAATATTTCAGCGGCGGCTGCCCCTTGCGCTCGAGCATGCGATTCGTGCGGCGGATGTCGGACGCGAGGTCCTCGACGTAAAATTCCGCGCACGTCTCGATGAACAGCGGCCAGCCGTCGATTTCTTCCTCGACCTTGTGCAGTTCTTGCCATTGATGGGGCAGCAGGTTGCCCTCCTGCAGCTGGGTATAGGTCGGGGTGACGTCCTGCTCCCACAGGATGGACGCACACGCGCGCAGGGCTATCTTTTTCCCGTGCATTTCGATCGACTTGTATTTCGTAGGATGCCCCGCCTTCGCCGCCCCGGCCGCGATCGCCGTCGAAATAGCGGTCTTGCCCATGCTGGGACGCGCGGCAAGGATGATCAGGTCTCCGCCCATGCCGCGGCCCGCGACCTTGTTCCAATCCTCGTAAAGGTCGATCGTGATGCCCGGCTTGTCACCGGTGCGGCTCATTTCCTCCAGTTCGGTGATGTTCTCCCGCATCAAGTCTGAAAAGCTTTGGGACATCGGCTTTTTGCTGTGACCCTGGAGGGAAGCTATCCGGTCCTCAAATTGCTCGTAGACCGGTTCCCACGACACGCTTTCGGTCGTATCGGACGCGCTTTTCTGCATCTCGGAAGCCGCCAGCGCCAGTTCGCGCAGCATGGCGAGGTCATAGATCTGGTCGGCGAAGGACCGGGCGCCAACTAGGCCGGCGCCATCGCCGGTGATCTTGGCGAGATAGGACGGACCGCCCAGCTCCTTCATCGTTGGGTCATCTTCAAAATATGGCTTCATCGTCACCGGAGTGCACGTCACGCCATCGTCGATCAGCTGCATCGCCTTTTCAAAGATCCGGGCATGCATCGGCTCGTAGAAGTGCTCCGGCCGAAGCTTCCCGCGGACATCATCGCCAATCCGGTTTTCGATCAGAAGCGCACCAAGGAGCATGGCTTCCGCCTCGACGTTCCGCGGGACCTTTATGCCGGCTTCCTCGCCGGGGGAATGCCGGACATAGTTTTCCTCTGAAAAATCACTCGGCATGAAACGCATCCACATCGGCTTGGGTATATTCGGGATAATCGCCGTCTGCTTCATACACCAGGCGGCTTTCAGGGATCCAGCGGAACCGGGAGTCGCCATCCCCTCCTTTTAGCCACACCATGACGCAATAGCTGGTCGCGGTTGATGCGCGGCGCGGAAGGCCGGTTTTTTCGTCGAGATTGAAAATATCTGGTTTTCCAGCCTGGATCAGTCGGCCCTTGAGCAGCACGACCCGCTCCGCGTAGATTACCACGAAGTCCGGCGGATTGTGCGAGAATATATCGCGGTGACGGTCACCGCTCTCCAGAAAGCTGGTCCGCACGAACATCGCCACGCCCTTTTTTGCGACCTTGAGCGCGGTCATGATGAACTGCTTTGCGATGCGGAACGGCGGGTTTGTGAATACCCAGTCGCGCTTCGGCTCTGTCCATCCGGTGATTGTGAAATCGATGATTTCATGCCGCAGGTTTGTCTGCGCAATCCGCGGCCGATCATTGTAATCGAAAATATCGCTGGCCCGGACGTCTTCGAAATAATCCAGCATGCCGCGGACCATGTGCATCTCGCCGCAGGCCGGCTCCCAAGCCGTGTCTGTCCGGTTCATCATGCCCTCGCCCTTGAGCCAGAAAAGGAACGCGCGCACGGCCCATGGCGGCGTCGGGAAATAGTCGAGGCTGTCCGCCGGTTCGGTTCTTTGCGCCATCACGGCTGAACTGGTGTTCTGATTCTTCTTCATTTTCCCGCCTTGGTATTGTCCTTGAGCCATTTCTCCGCCTGCTTGAGCTGCTCGACCAGGTCGTTTCCTGCTTCAAAATCCCATGGGGGAATTATCTCGAGCTTGTTCAGGAGCCAGTGCAGCTGCCCCAGCGAGTCGGACTCGTCGTCGTTATCGGTCATCACGCCCACGGACTGAGCCTTCACGATGCTCAGCGCCTTCCACATCTCGCGCTTGACCCCGAACTTTCGCTTGCCCAGCCAATAACGGCGCCAGCTCTGATTATGGATAGGCGTGGCTTCAAATCCCAGAACCTGGGCGGCATGCTCGATCGTCGCAACGCTGCCAACCATCGTCTTGATGGTCTTCGGGCTGGTCGTGAATGACGTTGCGTCATCCTTTCGGCCACCGGTCGGGACGAGGAAATTCTCGTACCCGATTGCGCCCAGACCACCAAAATTGCGGTCCGCCCAAGCGACGTGCTCCCAGATCAGGTCCCAAGTCGGCCCCATGCTCCCATCGGTCCGCGCCGATGGGAGCCTGATCACGCCCGTATAGGGGCGCTTCAATTTTGGGCTGTAGGCTGAAAATCCAAGGTTCGTGCCGATGTCATACGCGATGACTCCCCGTGCGGCATCCATCAGTTTACAGTCGCGTCAGCGGGAACATCCGCGTCCTTCTTCGCGTCGTAGAATTCATCAACGCTTTTTTTCGCGGGAGTGTCGCCGACCCCGGCTTCGGCCGGGGCCTTTTTCCCAGCCTTAGTTGATGACTTCTTCGCGTCGAGCGCGGACGAAACCTTGTTTTCGCCTTCGGACCGGTCGACCAGGTCATCATCCGGCAGCAGCCCCATCTCGCGCGCCAGCGGGATGAACGTCCGCATATAGTCGTAGCAGACATCGACCTTGCCGGCAGCGAGCTGCCGGATCTTCTTCACCGCGGCTATATTGCCGTGATAATCCTTTTCAATCCGCTTGTACTCAGCGCCAACCGCGCCCATCGCCTTGCCCTGCGCAGTCTCAAGGTGAGACATCTTGCCGTTCTTGTCGATGATCTTGGCAATCTCCGCAACATTGGCCCGGGTGTGCGGCACCGGCTCCATGCGTTCCTCTTCTTCGTCGCTAATTTCCCTCATATTCGGGTTCCTTCTCACTATGCGGCTCCGATGGTGGCACCGCTTTCAAATTCGCCACATAGTCATATGGCGAAATCTCGATCCCGGCCTTCGCAGCCCGGTCAATGATGTGTTGATAATCGGGCGGCTGAACGCGGCCCGTGCTCTCTATGCTGCGCACTTTGGTCACCGGCCAGCCAAGGATCCGCGCTATTTCGGCGCGGTTGCCTCCCAGTTTCCTAATTATGCGAGCACCCGTTGTTTCGTCAGTCATGAATGCCAAGTGTCTTTTTATAGCAGCCCTGTCAAGACGGCTTCTTATTTTTTATTGTTACTCACCATCTTTTTTTACCATTTCTGTAAAAATAATGCGTTTCTGGGTTGCGCGGCATGTTTTTTTCTGCAACATGACCCTCGTTGCAAACGCACGGGTGAATATGACAAGCATAGCACGACCAGAAGCCGGTTTCTTCCAGATGTCGCTCGTAAAGGGTGGCCAGAAGGTTGGTATCAGGATCTGGTACGGCCAACCCCTCGAGCCAGATACGCGCGAGGTTATGGACAGGTCTCTTTCATGGAATGCGGAATGCAACGGCCGGCACATCGATTTTGATCGTGTCTGGCCGCAATGTGTTGGAGACCCGATCAGTGAAGATGACTACCGATATTATGCAGAAGGCACGGCATGGGCAATTGAGCATGAGCCGGACGACCCCCGGGCCAATCCCGGCCGCAGAACGGACTGGCTCACCGCTCCCGAACCCTTCTAGCGAGGCGGGACAATGAGACGGTACCGCTACAACGGCGCCTACGGCAAGGCGATCGGGGAGCGCAACAGGGCAGCGATCGAGGAAATGCTCAAGCGCTACCCCGGCATCCGCGGCAAGGAGATAGCGAAGAAGCTCGGCCTGAACGTGTCGATCGTCAGCAAGCATATCCAGAAAATACGGGAGACGTGGCTATGAGCATGATCGGCGACAACAGCAAGGACATCACCCTGGCTACCCAGGCGCGCGAGGACGCGGTGGACCAGTTCGCCGATAACATCCGGCTCGCCCAGCGCAAGCTCGATTCCTACGGCCGCGTTCCGGAAAAGCTGGATCTGGACAGTTCCATCGCTGCGACGGACCTGATCGCGCAGATCAAGGCCGTTCTGGAGCAGATGCGCCAGATCCGCGGCCAGCTGGTCACTCCTTACAACGACGCGGTTTCCGCGATCGATGCGCACGTCATCGGCATTCGCGATGAGCTGGTTGAAGCCGAGCAGGAAATCACGGCCCGGCTGAACCAGTACCAGCGCGACCAGGACGCGCTCGCAAAGGCCCAGAAGCTCGAGCAGGCGCAGCAAACCATTGATGATCCAATGCCGGGCGCCAGCCGCCCGCCGGTGAAGCGCGCGCGGTCGACCGTGATCAGCACCGGCGGTGCCAAGGCCACGCTCAGGGACAAGACCGTGATCCAGATCACGGATGTGAAGCTGCTGCCCGAGCGGTACCTGAACCGGCCGGCGGTGCGGGAGGCGCTGCGCAAGGAAATGCAGCGCGACGTGGAAAAGGGAGACCGGTTCGACGGTATCATGGTTACCACCGAGAAACAGACGCAAATCCGCCAATAGTCAAAGGAGACGATCATGGATAATAATACGAGAAAGAAGCTGGCCAACGCCCTTGGCGTTCACTGTAAGCACGCGCTGCTCAATGCCGAGAAATTGCAGCGCGTGAGCGGCGCACCGAAAGAATTCCTGTCCGTGCCGCGGTCGATTGACCAGGGATCGCTCCATGACATGGTTGTGGCCGGCTGGGTATCGCCGATGGGCGAACTTACCGCCACCGGGGAGATGCTCCACCACTTCCTGCAGGCCGAGCAGGGGGACAGCACAAATGGGTAAGGAAATCACAAACTACGGCGACCGCATCGCAGCGCCGGCGAACCTGTCTGACTATGGCATCGATCGCCGGCAATGGGGTACCCTGGTCGGCGCCATCTTCCCGTCGGCGCAAACCCCCGAAGCCGTGCTCATGGCAATCCAGTATTGCAAGCAGCGCAATCTCGATATCTTCAAGCGCGTGGTGCACATCGTCCCGATGTACGACTCGAAGCTGAAACGCGAGGTCGAAACGGTCTGGCCCGGGATCGCAGAGATTCGCACCACGGCTCACCGCACCGGGGCATATGCCGGCATTGACGCGACCGAGTTCGGCCCGGAGAAGGTCCGGGACTTCAAGGGTACAAACCGATCAGGCAAGTCCTATTCCGCCAAGGATGTCCGGTACCCGGAATATGCCCAGATCACGGTCTATAAAATGATGGGCAATACCCGCTGTGCATTCGTCGGGCCGAAAGTCTTCTGGACAGAGATTTGTTCCGGACTGGGCGGCACCCGCGTCCCTAACACCCGCTGGCAGGAGAACCCGTACCAGATGCTCGACAAATGCGCCGAAGCCGCCGCGCTGCGCCGCGCGTTCCCGGAAGAACTGGGCGACACCTATGCCGCGGAAGAGATGGAGGGCAAGACGATCGACGCGGGCGATGTCGATGGTGAGCCGGCCGAGACACAGGTTCGCAAGGATCCGCCGCGCAAGCAGGAACGGGAGACTGCGGAGCCGGCCGTCGATGGAGGGGAGCAAGCGGATAGCTATGAGGACCGGTACATGCAAAACCTTGCATCGGTGTCCGCGTTGCCAAATTTCGATGTCGGGTTGACGATATTGGAAAAAGACCGGGCAGCGATCGGCGAAGAGCTTTACGATCGGCTCGTGGCGGAGACGGAAAGCGCGCGCGCCACGTTCTGCAAGGCGAACCGGGTCCCGGATGTGATCGAGTTCGAAATCAAGGGCCATCTCGAAGAGAACGCTGCAGATCCGGTCGCGATCAAGAACATCCACGACGCCTACCGGGTCGAAATCGAGAACCTTCCAGCCAAGCGCCGCACCGCGATCGAGGATCTTATCGATATCTCGCTCGACGAAGCCGCCCGGGTCTCGAAAGACCAGCCAGGTGATCCGGATCCAGAAATCGAAGAAACAGATGCCTCAGAAGAAGGAACGACCGAAAATGAGTAAGATCCGCCTGATCGACCAGATCGCAGCGACTGAAAATGTCGAAAAGACCGCAGCGGAGCGCATGATTGATACCGTTTTCGGTGCGTTGCCGGCCGCGCTGGGGCAGGGGAAGGTCATCATCCCCGGCTTTGGTATCTTCGACAGGGTTGTTCGGAAGGGCAAAATGGCCCGAAACCCTCGCACCGGCGAGCCTGTCAGGGTTGCCGATAAGACAATCACGCGGTTCCGGGACACGGTGTCGTGATTGTGTCAGAAACCCGGAACCAGAAAGCTGTCATGGATGCGATCCTGACCATCCAGGCTGAAATCAGGCGGCGCAAGCTGTCGATCGTCAATGTGCGCATGGGCTTCTTTCTGGCCCGCGACATCAACCATTACAGCGGCGTGAAGCCGAATTCCGGTCAATACATGCCTATCAGCACCCTGATATCAGGAAATGCGCGGGTCGACGGCCTGGATGACCGCTTGCGCGTGTTTTGCATAGGCGCCGACAGCAAGAGGATCGGCGTTTTTACCTATCTCCCACACGAAGCCACGGAAAGGCAGATTACATGGAAGCTCCCTTGAAAAAGCAGGCAGGAATCAGCATTGGATGGTTCAGGCCGGTCGCGATGCACCCCGACATGGAAGATATCATCGCGAGGATCGAGAAGAGCGCAGACAAGCGCCTCGCGACATGGAATATCCACACGACGCATGTCGCGCCCACGCAAATGTCCTACGTCGCTATGCACGGGATGGGATCTATCCATCTCAGCGGTCGCGGCCGGGACGACAAGCCAGGCGGGATCTTCCATTTCGTGCTGCAGGCCCAGAACCGGCCGGTGCTGATGACCGCACCGGTGGGACCGGCGAACCGGTCCGTGATCGAGACGCCAATCAGCCCACTGGTCGCGCCGCAGCCCTTCGCGATCGGAGCGGTGGAACTCAAGGCAGGCATGGCCATCCACATGGATCCGGAGATGCATTACCAGGGTATCACGCAATTTCCGGTACCAAACACCCCTATTCACGCCGTCAAACCTCCAACCGCGGCAATCATCATGGTGAGCGGGTTCGAACGCGAAGACGTTGCCGGCGCGCATGACTATGCGACGAAAACCTTGGAACTGGACCGGGGATTCTGGGCCAAATAATCGAACAGGAAGGAAAATTGATGGCAGAGCCTCAGAAAAGCCTCGCATGCCTTGGAACAGTCGCCGACGGCGCAGAAATAGATATCGACGTCAATCGGCTGGTAGGCGCCCATCTGGGCATCGTCGGAAACTCAGGTTCCGGCAAGTCCGGCCTGATCCGCAAGCTGCTCGAGGCCACGCACGGGAAGATCCAGCACATCGTGCTCGACTCCGAGGATGAATTTTACACCCTGCGCGAGAAATTCAACTATGTCATCGCCGGCGGAGAGGACGGAGACACGGCCGCGACCAATGCGAACGCGAAATCCCTCGCCCTGACGGCGCTCGAGCACGGCATCTCCATGATTTGCCAGATCAATGACCTGGGCCGGGAGGGCGCGCGCGAGTTCATTTCGACGTTCATCGACGCCCTGATCACCGCGCCGCGCGACCTGTGGCACCCTTGCCTGATCGTGATCGACGAAGCCCACCGCTTTGACAGCGCGGCGATCGGCCGGCTCACAGCCGAGGGACGCAAGAGGGGCTTTACGGCCGTCATCGCTACCCAGCGGCTGCCAAAGATGGACCCGGACGTGCGCGGGGACCTGAACAACTGGATCATGGGCCGTGTCGGGCAGAGCCTCGACAAGAAGCACATGGCGGACCAGATGGGGATGACGCCTACCGAGGCGAAGGAGGCCCTGAAACTCCAGAAGCGGCAATTCTGGGCCATGGGCCCTGCGATATCGTTCGACCCGGTGCTTTTCACCGTCGGAGAGGTTGAAACGACGATTATCGAGTCCGGCCAGGCGCGGGTATCGACGCCGCCGGCACCGGATGACCTGAGAGAGGTTCTCGCAGCGCTGGCTACGCCGCCGCCACCGTCCGAGACCACGAACGATTCCGCTGCCACGCCGGCACAGCCTTCCCGGGAATTGCAGAATTTTCTTGCAGAAAAGGATGCAAAGATTGCGGATCTGCAAGCGCTGAACGCAGAATTGGCCAAGGAAACCGAGGTATATGAGGCGTTTTGCCTGAAAATACGCGGCATTCTCGTGAATGAGTGGCCTGTGGGGCCGGTGGCAGACGCACTGTGCACCGATCGGATCAAAGGCATGGAGGTCGGCGGGAAGCCCGTCGGCAGGGCCTTGGCCATTGAAAAGACCATCGGCGTCGATATAGAGAAGGATCCTAGCCGGGACTGCTTCCCTACCAGCACAATAAGCGGATCCCCCCCGGATAGGACATCTCCCCGGACAGAAGACCGGCCCGCGCCAGAAGCAATCAATCTCAACGCCGCTGCGGTGAAGATGATAGATATGCTCGAGCGCATCGCGCCGGCAAAGGTTACCTGGGCCAGCCTTGCTGCCATGATCGGGAACAAGTCCCGTGGCGGGAACTTCAATGCCGCTCGCAAGGGTATGCGGGAGAGCGGCCTTATCAGGGAAGACGGCAACCTGGTCTATTCAGCCGATGATCCGAAGGACGGCATGACGCGGGATGAAGCTATTTCACTGTGGAAAGGGGTTCTGACTGCCCGAGTGCCCGACATGATCGATGTCCTGAATGTTTGGCGGGACATGTCCAGGCAGGAACTGGCAGAGAAGCTCGGTGTCGCCGCAAAGGGCGGGCATTGGAACAACAGCCTCTCGCAGCTGCTGCGCAACGGCATCGTTACGGAACAGAACGGGCTGCTCAACTTGGCCAAGCCGCTGCCGGGAGAGAGATGATGGGCCTCAAACCGGGTGTGCATCTTGCCGAAGATGAGCAAAAGGACCAGATTTTCGAGATAGTCGAGAAGATCCGCGCCGCAACGCACTCCGAACGTGCCGATGATATTGAACTGCACCTGTCGTTTTGCATGACTGCAGCCGCGATCTATATCGGTACACAATTCGGTATAGCTGTGGCTGGAGGGTTGCAGACGAATGACCTGGCCGCGAAAAAGAAGGTTAAGCGTATGATCGCTCGCAATTTCGACGCCGGCGTTGATGTGGGGTTACGGGCGGCTTCGCGCATCGCCAAAGAAGATGGGTCGATGCAATGAGCGATTCCGCGAAGCAGGTGCTTGAGGCTCTGAGCACTATAAAGGCTCTTTCAATCCGTCAGCCATGGTGTCACCGGATCCTGCACGATGGCAAAGACGTTGAGAACCGCGACTGGTCGACGAAAGTTCGCGGCTGGGTACTGATCCACGCATCACAGTCGCTGCAGGAAGACCGGAAAATGATACGCAGCCTGCAGCTGCCGCTCGGCGGGATCGTCGGCGCCATGAAAATCAGCGATTGTGTGACCGAAATGGACAGCAAGTGGTTTTATGGCAGCCACGGCTTTGTCATATCCGATCGTCTCCAGCTTCCGCTCATCCCGCTCAAAGGAAAGCTCGGGTTCTTCGATCCTTGCGAAGAAGTCAGAAACTCAATTCGGGCCTTCTTATCCGGAAATACAGTGGATTACGACTATGCCCCGGACTGCGGCCAATGCGGAGGAACGGGCTTCACCTTCGAATGCATTGATGGCCAGTGCATTGATGCGGAAATCGGCTGCGATATGTGCACCGGACCATGTGAGTATTGCTCATGACGATGCCAGCAGCATGGAGGGCCGGGTACGAATGGGCTTATGATCGCGGGCCCTTTGCCGGCATGGATGCTTCCGATGCATGTGAGGCGGCTGGCTACGATCTTGACGATGTCGTCAACGGAGAGTTGTGGAGCGCGGGAGCGGAAGCCGCGCAAAACGAGCAGATTGAAGACCTGAGTCTATGACCGAAAAAAGGAGAAAATCGATGGCGAAGAAGAAAGACACGATCGGCCACGCGGCCGCAGCGGATCTGGGGGGAGAAGCACAGCGCGGTGCTTTCCGCGAGATAACAGAATTTGGCTCTTCGATAGCCCGATACAGTCCGCTGGACGATCCATCCGCAGAGTTTAAGGGAACTGGCTCTTTGCCCCACACCGGGCCTTTTGTGCGGACCAGCGAGGTTACCGCCCAGGAAGCATTTGAATGCGCTATCTCAGACGCAATCGGTGACGTTGCGTAATTGATGTAGCCACTCTCCTGCTTGATACGGAATCACCCGCGAGGGGTTCCAAAGAAGGAGAGTGACCGATGACTATTTATGCAGGTTTGGATGTAAGTGACAAGACCACACATATTTGCGTGGTGGATGATGCCGGCGCTATTGTTCGCCGGGATGTGGTGGCAAGCGATCCGGAGGTGCTGGCCAAGTGGCTGGCCAAGCATTGCGCTGATCTGACCCGCGTAGTTCTGGAAACCGGACCGCTCTCGACATTCCTCTATCACGGCCTGACCGAGCGGGCTGTGCCGGTGGTGTGCATCTGCGCGCGACATGCGAAGAAGGCGCTGTCTGCCAGGGTGAACAAGTCTGATGTGAATGATGCCGAGAGCCTGGCACAGCTGTGCCGCACCGGTTGGTACAAGCGCGTGCATATGAAGGCAGGCGCCACCCATATCGACCGCGCGGCGCTCAAGATCAGGGCTCAGCTGATCGGCTCGCGGGGCAGCTTTGCCAATCAGTTGCGCGGCATGCTCAAGCTGTTCGGCCTGCGCATGGGGCGCGTGACGACGCCGGGCAAGCGGGGCGAACGGCTGGACGCGCTGTTCACCCAGCGGCCTGACTTGCGGCCCGTGTTCATGCCACTGATCGAGAGTATCGAAGCACTGGACGCACAGCTTGCTCTGTCATCAAAGCTGCTGGATGCCCGGGCCGCCAGCGATCTGGTGGCAACGCGGCTGATGAGCGTTCCCGGGGTCGGGCCGATCACAGCGCTCACCTTCAAATCTGCAATCGAGGATCCGGGACGGTTCAGGCGGAGCGCGGACGCCGGGGCTTATGCAGGGCTTGCGCCCAGACGCTCGCAATCGGGGGAACGGGACTATAACGGCCGCATCTCCAAGGCGGGTGATCCAATGCTGCGCAGCGCGCTTTATGAAGCGGCGAACAATCTGCTGGTCCGGGTCAAACGTCCCTTTGCATTGCAGACATGGGGGAAGAAGCTGGCCGAGACCAAAGGCCACAAGCGCGCACGGGTTGCCGTGGCCCGTAAGCTGGCAGCCCTGCTTCACACGCTTTGGCAATCGGAAACGGACTTCTGCTGGAACTGACAGCAGACAGGGAACCGCAATACGGGACCGATAGCCAGAACGGGCGATCTCGTTTGTACTGTTGAAGGTTCTACCTCGCCGGTGACACAGAGACGTCCAACTCAATCCGCCTGACCGCAATCATGAAGGCTCGGACAATATGGCTCCTCAGCCGTTCGCAGACCTCGAAGACAACCATTTGGTGATCGGGATGGAAACAAAAAGGATGGCTAGCCTATGGGAAAATCAATTAGACAACGGTACTGTAGTGGGAATCTCAGATGGCCGCGCAAGCTTCACGACCGGGTTGCTCGGAGCCACCGTTGTGCCAGACTATTCATCAGGCCAGCTCACCGGAAAGCGCTTGTGGATGATCGAAAAGCGCATCCAGCTGCTCGAGCATAAGCTATCGTTGGAGGCCACGCCGGATGAGATTGGCCACATCAACGATAGCTACGGGTACTGATCACTGAAATCGAGAAAGGAGCCTGACATGGCCGAACAAACGAACATCGAATGGGCGGACAGCACCGCCAACTTCTGGGCCGGCTGCACCAAGGTCAGCCCCGCATGCGACCATTGCTACGCTGAGGGACTGATGGACACCCGCATGCACCGCGCCAAATGGGGCCCGCACGGAGTTCGCGCCTATATCAAGCAGGGCTGGGCTGATATCCGCAAATGGCAGCGCCAGGCAGCGATCTTCCATGTCATCCATGGGCGCCGGCGGCGGGTCTTCATCAACAGCCTCAGTGATTTCTTCGACAATCACAAATCGATCACGTGGCGCGCAGAAGCGTGGGACCTGATGCGCGAATGCCCGGACGTCATCTTCATGCTGCTCACGAAGCTCCCGCAGAACATCAAGAAGATGCTGCCAGCCGACTGGGGCGATGGATGGGAGAACGTCTGGATCGGCTGCACCGCTGAAAACCAGGTCGAATATGATCGACGGGTACCGGTTCTGCTCACAGTGCCAGCCAGGTTGCGCTTCCTGTCCATGGAGCCGCTTCTCGGTACCGTTCGTTTCGATGATATCTGCATCGACGGCTTCACCGTGAATCCCTTGACCGGTCACTGGGACAATGACGGCCCGGAAAAGATGCACGGGGCCATTGGCCCGAAGATTGGCTGGATCATAGTCGGCGGAGAAAGCGGGAAGGGCGCGCGGGGTATCGATGTGGAAGCGGCTCGCTCGATCCGAAATGAGTGTGTCAAGACGAACACGCCGTTCATGATGAAGCAAATGAGCGGGGAGACAAGGCCGCTGCCGGCGATCCCGGCCGATCTGATGTTCCGGCAGTTTCCGGATATAGTTTGAGAGGTAGGTGGCATGAACACAGATGAAGATGTTGGCGTAGAAAACGCACTGGGATATTTGATAGGTTGCGGGCTTTTGTGCGCGCTCATCGCCGGCGTCGTCTTGATTTGCTACTTGATTTGGAGGTTTTTTATATGAACTTGACTGTGGCAGTCTGGATCGCGGTGCCGATCGTGTTTATCGGCTTGGTCATCTATGTTTACTGGTCCGCGCCGCCAATATCGAAGGACAGCCAAGATGAACAGGGATGACGCCCCCCTATTCACGCCATCCGGCGCGATCGATCCATCTTCCGCAGCTGCCCGGCTGAACGACCGGAAGAGAAACGCCACCAAACGCTTGAAGCGGGCCAGGGCGCGGCACATGCGGCAGCTGATGGGCCTTCCTGCAGATACACGGCTGGAAGAACCCATCTACATCATACCCATGGAGAAATATCATGCACATCGCTAAGAAATTTGCGGCCGGCTTCCTGATAGTCAGCGCGATCGGATTCGGACTGTTCTTTGCCAATGGAGACCCATCGATTTTCCCTAGATATGTCCTCCTGCAGATTTTTGTTTCCCTGCATGCGGGGCTGATCGCGATGTTCATTGGTGATGAACGATAAAAAAGGGAATTGTATAGATGACTTCTGATACCCAACGCCCGGCGGGCGCATCATTACATTGTCCGCATAGCGATCTACACTTTCATCTTAACAACGTCGGTGCCAGCGACACAAACCTGCACTATCTCGAAATCACTGCGAAATGCTCGATTTGTGACATCGACATGGTGTTCCGAGGCGGCCTGATGGGCATTAGCCCAAATCATCCTACATGCTCGGTTGATGGAAAAGAGATGCGGATTCCCTTCCTTGGTGAGGGAGAGGAATTGACTGGCTCGCCTATAGGCTATTCGATTAAAGCCCGATGAATGGGAGTAACGTGTACAATTCTCTAAAAAAAGGGCCGGAGAACTAGCCCCGGCCCTTCCTTTTTGTTGATGTTGGCCGGTTTTTAGCGGCAGTTGACGCCCGTACCTGGACCACAATCCTCATCGATCGGAACCACCGGCTCTTCGTCTACCGGGGCAGGGTTCGATGGAGGCTGGTTTTCTTCACATGCGACAAGCGCGATCGGCGCCAGTGCCATCAGCAAGCAGATTTTCAGATTTTTCATGATAAAAGCCCTCTTTTTGGGAGGCCGTGATGTATCACATTTTCGGGAACGTGCAAAATATTCTGCATCACGATAATTTTTGCTGCCTCATTTGAGGAAGCAAAAATTATCGCGGACATGAAATAGCCCCGGACGCATACCGGTGCGCCCGGGGCTTGGGGAGGGTCTGTCAGGCATCGGGGATTAGCCTGACGTCTTTTCCTGTCACTGAATTCAATGATTGTCAATAAATTCAGGGTTGATCCGGAACGATGCCCTGGGGCCAGGCATCAACTGCATTCTGCCGGCGCGCATCGCACAAAGCCACATCGGTCATCCCGGAACGGATAGCGGCCTCAGTATCTGCAGCTGTCATCGATCCATCGGCCTGCTTAGTCAGCGGTGTCCACTGGCACGGCTTCTTGGCTTCCTCTGGTGCTGACGGGATTGTAAAGGCCAAGGGCGGCGGCGTCCTGTTCGATCCCAAACACGCGCTCAGGCTCAAGGCAGCGAGTCCGGCCGCTATCAGTTTCACGGAATTCACGGATCGTGCTGGTCGATCGGATGATGACCGGATCAATAGTGCGCATTTGGTTGGCAAAATCGACGGCCGCGTTGGCGAGGCGGGCAGCATTCTCAAGCTTGAGCGATGAGATTTCGATGTTCTTGGCTTCCACGGCATCTTTCCACAATCCTCTCTCTTCCAGCTTGCCGGCATGCTCACGGCTGTTTCCGTAAACCCAGACCAGGAAAAAGGCCAGAGCAAGCGCACCTGCTCCGGCCCCTAATTTCCAGAGCACTAGACGCCCTGAGTCTCTGTGGTGACACCATCGCGGATGAATGCCGCCAGAATAGCTGTCACAATGATCTGGGCCGTGTTGGCCAGATCAACCTCGCCGGTGAAGTAGGCTGCCAGCGCACCAATCACGGCCAAGCCGGCGGTGATATAGGTTTTCTTACCCTTGAGCATGTAGATTTCCTTTCCTGTTTGGAATGCCGCCTATATCCCGAAAACGCGAACTGGTCAAAGTCTCAGAAAGGGCCCCTTTTCAATGACGGGTTCGTGCTTCGGGCAGTGACCGAATACACGGAACGGAGAGAGCCTGCCAGTCAGGCCGCGGCCGGTGATCGGCTGCTTGCGGATCTCGAAGTGCAGGTGCTGATCCAGGCCCTTCATCGATTTCGCGTTGCCGCTGTTGCCGGTCAATCCGAGCTGCTGCCCCTTGACCACCCGCTGCCCAACCTCGACGTCGATCCGGGACAGGTGGCAATAGACCGCATAATATTTTCTCTCAATTCCGTCGTTGTCCATGTCGAACATGAATTCCATGATGACGTGCTTGCCATAGGCATAGGTCTCGCGGACCATCTCGATGCGGCCGTCGGCGATCGCATAGGTCCGGTACCCGGGCGGGGAGTAGAAGTCCCACCCCTGGTGCGGGCGCTTCCCGCCGTTGCGCACCATGCCAAATGTGTGATTCTCCAGTCCGCGCCGGATCTGGTTCGACAAGAGGGGCCATCCAATCTTCGGGCTCATATTTTCATCCTTTGGTAATTGAGCCCGCCGGATATCACTTTTTGCCAGAAATGTCTCGCTCGGAAATTTCCTTCACGGTGCGCTTGTGCAGCGCTGTCAGGCCTTCGCGTGAGGCAAACGACAGCAGCGCCGCCAAGGCTGCAGACCACCGGACAGACAGGCCGGGATATTCGTTGATGGCGATGACGATCAGGAAGATCATGGCGTAGGCAGCTATCTGCATCGCAAGCCAGTGCTTTGGAAGATCCCGGGAGTTTTGTCTTTCGCGCGCCCAGGCCGCAGCAGTTCCACCGAACAGACCGATGATAACCGCAAGAAACAGAGGGATGGATTCTGATGTGATGCCTATGGCCGCAAATACTGACATGATCCCGGTGACACCTTTCTTGGCCACAGCCGCGGATCCAGAAGCGATCATTAGAACATGCCCAAATAAGTTACCGGGAACGATACCACCAAAACGATTATCATCAAGCGATGCTGTACCAACCAGTCCTGTTTATTTTGTCGCAAGATGTGATGAAACAGGAAAATGAGCAGGAAAAGCAGAACCATTGCAGCATTGGCGGGCCAGATATCGGCCAGGTCATCCGCTATTTCGAGCCACTCTAGGCGACCATCCAGAAGTCGGCGCCAGAAAGAAAGCAATGGGATCAACCCCAGGGACACGGCGCCGATCGACAGTAGATATCTTTTGATCGGAATGTCCTCGTGGTCCTTGCTATGTATCCAGAGCGCCAGAGCAGCGATTGCTTCGTAAACCAACAGCGCGCCGGCGAAGATGTTGGCCAATTGCATAGCTTTGAAGAAAAGTTCCATCGGGCATCCTTAGAGCAGTTTGATTTTTAAGCAAAACTTAGGGCTCTCGCGCCGATGTCGATCGGCAGGCCCCAATAACCGATAACGATTTCTTTGTGAATAGCGGATGGACCGCCGAAAAATATCCATCGTCGTCGTGTCTCGATTTTCGCGATTGGAAAGATCGCGTTGTTAGCGGTCCCTCCCA
>Ga0210043_1000528_pt1 | contig 40377 bp, 62 predicted proteins | sample CryGeymet201501t_FD_183990 | JGI IMG/M metagenome (GOLD analysis project Ga0210043, IMG submission 183990) | Groundwater microbial communities from Crystal Geyser aquifers in Utah, USA - Crystal Geyser metaG 2015-01t (SPAdes) (version 2) | ecosystem: Environmental > Aquatic > Deep subsurface >... | reverse complement strand
ATCCCCATTCTCGTTCCATTAACCGTAGACTAGACAATTATTTAAAATACAATTAAGTACTACCTGACCTTTGCCACCATTATTCCAGCTTATTGCATTACAATTCTTTGCTGCATTCCATAGACCAAATTGCGTATTAACCGACTCTATTTCTGCCATGGGTGTAGAGTGTTCCTGGCATTGGAGCACAAAGTGAGAAGTACCTCACGATAACCCTAGCTTAGCCCTTTCATCCCTGCCCCATTGCCGCGTCCCTTCAACAAAGACGCCAAACTCGCTCAGTTCAGTCATCTCCTCTGGTGTTGGTGTATACATACCTGTTGCCGCACCCACCCCTATACGCGCTAGGTACAGCTCATGATCCACAGTGTATCGCTCACGTATTTTATCTATGATGCACTTACTGATAAGGCGCGCATGAGGAGATGCTTCTTTGATGGCTACGTTAAGTTCCGGGGTAACAACAACCTCCTGAATACTAGCGGCTATCTGTTCTGGTTGAGAAGGAAGTTCCACGCCATCCGGCACAGCAACATAGGTTGTACCATCTAGGGTACACAGCTCAGTACAGCCTTCCTCGGTAAAGAGCGTATATGTTGTATGCTGATCGGTTACCTTTATATAACTTAGTATCTTAGTCATTTTGATTCCTTTGGTTTAGAGATATAGGGCTGAACGAAAACCAGCGCCGCTGTTCGAGCTCCCGCGCACAGAGCTCAGAGTCAGCATCCACACCCCAGCGCTACCGCCGTTGGGCCAGTGGCCACCCGCAATCGGACACATGTCCTGCAGCATATGCTGATAAAAATAATCCACACCGAACAGGTTTGAGCCTGATATGCTGACGCCACCCGCAATCGGGAAACCCAAACCAGTGAGCGTCCAGTCGTTTCCGGTAACTGTCGGGGAGAGCACCTGGTTGCCACCGCTGCCGAATTTCTGCGCAAAACCGTTGTTCGGGTATGTGGTAGCAAGTTTGACATTGACATCGTTAAAGTTGGCAGCCAGACCAGCAGTACCCCAATGATCTGTGTCTACGGTGTTGCCGCCGGTAATGTTTTTTAGTGCAACGGTCGGCTTGATGACCTTGAACGTACCGGCCAGAATGTTCCCACCAGATGAGTAGGCGGTAAAGCCAGTGGAGTCAACTCCGTCCAGTGATATTGTATTTGCGTCTATTACCGTCGCAGTGTAGATCCTATCATTGAGCTGCGTCATGCCGCCTATGAAACGTACCGTGACGTAGTCACCAGCCTGCACACTGTGGCCGACGACTGTCAAGACACATGGATTTGCCTGGGTAGCCCCGGTAATATTTGTCAGCGGTGCAACACATGTCAATCCAGGAGAGATTTCGTACATATTGCCATTGAGGTCGGCAACACCACACGCCTGACCGTTATGCGTGGTCTTTGCAAAAGGTAATCCAGAGCCAGTCAGACCGCAGTTGGGGTACCCATCCGATGTGTAGGATATTGTGACATCATTGTAGTCACCAAGAGCGTTGTTATTGCAACCCTTGGGGAAATTTGTTATTCCAGCAGCATCGTACCATGCACACCATGTCGTGGCTGTAGCTGCCTGTCCGTGGGCTAGTGACAGCAAGGCCAGTGCTGAATTGATGAACAGGCTCTTCGGGAAGAATTCAGCGCCCCTAGTCTTGCTAGCGGCAAATGCCCCATAGTAAAAATTTGGTGGCGCACCCGTCAAACCAGAGAGAGGATTGTGATCAGCGTGCGTACTGAGCGGTGCACCATTTTTGATGGACGACGCAATACCGCCATTGTTCGAAGCCAGATATTTATCGACAAAGAATCCTGGCTGAATAACCCCTCCATCATAAAATGCCCGGTGCAGGGCATATCCTGCCGTATTAGCTGATGCTACGGAGTCATAGGTACTGTATGGTTTGATATCAACCATATTGACCGCCAGACCGTTTGTGCCGTCACCGTAGAGATAATAAAAAGCTGGAATCCAGCACATGATTGAACCATCGGAATACTGATAGTTGCCATAATTGCCAGATGCTACATCTAGGGTTCCTGTCATGGTAGTCATACCAGCAGGTAGCTCACTCGGACATATTCCTACACCAAAACCCTGACTCCCCGGATTACCAATATCGTTGGAGAACTGCCTTATCCATTTAATATCTATTAATCCGTCAGTACCAGCTATAGGAATCTTCCCTAGGGCGGGTTCAAGTGAGGTTATAAGATTTGCTATTGCTCCAGGCGTCATAAAGGCAGTCTCACTGAGCATACTATTAGTTGATATCTGGTTTGGATTTGTTCCTATTAATTTACTCATTGTTCATCTCCATCCCTGCAAATACTCTTGAAGGTGTCTCAGGTATTACTACGTATTCTTCCAGTTCAACAGGAAGAGTATCAACCGCAAGGTTGGCATGAAAGCCTTCCAGTGGTGCCATTTCAGGGTATTCATTACCTTCTGTATCTATAAGGGTTACACCTGTAGCTTTATGGATCACTCCTACTATATCTAGTGCGTGGTCTTTACTACTGGTCAACCAAGAACCTACTGGTATTTCATCGAGCCATTGATTAGTGGAAACATAATCTTTCAGTGCTTCCTTGGCTTGTGCTTCATCTGTGAATTTTAGACAGTATTGTTTCATCTTATCCTCTTATTATTGAGTGATTACTTGAAGTTCAGTGTTAGAGATGCGTTTCGGGTAGTAGGCTAGGTAAGCTATGTGGCCACAAAGCAAGGCCTCTCCCACGTTATTTGTAAACCTTAGTCTATCAACTGGAGGAACACTTCCTGTTGTATCAACCTTAGCAGTTATGCCATTGACAGATGAGGCAAAGTCATCCTTTTTATAACCAAAAGCAACATGGCGAATTGCTAAAGCAACATTAAGGATACCACTCGTGGCTATTGATCCCACCACACCATCAGATTTACCATACAGGTACCCGCCGTTCCCCACATCAGCTGTCGCCCCTGTTGCTGATATAAGTTCCATATATGCATCTGCAGTCCCTACTGAAAGAACCCTACTTGCCCCTAGTTTGTAATCAAGTTGATACTTACAAACAAAGCTCCCCTCGTCCTGCCTATACCAATCACTGAAGTTACTCCCTGTCATCTGAGCAATATCAGCAGCTCGTGTAGTTGCAGCACTGGAGCTTACATCCGCTGCTCTAGTTACTGCCACTGAGGTTGTGGGGATGTAGGAGGTTGGGTATGGGGATTGTTCTAGTTGGGCACCCCATAGGTAGATGCCTGAAGTACCATCACCTGTGAAGAACTCATCTCCGACACTTGAAAGAAGTACATCTATAGCATAAGCCTTGGTTTCTGCACCTGTAGTATTGGTAAGAGATATTTTAAACCAGCCTCCAGGTAAATGCTCTACCACTCCTTCACCCGTGTAAGATCCGTCTATAAGATTAACTATAACGGTCTTTGAGACAATCCATCCGTTAGAGCCAAATGTTGTGATATTAATATGGCGGCCAGCACTTTTGGCAAAGATAGTGAAAGTGTGAGTTGTAGTGCCAGATAAAGTGGGTGAATGTCTAATGTAGTGACTTGTAGAAGCTGAAGTATCTTCCACCAATTTATCAGCAGTCAAGGTACCATCGGGAGCAAGTATAACATTAGGTGTTATAGATGCTCTCGCCTTAGTCCAGCCAGCATTATCAAACTGCTCAGAGTAAGTAAGTAGATTAGTACTGGCACCTTCCAGCAACAGCTTAGGTCTTAACCCCAAATTATCAGGAGTATATTGCATCCTTGGTGCATTACTAGCAGCAATCTTTATCAGTCCATCAGAACCAATGTAGGTCGCTGTGGATGCTCTTGAAGTGAATGTTTCAGTTGATGGGATATAGGGAGTTGGGAAGGTTACATTATTCTCCTGGGTTGCTCCCCATACCAATACTGATGCACTATCTGAAGTACCCAATGAACCTCTAAGCCTTAATGCGAATCTTCTCTGTGTATCAATGGCTGAACTTAAACCAATAGTAAATCTCTGCCACTTCCCTGTAACAGTCAGAAGGGGTACGTTAAAGGGTGCTATGTCAGCAGTAGAGCCATTAAAATCAAAACGCAGTGTCTTGGTAGAACCATCAACGGTCTTTAAAAAGACGCTGCACAAAGTTGGTTGCCCAACTACGGATAAATCTGCAGTGTACATAATATAGCAGTTGTCTGTAGTTGTAGTTCCACCATTTATAGAGAGATCAACCCTAGTGGCAGTAAGAGTACCATCAGGAGCAGTCCCATAATTGAGGCTAACTTGAGGTAATGAAGCTAGTCCTGTTGCAGTCTTTTGCCAAACAGCATTGCTGAAGTCCTCAGAGTATTTCAGCAGATTAGTCCGAGCCTCCCATATCCCCAACCCCTTGCACTCTCCTGTAACCGGATCATGGTCGAACACTGGCTCGTCAACAGCAGCATAGGACAGCAATCCTTTATCATTGAGGTAAGTGGCCTCTGAAGCCCTAGTAAAAGTAATCCTTGGATCGAGGCTCTTGGTTGCTGCAAAGTTCAACAGCAAAGACGGTTTAATATTTGGATACCCAGAATCTTCAAATAAAGCAAGAGCATTATCTGCCTTTGTATCAGCACCAGAAGCAATACCATTTATTTCATCTAATCTTGCTTGTGAACGTATAAAATTAGTTTCAGCTGTGCCTTTGGTAACTGTTTCAGGCGCCAAAATTAAATCATTTTCAGCCATATTTTGTATACCTTTATTTAATTTACTACATTGTTAATAACAGGGAAAAGAAGATCCTTAAGAATCAATACTAACTTGACAGCTTCCTGACCTGAAAGAATTACGGCAAGAACAATAAATTTGTTTGAAACATCCATCAATTTATTGTTCTCTATTGACAATTTAGCCCAGACAAATACTATCACCAACAGAATAATATTTGATGCTATCGTGGGTAAAAGCATTTTGATTGTATAATGTATAGGATCCATGTTTACTCCACAATAGGAACAGTGCTGTTATTGGTGTTATCAACTGGACCAATTGAATTGTCAACAGGACCGACAGAATTATCCACTGGTCTTGAGGAATTATCAGCCCATGAATTATCCACTGGTCCGACAGAATTATCAACAGAAGAATTGTCAGTAATGGTATTGACCCTAGAACTATCAACAGGTCCTACTGAATTATCAATCGATGTGGTAGTTGTGTTTGTGTTTACATTACTCCTTGATGCCGCTATACCTTCACTAATGATATCAGAGGCAGCATTAATACCAAGGCCAATAACAGTACCATTGATAGCAGCTTTTCCTAAGACCTCAGCTGTTTTCCAACCAGGATGAATTGAAGGCGCAGTAGGCAGAACTTGGTCAAATCTTGCTTGCTCTTTATACGAAATGTCCTTAGGGAGTAATGCTTTTACTCCAGGCGCAACTTCTACAAGCTCAAATGACATATGAAAGCCGTCAGTGGTATGAGCCATAGCAATCATCTTGTCTCTGTTTTGTAGAGAATCATGCACAAACTTTTCTTTCATAGCAGAAGCATCAGTAATGTATCCAAGCTGGCTTGTCATTGCTCCTGTTGTGGTTGAAACCATTTGATCCGATATCGGGACCATCCCGCCTGCGCCAGAACATCCTGTCATTAACATTCCAATTAAGGAAAGGGTAATAATACTTTTTATTAGCTTCATATTTGAAACATGCCTCCTGCTAAATTATTTTAAGATGAATAGAAATATAATTCCCCGTAACCTGGGTTTGGGTTTATATTTATTTTTTGTCTGCTTAGAACATACCATATATGATTAGCATCACCACGAACACCTGCCACGTGGTTTGTGTTGGCATCATAATCGTATGTATCTATTGCCTTCTTATCAGTATTGGGAGCAGTTGAATACTCCCAATTAGAATCTTCAGGCACTGTTAACCATGCCATTATAGTTCCCTTATTGTTGAGTAGTAATAGTCACAGTTGTAGTGACCTTAATATTAGTAATCGTAGGAGCATTGATATCTTTTGTGAATATATACTCAGGGCTTTTTGGAGATTCTTTGTCACCTGATACCGCGGTCATTGTGATTACATTATCGCCATATGGCAAAGAAGTAACAGAACAAGTAAATGTATCAATTGTTGCAGCCGTCTCGCATATTTGAGCATCACCAACATACAATCTTAATTTATCAGGAAGAGGTGATTGATCGAATACATAATCTACTTGCAGAGTATCAGTTGGTGCAGCTGCTTGCAATGGTACGGCTATGAACATTACCAGTAAAGCAGCAATGAGAATTTTTTTCATATGATTATCCTTTGAAATAAACTTTTTTGGAACCTAATTCAATATACATTCCCTTTGCATCCTGATAAACTTCCACATCATACACACCTGCTTCTGGGTTAACAGCAAGAGAAGTTTTGATGTCATCATCACCAAGGAAACTAATAATGGCTCTTTCCAATTTTGCATCCTTAACAACAGTAGTCTTTTTTCCGCCTTCCATCTTCATGATCAATGAATAAGAAGATACATTGCCATCCTTAGTAAACTTCACTTTGTCTGGATACACAGCCAATTCGTAATCAGTCATAGTGGCTTCATCGATTGAATACTGTTTGAAACTTTTCATTTTGTTTTCCTTAATGTTATGTTATTTTCATGCCCTTTCGGACATCCTTAAAAATTGCACTTGCAATACTTTTTGTAGCTGTTGAGGGAAGACCTTTCTTGAATGATTCAAAATCATCATCCTTTGCGTACTGTCTCATTAATGAGGCTGATATCGCACCTTCTCTCTCGCCTGCATTTATCACCTTAAAATTATCAAAATCATAAGACTTTGTTGCATCTGGATGCTTGATGTATTTTCTTATTTGAGCATCAAATTCCTCTACTCTATCTGAACCGACAACAAGAGTAACATCTTTATATCCAGCCGCTGATAACATTTTCAACGCATAGAAAACATTTTTTACGCTCAGGTCATTTATAATCTTTGCTTTCGGAAAGAGTTGCTTCATGTATTTGACTTTGTCCTTATACAGCAGAGGATTCTTTTTTGGATCCTCTGATTGAGAAGGAAAAATAAGAGCATCAGCTCTTTTACTTGAGGCCCATTGTAAAACAGTATTGACAACCTTTTCATGACCTGAGGTTATTGGGTTGAATCTACCGAAAGTAATCACGGCAGCCTTGCTTGATTTTACTTCGTTGATTAATCCTACTGTCTTGAATCCAGAAAATGAAAGCATGTTTACCTCTATATAATCAAATGTATTTGTACTTTCTGGCATTATACACAGATTCTTTATCCATTGCAACAATTATTTTCGATGCATTATTATCTCTTAACCATGCATATCGATGTCGACCATTGGTAAATTGAATTTCACCCTTGTCATTGACAGAAACTTCAGCGGCTTCTATGGATTTAGCAGGTTCATGATCAATATCGAACCCAGGTTCGATTTCTTCCTTCCCTCCCATGACAAATAATCCAAATCTTTTATATCTGCCAGAAATGCCACCTGATCCTTTTTTACCTATATAAAAGCCTTGCTTGAGTGCAATTGATTTGTATGCCTTATCAAAATTAGCAACATCAAGAACAACAAGAGTATCCTTCGCTGCTCTTGAAGGTTTAGTGATTTCTATTTCCTTCTTGTTTACTTTGATGTTCATCCCTTCAATCAAAAATTCAGTAAATGAAAGCATTATTAGAACCTACTGTTATTAAAATTTGCTCTTGAAAACTCCATACGATCAACAAACTTTACAGAAGAAAAATTGTTTGTCACAACAAAGCCTTCATGATTAGAAGGAGACCCATCGATAAAACATTTCCATTTGTAATCCTTCGTAGGGAGATTTAATTTTTCAATCAATCTTTGCTTGAGGCACTGCAACCAGTAATGAAGCTCAAATACTTCCATGATGCATTGCCTTACTCCTAGTGAATACATTATGAATGAATAAAGATTCATGTATTTCTGTTCATTTGCATCAATAGCGGATTTACTTATCAATTTTACTTTATTATATTTATATCTTGTGAAATTGACAAACTCCAGAAGACTTTCTTCCTTGTTGACGAATACTTTACCTTCTCGTAACCTTGCATTGATGAATTGCATTGCCAGGTCAGAAATTTCCGATTTTTCATTAAAGATTTCATCAATCCTATTATTATTTTCTTTCAACCGTTGCATCTTCATTTCAATGGCATTGACATATGCAAAGAGACCAGCCTCTTCCATTTCATTAAATCGAGATTTTCCAAATTTATCAATGAAATCGGACTTGGCAATGTAAACATTTTCATTTGATTTGATACAAGACACATCCGATGAAATCATCGCCTCTAAATCATCAAAAGATTGACCAATGTATTCAGTATGCCAGACAACACCTATTTTAGCATATTTGACTGTATCAATTATTTTTCGGTCTCTTGTTCTGTATTCTACTGTATTCGGTTTTATTGACACATAACAGCCTTCATCATCAATAAAAGAATGCACATCCATAGCAGTAAAAAGGATATCGCCTTGAAAGATTCTTCCTTGAGGGATAATATCTTTGAAATATGTCAGAGCATAAACCAATTTGTTTTCTAGGCCAGGAGCATGTCCATGATTTTTTTGTATATCCTCAATAGAGTAATTTACCTTTGGCGTTTTATTGAATAAGCTCTTTGTAGCAACAAAGAATTCGCTGTATCGATTCCATCCAGCAATCACAGAAGGAGCACCATCAATTTTTACGCTTACTTTATGACTCTTAGGCTCCGAAATCATGCGCTCGCAAATATACAAAGCCCTATTCAATCCTTCAGAGCCTTTCATCAATAACAAATCTTCAATATGATCCAAATGTTTAAGCTGTTTCATTTCACTCCTCAGTAATTTATTTTTATCTCAATCAATCTTATATAAAGAGTATAACATTATTTTCTGTTCTTGTCAACATATTTTTACACAGTAACACAACTAATATTAGTGAGCAATTATACGGTTATTGTCTTGTATCCAGAATTTTTCATATTTTTTTCAATCTGCTTGATGATTTTCTTATGAGTTTTATTCAATCTTCTTGAGGATTCTAATTCCTGGATGATGTAATCAGTTTGTGCCATATATTTTTCTGCTTTATCCTTAGGTAATGAATTCATATCGGTGGTATTGTGCCACCGATCAGCTAACTTAATGACAAGCACATCAGGATCCATTGCTATCATCTTCTTTGCTAGGTATGATGCTTTGCCTAATGCTTGAATCCCTTTATCAGAGCTTGACAATGCCTTGACTATTCTTGCAACATCTTGGTTGAATTCTTTCTTGATGTCATTGAATGAAGTAGGAGAGTCCTCGATGGTATCATGCAGATAAGCAGCAACAAGAAGATTCCTGTCCTTAATGCCTAGGCTTACAAGAAATTGATACACAGCTGTTGGATGCACTGAATAAGGTTCTCCGCTTGTTTTTCTTGTTTGCCCTTGATGTGCGTTTTTTTGGAAATTATCAGCTTTCTGTAATGATAATTCCAGGAGGTATTCTGTAAAACTTTTCATCCTTATACCTTCAGTTTTTTGTCCGGGGTATTAAAATTCCGTTTACGCATTACTGTTTTAGAAACCAATTCCATCATCTTTGATTTTGGATTCCATTTGATAACGAAGGGAAGATTGATATCAGTCTGTATGTCATTGAGCACAGCTTCAGCACTGTCCGGCATCTTTTTCAAGGCATCAGTATATTTTTGGTGTGTCTTGACAAAGAGCTTTTGTAATTCTGGTATATCAATTTGCTTGATGTTTCTCTTGTCATTTACTCTATCCAGGAAATGTCGAGTAAATTCTATATCCAGCCCTGCATGTTTGAACAAAGCATCAAGGATTTTCTCAAGAGCATCCAATTCCTTCTTTGATACTTCTCCTTCTTTCTTTGGTGCTTCTTTCGGGAGATTGATATGTCCCACTATTTTTGCCTCATCTACTATTTGCTTAAATGTTTTCATTTAGGTTCTTGCATTAGAATTTTATAAGGTTGCTTGCTTTGGTAGGTTTGTCAGTAACAACTAACCTTCCTGCAGTATCACCCTTCGATGGAGATTTGCCATATATTTTAGGCACACCGTTTTTATCAGAGGCATGAGGATCAAATGTTTGGTCAGCTCTTCTTGCTCGTAATCTAAAATAAAGATCCTTTGATTTGGCGTATTCCATAGCAGCAATCAATTTACCATTTACAGTAAGAGAACCACTAATGTATTTTGATTTCACTTCCATTGGCCCTATGTACATGTAATCAATCGGTCCACCCATAGCAGCATTACCAACAACAATCAATTCTTTATCTTTAAAAGAGAGAATGCCATATTGATCAGGAACTTTATCGCCAAGCTTATGTCCTGTCTTTATGAGACGGTCATGAACAGCCCGAAAGAATCTAGTGCCTAGTCCTGGGATGATAATCTCAAGGCCTCTCAAGCCACCTCCTGCTAATGATGGAGCTGTTGGACCTTTCATTGACAGATTGACATGGCCTGAAGAAGTAATAAGTTGTACATCAGTATATGGTTCAGAGCCAGAAGATTGTCTTCCTGTGAATTTCTCTGCCTTGAGTACATTCTTTATGGTTGCATGGGTTGAATGTAATGCAATGGGTTTGCCGTTGTTCTTCAGCACAGCATCATTGACGGACATAATGAAGCTATTTTCTTGCCTCTCAAATTGCTGGCCAGCCTCAAGAATAAATTCTTTGTATGTTTTCATTTTTATGTTTTTGTGTTCTGCAATATTTAGATTTATCTATAGTGACCTTGTTAGGCCCAGGGATAGGGTATCTTATTTTTATTTTGGTTTTATTGATCTTTATTTTTCTCATTGTGTCCTCACTTGTGCATTTGTGTTATTATCTTGTGTTCTTATTATTTATAAGATGTAATAATAACACAAAAGGAGAGAGGTGTCAAATAATACTTGACACCTCTCTTTATTATCCGAAGAAACCAGATAATTTGTTTTTCTTTGCTGAACTCCAGCCTATCACACCAAGAATGGCATCAAGAGCATTTAGATACGTCTTTCCGAATTGTGTCTCTCGATCAATCATTACATTATCCAATCCCAATTTCTTAGGGATTTCATTAGGGAAAGCGATCGCATTCGACTTAAATTTATTAGGCAATTTAAGATAGCAAATCTTGACCTTATCGCCACTCTTTATTGTCTCATACAATGGATCAACTTTCGACATCAAAGCATTAAATATAATAGCACTTCTCACTCCGAACGGTGTACCTGTTTTCCATGATGTGTTATTATTTGATATCCATTTCTCAATATCATTTACTGATTTAGGAATTGAAATGTCAATAGGATCAGCTTTATAAAATTCCTTCTTGAACCTTTCTACTTCTTTCTGGACTGCCTCCTCATTCTTTTCAAGAATTGTTCCCATGATGGCTTTTAATGCCTTCCTGCAGATATCAGGCGTACTTGATCTTACTGCTTCAAGGCCAGTAACCTTCAATTTAGGAACCTTCATTCTTACGCCTTCATCATCAAGAATATGCATAAAATACCTTTTCTTTTGAACAAACACAGCAGAAGAAGCAATAGCCTCTCTTTTCATAAACCATTCCATATTGAAACCGTTGAGGTAATCCTTCAATTCATGATAAGATTTATTGATGAAAGGCTGAATTTTCTCATTAGCCATCTTGTCAAGCATATTAGTTGTTTCTTCTTTCGTTTTATCAGGGAAATACTTTTTGACAAGACCTCCGAAATTAATATACACAGAGTCAGTATCAGTAGCGATAATGTAATCAATACCCGTAGTTTGCATTATTTTATTCATAAATTCATTGAGCTTGTTCCCAATGAATTTGATTGCAGTTTGGCCCACAGAAGTAATTGCTTCAGCATTTCGTGTATCGAAATAAAGAAACCAGGGATTTGCCAAAGCTCCATACTGCGAGTTCATTAGGACCTTTAAAGCTAATTGAATGGCATTCAACCTAGCGATTTCATTATCAAGAGCATTGTTACCAGTATCAATCTTTTCCTGTTTTCTCTTGAGCATTTCAACTTTTACAGCTTTTCTTTCATTATAAACACCTTTCAGGATGCTAGGAATGATGCCCAGACCATCATTTTTATAGAATTGTATGTTCGGTGTCATACCAATATTATATTGCTTGAGGATGCTAAGGTCGTATTCCTTCGACACAATATTCTCTATGTGCTGTTCAACAGAATTACAATTATTAAGGATGTCAGCTTTCAATTGTAAAATGTCAGCTGGTAATTCCTCATCATCAAGAATTTTATCAAATGAAATATTCATCCCCATTTGATTATGTGGATACAGAGAAGCTAAGTCGAAAGACATTACCCATTCATGCTTACCTCGAATAGGATCCTTGACATATCCGCCAACAATCTCTTTTTCAGGCATTGCTTCAGGAAACATATGTGGGACAATGTTTTTATCCATCATCTCCTGATAAAGATATACTGTCCATATCTTCACAGTACCTAATGTATCCTCGAAGTTACAGCCTGTTTTATACGCAAGAGTAATAGCAAGATCAATAAGCCTCAATTTGTTCTCTAATCTGCTTACAATTTGTGAATCCTTGATATTGTACTCGGAGAACAGCTCAAAATTTTCATGATAGAGATTCTCAAGGTTACCATAAGCAGCATAATCCACTTTCTTGTCGCCTAATTCAACTTCAGCAATAGTATCTAACCGATAATTGTCTCTTGTAACATATGTAAATTTTTTATACAACTGAAGATAATCAAGAATAGCTACGCCTATAATATTGTATGTTGTATGTGTATTATAGAACCCATCCTTAATTTCTTTCTTGGTGATCATATTGAAAGGCGATAACTTCTTAGGATCTACTCCCAAATTCAATGACCTTGTTACAAGATACGTTATATCATATGTTTCAATATTCCATCCAGAAAGGATATCAACATTAAGCCCAACGAATCGATTGAAATTATCAAGCATTTCAGCTTCATTGTCAAACCAAAAGAATTCAACATTAAATTTATCAAGGAAAGATGAAGGAAGATCCTTTCTCGCCCAGTAATAATTCTTTCCATTCAAGACCAATGAAATAGTCGTGATAGGATTCTTTGCTTCATGTGCAGGACTATATCCATGAATAGGGTCTCTTGATGTTTCAATATCAAAATACCCTATTCTTACAAATTTGTTATTTATCTTATCCTTCTCAAAATTTTCATATATGTATTGATATGCTAATTTGTCTGTACCATAAACCTTATGACCATAATCATTGAAAGCTTTTACTTTATCTTTGAAATCCTTTATTGTTGCAGAGGAAATAAGTTTAAGAGGATGACCTTTAACATCCTGATATTTCCCTTCACCTAATTGATCCTGAATGAAAAATTTCCAATTGAATTTCTTTACTCTTTTGATTTCTATTTCTCTGTTAAGGGTATGCACCTCCTTAGAGTATACATACCCTCCTATATGATTCACAGAGAGATATTGGTTATAATTCGGCAACTGATTCTCCTATTTTGCAGTGATTAATGAAGCATTCAAGCCATTAATAGCCATAACCAAATGTGATATTGATGAGGTCAATTCATCTAGGTCAATATTAGCCTCAATAGCCTCATCCTCATCTGGAATTTCAATGAGTAGAAATTCCAGAGTAGAAATTATTTCTTGAAGTTTATCCCTTGTTGACATTGCTTTCATGATTCTCCTTTAATTCTTTACTCTCAATCAATCTTATATAAAGAGTATAACATAACCCGAAGGAGATGTCAAGCACTATTAATCATGCTGCCAGAATTCTATCAGTAGCAAAGGCAAGTTCTCTTCCATCTAATTGATTGTCAAAACCAATGTCCATATCTGGCCATGCTTCAGCAGCCTTCTCAGCAATTTTTCTCCAGGTACATCCAGCCTCTTCCCATTCTCTTATTTGTATTGCCTGTTCATAAGACAAATTGAACCCTTCAAATTCCTCAGGTTCTTCATTTATATTATCATTCATATATTCTCCAAACAATTCTTTTGCGCAATTTTGACAAAATGTAGCACTCAAATCAGAGCCATCGCCGAATACAGAACCCCAGCCTCCCATGATATTGATAGAGACACATTCCTGCATTTCAACAAAATCCTCAGAAGTAAAAGATGTGTTACATTTGTCACATTTAAAGCCGACTACCTGATTGATGATTTCTTGTTTCTTCTCTGTAATAAACATATTATATCCCTAGTGTTCCAAAAATGAATTCTAAAGAATTGTCCTCGAAAACAGTCGACCAAAGGTTGGTAGTTTTCATGGACACCTTAAACATATCGCCTTCCCGCTTTTCAACAATCTTATATGAAATTACTTCTTGATTCTGGTTATGGGTGCTCGGTTCTACATTAACAAATATTTTTAATCGACCGTCTTTCTTAAATTTGATCTCCGCATTCATGGCTGCTTCTCCTCGCATTAAATTTTAGGTTTTATATATTGATATGTCTTCCTACAACTGCATCTTCAGGACGATTCTAAGCAGTTTTATTGCTATCAGCAGATTTTACTAATTCACACTTAGCTCCTGCGAAATCCCATTGCCAATGGCTAATGACTAAGCCACCTTCACAATTTTCTCTAACAACACCAGAGTCACCATGATTTTCAACCACAATATAAAGATTTTCACAGAATTCTATCACATCACCAGGTTTCCAGTCTGTTTCCATATATAAATCTCCTTAGTTTTTGACAACAAGAATAGGTGAAAGTTTATGAGTGATACTAACAAGGTCTTGCTGTAATGTCATTACCTCATCAATATCTTTATAGGCACCAGCAGCCTCATCTAAATTTGATACTGAAGTCATATTATGGATTATGTTCTGTTCATCCATAAATAATTGCTCGTAATCAAGATCAAGTGTAGTTCTTGCTTTGGTTCTTGAATACTTTCTGCCAGCTCCATGAGAACAGGAATCAAATGAATCTCTGTTTCCTTTTCCTTCAACAATGTAAGAGCATGTTCCTTGAGACCCTGGAATTAAACCAATCTCTCCTGAACCAGCGAAAGTGGCACCTTTACGATGAACCATCACATTATGTCCGAAATGATATTCCAGTCTTGCGAAATTATGAGTTGAATTGATTGAATCATCATCGAAATCAACTTTTGACACATCAGGATAAATCTTTTCCAGTATATCAAGAATGGTCATGATAATCGTTCTCCTGTTTGCCTTTGCGTATGCAACTGCAAAATTCATGTCCTTGATATAATTCTTTCCTTCCTCAGAATCCAAAGGAAGAAATGCCAATTTATGGGATGTATGGACAGAAGAGAAATATCTTTCATTCAGGTCCTCAGCAATCATGTTATACTCAACACCAATTTTCTGTCCTAGATTTCTGGAACCTGAATGTATCATCAACCATATATCATTATTATGGTCTCTTTGGAATTCAATGAAATGATTCCCGCCACCTAAGGTTCCTAATTGATTTACTGCATTGCCCAAATGTAAATTCACAAAGTCAGTACAGGGTTTTTTAAGATAATATTGTAAATCAAACATTGGATTCTGCTGACGAACAGAAAGAATTCCTGATTGATGAATATCATTGATGATTACGGTTGCTGCCTCACGGATTTGCCATTCTGTAACAGGTAATTTAACAGCAGTCATACCACAACCAATATCCACACCAACAGCATTAGGGACAACGGTTTTTTGAGTAGCAAAAACACAACCAATTGGCACCCCCATTCCCATATGCGCATCAGGCATAATTGCTACATGCCGAAAGATATCAGGAAGATTGGCAACATTGATTGCTTGCTGTAATGCCTCGTGTTCAAAATCATCACCAACCCATAATTTAATTGGGTGATTCGTATGTATCACAACTCTTTCCATATTATTCAACCTCCTTTTTTGTAATGCTTAAAAGATTACAACCATAATCTTCAGCAGAAGCATAAGTAACATCAACTTTTTTCATGGAAACAAATGAAAAATTCACATATGATTCTAAATTATCAGGATCCATCTTTGGGTTTATTTCTTCACACATATCAAAATACAATTCATTTAATTTACTGAAGCCATCACTTCGCCAACAAGAATTATGATTTGATGTATTGACGAACAATTCAGGAGAAGGAATGTCACTACATTCAAGATTTTTATCAGCATAGAAAAACACACTTGTATCGCCGAAAAAGATCATATGTACAGGGCAAGAAAGTTCTTCATCACGGATAATTCTATCGCCTTTCGCTTTAAAGTCTCTTACTCTGACCTCAAATTTGATATACAAAGCCTCCTTCTGAGTGACTCCTGAATCTAAAAGAAAGAAATTCTTACCTAATTCGGATTTTACACGATTGCTATCAACAATGAATTGTATTACATCATCAACTTCAGCTTTAAACATTTTACTCTCCTCACAGAATTTATTTTTTGTCTCACAATCAATCTTATATAAAGAGTATAACAAATAAAAAAAGGAATGTCAACAATTAAATTGACATTCCTTTTCTTTTTTCTAATTTAGTACACTGAGAGAGATTTGAACTCTCAATCCCTTGCAAGCAAAGAAGCCTAAACTCTTTGTATATTCCATTACATCACCTGTGTTCAATTTCTAAATTTTGCTGCTTTTGTTAATCCTGGGAATTTTGATTCCTCCGAGAATCTAATCAAATCCATCAAATATTGTAAGACCTTTTGATTATGATCGAAAGCATTCAATTTAGGAATGAAATCCCAACCTGAAACGCCTGTAATTACATCAAATGTGGATGGCTTGATGTAATCATCAACTACATCACAAACAACAATAGACAGATATCTAGATTCAATATCATAATCAAATCTGCCGTAAAACCTTCGATACACACTACGGAGCCTTCTCTGTGGGTTTTTTGATTTACAGGCCCTTATAATCAATTGTTGGGTTTTGGTCATTTACTCCCTCCTCAGAATTTTTTGTCTCTCAATTCATCTTATATAAAGAGTATAACATTATTTTTTGGTGTTGTCAACATAAATCTTCTTATGAGCATGATTAATATTCATCTATATACCCAGGTAAAATTCTTGTGACACCATAAGATGGAATGCCTATTCGACTCCCATCTTTATATGGCGTTCCTTTTTTCGTGTATCTAATGCCAGAGTAGATACAGAAAGGAACATTTGAGGAGAGATTTACTATAATTTTTTCAACCTTCAAATGAGCATATGAAGAGCTGACTATATCGCCAACATTTACCTTGTTATTATCCAATGCAAATTTTCGCCCCAATGCCATCTGTTCATTGTATGTATTTGGCAGCTCAGTGAGTCTTTTTATCTCTGCTTTATACTCATCCAAATTCATTCAGTTTCACCAGATTTATAAGTGTATTCACATTTAGAGCAATACAAGAAAAGTGTCCTTTTGAGCTTACCGTGAGAAAAAATTCCTATGATTCCATCTGTGGAAGAACATTCAGGACACTTCTCTTGCTTTTTATCGTTCTTTTTCTTTTGTCTTGCTTTCATAACACCTTCTTTTTGACGGCTAGTGAAAGATTCGAACTTTCATAGGTTTTACCCTGGACTTGTTTAGCAAACAAACCGCATATCATTAGCACAACTAGCCTTTATTGCTTGTAAACTTCGCTATTCACCTTTAAAACATTTTTTTGATACACAGTAGCTTTTTTATCGTCCTTATAAGGAGCGCCTTTCTTAGTATAGCAGGTACCAAAGTAGGTACATTTTGGATTTTGGCTAAGACCAGTATAAACACCAATTTTTTCAACTTTGACAGTACCAACATGATCAGTAACAAAGTCACCAATCTTTATCGTATTGTTTGAAAATGCAAAATCAGTGCTGATTTTATTTACTGCTCGGTCATAGTCCATTCTTGCTGCCTTAAGTGCCTTTTTATATTCAGCATCATTCATGTTGTTTTCTCCTCATAATTTTGTTTTTCTCCCAATCAATCCTATATAAAGAGTATAACATTATCCTCAGGAAGTGTCAACATAAAAATGAAATTATTTTGAAATTATTTTAATGTATCCGAAGGTAATTCTGTACCATGTTCTGCTTGGTATGCAAAAACACGATCAAGAAGAGCTTCAGCGCTGAGGATGCATTCATCAGACCCGCCACTCTTGATAATTTCAGTAATGTATGTAATTATCATATTAGGGAGAAATTTATCCTTAGCAGAGAAGGTGACAGCATCAAACTGGGTTCTCATCTCCATTGGCTTTTCTACACTCAGAGCAGCAAAGACATAATTCCCATCGATAGGATTATGAGTTTCTCTTGATGCAAATTCCTCTGTCACATCTCCCAGCAGATCTATAAATTCTTTTTCTTCAATCATTGTGCATTCTCCTTAAATTATGTGGGTGCCTTCCACGCCTCTTTCTTCTCTCTTATCAGTTCTTTTCCTCAGCCATGCCATAGCATCCTCCAAGCTCCTGATTGCCATAGCATTTTCATAGCAATTATAAGGAGATTCCTGGAAGCTGTCTAATCTGTCAAGCACAATAGCAATAAGGTCCTCATGATGGCAGCCATTAACACCACATTCTTTGATGGGTCCTTTTTGAAAATAAATGTTAGTCAAGCACTCTTGATTTTCAGCATTATGGACCTCGTAATGATGATGGGCATTGTATTCTTTTTCATCAACAGCCTCAACCTTTGTATATTTCTCCGTCCCTTTCATTCATGCACCCTTTCCAATTTAAATTTATGTATCTCGTAATTACCTGCACCTAAACGTCTACCTGCAATTTTCGCAGCAGATTTGGCTGGGAAACAATCATAAGCAGCTCGTCCATAATTCCCATTAGAATCATATACTTTTTCTTTCTTATCCCAAATCTTGTAAGTGAACATATCATCAGTATTCATTGTATCCTCCTAATTCTGGAACTCCCTGTCAGAGTTGAACTGACCATAAAACGTTCGTAGCGTTTGAGTAGGTGCCGCCTAAGGGAGCATTGGCAAGGGATGTAGGAATCGAACCCTCATCTTCAGGGTTGGAAGCTGATATTCTACCATTGAACTAATCCCCTGCTTTAAATTTGGAAGCCATACCCAGAATCGAACTGGGTTTATACAGGTTGCAGCTGTATCACCTCGCCAGAGAATATAGCCTTGTTCTTGTATTGTGTTCTTCTGTATTTTTTCCAATTACAGCTATCATTGTGGCGGGACCAATTTTCATGTTTATGATAAGGACAATATCCACATTTAATTTCACATTTACTTTCAAGAACCCATTTTCTTGCTTTTTTGTAAACTGAACTATTACTGGTTTTGGCGTACACCTCTGATATTCTCATATATGTTTAAGCTCCTTTGGTTAAGGTTACCTAAATATATCCTGCTGTATAAAATTGTTTCATTGTATATTCCTATTTATTATTTTAGAAAAGCCAATCTTCCACTTTTCTCATTAGGTTTCTAATTTGAGGATAAGCAGCAGGAGAAGTCCTCAATTTGAAAATGTGTTTCCATTCAGGTACATCAGCAGTAATAGCTATTTGAGTGGCAGTACAATTAGGAAGAACTGATCTTGCTTCCTGAGGCTTCTCGCCTGAGCTGAGCAGGAATTTATAGAATTTTTCAGTAACCCAAAGATATGTCTTCCACATATTGAATATAATTTTTTTCTTTACTCTGCGACTGAATGGAGTGAAATAATCAATGTCCTGATAGAAATAAGGAATAATGAATTCTACATCCTTTCGGTATGCGCAATATCTTTGACTTTCTTGTGCGAATGATGCTGGACGATGTCGAACAAGCTCATGGGTAACATCCCTTCCAGTTTTCAATACAACAGTAAAAGCCCGAAGATTTTCAGGAATCTCATCATCAAGAAGAATATCAACATTAAGCTCATCACCTTGAGGCAAATAATTAAGAATAGAAAATGGCATGCCTTTAAAGAAATCCAAATTCTTATCCTCATTCAGGCATTCAATGAATGCTCTCCAATTACCACAGACATAAACACAATCATCAGCATTAACAAATTTCATAAACGGAGAATGAAACAGATCAAAGATATAATCATACCATCCTGATTCTTCCAAATCTTTAAATCGCAAAACCGCCCATGAATGCTCAATCATGGCATTATGGCCTTTATTGAACAGCATAGAACAAAACTTTTCAGCTGAACCTTCTTTTATGGATTCCTCTGACTGATAGCAAATTCTTCCTATCTTCTCTATGTGTCTTATTGTATCCTCATACGTTGAAGGCACAACCATCATTTCCTGGACTTCCTGATTAACTAATTCCAAATCATTCTCCTTTTGGTTTCCATCTTATTAAGGCAGCACCTTTTTCAGTTACTCGTTCTACCGTTAAACTAATCCTGCGCATCCAATAGAGCTTCAACACGTACTAAATCTTTTCGTATATCATTTGATCTTAATTCCAAATCTTTCAGTATTTTTTTGATAATTATTTCTCTCTCTTCACCAGAAATCACAGTAACCATTTCTTCAGGGAAAAATGTAGATAAGGACGACCCATAGTACACATCCTGAGCATCATACATTTCCAAATAAGGTTTGCCTTCGAAGATTGCTCCTAGGTTTCCTTCTTGATGTATTGCAGCAATCAAACCAAAATGTCTATGCCCTTGAATAAGCATCCCAGGCTTTACGTCCTTAAATAATATTTCATTACTGAACATTATTAATCTCCTTTAGCACTCCCTGTTGGAATCGAACCAGATACCTTCCTTCATATGCTTAAAGGTCGGGTTTAGAAGACCTAGCCATGTACAGGGAGCTTTTTTACCAACGATCTCTTCTCATATGTGATCTATACACTGGCCTAGGATGAGGGTAATAGTTCCGATGTCTGTATGAATAATCTCTATAAACAGGATAAGGTTGATAAACAGGATAAGGTTGATAAACAGGCGCTGGATGACTATAAAATGATCCTGCACCATAAGTTCCCACATTACCATAAGAAAAACTCAAACTAGATACCCCGACCTTATAAGGATAACCACAGCTGCAAGATGACAATAAAACAACACATACAATGGCTATAAAAAATTTATACATAAATCTCCTTTGATTTTATGTTTGAAACAACTGCATTATAAACATCCTGCATATTACCTGTCAACCAATCTAAAACCATTGCCAAGTAAATCAGTAACACAAGATGCAAGATAATTCTCTCCCTGTAAATCTACTAATCCATAATAGTAATCATCACTTGCGTAAACTACGCCATAGAGAATGTATACTTTACCTGTTTTATTCTCAATAAATCTTTTGTCAAACAATGGCTTAGTTTCTGCTATGATATTTTCCCAATTACTGTCAGACATATTATCACCTTAGTTGACTTGGAGCGGATGGAGAATTTCGAAATCTCGCACATAGGGTGGAAGCCTACTGCTCTGCCTCTGAGCTACACCCGCCTTATAATTTGGTACCTGGGAGAGATTTGAACTCTCACTGGATAGGGTCTAAACCTATTTCCTCTGCCGTTGGGATACCCAGGCTTTATAAAAAATCACGAACACCTTTTTTACTATGTATTCTTTTTTGTAACTTATCAAAATATTCAGGATCTTTTTCACAACCTATATACTGTCTATTAGATTCAAGACAAGCAACAGCTGTTGAACCTGAACCCATGAAAATATCTAACACAGTATCACCAGGATTGGTATATGCTCTTATTATTCTATCAAGAATCTCAACTGGTTTTGTTGTTGGATGCCAATTTATCGCATCTTTAGAGCATGTATGATTATTTTTCTCCCATACACAAGTAGGTATTGTTCCTTTTGCAAAAGCTTTACCTGTCCTCATATTTATTTTTAGTTTTCTCTCTACTCGGACAGCATCAGCATTGAACAAGAATTCTTTCCCTTTACTATATGACCAAGCGTATTCATGTTTTCTGGCAAAATTTTTCTTTGTCCTGCCTCCCCAATTATAAGACCATATAATCTCATTCTGAGGGTATAGATCCTCAATGTTGTTTAGGATCTCCAATTTGTATCTAAGGAATATATCAGTCTTCAATGTTCCCCAAACTAATATCATTCTATTTGGCTTCAACACTCTCACACACTCTTTAGTCCATAGATTACACCAATCCAAATATTCTTGATCACTTTTCCATTGAGAATCCCAACCCTTTCCCCCATCGAAACCTATAAAATAAGGAGGATCAGTAAGAACTAAGTCAACAGAATTATCATTTATAGAACTGAGATACTCCAGGCAATCTAACATTTGAATCATATATGATTTTTCCTTCTGTTGGCGTATTTGCAGAAAACTTTATATAAACTGTACTGGCATTTGTTGTTTTTGGTTTTGCTCCAGGTAATTGAAGTTTTTTCTTTCTCTCCTCGAGGTTGTATTCTAAAGTGGATAAGATAAAATTCTCATTAACTTCAATAGCAGCAACTGGCGTACCCTGATAATGCAAACAAAGTATATGCCTTATACTTTTATACTTATATATATTTTCATCACTAAAAGCGCCATTATAAACCATTGAAGCTGTAGTTTTATATTTTTTATTCACCCATGCATTATATTGAGGTTCTGTCAGAGTTTTTGATTTATATTCAACTTTTATTCCATTTTTATCCTTTGCATCTGCTCCATAGGTGTCTAAATTATTTTTTCCACCTGATGCATTTACGAATAAATCATGTCCGAGCAATTCAGCAAAAATTATTTCAATGAGCTTACTCTTATCCAATGGGTTTTTTACACCACGCTTACCTGCTGCATAAAATAGCATATACGACATTTCCTCTAATGATGCACAATCAGCCATTTTTTGTAATTCTAATTTTCTAGCTGCAACTTTCATTTAACTCTCCTTCAAAATTTCATTGTTTAGAACTTCTCAATCATTATAATACACCTGAAAACAAATTATTTACTAATTGTATTTATTTTTTGGCGACGCTGACGGAAATCGAATCCGCACCTAACACTCTGACAAAGTGCTGCACTACCGTTATACTACAGCGCCATTTTATTACCAATCAGTTCTCGTATATTCTTGACAATGAGGGCAGACAACAACATAATACACAAACCATCTACCTTCATAATCCATATCCTCTCTTTCCTCTACCTCAGAGAAATCAAATTCAAATTCATTTTCACAATGTTGACATTCAGCATAATCAGGCATTTTGATCTCCTCAGAATTTTGTTTCTCAATAAATCTTATATAAAGAGTATAACATGATTCTGAGGTCTTGTCAACAACTATTTTTCATTCATCAATAAATTGATGATCAATACATCCTTCAGTATCTGGATAGATTTCATTGCCATCCAAGGTACATTCTTCATCACACCATGAATGCATACAATTGCCACATACCCGGTCATCATTATAACAATCAAAATTGTCCATATATGTGAATCCTATTTGTTCATCCATTCATCATATGACAGCAAAGGCTTCCCAGTCGTAATATCGATGCCTTTTCCGTCGTTAGCACAATCAAGATAAATCTCATACCCATCCTGATTTCTTCCTCTAGCCTTTCTCTGCCAATCTGCTTTAGTTTCTAATTTCATAATTAATTCCCCAATGCAAGAAATATTTTAGACCACTCGACTTTATACTCATTCATGACCTCAACAACTGCTTTCTTGTCCTTAAGGTCAACACCAAGTATTCTGCATTTCATTTTCAATTGCTTTGCAAAAAATTCTTTCGTATATGCGTCCATTTTGTTCCTTATGATGTATTGTTTATCTCTCATTCTTATAAAGATATTATAACATGACTAAAAACAAATTGCAAGCACTTTTTTCATTTATTTTTCATAGGGTGTGGTTCAGGGCTCAAACCTGAATCTGCAAGGTCGTGGACCTTGAGCTTTGCCAATTAAGCTAGCTACACACAAACAAGGAAAGCCTCGTGGATCAAGAAGATCCACGAGGCTTAAAATTCCCGTATATATTCTCAATCTATTTGAGTAGTCTTTCTCCATTATTAAATCTATGGCCAGGATATGACGCAGGTTTCGCATCATTAATTAGCTTTAGATTATAGAGATTAATTCGGACGTTCATTTTTATTACACTTTTATAGATTTGAATATTTTATTTACTTTTATTAATACATCCAGAAAAATCCTCTAGCTTACTTTGGCACGCAAAGGTTATCTTTTTTGCCTATTTTCGATTTATCATCTTTATGTTTGGATTTTAAAGACTTCATCGTCCAAAGTTTCTTTTTAGGCTTTGCTTCTTCTTTAACAAATTCTTAAAAATTTTTTATATATTTATTCCTTAGCTTATGTAAACATTTAACTCGTAGGACTTAGCACCCAGGTCTTTTGTATTGCCCCTGCCGTAAATCTGGAAATGAACTGCTTTCTTCTGTTTTACAGGCTCTTGCTGACCTGATTTCTCTTTATACAAAGGAAGGGTAAATCGATTTGTTTTTCCTGCTCCAGGCTTTGCGGGGCCCATACCTACCTCAGAAGCCATCTCTTCTTTATCAAGCATGTATTTTTTGCTCTTGACAAATTTTTCTACCTCCTGAATGGCGGAAGTATATGTATCATGATACACTTTGTAGGCATCCTTAGCTTCATTTACTGATTCTTTTACTATTGTCTTAAATGTTTTCATTTAATTCCTTATTATATTTAATTACCTAGATGCAACCAGAGCTTTGCCCAACTCTCAATATTTGCTTTCATGAGTTTTGTAACAGCATCCTTATCTTTAGGGTCTGTGCCTGTTTGTCGTATCTTTGCTTTTAGTTGTTTCTCAAAAAATTCTTTCATATCCTGAGGAAGAACTGAGCTTGACTCAGATACAATTGTCTTAAATGTTTTCATTTAATTCCTTATATTATAATTTGGTACCAGCAGATGGATATGAACCATTACTGTGACTTTATCTTGTTGGTATTTATTTGGTTGCGGGTCTAGGTAACGATCCTAGCGCATCTGGCTTATGAGGCCTGAGCAAGCCCTGCTTGAACCCGCGCATTCATTTTAAGAGATAATAATTCCATCCTGTCCTACTGCCTTGAGCTTAAATCCTGCTTTCTTCATAGCAGCAGAAAAAGGCTTTCTATCTTTCTGGTTGATGAATTCAAATTCAAGCCAATCTCCGTGTTCATGTTCATCAATGAGTTTGACCTGAAAGCCTGCAATTTTTGTCATGCCAGGCTTAAGCTGATGACCAAGAAATTTTTCTAATCTGTCAATCACTGAGCCTTTAATAGCACCAAATTCGGAAAATGTTTTCATTTGTTTCTCTTTAATAATAATTGGAGCCGGTAGCAGGATTTGAACCCGCAACATCCTGAGTACAAATCAGGAACTCTTCCAATTGAGTTATACCGGCAATATATTATGATATTTCGTATTTCTTGGTGTTTCCAGTGATTTTGGTGAATTTCTTCCCTGTGTCCTTTACTTGACCAGCAGTAAGCATTACAACTTTACCAGAGGGAACCGCAGCAGAACCTTCTATCTTCATGAATTCAAACATACCGCCTGGGATTTTCTTGAGTCCTGAATCAACGGAAGTTCCTTTATTAGCATGAAACATAAGAGGAGCATTTAAATCAAACCTAGAAGGAATTGTTTTACCCTCTGCATCCACTTTAGATGTCAATTTATAAACAGTATTAGGATCAAATTTGGACACTTTTTCAGACAACACGAATTCTTGAAATTTTTTCATTTTTTGTTTTCCTTTGTTTCATTGTTATAACAACATAATAACATGAAATATGAATTTTGTCAACATTGTTTTTTATCAAAATATGATTTTTCTTTTATTTCTATTTCAGCAGTCCAGCAGTCGCATTTTTCGCAAGAGTAGTAATCACCAAATCTTGGCTTATAAGTCAACTCAGATTTACATTTTTTACAAATAAATCTTGTCTGTATGAATACAATGTTTTCTTTCATTTATTTATACAAGGTAGATAATATATTACCCTTCACTGAGGATCGATTGGATCCTCAGCAATTTATTTTCTGCTTTAGGATCAGCTACAATACTTTCAGACAAATCATAATGCATTTCCATTGGACTCAAAAAGAAGACCACAGATACGATCAATATCAGGCCTATGCTCATAATGGTACCATAATATTCTTCTATAGAATATGTTCAATGCCTGCTGTTCTTGCTCGCTTTCTCCAATAATCCATCATAGATATTTTGTACGCCGCAGGAGATTCGGATTGTTTCCAGGATTTGTATTCTCGTATGATGTTCTTTTCCACATCATTTAGATTGTTGTATTGTTTCAATTCTGGTTTTTTCATAGCTAAGCTCCTTTTACATGATATATTTACTCATTCATTTTAAATATATTAACACATTTTTGGAAGAATGTCAAAGGTTTTTTTGCTAGTATTTTTGTTTTTGCCAAATTATTGTATCTTAAAGGTCTGTTCATACCCTGTGAGGCAGTAAAGTAATGATCCTCGAAAATTCTGAAAGGAGCATGATTACCAAGTAAAAGCCAATCCACTTTATCATAACCTGAAACAAAATGAATTTTCTTCTCACCAAGCACTATGTATTTGTCCGATCTATGTATCTTGAAAATGCCAGAATCCATATTAAACATAGCATAAATCAAATCAGTCATCTTGCGCATAAGAAGCGAGGCATGATCATAATTAACCGCAACCACTATAGTCATTCCGGGTCCATGTTCCATAGACCAAAGTAAAGCCTTCAGTATCATTCTTGTTGTTCTGCCTGATTGTATCATACATTCACCAAATATTTTCCTCATACGGTTTAGGATACACCACTTTGGATATATCAAATATATACTTCGTGTGCATATTAGAATTCCGAAACCAAATTTATAAAGAGAGGTCTTATACAGACACCAATCTCCTTCATTAAAAGCTGGTTTATGTGCTTCTTTTCTGCCTTAGTAATTGAATCAAAAGAATCACCTAAGTCAACCTCTTCCATAATATCAGACATCATTAAACCTACAAGCTTTCCGAAGTCCTTTGCGGTATACTTTCCGCCATGTGAAATGATACTATCAAATCTAGCCTCAGTTACATAAGAAGAAAGTTCATTGAATATCTCATTAGCTTCAGCAGAAAGTTCAATATCAGGTTGCTTGGCTTTAGGCTCTCTTTTCTTAGCTTTAAAAGATTCACTCTTTTTCTTGAGCATAACCCTTTCGCCGTTCTTGAAATATAAATCCTTAGTCGGTCTTATAACAAGACCTTCAGAAATATTGCCTTCAATCTTTGGGAGATTATAATGCTTATATGTCTCGTCTTCGAAGTTTGGATCCAATGCAAGCATCTCATCTAATGTTCCACGAGCTATCAATGCCGCTACTGCCAAAGAGTGCCTGAGTGCTATTTCAACCATCTCATCGTAATCGAGATATTTTCCTTCAACCTTAATATCAATTACTCTAATGTCGATCCATGGACAGTAATAAACACCCTTAGCTACTCTTGAAAAATTTTTCAATACAGACACGTCTGGATGAGGATAAGATCCACCAAACAACTCAAAGAATACTTGAATATTCTTACCAAAATAAGACTGCATCGCCTTGATTATTTTGTTAAGATGAAGCAGCATTACTTCATGGCCGAAATGTGATTCACCTTCAGGTATAATTTGATTTCTTGAGCAGGCAAGGATCTTTTCGGAATCAGCTAGCAATGAAAAATTTGTCCCATGGTATTTATTTGTAGCAACCCATGAATAGGCATCAAGACCTTCTTCATATGCTTTATTGATTACTTTTTGGGAGCCAGTGTCATGAATACTTCGGTACCGCTTAAATTCCAATGGTTTGATTTCAGATGGAGGCTCAGGGACATAATCATCCATAATGCCTTTTCCACAAATGATGCACTTGGCTTTGGATGCATCAGTTTCAAACATATTCAATTGAAAATTACATTTATGTGGTAAAATAATTTCTTTCATATTGAATTTCTCTCTATATAATTTTTATTACACTCAGGACATCTTTTAATTAAATCCTTTAAAGCTGATTCCTTATCAATTTCATAATACAACACAGAATCAGGCAAATATTCAAGATCATAATCATCAACCAGAGGCGAATTGTGATTATAGCCTCTGTTTATCATCTCTTGTTTCAATTGCTCATGACGATCTAATAAACTCATGGGTTCAAGCAAATTATTATTGATGAACCCATTGATATTCTTTTTTCTCTGTATACTTCCCTTAAACATATGAGTCTCCACATGTTCGCCAAGAAGATGTTTCCTGCATAAAATCTCAGGTTCTACCATCCACATTCTCATAATAACTCCTCAAATTTTATATAACTATTAAACAATTGTATAAACACATTATACAATCTTATAAACAATTGTATAAACACATTATACAATTGTTTTTAGGGTTTGTCAAGTATTATTTTCCTGTACTGCCGAAGCCACCTTCTCTATTTGAAGTGCTTTTATGTGCTCTCACTTCAAGAATATCAGCAATTACATAAAATTCTACATTGGACATATTGTTAGGAACAATCTCCATTTGTGCTATAGAATCGCCCTCAGTGATTACATAAGGTTGTCTTGATGTATTATATAATATAACCATCAATTCATCAGTATAATCCGAATCAATCGTCCCTGGAGTATTGATCAAGGTAATGCCAAATTTAAGAGCAAGGCCAGATCGAGGAACCAATTTCATTTGATATCCATGAGGTATAATTACTCGCCAACCTGTTGGGATACAAGCCCTCTCCCTAGGATACAAAGTAAAAAATCTCCTATCATCAGAATTAAAATAAACGTTTCCTGTTCTTTTTACATTCATATCATCAAAAAAAGTAACACCAGCTGAATGAAACCTAGCTTTCACATCAGCACAAGCAGATTGTGCAGTCTTGACCTCAGGGAGAAATGAAGTATTAGCCTCGCCTGTCATGTCATAAAATTTTAATGCAATCATGATTTAGACCCTATAGTATATTTAGGTACTAAATCCCAATTTCCTTTTTCAGAGAATGGGATAATTTTAATTGAAGAAGACTTAGCTTTATCCTCATCAGCAATAGGCGGTTTAACTTGTTCTACTAATCCCCACTCCTCGAGAAATCCAATAATAGCATTACGCCGTTTAAAGTCAGAATCAGTGATATCAACTTCCTTACCATCAAGTAGCAAAAGCTCTTTGAAATGGACAATGTAATATTTACCGCGCTTCTGGAGGATATGGCAGGTCTGATACAGCTTATTACGGCCTTCTTTGTTAGTACCGATGCCGATCCTTGTAAGAGTTTCCTTGATTTTCAAGAAATCATCATTAGTAGGAAGCCGAATCTCTTTGGACATGTTTGCATACCATTCATCAATTGTAACACTAATTTTATTATTCATAGTAATCATCCTTAATTGTTAGAATACTCCGCCTTGTTGTTTAGATTTTCGCATTTCTAATAGTTGTTCATCTGAAATCAACACGCTTGCTTCTTTTGCTCTCTTGTAAGAGTAATTATACTCCTCCATAATGAAAGATATTTTATCCTCCTTTATGAATTTAGGCCATTTGCTATTTTTACGTTTACCCTTTCTCACCATAGAATGCAGGAACAAGAAATGATTCTTCTTGGACATTCCATAATTCTTATTAACAGCATTAGCTATTACCACTGAATTATCTCCGAACAATGATAAAGCTCTGTTTGTCATGAAAGGATTATATGTTTTTTCAAAATGGTCATCAAACTCAGGCATCTCCTTTGTCGTGGTGATCATTTTAATGTAATCAAACATCCCTAATCCTTCTTGCATACCACCCTCACAGTGCTATTAGAAAACATCTTGATGAAAGAATCCAAAGATATACTATGAAAATATTGTATTCCTGCGCATTCAAAAATACAGAATTTATAATTTATTTCCTCTGTGTAATTCATTTTATGTTTCTTCATGCTATAAGTGATTCCATCACAAATAATAACATGCCCATCCATCAAGATATCAAGCAATTCACCTATTGATATCCTCTCACTCTGGCCTTCTAATATAATGTTTTTCATCATCCCTCCAAAATTAATTTATACTTCTTGTGCATCATATACAAGAAGTATAACATAAGCCTTATCCCTTGTCAATGATTATTTCTGGAAAGAACATTGCGACATCAACTCAATGGTCAATGCCGACAATGAAAGTTCCTCGTCAACAACAACAGCATGATTGACCTGGGCGTTATGGAGAATTAGAATAGCCTGAGCTAAAGAATCCTTAGTAAATATTTCATTAACCTTCATGAACAAAGTATGGAAGAAATCAGAGGCATCAACAGCATTCTGGCCTATCCAGGTTCTTGCTGCCTTATAATCTTTTGCTTTCAAAGCAACAATATAAGGGCCAAAATCACCATCTGACTTATCCAAGGCCTCTATAGTTAATTCACCAACCAATGATGAATGTTGCAACATTTGAATTACTTTCCTGAAATCAGGAAATTGTTTTTGAATAAGCATAGCCAAGACTTGTTTTTCATACTTCACGCCTTCCTGATCAAGAATGTTGCAGCATCTTTTCATGAATTGCTTTGCAAGCTCAGGCTTGTCCTTAGGCTGAATTTTAAAATCAACCAGCAAGAGTCTAGATTGCAGAGGAGCAATTATCTTATTAGGGAAATTGCAAGTAAAGATAAACCTGCAATTTTTCGATACCTGTTCAATAACGCCTCGCAAAGCAGCTTGTCCTGCTTGTCCAAAATAATCAAACTCATCGCCTAGGACAACTTTTAATCCCTCACCATATAATGACATAGAAGATGCAAAATTGTATATCTTTGTCCTAACATCATCAATTGAATTGTTTTTAGAACAGTTCAAGAATAATGTTTCAGCTTTCATTTCCTTAAGGAAAGCCTGAGCAATTGTGGTTTTGCCTACGCCATGACTGCCTGTAAGCAGCATATTTTGGATATCTCGGGACTCCCTCATTTCAGTAAAAAATTTCTTTGTACTTATAGGGAGAATGCAATCTTCAATAGTTTGTGGCCTATACTTCTCGACCCACAAACTATTTTTTGACGTAGAAATCATAATTAATCCTCAAAGGAAGAATTCGTATTCAGTGCAATCCAGTATTCAATATTAGGGTTAAAGAAATGACTAATCTCTTTGGTGGAAATACCTACACTGTAATTGCTTTCCATCAAATTGGTAAATTTCTGAAAATCAATAACCACGTAAAAATCCTTTATTGTCAGCTCAGCAGGGAGAAAAATCCTGAATGTATTAGATGAAGGATTATCAACACTGGTTGCTGTGATAATTATCCCTTTATCACCATCTGGGGTCAACAGAATATGAGGTAGATCCATAGTAATAGCCGCTCTCATGATGGTTGACAGCTGCTCCTTACTGATATCAAAATTGATTTCAGTAATAGGCATAACAATATCCTTCTTAACATGTTCAACAGCATCAGGAGAAGCATACATATACCGCACCATAGTATCAGCATTAGCATACTTAATTATACAATGGTTAGTATCATCATCGCCGAAATCAAGCTCTGCACCATCAAACATATTCACAACTGACAGAAAATTAGGCAAATCGTAAATCGCAAAATCCTTTGGAAAATCCTCCTTGACCGCTGCACTTGAAGTGATAGTTTGTTCATGGTCAATCGTCCTAAGAGTGCTTCCTTTCTGGATCAGAATTGAAGGATTAATTTGAGTGTAATTCTTCAGTATAACCATTGTTTCTTTTGAAATCTTCATTCACATCTCCTGTTTAATTAATATTATTTTACTACAAAAAAGAAGTATAACACATATTCCTTGTCTTGTCAAGGACTATTTATACCAAATTATGTTTTAGGGCGAAAGCTTCGGGTGATTCCTCCACATGGATTGGATAATCCTTCTTGTGATAAAAGTATACTGTGGTCTTGCTGTCCTTCTCCGATACTTCACGAATGCCCGCCTTTTTACGAACAATAAAAGTTCCATCATCTTTCTCAATCAAAATAAACATAAAGCCTCCTTAAATTTTCTATTCTTCAAATTCTAAAGTAAAATCGTCCGAAGAGTAATTAGGATCACTAACAATCTTATCAAAGAAATCAAGCAAAGATTCCACGACATCCGACTCAAACCGTGCGATGGAATGCCTGATTGATTGCTTGAGGTCACAAAAGATATCATTAATGACCATAATCTTGATCAATCTCCTAGGAGATATTGTTACATCAATTGCTCCTTCATTGTATGTATTACGGACAAAATTCGCCCATTTGATCAATTCCTGCATAATCTTTGTATCAGTACCAAAAGAAGAAATAATTTTCAGCTCTTGGGTAGGAGAGGGGTAATTGTATTCAACAGCAATAGTAAACCGATCCAAGAAGGCTTCGTTCTGGACATTAACACCTACATAACGACCTGAAGAAGTACCGTATCCTCTTGTATTATCAGTAGCGATAATATTAAAACCAGGAGCAGGAGCAACGATCTTGTTAATTTTCTTAACATAGATAGGCTCGCCTTCAAGAGCAGTAAACAGCATGAAAGCATAAGCAGGATTCAAGGCAGTAACTTCATCTATGAGAAGGATTGCACCTCTTTTCATAGCGATTACTAAGGGTCCATCTTGCCATACTGTTTCGCCATCTATCAATCGGAAACCACCGATTAAATCTTCCTCACATGTTTGAGCGGTAACATTGATCCTGATCACTTCTCTTTTTGCTCTTGCTGCTATCTGGCTAACAGAGAATGATTTACCAAGTCCTGTCTCACCGAAAATAAACATTGGACAGAATTTGCCTGATTTGATAACTTTTGTCGTAGTTGACATAGAACCGAAAGGAACAAATGTTTCATTAATGACAGGGACAAAATAATCCGCTGAAATCATCTCCTCAACATTTTTCTCTAATGAATCAACAACAGAGGTTTTAACATATTCAGAGACAGGAACCTGATTCTTGATTTTTTTCTCTCTTTTCTGTGCAGGAGCCTTTGCAAAGGGCTGAGCTTTATACTGACTGACTATGCCTGCGACCTCATCAAAAAGAACTGTGCAATCGAAAACATCCTTTTCAACTGTATAAGGAGTAATGCATTTCCAAGGAGCCCTGACGCCTGTATGCGCAGCTACGTCCTTAATTTCAATATCAGTAACTTTTTTAGGATCTGCAACTCTTTCTTTGAGAAGAGAAAAGAAACCTTTTTGTTTGTCAGTCATGTCCATCAGTAACACCTCATAGTAAAATTAATACCTCTGTCAAATTCTTATACAGATATTATACTAATATTTTCTCCTTATGTCAAGAGATTTTTTCAGATATTTTCTTTGTTATTTCTTTTTGTACCATCGCTGATTTCTGGCTCTTGATGAAAGTAGCAGAGAATTTTTTGTAGGATGCATCAGAATCAATATTGCTTAATTCATCCTCAAGAGAACCTTCCCTCGTATTTTTCAAGACATAAAAATCATCAAAGCCATCCAAAGGGAGCTTCAGGTAATGATTTTTGATTAACTCATTTTTGAAATCATGATACATGTCACTGAATGATTTATTGTCTGGATTGTCGCAAGCCTTGATATTATCATAAATTGTTCGTGCTGTGCCAATTGTAAAGCCAAGAATTGAATGACAACTCTTTTTCAGCATCTTCAGCTGTGCGAGATAAGAAGAACCTGCAGTTGAATAATGAACTCTGTCCTGAGATTCAAAAATACAATTATTTCCTAACTGAGAACCTTCTTCTCCATCTGTAAGCATGACAAAATTGATTTTCTTATCAGGGAAAGCAGCTTTCTCTTTTTCAATCAAAGTACGGATTAACTTAACAGCATGAGTAGAAGGTGTTCCTCCCATATGATAATCAGCTAGCATATGTCGGGTTGTGCAATGCATAATGTTATAAAAATCCTGCTCACTTTGATTATTATTTGCGATTTCTAATAATTGAACACTACCAACAAAATATTGTTTTCGACCATTATCGATAGCAAGAACCGCTTTATAAGAATCCCGATCGGGTCCTAACTTTGAAGTACCAGTAGTAAACAAGTATATTTCATACTCAGCTTTCGCCATTTGACAAAATTCCTTGAACACAGAAGCCTGCCTAGCAGCAAACACAATATTTTGGCCTGTCATAGAACCACTATAATCAATCAAGAAATAAAATTTATGATTCTGGGCATTGGCAACTCGTTTTACCGTTCTCGTAAAAATTTGATCATTCGTTTTATACTCTGCCAATCTATTCATGTCCAATGTTCCGCGGTCAGTAAAAAATGTGTTATGAACATTAGCTTCTTTTCTTACAGAAAATTCCTTGAACAATTGAGCAGCATCCTTCTTAATTGAAACACGATTTTCCTTAGAGAAATTGCAATACTCTAGGTCATGTTTTTTAATATTGCCCTGTCGCATAAGAGTATCAAGAGTAATGATATAATTCTTAGGATTGATAGGCATATCCAAGTAATGATTGATTGATTGATTATTTTTTACTGTATCAAGATCACCTTGAATGTCCTCGAATATATCAGAGGAGAGTATTTCTTCCTCTTCCGCAGCCGCTTCATCAGAGCCATTTCCTTCAGACGAGGCTCCATCATCTTCTTCAGTATTTTTCTCAGGTGTTTCGGATTTACTTCCTTCGCCTTCTTCCTCTTCGACTTCTTCAAAATCCTCGCCTTGCTCTTCCTCAGGATCTTTTTCCTCTTCAGCCTCTTCAAAATCCTCGCCTTGCTCTTCCCCAGGATCTTTTTCATCAGGTTTTTCCTCAACCTTCTCCTCAACCTTCTCCTCACCTTCTTCAGGTTTCTCTTCTTTCTTTTGCTCTTTGAGCTCATTAAGAATTCTTACTGCCAAATCCACTGCCTCTTTAGTAGACTGAGCATTTTCTATTTCCTTCAGCCATCCTTTTTCTTGAGCAGAAAAATTTATAAGCTCCTTGGAATGCCCTACCTTTGAAAGCATGTTGGCACGGTCAAAGAAACCTAATGTATTGAATGAAATTTTTTGAATGTCCCAGATATTTTTAGCAACTATTTCTTTGCCAGCAGCAGCATAATCCTTAGCAACACCAGGATATGTTTTGCGCATAGCATTATCAATTCTACGGTCTTCAACAATATTGGATGCCTTTCTTGCGATACCAGACAAAGGAGCCATCAATTCTGACCAATCTTCAGTAAACAGAGCATGACCTACCTCATGAATGATAATCCTGTCAATAATAGAAACGGAGATATCATTCCATTGAGGAATCACAAGCACTCGATTGATAGTATCAAAGGAAGCTGTTTTTACGTTTTTGTATACAATGGAAATGTTTTCTGCGGCGAGGAGAGAACAAAGTATCTTGTTCCTCTCTTGAGAGACAGGCAACTGACTTAAGAATTCTTTCTTTTTATTTTCTGCTACTTGATAATAATTCATATATGACATATACAGACCTCATGTTTTATTTTCTCTCTCAATCAATCAATATACAGCATTATAACATGAGGTCTATGCAATGTCAACAGAAAAAAGCATTTATTTTCTTTTCTCTTGATAAAATTCGTCCAACCCAATCACAGCAGCCTTCCATGCATCCTGTACCTCAACGGAGAGGTCGTACCAGGGAGGAAGGATGTCACCAGTAGCTATTGATCTCCAATTTGTTTTGTAACAATAATTCTCATAAGCAACCTTAGCCGCAGCATTTAATGTGTCATCTGACAGTTTCATTTCATCTCCTTTTTAATTGAATGTATAGGTTGAAAAATTATTTTCCTTCACAGCTGTTATAGAAGCATCAAAGCCAGCCTCAACGCCTTCTCTATGTGATATGACAAATAAATTAGTATCTGGATCAAATTCACTAATAATTGCCATGAAATTCTCAAGGCCATCTGCATCCATGCCTGAATCAAGCACCTCATCAAAGAAGAGAAGGTTGGTTGATGCGGAATTTTTCTTCTTGGCTATTTCACGCCACGTAAACATCAAGGAAAGATCGATTCTTGTGCGCTCACCCTCAGAGAAGCTTCCATACCTGAAAGTGTCAATATGCCTTGCTCGGATACTTTCATCAAAATTTTCATCAAACATGAACAGTACATTAAAGTCAAACCTCTCAAGAAAATAATTTATAGTCTTATTGATCAAAGGGAGATAAAATTTTATGATTGATGTTTTAGCCCCAGAGTCCTTGAGTATAGATATTCCCAGCTTCATGATGTGTAGGTCATGATATTGTTGCTGTAGTAATTGGTCTGATTCCTTCACGAGGTTCTTGAGCTCCTCAAGTTCATCAGCTGAAATTATTTCATCATCCTCATTATTGATTGATTCAATATCCTTTCTTAGGTAATTTATCTTATAATTTATAGATGATAAATCAGCCTCAATAGCCTGGACGGCTTTATTAATGGAATCATTCTTCTTATTTAATGATTGGATTTTCTTAATCTTATCATTAGCAGCATTCAGCCCTATATTCAATTGTTCTAATGCATTATCAAATTCTTTTTTCTTCCCCGCAAGAAAGGAGATCCTTTCTTCTTTAAATTCATCATCAAGAACCTTCTTACATTTAGGACATGTATCATTTTGGTTATAGAATTCAATCTCTGTATCAACAAGTGAGAGATTTTTCTTTATACCAATACCAAATTCTGACAATTTGTTTTTTCTTGCTCTAGGAGGCTCAATTGGTTCCACTTCAATTGTTTTGATTGCTGTTTCATTAATCAGCTCCAATTTCTCAAGTCTTTCCACTTCCAATCTCTCAATTTCCTCAATCTTCTGTAATCTTCTTTTCTCTTTTGTGTCTTTATTCTTTAAGGATTTTTCAAACATGAAAGTGTAATGAGATTTATGCATATCCTTTTTGCTTTCAAGCAATTGAATATTATTCTCTCCTTCCTTAATCATTGGCTTAAGTAGATCATTCATTTTAGAGAAAACAGAGATATCAAGAATGTCCTCAATAATTTCTCTTTTTGCTGAAGTGCTCAATTTCATAAATTGAACATAACTACCAGAGCCTAAGATTACTATTTGAGTAAATGTCCTGTAATTAAATTTTAGGATATCCATTTCCAGAATATTTTGATAGTCTCTTGATGAAGCATCCTGAGGCAATAAAACGCCGTCGACATAAATTTCAAAGATACCTGGATTTTGGCCTCGTATCAATTTATAATTTATTCCTTTTATCTCAAAAAATAATTCAACAACCAGATCCTTTTTGTTAATGGAATTTACAAGCAACCCTCGATTAATTTTTCTAAAGGGTTTGCTATAAAGGGCAAATGTAATGACATCTATTAAGGCAGATTTTCCTTGACCATTTGTTCCTAGTATAATGGTTTTTTTGGCATTCATTAAATTTACTTCCTGCCACACATTCCCGAACGACAAAAAATTCTTGAATCTTACAGATTTGAACACCAGCATTTAAGAAAGCTCCTGTGATTTGGTATACAATGTTAACATCAAAGCCTTGACTTCATCCTTTTCAGAATCACTTGCTTCCAATGATTCTACACAATCAACAAGAAAAGACATTGTATCTTTGGTCATGTTTACATTGTTTGATTCAACTTCGTCAAACAGAGCAACAGAATCAATAACAGACAAGCTATATGGGTTTTGGGATTCAATCTTCTTGACAAACAAATCAAACTCATATGAGTTACATTGGCCATTCCCATATACTTTAACAATTTTATCATAATATTGGTTTTCTGTCAATACAATATCAGGACTATAATGAACTTTCTCAAAAATATTTTTATCATTTTCAAGATAATTCATTGAATTAGTTACTGTATCATACAGAATCACCCTTTTGGTGTCCCCGTAATCAGACCAAGTCAATTGATATGGACTGCCTACATAAATTATATTATCCTGCTCACTTGGTAGATGAAAATGACCAGAAAATGTTCTCTTGAATTTCTTAAAAGTAGAGCGAGGCATACCAACTTTATTGATTACTTCTTTTGACATACCAAAGCCTGAAATGTCAAAATGGCCTATACAGATATCAGCAAATGAGGATTCTAATAAGGACTCGCTTCTTTCAGCATTATCCTTACATATCCAAGGCATCATCAAAATTTTACAGTCATCAATAACAATTTCAGTAGGCTCTTGGTATATCTTGAAATCAGTCCAATCAAGCAATTCAACAGGAGCATTTATTTTCAATGTATTCTTGCTGTATGAATCGTGGTTGCCAACCACGATATGAACATTAAAAGGTGCTGCTTGCATTCTTTCTCTAAAGAATCGAGCCGTCTGCCGTAGAGTTTTGAAGTTAATACTTTTTCTTACATCATATAAATCTCCTGCATGGAATAAATCAGTAACACCTAAAGCTGTTAATTTTTCAACAAGGCCTTTAAAATAATCATCCTGATATCGTAAAAGCATGTTATTACTATTACCAGCGCCAAAATGTGTGTCCGCAATCAATGCAATTAATGACATTTATTTAACCTCACTGAAGTAATATAATAAATTAAAGCCACGAACAATCCTCCTGAAAATACTTTGATATAGAGGATTCTATAATCTGCTTATCCTTCTTCTTAGGCAATGCTCTTTGATGTAATTCTATTAACTGGCCTGTCTCAACAAGAGTAGCCTGCATTTGATCAATAAAATGCTGTACATTCCCTTCATGCTCCGAGCCGGGGACACCATCATCGAATTGTTTGGATATAATGTCATTAAGAGCTTTTGGATCCGAAAGCAATTGAAGCTTCCTTACTGCTTGTTTTTTCTCTTTTTGGATCCTTCTAATAAAGGCATTGAAGGCGATTTGAGTGAAATAGCCAAATGCATTACTTGATTTCTCGCAATTGAAGTTCATTGCAGCCTTGATGCAATTCTCTATACCATCAGCAATCATTTCCTCTTTGTAGGTGTAGTTCACGAAATTAGCCTTCTTAGCTAAGTTATTACAAATCTCCATTATGCAATGGCCTATATATTCTCCTGCAGGATGTATTCTTAATGTGATGGTATCATCCTCAGTTCTTGCCTTAACAAATTCAATAATATCCTTAGTGAATTTTTTATTATTTACATAATTCATCCGTTTAGCCATTATAATCCCAAAATTATTTATTTTTACATTTATCAAAATGCCATCGTTTCATTGAATTACCTCTTCCAACTTTTCCGCAATATGGACATTTTAACTCCTCAAGATATAATTATAATTAATTATATCACATTAAATTCTTAATGTCAAGTCATATATTTCTTTCATAAAGTTTTACGTTAAATTTTTCATCTTTGTAAAATTGCCAGCGAGAATGGAAGTGCTTGATTACATAATTTGGATAGCTTGTTTTCTTAGTTGAATACGTAAGGTCATCCACTATATCAAATAATGTTACGGATTTCTTTGTTTTTGATACCCTTAATCCTCGTCCAATGGATTGTAGGACTTTTATTTTACTTTTCGAAGGAGAAGCAAAGATTACATTCTTGATATTCTTTACGCTTACTCCTGTGGAAAAAGTTCCGTATGATGCGACAAGAATAATATTTTCCTCAACCTCCATTCTTTTTCTTATTTCTTCCCTGTCCTCTGCTTTGGTAGCGCCACTAATAAACAGCACAATCTTTCCTGTTTTCTTTTCTAATTCTTTGGCTATCAATTTACCATGTTTCTCCACTAATTGAAACAGAACCAGAGAATTGCCTACAGTGGATTTACATAGATTCATCACTTGTTTCATTCTTATTTCACTAGAAACAATATACTCCATTTCTGTTTGATATGCTGAGCCACCACTTTTCTTTGCAGATAAACATGCCCGTCTTAATTCTTTTCTGGCTTCTTCGGAATATTTCAAAAGCAACACTTTTATTGTAAGGTTTGCAACATATCCCTCATCCATCAATTGCTTTGTTCCAATAATCTTTTTGTCAGGACCAAGAAGCCCAAGAATGACTAGCTTATGCATTTCAGTATCTTGTAATGTCCCAGTAAAACCATATCTTATTGAAGCATTAACAGAACTTTCAAGTATCTTGGTTAATTGATCGGCTTTGGCCAAATGGCCTTCATCCACAATAACAACATCAAATTTATGAAAGTAGCTTGGTTTCTTCTTTTGCATGGACTGCCATGTTGTTATTATGATAGGCTTTATACTGTCCTTCTCTTCTCCTGCATATATTTTATGACAATGTTCTGCAACATCCCATTCTATTTCAGAGCTGTAATCTTTAAAATCCGAATACATCTGGAGAACCAAGGATACAGTAGGCACAACAATAATAATTCTTT
>Ga0210043_1000527_pt1 | contig 40444 bp, 40 predicted proteins | sample CryGeymet201501t_FD_183990 | JGI IMG/M metagenome (GOLD analysis project Ga0210043, IMG submission 183990) | Groundwater microbial communities from Crystal Geyser aquifers in Utah, USA - Crystal Geyser metaG 2015-01t (SPAdes) (version 2) | ecosystem: Environmental > Aquatic > Deep subsurface >... | reverse complement strand
GTTTAACTTTATCTATTTTCCCCTGCGGTTTTTTTTTACCTTTCGGGACCATCTGTTTGAATTAAAAGATTAGAAGCCCTTTGCACACATTTTTCACAACAGGTCCGAGCATCTAAAGTGGGAACATAGAATTTGTTTAAGGCTCCATCTCCCCTTCTTTCTGCAAACCACATGTGTCCGCAATAATCACAAGTTATTTCAATTTTAACCATCTTTTAATATTTTTTTAATTGTTTCAAGCCCGTTGTTTTTTTCTATAGTTAAGGAAAAATCTGCTGTGAATAAAAGACCAGCAACAGAGACTGCATTTGCAAGTGCACGAGAAATAACTTTAATGGGATCAACTATTCCCATTTTTATCATGTCTCCCGTCTCAAAGTTGGTAACATTGATTCCTTCGCCCTTTTCTCTCTTTTTAATAAAATCAACCATCGCCTCATTCGCATATCCTGCGTTTTCCAATATTTTACGGAATGGGCTTAAAAAAGATTGAACAAAAGAAAAACCAACGGTAGACAATCCGTTAGCCTCAACTGCCTTTACGGCGTCCAATAAAGCTACTCCACCACCCGGAACAAGTCCAGCTTCCATAGCACTTCTTGAAGCGTTGATAGCGTCTTCAATCCTAAGCTTTAGCTCCTTCACTTCTGCACCGGTTGAACCACCAACTTTTACAGTTGCCATTCCACCAGTTAAAACTGCTAATCTTTTTTTCAAGTTTTCAATTTCCAGCGCTGAATTGCTTGTTTCTATTTGAGTCTTAATAGTTTCTATTCTGTTTTTCAATAAAACAGAATCTTCTTCTAAAGAAACAGTGGTGTGAGATCTTGTTATGTGAACCGTTTTAGCTTGTCCTAATTCCTCTACAGAAATGCGGTTGATGTAAACTGCGTCTTCTTTATCCACAAGTTTTGCACCAGTAAGTGCACAAAAGTCTTTCAAAATTTCGGTCCTTTTGTCTCCAAAAGAAGGAGGGCGAACCCATGTAATTTTGACTAGAGACGAATTATGGGGGTCGTTAATAAATTGCAAAACTCGTAATGGAAGTTTTTCCGTTATAATAACTAAAGCCGGAACTTCAACTTTGCTTACATGGCCTTTTTCATCTAACTTAATAAGTTTATTAATGAATGGTAGCCATCTATTATCAAATTCGTGATCCTCAATGTTGTAGTTCATAACTAAAAACCGCACGTTCTCGCCTTTGTGTTCAAACCTATCGTGATCAGAAATAACTCCTCCAGCGTGCCCCATTTCAAATCTTGCTCCCTTAGATTCTTCAACTACAATCTCATCATTGACATTATCCTCAACCGAAATAGCTCCGTCTTTGCCACACTTGAACATTGCGGACCCGATCATTGCTCCGAGTTTCTCATCTTGAACTGATATTTGAGCAACTTGAATCAATTGCTCTGCGTCTTTAATTTTTACAGAAAGCTTTTGAAGCTCTGATTGAACCTGTTTAGCCTCTTCACACAAAACATGTTTCAAAAGCACCGGAGAAGCTCCGTTGATAATGTGTTTATAGCCTTCTTCTACAATCGCTCCAGCAAGAACAGTTGCACATGTCGTGCCGTCTCCTGCGTCATCATTAGTGCGGATAGAAGCCTCTTTTATCAATTGAACTGCCATATTTTCAACGGGATCAAAATAAAAAAACTCTCGTGCAATTTTAACACCGTCGTTTACGACTTCCGGTTTCCCGGGGCGTGCTAAAGACTCAAGTAAAACATTTCTGCCACGTGATCCCATTGTTGACCCGACTACATCAGCCATTTCTTTTACGGCTCTAAGTATTTGTTTTTTTGCCTCAACACCTCCAGTTATTTTTTTTGATTCCATGTAATTTTTTTGTTTAAAGTTTAATGCCTAAAATATTTTTGACCTCAATAAAATAGTGATTTACCTCTTCGTCTTCCCCTTCCATTGGTATTTTGACTGGAGAAAATCTTGTGTAATAAACTGTTTTTCCCACCTCAATCCCACGGACGACATCTCGGGGGAGAAGGTCTCCCACTGCGGTAATGATTCCCACGTCCGGATGACCTTCATTCTGCAACTCATGCGAAAGAACAAAGCCCCCAGAATTCTTTGGGAGGCGTTTGACCACTACTCTGCGTCCCAATGGACGGTAGCCATTTTTATTTTCCATAAAAAAATTTTAAATGTTTAAAAGTTGACTTGATTTTATTCTTGTTTTGGAAAAAATCAAGAGTTTTTTTATTTTCAAAAACCCCAGGAAGTTTTTTATAGCAACACGTTGGGGTTTTTGAGACTTATTTTGTAATTTCATTCTATTTTTTTAAAATTCAATTGTCAAATTTTTAAATTCGATTAATAATAAAAGCGTAAAAATAAACATGAATCATAAAACCTCCATTCTCGATTCCCAGTACTGGCTCATTATAGGGCTTGTTTTGTGTGCACAAAAACAAAACAACATGCTGTCAATTACAAAAGCCTCTAGGGAAACAGGTATTTCAAAGTTTTTGCTTAAAAAATGGCTTTACTTAACAGAAGAAAGGTCTGCTAATACAGAGTTTGCCTTTAATGTAGAGAAAAAAGGCAATTTATATACTATTAAAAATTCAAGATTTACCCCCCCACCGATTGAGTTATTGAAGGCTACAAAAGAAAAAAACACCGTCAAAAATTCAAGATTTACCCCCCCACCCTCTAAAAGTGAAAACAAAAATCAGATTCAGTCAAATAAAGTAAAGATTATTGGCTATGGAAACACAAAAAGGATGTTTTTAAATTCAAGATTTACCCCCCCACCGATTGAGTTATTGAAGGCTCTTAGCCCAAAAGAGCTTGTCATTTTTTTAAGATTTACCGGGCAATTCGTAAAAAATAAAAACGCTGTAATGTATTTATATATATATATATTAAATACATGTATTAATATATCCATAGCTAACGCTATGTATATATTAATACACTGGCGACCTCTTAAAATTTTTTTTCTTACAGGAAATGTATCGGATTCAAAAACACCCCCCCTACCCCCCCGGCCGGCGATTTTTGGAAATGAAAAAATAACCTTGATGTTGGAAGCGATTCGTCGTAGACTTGGTTTGACTTATTTTGCGGACCCCTCAAAAACGCAAAGGATGTACGGACGGCACTTGGTCTTACTCTACGAGAAACACGGAAAAGAAATTTTTGAGAAAGCATTTAAAGAATTACTGCAAAATAGTTGGACAAAAGGAAGATGTTCGTCTATTCGTTTCTTGTACTACAACATCAAGCCTTTGCTCGGAAAAGAACCGGAAGGATCTACAGTTGAATCCATCGAAGATAAATTTAATAAATTTTAAAACATGGACTACAAAAAAACATTAGAGATTGAAGGATTCACAATTGGATCAATTGTGATGTTTCCTGATCTGTTAGGAAAATTTTCTTTACTTCCCGAGCTATTCAAACACTCAAACTACCGATTGGCCTACGAGGTTTTAACCGAAATGAGAAAAGAAAAAACATCAATAAACCTTCCGCTTTTTGGTGCAAAGTTTATGGAAAAAGGCGGAAAAATTTCCGAGGTGTCAAAAGTTCTTACCACTCCGGAAGATTGTGATCCGAGGTATTTTGGCGATTATGTTCTTTTTTTGGCTAAAGAAAACATCAAGAACAAGATAAAACTCAAAACAAACAAAATTGATGAAGATGTTGATTCTTACCTTGAGGACCTTAAAAAAATTGATGTTTCCCTCCCTACTGGAAAGGCTGTTAGCTTATCGGATTCAATGGAAGCATATATGGCCCAGTACGAAGAAAACAAAAAAAGATTCAATGAAAACAAGTCTATAGGCATTCCAACAGGCTTTGATGTGATAGACATGGAAGCTCCGCTCTTGCCCGGAAGTTTAGTTATTTTGGGTGCAAAAACATCCGTGGGAAAAACCGCCTTGGCTCTTAACATCGCTGTTAATGCTGCACGGTATGATCAAAATGTTTTATTCTTTTCCGCTGAAATGACAAAAAACGAGCTCATAACAAGAGCCTTGAGCCAAATAACAAACACCCCCGCAAGCCTTTTCAAGAACGGACAAGCGGACGACGCTATTTTACGCTCAAAAAATGAAATAAACCGCTATGGCCAAAACCTAAAATTCATTGAAGCCGGGGCCATGACATCCGCAGATATTGCTAGATTATGCCGGCAAGAATCCGGACACAGAAAACCAAATCTAATTGTAGTTGACTACATCCAGTATCTCAAAGATTCAACCAATGGAAACATAACAAATAATGACAGGATCGGAAACATAACACGAAACCTCAAAGAAATAGCGCTGGAAATTGGGGCTCCTGTAATTGCACTTTCGCAAGTGAAACGAGCAACAGGGATTCCATCTCTCGCAGATCTTAGAGACTCCGGAAACATAGAACAAGACGCAGATCTTGTTTTTATTTTGCATAGGGAAGATAAAACAACAACCTCCGCTAATTTTATCATAGCAAAGAATAGAAACGGACCAGTGATATTTGATCATCTTCTCTATTTTGAGCACAAAATAATGACATACTCAGACATCGGAAGCAAGATATAGGAAACAAAATGGATAAAAAGTCAAAGGGATATTACTAATTTTTATTTTGCTTTTTTATGATTTTAAAAATATAATACAATCAAATAAACGTTAACCCCGTTACAATGAAAGCAACTAAGATTGAATACAAAATCAAAGACGTGTACGGAAAAGCCTGCATTTACATTGCGGACCCAAAACTTGAAACAGTCTTTCAAACGATTACCGGACAAAAGACCCTATCCCCGATAAAGATGGCGGCTTTTGAAGAGCTTGGAATTAAGTTTGAAAGAGTCTTTTTAGTTCTGTGCTCAAAACGAGGCTAGAGGGGAGCTCGGTAAAAAAATCCTCTCACAATAAAATTTAACAAAATTAAAATGTATACTACAAAAGCCCCTGTTCATTACGCTAGTTTTACCAAAGAACGAAGATTAAAAGTTTACAAAGGAAAAGACCTTTCTGGAAGATCTATTGAAATTTTTCCGGACGGAATTGAAGGCGTTGTAAAATCAATTAGTCAGTTTGAATATGAATACGATAACAAAAAAGACTGGGCGTGGAAGATTACCTTTTCCCATGAAGACAATGGGGAAGTTGTAACATGCGTACTTAAAATGCACAAGTGCGGAGGACCAACAAAATCTTTGCTAAACTCGCTTTGTTCGGCTGACATGATGAACAAAATAGAGCTTGAATATTGGGTAAGAGACGAGAAATATATACGAATAGGATTAAAACAAGATGGCTTTGTTCTTTCTTGGAAATATGGACCAGAAGAAATGCCAAAAGCGGAAACAATTACAACTCCGTCTGGAAAAACATTTAAAGATGATTCAAAGGTTGAGCAATGGTGTATTGATCGAGTCACGGAAATAAATAGAAACATGGGTATTAATGTCGAAAAACCCCATATTTCAACCCCATCACCACAAGAACAAGCTTTTGAGGATATTATAGCCCCTAAAGAAGACGAAGAAGAGGTTCTTGACTTACCATTTTAATTAAATATTATATGCCAACAAAAAAACTAAGAGTAGAGTATAAAAACATGGGCGTAACGTATTTAAACATTGTTGTCGATAAAGAATCTTTTACTCGTCTCAAAAAGTTTGTAAGACTTTCCGGCTACAAAACAATATCCAATTTCCTTAGAATAATTGTCTACAAAGAAACAGGATGTAACCTTACCCCATACATGGATCACTCCTTACTTTTAAAAGATGATTCTTTGCAAATAAATAGCCCTGTTTTGTTTAACGTAACAACTCATGAATAAAATCACAGACAAAATTGTAATGTTATATTTCTTTCTTATTTGTTTTGTCTTGCTTGATTTAATAGTGACATTATTCCTAACCCTACCTTAATGAAAAAAGAAACAAAACAAGACAAAAAAGTAATGTTATCAATTTATGTTCTTAATGAATTTACTTCTTTGGAAAAAAGTGGGATGACTGAATACCCAGATCAATTGGATTATCTATTTAAGAACCCGCCTATAAGTTTTCTTAAGGAAAATGAAATAAGTATGCTTAAGTACCGGGAAGTGTGTAATAAAGTGGCCAGAGAGATTTATAAGCTTAATAAATGGAATAAAGAAAGTTTACAGTCTCAAACTCAAAACTCAATTAACTAACAATTATGGAAAAAGAAATTGTATCACAATGTGCTTGGCACTTAGCCGAATACAACAAAATAGGCTGGATGAAAGACGGTAATGTAATTGAAGATGAAGCCGAAAGAGCGGAATTTGAAAGGAAAGTGGCGGAAGGGATTGCTATTGTCAGTCATGGAATTTGCGAGAAGTGCGTGCTAACCCTATATCCCGATATGTGTCATGACGATATTTAACGTTTATAAATAACCTCCTCAAAATGCAAAATGTAACAAAAGAAGTTAAAATTTGGTATGATCAAGAAGACATGGCCGTCTGTATTAACTATGGAATGGCTATGTTGTTTAGCTATAAGACCGGTATAAAAATACCTTTAGATAAAATTAACGACTACACAAAAACACTTCAAAGAAAACTAGAAGAGGGCTTTATGGGATATAGATGTGAGTTTCAAATACTTAAAAAGCCAGTAAATCCAGCGGGAGTTAAAACAATTCTTTTTACCTTTGGACCACTTGTTGTTGATCTCAATATGTTCAAGGACATTGATTATAGCAAAGAAGTTATTGGGTCTTTTCCAAAAACTCTTCCATCCTCAATAGGAGGACATCGCATTTTGGTGCTTGGGTATGATTACAGAAAAGACATGGTCCTTCTTGCTAACACTTGGGGTCTTGATAAAGTTCAGAAAATGCCACTTATAGATTTTTACAGATGTATGAGGAGGTTTGTTTTTATGGGATGTTTTCCTTTAGAAAAAACAAAAGAACCTATAAGAGATGAGAATATTAATTATTCAATCAACTCTTTGTCTTATGTTGCTTACAATGATACGCCTACAATTCCCATGAAATATGATCGCTTTGGATATGATTATCTAGACTCTATTAAAAGTTCTTTAGGAAAAGGTTTTCATCCCGGACTCGATTTTAACTGGGGAAAATTAGCGTCTTCTGATATAGGGCTTCCCGTTGTTTCAACTTTGCCGGGGACCGTTGTCTTTTCCAAAAAGAACGGAGGAAATGGAACAGGCTGGGGTAATTTAATAGTTATTAAGCACAGGCACTTAGGGCAAGATATTTATAGTAGATATGCACATCTCCAAAAAAGACTTGTCGTTGAGAAAGAAGAAGTTAAAAAAGGGCAAACAATCGGAACGTGCGGGAATACTGGAGCCTCTTTTGGTCCACACTTACACTTTGATATTTTCAGTAGTACCCCTAAAAGTTTTACAGAATATGTTTACGGTCTTAGTAAAATAAGTGTGCAAAAAAAGTATTTAGATCCGTATAGTTTTTTGAAAATAAAAAAATTGTAGATATAAAAATAAATTAAAATGACTAAACCATCACGAAAAGAAAGAATCAATCAGTTAGAAAATCCGAGCCAAAGCATTACGGAACAATGTAAAAAATTATTAGAGAAGCCACAAACACCCGAAATTAAAGAACAAATTAAAAGATTACAAAGAGAATATTTCAGAATAATGAAAAAACCTAAATAATCTTAACCAATAAAAAATGAACAAAAGAAGAGAGTTAGAGGCTCTTGAAGTCGATTTGGATCAAGCCAGACTTGCACAGAAATGTAGAGCGGGACAAGCTCATATGAGGGAAGCAAAGCTTGAACACCACCAAAATCTTGTTAAGGAAATGTTGCTAGGCGACCTTCCGGAAGTTATAGATGAGGCTACATTGCAAGAAATTGTAAGCAACATAAGACAAAAACTTGACAATCTAAATATATGAAGACATAATTTAAAAAACAAACAATATGAAAAAACAAAAACATGAACACTGACTTTAATTTAGCTCCCTTATGCACATTTATAATACTTTCTCTAATTTTTTTTAATTGTCTGGATCTCTGCTTACCTCGCTTACCCCTTTTTAACACAAGATGAACTAAAAAAAATCGAATACATCTACGAGCAAGACAATAAAATGTATAGAGTTCAAGGTTTTGCAAGAGGCGGTCATTCTTCTATAAATAAAATAACAAAAATAAAATGAAAAATATAAAAACAATGTTAAGTAGCGAGTCTGTAGAATGGGGAACACCACAAGGACTTTTTAATGAATTAAACGAGTCTTACAATTTTACGCTTGATCCATGTGCTACACCGCTCAATGCAAAGTGTCGAAAATTTTTCACAAAAGAACAAGATGGTCTCATACAATCATGGGAAAACGAAACAGTCTTTTGTAATCCACCTTATGGACGAGATATGCCAAAGTGGATTAAAAAATGCTACGAAGAAAGTTCAAAAGCAACAATTGTATTACTAATGCCTTCAAGGACAGACACTAAATATTTTCATGATTATGTTTTGGGAAAAGCTCATCTTGCTTTTATAAAAGGAAGGCTCAAATTTGAGGGGCTACAAAAAGGAAGTGGATCCGCCCCTTTTCCCAGTTTGTTAGCTTTTTACAATTGTTATCCAACTTTAAAAAAACACAATGGACGTATTATCACTCTTTGATGGAATATCAATCGCAAGACAAGCTCTTAAAAACCTAAACATTCCAGTTGAGGAATATTATTCAAGCGAGGTCGATAAATACGCAATTCAAATTTCTGAAAAAAACTTTCCAGAAATAAAAAGGCTCGGAACGAATCCGCAATGTTCAAGTGCGGTTGCGGGTCAATTGCTCGTATCCCCCGTTGCTTTGCGAAATAGGGGAGAAGGGAAACAGCCAGAATATAACAGGACCGACAAAGCAAATTCATTGACAACAGTTCAAACCGATTCAATGGTTCAAGAGGATTTTTTTATCCGAAAATTAACACCGATAGAGTGCGAACGCCTACAGTCCTTACCAGATAATTACACCGAAGGCATTTCGAATACTCAAAGATATAAATGTTTAGGGAACGGTTTTAATTGTAAAGTTATTGAGCATATTTTAACTTATATTTTGAATGAAAAAATACTTTAAAAAAAACATTACAGAAATTACAAAACTTTCAGCCATTAAGTATGGGTCTTATAAATATTCTTTTTATATCCTAAAATTTTTTCTAAAATATGGATTCAAGAAAACTTTTGGGGAAATATACGGATTAAACATCACTCGTAAAATGTTTTATAAAGAAAGTCCTTTAGGAAAAGTTATTATTTTTTATAAAGACACTCCGGCAAAAGATGTTGAAAACTTTACTAAATTTTTAAACACACTATGAACCCATTCTTACAAATAAAGAGAATAGAAAGCCCATGTTTCAAAATGTGTCCTGTCTGTATGGAAAAGTTTAAAAACCCTAAAGATATTATTAGAATGTCTTTGGTATCAGCAGACCCAGCACACAGTCCTTTTGTCTACTTTTTCTATGCTCATTTAAGTTGTTGGAGTAAGCTTCCAATAACAGAACAAGAAATATTAATGTCTATTATAAGTATTGATCATATTAATCCAAAAAAAAATGGAAACAATAAAAGGCCCTACACCAAAAAATCCAGTAAAGAAAAACAAGTGGCGAAAACTTGTAAAAAAAACGACATCAAAAAACAGTTAGCATTTCTAAGAAGAAAAATGATTGAAAGAACTCTTAAGAAATTGTTAACAATTCGTGAAAAAATAAGTATATTTAAAATGTAATTTTTTAACCCACAAAAAAATGACAGACGAACAAACGGTAGAAACTACTCCGGGAGAAACAGTTGAGGACACTGTTTCAGCGGAAGTAACTCCGGAAGAGGAAGTCGCTCAAGTGAGCGAACCCCTAGAAACAGTTGGTGTAGACCCTGTTCCGGAAGAAAATTCAACTCCAGATCCTAAAGCAGATGTTGAGCCTGCTAATGAAGCTACTGAACTTAGCGACGACGAAAAACTTTAGAGATTAAGTTGTCCACCCCCGGTATGAGAGGGCTATCTTGTACCGGGGAAAACCCATAAATTTATGCCTTACTTTAAAAGAAAACAAAAAAGTGTACCTAACCGAGTAATTCCTTATGAGGCGGATGAACAAAAAGCTTTTGTTCAATGGCTAGAAGTTAAAAAACTAAAATTTACGGCAATTCCTAATAGCACATGGACCCCATCGGGATGGCAATTGACTGAAAACATAGCAATGGGTGTACGCTCTGGCCTTCCAGACTTATTAGTAATAATCCCAGCTAAACAATCAAAAACAAAAAAAGCTTGTATGTTGTTTGTTGAAATGAAAAGAATAAAAAAATACACAATTAAAGAAGATCAAAAAAACTGGATCAATGCAATAAACACTATCGAAAATGTCGAAGCTCGTATATGTTTTGGTGCGGATGAGGCAATTGGTTTTGTTTCAGAATTTCTTACAACTCGCTCCTAATCATCTTTATTTGGGTTTTAGTGAATGTTCCTAATCCTTGAGCTTTGGTCCAAGAGTTATCTGTTAGTTTTTCATTAAGAAACTGATTAAGTTTTTCCTCGGACCAATTTTGACGCTCAATATAATCTACAACTTTTTTAGTCTGTGTAAGGTCTTCTTGTCCGCTTTTAGCTTTATTCATATAGTCTTTAGCCTCTTTCATTGTTATTCTTTTGTTTTCCCCTTCTTCTTTTAATACCCTCATGAAATCCATCTTTTCGTCTTCTGTTAAAGGAGTCTTTTTAGATTTATCAATTATATCATAAATATAATTTCTGTTGTACCTTTCGACATCAACCTTTCCAACAACTTTTCTCCAAAAAGGAATATCTTTTGTCTCAATGTTTTCTGGATCAGTTGCAAGATTGACTACAGTCTTAGCATTTCCCATTATAAACCGTCCCACACCACCTGTATATTGATTCCATAAATATTCAATCCCAGCTGGAGAAACTTCCAAAACTCCCCTCCTTCCATAACTTCCACCTGTAAATTTGCTCATATACTTAGACAAATTAACGAAGATCGGATTTTCATTTTCAGAATAGTTTAAACTCTCCTTAACCCCAGTCATGTTCATTGGGGCTATATTCCCTCCGTGCCAACCTTTATTAACATAAACTTCTTGTATTGGCCTAAAGAATGTAGGCACATAAGCATTGAATAAATCAGCTCCACCAACAGGATTATAAGCATTAATCATAGCCCCCGAGACAGATTTAAAACTATCCATAGCAACAGTCTTTCCTATAGAAAGCTCATAAATATTATCTGCCGTAACTTTTATTACATTATATCCATAAGGAAGCCCTAATTTGATGTAATTCCCTCCTCCAACCATAAATACCCAGTTTGATTCACGGATCGACGAGTCTATTTTTTCATACCCTTCCTCATCAATAGCCCTATTCCAAGATTGAAGTAATGCACTTACAACAGATATTAATGTTGTAATTTTTGCAAAGCTCTTAGGATTTGAAAGAGTTTTAATTACATTCGCAGATCCCTGTATTGAAGCATTTGAAAATGCGTAAAGAGCATTAAGGCCCGGACCAATAGTTCCTTTCTTGTTAAAATTAACAGTTGCATTTTTCGCTAATTGAGCGGCTTTCTTTGGAGAAAAACCTTGATCAATAGCAACCTTATAAACCGCAAGACGTGTTCCATTTTCTACAACATCATTGATAAAGTCTATTAACTCAAGAACTTTTTTTCCACCACTTTTTAGTTTACCTACACTATTAAGAGTCAAAGCGTCTTCTCCTTCTCTAATTTTGTTTGCGATTTCTTCTCTGTTCGATAAATTATAATAACCCGTAGTACCTCCGAGTTCCCTCATCTGATTATAAAGTTTAGCCATAGTGGTATCATTCCCCCTCAAGGCGTCAAATACTCCTTTATATGCCTCTGGAAAAACTTTTGCATTACGAGCCATGCCAAACATCCCAAACTCTTTAGAAGTGTTAAGAGAGGCCGTCTGAATATCTTTAATTGCATTGCTTATGATAAACTCTGGATTCAATGAAGTATTGATCATTGAATAAAATCTTGTAAAAGATAAAAGAGTCCTCATTGCAACATTCATAGGTTGAGAATCAAGATTCTTTAAAGCATTAGCAACTGTAGGATCTGTTATTTTTATGTATTTTTGAACTCCATCAATTTTTACAGTAAGGATATTATCCCCAGAAGGAGGCTCAATAGTCCTTATTATATCCCCATCAACTTCCATTAGCTTAAGTTTTCCACGAACCAATTTAAACAAAGATAGTTTACTATAGTCTTTAGCAAACTTATAAACCGTCTTTCCTACATTGTTTTTATGGACCCTTATAATAGCCCTTTCCCAGTTCAAACGAATTGACTCTAAAATGTTTGCAACCTCTAAATCACTTCCCTTAGCCTTTTTTATGTCAGTTCCACGAGTGTCAAACCCTTTTCCTATTCCTAAAGCTTGACTAAAGTCGCCATTGTCTGGTAATATCCTTTGTAGAGGAATATAATTTTTATACAATGTCAAAAGTGATTCATACTCTTTCTGCTTTATCATCCCGTTTTTATACAAATATTCGGGAAGTTTTTTCGCTAGAGATTGGAATTGTTGTGCTATTTTCTGCATTTCTGGGAACTGCGGTAATTGCTTTAACTCTTTCAATTTCATCCTCGCTTCTTTTGTCGTTATTCCAGCCGCCCCATCATAGTGATTTTTATTCCGTTCTTCAGCATGTGAAAGCCACAAGTAATTCTGTATTAGCTGTGAATGATCTGGGGAGAGACTGGTAAATTTTACGAGTTCATCTTGTAATGGCTTCCATTCGTTTCTCTCAAATTTTTCTATAGCCGCTGTTACTGCTCCAGAATAAAGCTCGTACTCCATATACATATCAACATCTTCTTGAACATTTTTCCCTTCTCCCATAATCTTTTGAGCTTTATCAAGCCCTATTGCTTTATCTTGAACAATAACTCTCATTCTTTCAAACTTTGTTAAATCAAAATCTACAGTTCCATCATCCGGACCATCTGTTTCAAGTAAATCACTTTCTGGAGGAGACGGCGGTAAATCTTCTATCGCTGTCTTTTCATTTGCAACTTTAAGTCTTTTAGGTTTTTTAGGCTCTTTAATTTCATCAGATATTTCTAGCGGTTTTAAGTCCTTGCTTTCGACAACCTTAAAGCCTCCATCAACCTCTACAACCGACATATCTTTATTTCCGGAAACGACAACCGCCTGCTTTTCCATGGGGGATAAATCCGGGGATTTTTCATTAATTTCCACAACATCCCCTTCTTTTATATTTGATTGATCTTCAATAAAACTAGATACTTCCTCTTTGATTTCTTCACTTGTCTTAGCCTCCGTCAACATCTCTTTACCACCAACATCAACTAAGGATAAGTCCTTAGTTATTTTTGATACCTTGACGGGTTTTAATCCATCAACTGTTTGTGCCGAGCCTGTCATTACGCTTTCCGTTTTGTTTTCTGTTGATACTTCCTCTTCTAAAACAATCTTGTTTTTATTAATTCTCTCATTTGCCTTGTCGATAAATTCTTGAGGGACCGGAACTATCCCAGCATAAACATCACGAGAAAGTTGAATATCTTTTAAATATTCAGAATATACCGCCTCGCCCATCTTATCCTTTAAGGCTTGATCTGAAAGTTCAACTACCTCATTGCTTTCAAAATATTCCCTGTATTTTTCGTAAATAGTATGAGCGTATTCTTTTTGGTAAAGTTTTTCTCTTGTATGTACTTGTATCTCCGTAAACATCCCGGAAGATAATTCTTTCTCAAGATGAACACCATCATATCCCCACATAGAAGGACGAGTCCTCATATCATCAATACTCTTTTCGGAATTGTCTTTTTTGTATTCACCTAAAACATTATCAATATTTTCAGTAACAATAGTCCCTCCAATCATATCATTTAAAGTGCCAAGTGTCTTTTCTCTCTTTCTCTTAAGCTTTGAAGCCACACTCTTAGATTCTTTTACCCTGTAAAAATATGCCTCTGATTGAGTTTTTATAGTAAGATCTTTGACGGACTGATCATATTCTGAAACATTAGTATTGACAAAGCTAATAAAATCATCTATCCTTGTAGTGTCAACTAATCCATAGCCCATGTCAAATCTCTCAAGAAATTTCATTCTCTGGGAAGAAAGAGTCTTTGATTTTTCATCAATGCTCTCCAAAGATTCATCCGGCAAGGTCTCTGAACTCTTTAAGGACGGAACATCCGCCCCTGTTAAAGGTTCACTTTCTATGCTGGATTCCATCATGACCGAAGGCAAAACGTTCTCTTCTAAGGAAGAAGCTTTTGAAGCCTTGACGGTCTGATCTTCATCTTTCCCTTTTAAAACGATAAAAGTTTTATTCTCTTCAAGAAGCTGTTTTTCAAGTGCCTTAAAGTCGTTTGGCTCCGGATCCTTCTCAATAAATTCCGGTAAATTTTTCGATTCTTCTTTTAGCCGTTCTTCTGATTCTTTGTTTTTAGCAATTGTAGCCTCTAAAACTTTTTCGAGTTCAGATATTCTAGCCTGATTAACTTCTGGATCAACATTCCTTTCTTTTAGCGTTTCAAGAGTTTTAGTTGATTTCTTGTTCTTTTTTCTGTAATTATCCATATTCCAAGACTCGGCATTGCGTGGATCATCAAGCCACTCTTGAGTAACTTGTATCTCCGCCTCTGCTTCCTTATATTTCTTAGTCTGTTCTTCCAGTAAAGCTATTTCACTTTTAAGTCCATTAATTTTAGTGTCTGCCCTTTCTTTTTTAATTGCCGTTTTCACTTGAAGCTTAAAGGCTGGATCTGTAATAAGATCAGATGTCATTGATTCATAGTCCATGTTGTCCCCTTCAAGTGTTTGAGTTATAGCGTCTGCATTTGCAAGTCTTTTAGTTTTTGTATCAAGCTTCTGAAAAAGAAACGAATCTACAGAATCTTTTAAAGATAAAAAATTAATTCTTACATTTTTATAAATATTTCCCTGTCTATGTATTCGACCCTCAACCTGTATCACGTCTGTAGGCGTCCAGGGGTAAGATGTAAGATATAGATCTGTAGACCTCTCTTGTAAATCTACCCCTTCTTTAATTGCGTCTGATCCTATAATTACCTTTACTTTTCCTGAATTAAAATCTTTCTTGACTCTTTCCCTTACGTTGTCATCAATTTTCCCGTGAATAATACCAACCTCCGATGGTTTATATTTTAACACATCAACTAGGTATTCTCGAAGTAGAGGCATTTGATCAACCTCATAAGGAAAATAAATAACTTGTCCTGTTTTTTTTCTGTTCGCCTTGATCATCGTCATCATTCCCATTAGTTTTGGAGAAGATTCCACAAATTCTTTTGGAGTAGGCAATGGACCGTTGTAGTATCTTGAAAGATAAGGGGAAAGTGTTATTTTTTTTGCTTCATCTATATACATAAGTGATCCCCCTTTGTTTTTTAGTTTGGGATCTAGGAGTTCTTGTGCTTTTTGCAAATACTCAAGTTGCTGTTTTGTAGCGTTAAATCTGTAGTCTTTTTTAAATTTTGTAGGCCTTATAACTCCATAATCTTCTCCATCCTTGAAATCTATATATCTTTTTATAAGCCCCTTTAAAATATCCTTGTTCTGCCAATCTTCAACAACATCCGCCAAATCATATTTACCTCCAGATTTTACAACATACTTTTTAGTGGTCTTCAAAAAAGTATCCATAAAGGTATTAATGTTATCTACACCCATTGCCTTCATGTCCTTCATCGCAACAAGAGACAATACATTGTAAAACTCCAAGGGGTTGTTTGTGAACGGTGTAGCTGTCAATAACTTAACTCCTCTTCCGTCGTTTTTATTTTGAACATATTGAGATAATAACCACATTTTAACCCCCCTTGCGGAAGACTGCCCTGTTATTCCTCCCCATCTACCCGATTGTGCTTTGCTGTCGCTGTCTTTGTTTTCCTTAGCTCTTGAAAAAATGTTCTTAAACTTATGAGCCTCATCTACGATTAAATTATCAAAGCCCAAATCCTCAACTTTTATTTCCGCCCGGATTTTTCCTTTTCCTGAAATATCTTGAATTTGCTCCATTTTTTTTGCTCTTGCCCTTTCTGTTTTATTTCCCACTTCCGTATAAGCATTATTAATTTCCCCAAGTAGACTTGATTGAGTTTCTGGTTTAAAACCTAATTGAGCAATAGCCTCATAAGTCATTACAGTAAAATCTCCATCATTGATCTTAGCTTTAATATCGTCCGCAGATTTTATGCCATACCCCACACCCAAGTTTCCAAGCCCTACGACTTTCTGTTTAGGGAAAAGTAAACGGATCTCTTCAATCCATTTATTATAAACTCCTTTTGGAACAATAAACAAAGGTCTTTTATACCAACCCTTCTGAACATCTTGAGCGGTTGATATTATGGCCATCATTGTTTTACCCAATCCCACACCATTTGCATTGATTCCTGTTCCTCTATTTGAGAGAAAGCCAATAGAATCTATCTTATATTCCCCAATCTTCAAGCCCCTTCCCCCAAAAGTCATATCAAGACCATCTACGAATAATGGTACCTTCTTGTAATCCGGGGAAACAAAACCATTTTTTTCTTTATTGAACTGATCTTCTATTTTAGTCTTAGTGTCTTTATCAAGAGTTTCTAAAAATTTAGGAAACAATTTTTCCGCAACATGTTTTCTTCTCTTCTTAATAGTATTTGCCAAAACAACATCCCCTCTTGTGTTGACTCGGTCCCCCCTCACATACCCCATAGTCTCCCACATATCAGAAGGTGCGAAAGCGTCTCTAGGGAGTCCTCTAAGATAATCAAGAAATCCTTCTTTTAAAGTAAGAGTCTCTACATCAGATCTAGCCGTGGAGGTTTCATATTTAAAACTAGAAGCAAAATCCCCTAAAGGATTGAGATAGATGTTCTCTAATTTCTTTGGCTTAGGTAAAATTTTCTCAAGCTTTGCTCTTTGCTCGTCTTTTTTCTCTTCAGAAATGTTTTCATTTTCAAGTGCGTCTATTTTTTCGTAAATATTTCCCTGTAAATAATCAAAGTCATCAAAGTATTTTCCGTTAAATATATTAAGAGTGTTAATTTCAGCTCCTGTTAAGTTTTTGATAACGAGACTTCCATCAGCCGACTTATTCCTCCAAATATTCTTATCAGCGTCTGTAAGGTGCATTGTGCTAAACAATTGACCTGTTTCCTCTCTTAATGAGTATTCCTCTACTTTAGCTGTTGATTCGGTGCCTTCAAGTGCTTTTTTCTTTTTAGTTATCTTTTCAGTAACTTCCTTGAAAACTTTCGGTCCGTTATCTTGAGACTCTGTTAATACTATGTTGTCTAAAACATCCTCATTCCCAGTAACATACACTTCCATCTTTCCAAATCTTGATTTTCTTTCTTTTGTTTCTCCTAAAATTTTTGATTTATTTTCTTTAAAATAAGAATCTCCTGCTAAACTATCAAGACGTTGCTCTAAAAGGTTGTCGTCCGCAGTAGTATTCTTTTTAAATACTAAAATATCTGTACCAATAGAAGTCTTGTCAAAAATCTTTTCCGGTAAACGGTAAGCCTCTACAAGCTCCCCACTTTTAGCTATTTGTTTTTTTGAATAAGACACTGTCGTTTTCAAAAATCCACTAGGGACCACCATTACAACTAGGCCATTATCCTTTGCTAAATCTAGGGACCTTTTAATGAAATAATCCTCATATTTAGAGATTTTTGATTCTTCCCCTAACCCTTTATAATACCCACGGTGTTCTCCGTATGGCGGGTTTCCTATAATTAAATTGTATGTATTTTCTATTTCTATAGCTTTGCCAGTTTCTGTTACAAAAAGATTCTCAAAAGGCATTTGTTTAACATCTGCTTTTTTTCCTAATACTATTTTTGCAATTTTGGAAGATGTATCATCTATCTCAAGTGCCGTATATTTAACATTTTCATCCGGTCCACGATCAATAAACCTACCCACTCCCGCACTAGGCTCAAGAACTGATCCGCCCGTGAATCCATGCTTTCTTGCAAGAGCCCACATCTTATCAATAACTTTTGGAGGGGTGTAGTATTCATCAAGTAAACCTCTCCCAGCTTCTCCAGATCCACCCATTCCACTATAACTTTTCAAAAGCTCTATATCCTCATCGGTAAAATCTTCTGGCTTTTTTCCAGAATCTAAAAGTTCTTTAGCCTTTTTATTTAAGCCCCCCTTAGATGTTCCAGATCGCTCTCGATCTGCCCCCAATATTCGCTCTCTTTGGCTAGGGGTTCTCTGTCCGCTTTCCGGAGATTGTTGATTGTCTGCATATACCCCTCCGGATTGTTCTCCTGATACTCCGCTAGGAGAGGAAATTTGTCTTTTGGAACTTGTATCATTTGTGTTGTCTTTTAAATCTGATTCTATTCTATCAACATTTGAGTTACCTGTCAATTCCTCCGCTCTCCAATATAGCTCACTTTCTTCCCCAAGTTGAGTATTTTGAAAGTTATTAGTCAAAGGCATGAACAAGGAAACAATCTTTTCCCCTTCAAAAACCGCAATAGAACTATCTGAACTGCCGTTATATTTAAAGCTTGCTAAAGGGTATTTCCCTTTTATATAATCAAAAATTTGTTTCTTAATAACAACCCCTTCCCCTACTTTCGAACTAGGCTCTCCCATCCAAACAAGCTCTAGTTTTTGTTTGCCTTTCCCATTAAGAGAAGCCCCATTTGTATAAACCGCTTTGGTGCTTAATGGTTTTAAATCGCCTTCCGGAACTATTCTATCAATATTCTCTTGAGTAAGAACCCTACCAGAAGTGTTTTTATTCTTTGGTGCACTAACTGTTGAATTAAATTCAAGAACAACACCATCTGTTGTAACTCTTTCCCCGTGATAATCCAGTTCATAAAAGAAATCACTGTTATTATAAGCTTGAGCCTCCGGGACCTTTCTAGTTGGTTTGTATTCTTTTTCTTTACTCACTACTGGGGCTGTTGTAACTTTTTCCGGAACAGGCAATTCCCCGGGAATATCTATGCCAGGTCTTGAGCCTGCGTCTTGTAGTCCTTTATAATTTGCTGTTCTCTTTTCTTTAAACATTGAATCTACTTTGTTTTTAAACATTCCAGATTCTGTTCTTGTAAAACTGTGTAAGTATGAAGCTAAAGCTTGAGCTTGAGTGTCATCAACACCAAGCTTTGACTTCAACTCTTCTTTGGCCTTATTTATATTCTCCTTGTCTTCAATAGCTTGTTTTGTTTGATAAACTGCCGTTGCTCCACCTCCCAAAACTGAACCGAGTAAGAAAGCTTCAACAACTCCGTCCATTATTCCCCGTGTATGATCATATCCAAATTTTGCCACGGCATTTTGCCACATAGTTTGAACAACCTCTTGAACACCTTCCGTGATTCCAGAAGACACCGCATTGCCTGTAATGGCTGTTGCGACAGGGGCTTTTAAAGTAATATTTTTAAAGAGTGGAATTTTGTCGGATATTTGTTTTGCTAATGGTTTGGACCAAGTATCCATAAGAGCGTCCCAACCTATTTTTTCCAAAGCAAAAGTAACAGAAGCGTCTGCACTTACAGACATAAGAGCTCCGGATGGACTTTGTGTTTTTCTTGCCTCATTGTAAGTATCAAGACTGTCTAGGGATGTTCCAAAAGCGGCTAATGCTGTAGGATTTTTAGTTATAACCGTAGCCGCAACCGTAGCCAAAAAAGAAGCGGAAGATTGTGCTATGTTGAAAACCTCCTTAACAAGTTCACTCTTTCCCTCTGTTGCAAGTCTTCTAATATCCTCATCCTCTATCTCAACATCTTTTATTGTGTCCATTGCCCAGTTATACAAAGGATTCCGTGCAAGCGTGGAGTTGTAATAAACGTCCTCCGTTTCCCCTTTCATAACTGAATACTCTTCTCTTGCTTGTTCAAGTTCTGACATGTTTCTTTTTCCAAACATATCAAGTTGCCCAAACGGATCCATGTTAATATTTTCAGCAATTGCTCTAATTGAAGTTGGAATAAGTTTTTTTGCTCTCAATATAGTTCCAGATTTTATTCCTAAAACTGTAGCATTTCCCATATCCCAAGCCTCTTTAGCTCTCCTTATATTTGTATTATAAAAATTGTAATATTCTTTTGCTCGCTCACTGTCTTCTTGTTTCTGTTTCGCAGATCGATTGTCGTTTTTCAAACTAGAAGGTAATACACCTTTTGTAGGATCTTCTTTTATCGAAAAATTTTTAACATTTGTCGGACTAGGAGTAATTCCTTTATTAATCAAAACATTTTCCGCCATTGATGGACTTAAGCTCGTGTTCCCATATAAAGGCTTTGGGGTGTTTGTTATTTTAGTGATAGGGACCCCGGGATATTGCTTTGTAGTTCTAACATCTGTTATTTTTTTCGCTGATTTTTTTATATCAGCTTGCTTTTGTGTTTCTGCAAGACCTGTACCAATAACATTGACCGTTTTTACTAACTGATCTTTCTTTTTTTGAAGATCTTTCCAGTTTAATACCATTTTTAAAATGAGTTAAATACTACCAAGACAAACTTCCCCAATCATCTCCACCCGAACTAGGGGCCTTTCCAGTTCCTATACTGTTAATTATAGGAGAAGTAGAAGTGTCCTTCAATAAATTCTTTTGAGTGTTTTGGACCACAAAATCAGTAGCAACAGATCCACCCGGAGTATAATTATCAAAATATTTATTAACTGCCATTTGGCTTTCTTGAGGCTGATTGAACACCGCCTCTCTAAATAACTTAAGCATGAAGGCCTGTTCTTGATCATTTGAATACTCATTCTTTATAGTTTTGACCGCCTCCTCATATCCTAAGGTTTCCGCAACTTGAAGGAATCCGTCAATTTCAGAAGATCTGTTTGATAAATTGTTTCCGCCAGGTCTCCAAAATCCAGTAAGTGAAGACAACTTAACCGTGTGAGTTCTAACTGTTTCATCGAGTTTCCAGTTGGAATCTTTTATCACGGCTGTATTAGAGGCTGTATCTGCCGAGACTACAAACCCAATATGACCAGTCCATGAATAAGGCATAACGAAAACATCCCCAGGTTGAGGGACCTTAATAGTAGAATCCATCTTTGACATTTTAGACTCATAAGAATCCCCTACTCCAAGGCCAGTGTAATTATTAACAAACCGCCCACATTGACCACCTTTTGCTCCATCCGGAACATTAAGAGCGTCTGCGGGAGTTCCTACCTTACCAGAAACATCCGTAGAAAATTGTTTTGTCTCTTTATTGTATGGCTCATTTTTTCCAGTTTTGGGATTGTATTCCGTATCCCAAACATCTTCTGCTTTTGTAACCTTTGCACTATCAACTGCTCCCACATCATACGTCTCAAATTGGCCAGTTTTGGGATTATAAGTTATAGCCGTTACATTTCCATCATTGTCAGTGTAATACTTAAAGTCCGGAGATTCTTCTTTTGTGTTTGCCTCTTTGTATAAAGCCATTGCCTCTCCAGCAAAAGATTCCGGCATATTCAAGGATTGAGACAATTCCTGCATTCTTGTCTTTACATCTTCCGGTAAGTCTGCATAATCACTTGTTGAATAAGTTTTCAATAAAAGATCTAAATCTTCTAAGTTTGATGATCTCTTTGTAGCCTCTAAATCAATTTGAGCTTTTTCATATTGAAGAGCCCCTATACTAAACTCTTGAACTTTATCTAAAAGACCAAGACTTAATTCATATTTAGTCTCCGCCGAAGTCATGTTTATTTGTGCAATGGTGTTGTTGTAATTATCAACCGCACTATTTATGGCGTTTATTTTATCAATTTCAGCCATGTCTTCTTTTGCATTAATCTCCATTAAATACCCCTGTAAAGCCGCATAATTTTGTTGTGTCTCTTCTGCCTTCCATTGCTCGATCTTTCTTAAATCAAGCTCATAAGCCTGATTTATTTCGATAACTTTATTTTGAAGCTCCGTGTCTGCATTTACTGCGTCTTTGCTTAATTGATTGAGTGCGGCCTCTCCTTTTACAACAGTGTCCTCAAGGTTTTTATTCGCTCCAGCCGATCCATACCCATAGATCATACCCATTGCTGTTTCTGCTTTAATCGTGTTTCTAGTATTTGCAAGTTTCTGTTGCTCCTTCATTGCGTCATAACTTTGTTGAACTTTAATTTGTTGAAGTTCAATTGCTTTTTTATTGGCGTCATAAGCATTTTGTATTTCTTGTTTTTGGATAGCGGAAGATTCTGCAACCAAAGCATTTTGTTGTGCCGTCAATTGTTCTTGAAGTTGTCTTAGCTGTGCTAAGTTTTCCATTTCTAATGTATATTTCTGTTCAATAGCCGCCATTTTTTCCTCTTTCCCCTCTTCCATCATTCCCTTAATCTCATCCAAAGAAGCCTTGTATTCGTCAAAAGCTTTGTTTGCATTTTCCTCATAAGAATCATAATCATAAGGACTTTGACTACCCGAAACACCACCACCCGGAGTTTGACCATCCACACCCGATACTCCAGCTGTTCCAGAAGCAAATTTGTTAAAATATGCCGTAATATCTTGCTCATTAAGGTAACCTGCTTGATAGTTTTTTAAAGCCTCATTGGCTTGAGCCTCTGATAATCCACCCGCAATTGCCTTAGCTTTCAAAGTTTGAACACTTGAACTGTCTGCATACCCGGATTTTGCTGTTGATCCTGTTGTGTTTGTAATTTGAGTCCCGGTTATAACATTATTAATTGGGACCGGGGCCGGTTTAATCGTAGGCTGTTTTTCAAGCTTAGATGGGGCCGGATTAATGGCGCTTTGTTCGACCTTTGGGGCGTTAGTCACCGTAGTTGCCACTACGGGCTTAACAGAGTTAATGACCGCGCTATTTGTGACCGTTCCACCTGTAGCAACTGTATTCTCCGCAATCTTCTTATTAGTTCCCGTGTATATTGTAGGCATATATTAAGTTAATTTATTTAAAGTTTTAAGCCAATGGCCTAAAAAGTAATCCTCGATAATTTGTTCCCGTAAAAGTATACGATTCACCGCTCTTAACGGGGAAGCACCTTGCAACTCTAACGCCATCTGCCGACTGCATAGACCCAGCTTGAGCGCTGTAATTTGCTCCGTTTAATGTAATAGTTGCCACTCCAGTTGTCGTTCCACCAGTCCAGTATGTGTAAATTATCGCAAAACCGTCACTTGCAAATGTTCCACTACCATCCGCGTTGGTATGTAAAGCACTTTCGTTCCCCATTGTTTTTGGGGCGACCCACTTCAAGCCACCAGCCTCTACACTATCTGCTGTCAAAACTTTCCCGTTTGTTCCAACCCCCAGCAAAGTCCCCGTTCCATTTCCAGAGCCCACATATAAATCTCCTTTCGCATCAAAATCTTGCAATAAGTTTCTGCTATAATTCCCCTCGGCATTTAGTTTTCCAATTTTTCCCGAATCTGCACTTGCATTTATAACTTTATTAGTAACGACTCCATTTCCAGTATCTCCATCCATATTTGGATCTCCTGCCGTAGCGCCTGAAATATCCGTACCACTTCCAACTGCACTTAATACTGTAATTGCGCTTGATGAAGTTGTGTTTCCCGAAGTGATAATAAATTTGTTTGTAGACCAAACACAAGTCTCTAAACCACCCGTAACTGCCCTAATCGCTGTTTGGATTCTACTTGCCACATCAGCCATAGAGACTGTATCAACTGTATTTATTCCAGTTATATTTCTCAAAGTTCCATCAATAGTACACCTGAAAGAACCATCAGTAAGAGCGCCCCACAATAGATAATTAGAAGTCGCGGACGTACCCGTTGTTAAGTAGGCCGGAGTATATATTGTGTGGTCTGTAATAAAAGAGACACCGGACAATTGATTGACCTCACTTGCCGTTGCCGTTACATCTGAAATTGCCGTTGCCAAAGGCTGTGGAAAATCTGCAACACCAGCAACTTCATCCTCCACAAATTTCTTAATAGCCTTTTGAGAAGGGACCTTTGTATCAGAATTAGCACTTAAGGTGTCATCCGTGTCTATGTCTGCCTTTAAGAAAAAATTATCATCTACATATTTTTTATTAGTAAAAGCCTCATCCTCTGTTGGTGCCGAGTCATCAGAACTTCTTGCGTCATCAAAGGACCACTGACCAGTAATAATCTCATCCTCACTCCTGTCTGTTTTTTCATTAACGATATAATGAACAATTGTAGATTCTACAGTTTCTCCATCTGAATGAGCCTTTTTATTTGCCAAAACCTCCGTATCTGTAAGGGCTGTTTTTGACAAGCCCCTTAAACAAGATACTAATTGTAGACCTGAAATGTTTAAGTACTTGATGTCTTCCTCATTGGCCGTTCCCCTACCAATCGTCAAATATCCGATAGTATTAACAGGAACTGCGTCAACAGTTATTGTTGTTAAAACGTCCGTAAGTTCTCCATTCAATGTCGTCTCAAATCTTGTTTGTACTTTCATATTTTAAGAAGTTATATTATAAGAATTTAATCCACGTGGAATGTAATATATTTTAGCCTCATCTATAGCCACTTTTTTTGCATTAAGAGAAGAATCAAATTTAAGACCAAACATTCTTGAGTTTGAATTACAAGAGAATTTGACATTGAACCGGTAAGTTGCGGGACCGTCGGAGGATTCCCCGTTGTACCCAAAACCACCAACCAGATCATCACCAAATTGCAAGAAAGCGTCTTCAACTTCCCTATCAACCACTGCCATTTCCGCCTCTGTTGGTTCGGGAATAACATGCGTTTCTAAAACTTGCCTATCTTCCCCCAGTAAATTAAGAACTATTGTAGCCCCTTTACTTCTTTTTCCTCTCACAACCAAATACCTTGCATGTTTTTTAATATCCGGAGATCCATCGTCAAACAATCCAGTAGTAGCGGACCAACTCATAGCAAAACCGTTATCTGAATACCCAACATTATCTCTATATATTTTCTCGGAAAGACCATCTGTAACAAAATACAAATTCCCAGTATTGATACAATAATTTGTTTGAGAGGTGTCTTTGTCAAAAGACCACATCTTAGAGTTAAAATCCCAAACAAACTTAATATTATTGCTCGCAGATCCCAATGTCTTCAATGAAAGTTTAAATATTCCTTTATGATATACGGCTACTGCACCAGATTGATCTGGATCGAGTTGTTTTTTATATCTTGCTAAAGTATTAGAAAGATCTCGTGTTCTCGGAGATTCAGAAGAATAATTAGCCTCTTGACCCAAACTTCTTATTTCAAGGTCCGGAGTTAAGAACCAAATATCATTCTCGACAAGTGTTATAGACTTTTGACCAACTGCACCTGCTGTTACTGCTAAAGGACGATGAATAGCAACGGGAACTACTCCCGATAAGTCAAAGTCATAAAATTGCTCAATTGCGTCTGCTTTAAAAGCATACAAAGAAGTGTTTAATTTTTTAAGCCCCGTGAGTCTTCCTCCCGATCCAATAAGTTCTGCACCTGCACCACCTACAGTAGTCCAGTCTTCTATATATTCCGGATTGGAAGCCGTTGCTGTTCTTGAATATAAAACAGTTGATACTGCTGTACTTGATACCGTCCACATTTTCTCAAGCCAAGTTTCCAAAAACATTGCTTTAGGGGAATCAGCTATAACATCAAAGCTAGTATCTGTAATTTTCCCAATTAAATTGTTTCCATCACAAACATACAAACTATCCCTGTAAGGTAACCCTTCAACCGCAGAATCTGTAGCTGTCCACCCCGTAGGAGCAATTGTTTCCACATCCATTGTGTTTGGATCTATTCTATGAAAATTTGAATTATAATAAGCAACTAAGTATTCAGTATTTCCCAGAACATGATTATAAACAGGATAATTGAAAAGCCCTTTGACATTAGTGCCACCCGACAACCCCTCATAAAAAGCTTGATACCCCGGTCTATTAGTAAGTCTAAAACCATCAAATCTGCAATTTTCTGCATAAAACAAAGAATCATAAGGAATCCGGTTTTCTTCTCCGAAAGCATTTACCCCTTTAAACAAATAAAAATCATGTTTTGTGAGTCCTTTTTGCATTAGTCATAGATTGTCGGCCTTGTAGCCCCGGGCCGACTTTTAACGGGATTGTTTTGTTTTGCTATGAACTTTTTGAGTTCAACTTGATACCTTTGAAAGTGATAATCCCAACCAGATCTCATATCATCCCGTACTCCGAGCTTAGCAATAGCTCCTGATCCTAATAGTGCCGGTCTAAAACTACCCGGAATTAAGGACGGCTTGTCTGATGTTGTCGAAAGTGCAGTCAATAAGACTTCATAAAAGAATGAGAAAATTCTGCTATCTGACGAAGATACAAAGATTTTGTTTTTAAAAATTGTATAAGAAAAACTCAAAGTGTTGTTGAAAAAACTTCCAGGCTCTACATAAGTATATGGGACCAAACTTGTAAGGATCGGATTCTCAATTCCTCCATAATTAATATCTGCCGGGACCGAATATCCAAGTTTTACATTTTCGTTGGATAGATGATTGGTTTTTAGCCCTGTAACACCAGTTAGTTGATTAGAAGACTTTCCTGTATAAGTAAAAAAATCATGCCCATCAATACAAGCATACCCAGTGTTTGGCCACTCACTTGCGTCTACAAGATTCAAAGTGACTGCTCCTGCTAAAATATCTCCATCTAGTAACTGATCTTCAACAACCGAAAAAGAATAAGTAGATCTTTTATCAAAAGATACAAGCTCCGGAGAATTAAAAATATCCATGTAAGTCTCATTTATCTTGTCTTCTACATTATCTACTGACATTTCGAGACTCCCCGCAATAGGCTCCTTATATTCAGTGAGAATATAATTAGTTAAGTCCCCCAATGTCATGTCCATATTTATGTAATTTGCCATTTTATCTATTATATTTATTATTTTTACATCCACTAATAGTTACTGACACTTCATTCAAAACCTCCGTGTGTTTATCCAAAACTTTTACTAAGTCCCTATAGGCCATTTCAGTATGTGCAAAGTGATTGTTCATTGTTTTGTTAAAGAGTACTGCAAGCCTATAAAAGAGAAACATAAGCCCCGCCGAAACTCCTACGCTACCCGCTTCTGTAATGACTTTTACAACTTCTAGATTCATTTAGATGATGTATTAATGGCTTTTGTTATTTGTGCAATTATAAGGCCTACAAAAACAATTACGGTCTCCTTAACTCCAAACTGCGGTAAAACTTCCAAAACAACACCCCCAATTATAGGTAAAGCCATACCAGCGATACTCCAATACAAAGCTTTCATTCTTTTATGAGTGAAAACCATTTTTAGAAAAGACCATGCGTTTTGTGATGTTTTTTTCATATTAATTAATTATTTAATTATTTCGAGTGAAGGAGTTACCTCCCCTAATATTTCAAGAATTTGACTTGTAGCAAGATCTGCGTCCACTTGTGAAACATTTAAAAAGTCTGACTTACCATCTTTTAAATCTTCCTTAACAACAATGACAGGATAAACATCTTTGTTTACCCATTTTATATTAAATCTCACTTTGTTACATCCTTCCAATCCCTCTTCACAAGGCTCCCCTTTCTCGTTTTCAAACCTTTCTTCAACTGTTTGAAAATCTTCTATTATTGAATTTTTAACTTGTGTGTAAATATTTTCATCTGCACATAAGTGAACCTCTCCAATACTTGTATGTAATTTGTCCGGACCACACAAATTATCCACGTAAATAACTGCTGGAACCGCAGGCACTTCCTCAACAATCGGTGTTTCTTCACCCTCTTTGAGTACTTCTTCCCCTGTCAATTCAGTTGCTGTATAAGTCAATCCGCTTGATATTATAACCGCCCCTGTTAGTAATGCTGTTAATTGTTTTGTATCCATGTTTAAAAATTAATAAAGTTTAGTAATAGAAATGTTATCAAGTTCAGTCCAGCCAAGCGTTGTATTGATGTTAAGATAGGCAATTTGTGCCGAAAAATTCGCTTTAAGTGTTACATCAAAATATTGCCAAGCTGTGCCAGCTGTGCACCCTAAATCAACTGATTCAAAACCGATTAAATTTAGGCGTGGAATTGCTGCAGCTCCATCACCCCTGCACCAACCTCTGTATCTATATGTTGTTCCAGCCACTACATTCGCACTTGTCGCCATTCTCCCATTAACACCAGCACTAGTGATTCTTACTGCCTGAGTGCCTTCTTGTTCTGGAACTCCTGCGACTTTTGTTAAAGTTGCCCCATTTTGTCCAGAAAATGATGCTGTACCAGTCATTTCAAAACTGCCGTCATTAACAAGTTGTAAATCCCGATTCTGCACCGTTCCGTAATAGCGAGTGACTGACATATTGTCCCATTCAGTATAAGCACCGTCATTTTGTCCTGCATAAAGCCAGAAAGTCCCAGTAGTGGCTGGCGTATATACAACATCTATACCCTGCCAACTTGTAGAAGTCGTGCCAGTCCATGGAGCTCCTCCAGTACTACCCGTAGACTGTAATATTATTGGGGCATTAGTACCGTCACCCCTCGCTCGCCCTGTTATTTTATAAGGAACACCAGCAAACAATTGATTAGTTAATTGCGAAGCACCTGCCCCAGTTGTATTTCTAAAAAGCCTCAAAACTCTCGACCCTTGCAAGTCACTTGCTCCTGCTTGCTTTGTCCCAGTTGTCGCACCTGTAAAAGACCAACTTGTTGTACCTGTTGCCTCCATATCTCCGTCTGCTAATAAGTTTACATCTCTATTCTGCACCTTGCCGTAATATCGGGTGACCGAAATGTTATCCCATTCACAATATTGGTCGAAAGGAGCCCCACCCCCCTCATTATTATATAATGCCAAGTACCCATCTAATGTCATCGTCGACACAAAATCAAAAAACTGAATGGCTGTTCCTGTTGTTCCACTCCATAGAAGTTGTGAAGTGCCAGTTATCCTATAGAGGTATGGATTGAGCGTAGCATCTGAACATCTCACTTGACCGCTTATTCTGTATTGCGAGCCAGCAGTTACCATGATATGGGGATTAAACCTTGCCGCTCCCTGTGAAGCCCCGTTATTTGTAACCCGTAAAACTTGAGTTCCTGTTGTATTTAAAGCCCCAGTTTCTTTAGAAAGTACGGCTGAATTAATTGTAGCAAAAGCAGTTGTACCTGCCTTCTCCATATCCCCGTCTGCTGTAAGGTTTTCATCCCGATTACTCACCCCTGCACTCGCAGGAATAACCCCGAGCAAGAGCGTTAGAATTAAGACTGCCGATATTTTTTGTAATATTTTTTTCATAAATCAAAAGTGTTAGTTTACGCTTCTCGAAACTTCTAGCCAAGCTTGTCCGCCTGCTGTTGTAGACAATAAAGTCAACTTCAAAACATCGCCTGCTGTACAAGATAAATCAGAACCTCCTGCAAGTTTAATTGTTATATTCGTTCCACTTGTCGCTGTTCCATTGTCTATAGTTACGCTTTCATTACATACAAGAGTAATTTCTGAACCCTCTTGCCAACCAAGATTAGATATTAAATCTACTTTTGTTGTTCCTGTAAGCTCAAAAACATTTCCGTCTGTTGGAATTACAATGTTAGTTGCACTTGCGATATCTGTTCCTTGTTTTGCCTGTATTCTTCCATAAGACCTTAAAGCGGGGACTCTTAATTCCCTGTTCTGTAAGCCTCCTGCACCGTCTGCTTCACTGTAAAAATTACCCATCAAAAAACCATTATTCAAAATCGGTAAGCTATGAGCTGTGCCTGCTGGACTTGCCGAAGTTGTCGTCATTGTTATCCAAGGTACATCTCCACGGTTTGTTGCCATTGTTTGACCGCCTGTAAAGATTGTGTCTCCGATTTCAATATCTTTAGTGATTAGAAGTGAATCATTGTCTGTAGATAAACTTAAAGGCGTTGTATAGGCGTCTCCGATTCTAACTTTGCCTGAGCCGTTTGGTACGATTGCAAGCGAAGCATTTGAGATTGTGCTAATTGTCGGACTGCCACCTTGAAAGCCCATTGTATTAATTCCAAACTTAATATAAGACAAACCATTTGCAAAAAGGTCAATAACATTATCCGCTGTACTTCCGAATCCTGAATTGCTATCTGCGTCCATGTAAACATTTCGAGCGTTTGTTATGTTGAAGCCTCCCATTGCAAGATTGCCTGATACCGCCCCACCAAGAACTAGAGCCGTAGATATATTTATATTATCCGCATAAATTGTTCCAAGCCTTGAAGTGTCCGTTCCTAAATCCTTATATTGAGTTGTTGCACACAACCCAGTTGGACCACATGGGACCAAAAAATTATTGACACTTACTGCATGCCCACTTTGTGAAAGTGTTAATAATAATATCAGAAATAAAACTAATTTTTTAAACATATTTTTTAAATTATTTAGTATAAAATACCCTCACTATTTGGCCAGGAGTTCCAATTGCATAGACCTGATTGAGATCCACAAACTCTTCAGAAAAAGTTCCTGTTGCATACATTGTTTGACCTGTTGTTGTTAAAACCCCAGAATCCCCAACATAAACCTCTGCGTTTCCGGCTGGATTCTGAACCGTAAATTTATAAACAGGAAGGCTTGTAGGATTAAGGGCCGTTGCACCAGCACCTAAAGTTATAGTGTGTGTCCCCGGAGTTCTTACTAAAGAAGCCGGAGAGGGATCAGAATCAACATCAGAAGATGTAACAAAAGGATAAACCGCATAGGTTTTGTAAGTAATAGCCTCCGTGTCATCTGCATTCTTTTTGGAAAAATATATAATACCTTCTTCATAATTAACTGCATATTGTCCGTCTGATAAAGAAGATAGAACCATCAATTCAGCCAAGTCTTCCCCTAATGGAACCTCTTCTGTAAAAGTATCAGAAGAGCCAAACAATATGGACGAAGTATTTTTGTAAACCTGAACAGTTGCAAGGCTTGAGCTAAAGTCTGTTGCGTCTCCTTGAAACCAATTTTGGGTTGCTAAACTAACTGAATTAAAAACATCAAAAACATAAGTGTTTCCGGATTTAGCAATTCCACCAACCCAACCATAAAGAGACCGTCCCTGATTGTCGTAAACCTTTACCATGTATCGACCTTTTGTAACACTCTCAAACATTTTCTCAAGATCAATAGATCCATCATAAACAGTAAGAGTTGCCGACCCATCCGTTTTAACCAAGGCTTGCAATTGTTTTTCGTACTGCATGTTTTCTGGCCTTCCCCAGAAAGATCCAACCCTCACACCTGTTAAGTCCAAAACTTTTTTAGCCTTCAAACTGATCACACCTTTAGAACCTGCACCATCCTTAATAAAAGCCGTATTGGCTATATTAAGCGTTTCGCTGTAAGTAATTGGTGTTTTTGGAGTAAGATCGTCCACCATTTGTCTAAATGTTGGTGTGAACAAACCGCTCCCCATTCTGTATTCCTTCATTTTTTTAGAGTTAAGTTATATTATTAAGTTTTTATTTGAATTTTTCTGCGACAACTGGACCGACAATTTGAACCTTTTGCTCAAAAGATAAAGCATTGAAAGCACCTACAGTAAGAACACCAGCTTGAATTAGTTTGCTAGAGGATTTTTCCCCTATGCCTACCAATTTAGAAACAGGCATAGCTGGATTTAGTTCAGATTCTTTTGAAGGTCCTTTGTTGTCTAAATTAACAACACCTGGCAAATCAATTGACCTTTCACTTCTTATTTTTCTAGCCTCATCTTCATCAAGTTTTCTAGCCTCATCAATCTTTGCTTGCCATTCCATTTCTTTTTCTGGACTGTCTATTTCCTTCCCGTCTCTCGACAAGGAAGCTATTTCAGCTTGAACAGATCTTAGATGAGTGTTAGTTGTTTTAATAGGCTCAAGAATGTCTAGTATTTTTTGTATTACATTGGATTCTTCTGGGCTTTGAGAATCAAAAGACTTTAGTAAGTCAATTTTCCCAATTTGAGTACTTTTAACTTTTTCGACAAAAGTACGATGAGATACACTTATTTGAACAAGTTCATCCAGCAACGAATCTACCACTGTCTTGTTTTCCATGTTTATTTATTAAATATACTTTTGGAGAGGGAATTAATTCCCCCTCACAAAAACCTATTTTAAGAATCAGCACCCGGTAAAATGTAACCGGAAGCACCCGCGACACCCGAAGCATAGTTTTCAAATACTCCGAAGCCCGAGCTTGCTGTAACAAGCAACTCTGCGGCGACATCAGCATGTTGAGCAAAGTTGTTAGAGATGATACCAGAATTATCTGCTTGATCAGTTGTAACAAGTATTGCACCTGTAGCTGTGTCTGTGTTAAGCCTGTAGACTCCATTTCCTCTAATATCAACATTGAAAGCACTCTTGTTTGTGATGATAGCCATTAAAGAAGCTTTGTTGTTATTGACACCAAGAGAAAGATAGTTATCGATGAGACTTATGTCTGAATTATCTCCGTCAAGTTTGACCATAGATAAAGTAGCCAAATCTGGCTCGACCCATCGACATTTTTCAATTTTCAAGCCTTTTGCATTGTTTGTAGTGGTGTTTGTGTCTACTACATACAAGAAGTTCATATTTGAAGCTGTTGCAACAACCTCACAATTACGAAGAGTAAAGTAAGGGGCGTTTGCAAGAGTAAAAACTGAAACTATGTCTGCAAAATTTGCACTGAAAACAACATTTTCTATTTCGATATTACCAGCGGAAACAGGAATAGTTGTAGTAGTGGCTGTATCAAAAGTGATTGTTGGTCTAGCTGTTCCATGACCCAACCCCTCAATTTTAATACCTGCGACATCAAGATTAATTGAAGTTGCATTTGAAATTGTTTCTGCGTGACCAGGTGCAAGCACTATTGTATCTCCAAGATTTGCACGACAAGCACCAACCGCAGAATCAATTGAGCTAAAAACAAGTGGAAGACCTTTTTCTTCATCCATACTGATATTATACAAGCTTACAAGCTCTGCATAATCAGAAGCAGAAGAACTTTTAACTAAAATTCTTTTACCCGGACGGCCATTCGCACCAATTCCTAACTGAAAATTTTCTTTATTCATTATTTTTTTAAGTTAAAAATTAATTTGCGATGACAGATCCATCTCCTTTTGAGAACACTCCAAACTGCCAAGATCTAAACATTGGGGCGAAATAAACAGAACCTTCTCTAAAGAATGCTCCATTCATGTAGTTAGATTCTTTATTGTATCGTGGTCTCCAGCCCCACAACATTTTGCAAGACTTACTAACTCTTTCTGTAGCAATCAATGCCCAATAAGTAGAATATCCAAAAGGTTGATAAGTTATGACCTTTGGAACAATTTTTCCTTTAAGAGTGTTTGGATCATTAAGTTCTGTGCCAGGAAGTCTATCTGCATTAAGAGCTCTGTTTACTTGATCTTCCATTTCTAGTGAATGCCATAGTTCAAATTTCAATGGTCTTTTAAGTTCAACACCTTTAAGATCATAGAATCTTTGAAGCTTTTGTTTTGCTTTCACTATTGATGAATATGTAGGAGGTAAGTGTGAGTCTGTAGTCGAAAAGATATTTCTTTGAGTACTTACACCAGGCTCTTTTGATGGATGATTATAAGCCGCTAAAGCAACCCCATCTCCACCAGTTTGAAAAGTTGTGCCATGAGCTAAGTAAAACATTTTTGAAGCCTCTGTATCAATTCTGCCATATACAGAATTTGCAACTGCCTCAACGTCTTCCTTGAAATCCATAACTCTTTCTTTGTCTTCTTGTTCAATCCAGTGGACCAATTCTTCCGTCCAAGATACCGCTTTGGTATATTTTTTAACTGCAACTGAAACATCATAGCCTTCAATTCTATCTTCTTGACTGTATGGTTTGCCTTCTACTGTGTATTGAGCAAGCGTAAGTCCAGAAGTTGAAGAGAAAACAGGAGCTTTAACTTTTGGCATATAATCCTCATAACTAAATTGTTTGTATGCCAACTCCGAGGAGAGTTGTTCAGAAGTCTCATCTAAGATTTCTGTAATAGTAGGGTCTACTATATTTGATAGATTCTCTATTGTATTCATTGTTTTTTGTTAAAATTTAAAAACTAGTTTTGTGTGTGTGAGAGTCTTTCTAACTCTGCAATATTAACAAGAACTCTTGTCGTTGAGCCGTCTCCGTATGGATCAATTTCGTGAAGTCTTAATTGTCCAGTGTCGTCTGCCAACGAAGCTTGATCTAGTTGAATTGCACCAGTAGTACCTGTGACATCTCCATACATACTTCTATTTGTAGCTGTAACTGCGGCCGAAGCGTCCATTTCATACAGATCTTTAGAATCTGCAACTTCATATTGAATTTTTATTTCTGCGACTGTTTCATTGTCCGCAGCAACTGAAACATAGTGTTTTGCAACACCTTCAATTCTAAGCCCTGCACTTGCAAGGATAATAAAACCATCAGTGTCAAAAGTTATAGGATCACCAATATTTAATATAGTAGAGTTCGCTACAACTTGAGAGTCTAGTTCAGATGTTTCTTTAGACCCGTGTCTTTTTTGCATTTGATACATATTTTGTATAATTATGAATTAATTTTGGGTGAGATTCTTGAATTTACTCAAGAATGCTGTTTGTGTAGCACTAAGATTCTTTTTATTGGCCGGAGGGACCACGTTTCCATCCCCCACACCAGAACCAGCCCCACCGCCCGATTTACTAACATTTTGAAGCATGGCGTTGTCTCCTTGAACATCTACCGAATTAGCTTTTACTCCCCCAGGAAAAGCCAAATTATAAGCTATTCCGAGTGCTGTTGATAGATTGTCTCTAACAAAATCCGGATTAATTACCTTTAGTTGTTCCTCAACCTTTTGGAAGTTAGGATCAAACTTATTAAAGATAATGTTTTTGCTTTCATAGAATGAATTCTTTATTTGATCCGAGAGCTTTTGCTCTCTTAAAGTCAAATCAAAACGAGTTTCTTCTAATGTAGCCTTTTCCGGATCCGTCTCTTTGAGAGACTCAATCCTTTTAAACTCTCTGTGTTGATCATAGCTCTTGCCATACAGTTTCTGCGAAATTTGATCCGCTAAGTCTGTATTGAACTCTGCGATAGAATCAAGTACTTGAGGATTTTTCTCTACTAACTTTTGATTAGTTTCAATTGTCCTTTGATACTCTTCAGACGTTTTTTTAAAATCCCTTGCTGTATTGTCATACCTTTTTTTCCAGTCATGATCTTGAGGATTTTCCTTGTTTGGATCCTGATTCTTTTCCGCTTGCTTCACGTCTTGAGGGTTTGGATTTTCTTTTTTTCCAGCCTCATCAGAAGGTTTAACGGGATTTTCAGTTCCTTTGTCTGACACATTTTGTGAGTTTTCAGCGTTGCCAACATTATCTGCTGGGTTTACGCCCTGATTGATTTCCATGTTTAATTTATGTTATTAAATAGAGTTTCCCCTTTAAGCCTATTACCTATGAGTATAATAAGCTCAAAGGGAAAACCCACACCTTGTTTTAAATGATCACCAACCCAATGATTCTAACGTTTCAGCCTTTGATTCATTATCTTTTTGTGTTTGATAATTTGATACTATTGTTGTATTAATCGACGACAACAAGGCTGTTATTGCCAATGAAGCTCCTTTCATTACTGCCATTTCTTCCGGGGACCTATTTGAGAAGAGCGATTGTGATAAAAAAGAAGATTGCTCATTCTCGAAAAGTTTTATTATGCTTTTAAATCGTGGATCTGCGACAATTCCTATAATGTTTTTCTGATCTGACAAAGATAATTTGCTTTGCAAAACTTTAGACTGTTGGTATAGAGCCAGAAGTGTCATTGCTAGGTGCTCCTGACGCTCCTCCCATTGCTTCTGGGCCTGCTCCTCCAAGTAAAGTTTCGGGCGAATTAATCGCTTGACTAAGTTCGTAACTCTGGGCATTATTATTTATTTTATTAATATTGGCTTGTTTAACCTCTTCCGGTAATATCGCACCTGCGTTCTGTGCGATTAAGTCCGGATCAGAATCTAAAATTGTCTTTTTCTTTTGTGCTAAAACCGTATCTGGAATGCTGTATTGTTGACAAATGAAGTCTGCTAGACCAGCTTTGTCTAATGCTTCTGGGGAATATCTGAATAACAATTCAGATCCCTCCATGAACATTCCTTTTTCGAGAGTTTTAGTTACTGCGATATTTCCAAGTTCGGGGATTGGTTTGAAAGTATATTTCAAATCCTCTCCTTTAAAAGTGAAGACATGCTCTCCTTTCTTAGGCTCTGTAGTAAATTTATTAGGACCTTTTGACCTAAACATTTTTTCGTTTTTAGTAACAATTGACCGTTTCTGATTCTCGCTATCGAAGACTGGAGTATTTATATAGAGCAAAAGAATGCAAGAGTTTATGAGATGAAAGCGTCTTAATCCTACGGAAGTATTGAATCTCATTCCCAACTCAACAACCGCAACCTGAGACTCTTTTCTGATAACAGTTTTTGTAGCGGTTTCATTTGAGCCAGTATTTGCCGTGTCTGTTATGTTTATTCCTGTAGTAATAATTACATCATTATCTGTAGTTTTATCTAAATTCATTGCCGGATCAAGATTGGCTGTTATGTTGAGAGGCATTAAGTCCCGAGGGGCTACTCTAATAAAATCCTGCCCCCACACATAGCTTTCTTCCTTAAAAGGAGACAATGGATCAACCGCAATAGTAGGTTTTGCAACTTTTTTTGTAACATCAAAAATAACATTTCGTACTTTGTTTTTTATTTCCCTAAAAGCCTTAGCTATCACGGGCTCCCCATATCCATAAGGGACTCCGGGTATTTTGTGATCCACAAAAAAAGCTATTGGTAACATCTTTTTCCCATTGTAAGTTTTTTGAATTATTCCTGTTTCCGGTAAAAACTCTTTGCCGTTCATTATTCTCACGTAAGAATCTGTTCTCACATTGTAATAATGAATGAGTTCATAAACCTGTTTTTGATTCCCACCGTACAACTCATCAAGATCTTGAAAAGTGTGAGAAGTTGAGACTGGAGCAAAACACTTAGAAGGATCAACTCCTTCTGGAACGTCCACACCAAAGTGCATATCTGGGTAAAGGTTTCTAATCTTATCCTCCGACAAGTATTCAAACACTGCACAGTCATCAGCGTCTTTAAGTGAAGACTTTTTACAGTTATCGTCAATCAACACATTTCTAAGGTCCACACTATCACACTGGAACTCATGAACAGTTTTCTTCTTGTTTTTCCAAGATATTTTTCCACTGTCATCAACTGACGGCTCCTTAATTTCATAAGTGTTCTCTTCTAAACGTGACCAACTTATAGAAGTTCCAAAAACATTTTTTCCAAGCCATAGCTCAAAAGTTTCATAATCTAATTCAGAATCATACGTAATGCTGTTGTAGACGTGCTTCCAAAGGACCGCTGGAGATTGATCTTTCTCCCCCTCAACAATCCATCTTAAATCTGGGAAGTTTGGAATTTCAGTTGCCATCTTTCTCATCACAATAGAAAACTCTAAAGGATACCTAACATCCGAATATTTAAATCCACCACCAATAAGATTGTTGTAATAAGATTGAATTTCTGGGGATTTTTCTATGTCGTACTGTAGTTTTCCTGGGCCAGCGTCTTTATCATATATAGCAAAAGCAACGAAAGACAAAAGAGAGTTTCTCCACATTTTTTCAAAGTGATGTCTTCTTTCTTTCATTTTAGAAAGTCTCAAAAGGATTTTATGGACCTTTTGATCCGAGTCTTTTCCCCACTTCTTATTGTAAAAATCAAGACCTTTCATTTTGTGCCTCTTCTTTTACGGCATGCGGAGTAACTTTTTTAGCCGGAGCGATTAAATTGAGGCCCATGTGAACAGAACAATCATTGGGCAAAATATATAAAACAGGATCGTTTTTAGAATTAAAAACACTTTCAGATGGAAGATCTTCTACAGTCTTATAAATAAACTCCTCCCCAGTATCAAAAGAATCTACAAGCTTTAACAACGGAAAAGACTCAAAACGAGAGGAAGCGTTCTTATCAAATACGCTGTTTGCCTCTGTTCTTAGAGTTTCTATATATTGATTTAACAAAAAGGCCTTTATAGACAAAACCGCTCTTTTGGGACCACTGTCTCCTGTTTTAACATTATGAATTGTTATTTGTGCCTCCATTTCGTTTTTGTTTTAGATGTCTTAATTTTAATACGAAGACAATTAAAGTCAAATCAAAAACTTACCAATTTGTCTCGTTTTTGTTTATTTGTTTTTTGAAAGCTTGATATTCTTCAAGCCCTCTTTCTTTTCTTACTCGTGCCCTTACCTCATCGACACTTTCTTTAGCTGTAGGCAAAACTATGTAGTTTGATAAGTGGATAGCAATTCCAAGAGCAATAACCGAATCATCATGACAACCATCTTGAGCCTCGGGGAATCCACGTTCATTTATTACAAAAGTCTGACAATCTAAAAGAGTTCTATCGTCGTTTAATTCCCCCTCTCCTGTATTAATGAAAGAGGCTAACTGATTTAATATAATAGGCCTTGTTGTCTCATTAGTGTGAAAACCGAGTGCGTCACTTTTGTTGTCTCCAGCGTTTTGTAAGTTCTTTCTAAAATAAATATTAGGATAATGCAAGTCGTAATACAAAGCTCTGTTTGTTGAAATACCATCTCTATTAACCTCAATTCCAAGGAAAGCACCAATCCATCCAAAAGCACCAGAAAAATAAGAACCGACAAGAGCTCCAATTTTTGCAAAACCGATAGGATCAACTTTACCATACCAAGTGGCCACATGGTCCCCATCTGTAGCGTCATACACCTGTAAACAAGAGAAGTCTGAAGTGGGAGTTCCTTTGGCTACATCCCCTCCAATTACATAATAATGATAAGGGTTTGGCTTTTTATACAACTTAAATCGTCCATTTACACTTTCCGTAAGAGATGGATTTCTCCAATCCTCTCCATCTATTTCTCCAATAAAAACTGGAGCTCGTCTGTGTGCATAATAAAGCCTTAAGTTTGCCATATTAAATTTAGGAGTTCCAGAAGTAACAAAGGCCTCTTCCCAACAAGAAGGGTATTCTTGATTAAATTTAATTACATCCCCCTCACACTTGTTAGCAATAGCCCATCGTCTCCATGCCATTTTCCTTTCGTTGAGCTTGTATGTATTGCAAATAGAGCGTTCTTCCTCCGTCATTACAAAGTCTGGGGCGGGGTCCCTCTCATATTCCCCAAAAGCCCACCAAGGCAAAAACACTGGGATAAAATCATTAAGACCACTTATTGATTTAACCCAAGTATCATAGAAATATCCACCAATACCATTGGCTGTTGACTCAAGAAGCACCATCGTGTCTGGATCATCTGGGATCATTTGAAGGACCGCAAGCATTAGTTTAGAGGCGTTTGGCCAAAAGGCTACTTCTGATCCGTGTAGGTTGTGAATAGTACTTCCTCTTAATTCCGTCTTTTGTGCTGTTGAAACAACTATAGAAGACTCGATTCCTCTTTCCCCCGCTAAACGGGCTTTTTCGTCCGGATTATCAAAAACAAGCTCCTTGCGGTTTGAATACCTTTTCATTGGTCTTATTTCCGGTCTTAATTTTTCGTAAAAGAATTTTGACATTTCAAAAAGATTTTTAGAACCTTCTGGATCATGGGAAATTATTAAAGAGTTTCTGTGTGTTCTTGTAGTTGAATCATGAAAAATTAATCCTTCTGAAAGAGTTGAGATACCTTCTTGCCTACTTTTAAGTATCGCAAGGCGTATAGGTTTATTCTCGTCTTTAAGTTGAGCTATTATGTTTAAAACCTTTTCTTGTTCTGTATTAAAAATAAAAGGGACTACTTGCCCTGTTTTTGTTTTAATTTTAAGCTCTTCTCTGGAATACTTTCTAAAATTACGTAGATCACCTATAAGGGTTTGGAGATCCTCCGGATTTTGAAGTTCCATACTCATTTAGTATTTGATCTATTTTAATAAAGATTCCAGCTCCGGGGACTCCTACAGGTGTATCATTCTTTTGAGGTTTTAAAGATTTTAAGTCTATAACTCGATCTAGGTAATTAAGTCTCATTCCCAAGTCGGGGATCTTTAATACTTTAGTTTTTTTTATGCTTTGGCCCTTATCATTTATGGTAACATTTTCAACTAAGATGGATCTTTTTGCGTCAACTCCGTCTCTTATTCTTTTAACCAAAAGAGAATCCGGAATCCCCCTTTCAAGAAGTTCTGCAAACAGTGGGTCTTTTTTAGCGTCTTCTGTGATTTTACACAAAGACTGTTTTGTTTTAGCCTTAGAACCAGCTATTCTAGCGGCCGCAACTTTAGTTTTTCCATCAAGGAGAGCGTTGAGTAGTTTAACTTTATCTATTTTCCCCTGCGGTTTTTTTTTACCTTTCGGGACCATCTGTTTGAATTAAAAGATTAGAAGCCCTTTGCACACATTTTTCACAACAGGTCCGAGCATCTAAAGTGGGAACAT
>Ga0210043_1000526_pt1 | contig 40464 bp, 67 predicted proteins | sample CryGeymet201501t_FD_183990 | JGI IMG/M metagenome (GOLD analysis project Ga0210043, IMG submission 183990) | Groundwater microbial communities from Crystal Geyser aquifers in Utah, USA - Crystal Geyser metaG 2015-01t (SPAdes) (version 2) | ecosystem: Environmental > Aquatic > Deep subsurface >... | reverse complement strand
AAACGCGCCGCTGGGGCCGATTGAAAGAACGCCATCAAGCATATCAAACCCAAGATGACACTGATTAACATGGTTAACATGGTTAACATGGGCATAGGCGGCGGCAGAGGCGGCGGCATAGGCGGCAATGCCGGCGGCATCGGCGGCGGCATAGGCGGCGGCACGGGCGGTGGCCCAATCATGAAACGGTACGCTACGCAGTTTTTGTGCGTGTTCCATCAGGCCAATCTGCTCCATCGCATTTGGCGTGATTACTGTGATTGCTTGCCATGCAAGATATTCGGACCGTTCTTGTTCGTGCTGCGGAGACACGGTGCCAACAAGCCGAGGAATGTATTTAATCAACCCCTGTCGCTTTTCATCGGGCAGGCGGTCGTTAAATGTTCGAACATAAGCCGCAATGACGGGGCACGTACATGGCGGGTGGTCGGTGTGTTCCAAGCCTTCGAGAAGTGCCACCAACTCCATTGCACAAACACCCTCGTCGGGTGATTTGTGGGAACCATCGGAAAGCCAGATAGATGCCACAAGTTGATTAAAGTCATACATGATAGCCTCCGTTAATTAATCCGTATCTGTGTGAGCGCCCGCACGGCTCGGTTTCAATGCGCCTGGGAAACACACCGGCTCCGGGACCATTGCGGGCGCTCGCACTGAGGCGGGAAAAAGGTGCCGAGGCCCGAAGGCCCTGGCTAGTTTGGGGGAAACGTCAGAACCGAACATATGATAGCATCCCAGGTTTTGCACGTCACTGTTCCTTGATTGGGCGAGCGCTATCCGAATCTTCACGCATCGCGTTGGCGGGTATGAAGGGCGTGTTGACTCGCCCCTACTCGGACCAACAGCAAGCTAAACTAATCCAGTCGCCAGCACCGCGAAGGATACAAGGGCAACGATCATTCCAAGGCAGAAGCCAATGGCCCCGACCATGAGATATGTCGCGTTCATTTGCCCACCACCGCCGAGATTACCTCGGGCACGAAATAGGCGAGAGAGAAAATCAGAAGCACCGCGCCAAGCGTCCCGGCGAAGCGGAATAGTTTGGCGGAAAGCGCGTCAAGTTCCGGCTGTTCGTTCCAGGCTTGCATGTGAGCCCCCTTAAAAGAAATCCTCGGGCTTGACCTTGCCTTTGGTAATTTCCATGATCCTTTGCAGGCATGGCCAGTCCGGTTTACGAACCCCGGTCCGCCAGCGATGCACGGTGGATACGTGCCTGATGCCCATTTTCCGGGCCAGCTTTGTATCCGTCAGGCCGTTGGCCTTCATCCAATCTGCGAGTTTCATAATGCCTGTATGCCATGATGGGAAATGGGGCGCAAGATATTTTTTCCTGGCGGGAACTTTTTTCTTGCAGCGCGGTTGCCGACGTGGCACAAAGGCTTACCAACTTGTAACGACTTCTTACAACTTCGCCAGGAGGCAAACCAAATGGAGTCTACGTTCAAAATCGAGAAGGGGATTCCCATTCCTGAACGCGGCCACGACGGATGCCGCAGGTGCAAGTACGGGTGGGAGAAGATGGAAATCGGGGATAGCCAGTTTTTCCCTGGCGCAACGACCGGCGATAAAAAGGGGAACGCACGGGCTTACGCGGCTGCAAAGGCCTATGCGGCGCGGCGTAATAAAAGATTTTTGGGCCGCCGGGTCACGGTAAAAGGCGTTACGGGCGTCCGCATCTGGCGCATTGAATAGCACCGCACTTAGGAGGAATGAGAGATGGAATATCTTATTGATCGTGATTACGACACGCCACCAGGGGTTTGCGCTATGGCGTACGGCTCCGGAAGTTTGGATTCTGCGATACGTCGCGCGCAACGCGAAATCGCAGAGTGCCCCACCGAGGGGCAAGCGATCATTCGGATTGCAAAGACGGTGGCGGACTTGGCTCTGGCCGATCCTGCCGCTTATGTGATCTACGAAGGCGGCGATGTCCGCGTTGAGTTTCCGGAGGAACGAGAGATGAACGACGAAAGCGAATATAACCTGCGTAATGCCGATCTTGGGGGCGCAAATCTGCGTGGTGCCGACGTGAGCCGGGCCAATCTGAGCGCGTTCCTGATCGACCGCCTCCGCGCCGAGAATAAGGAATTGCGGGAGGCGTTGCAGGCGCTCGTTAGTTGCGCGGATTACGTCACAACGGCGGAGCGGTTGAGCACAAAAATCCCCGAATGGGCCAACGCCCGCGCCGCCCTCGCCAACACTAAGGACGAAACAGGTCCGTGGTCCTGCGCCTCGGATGCTGTCCACGTCGCCAACACCAAGGAGGACTAAGCCGTGTACACCTTCAACGCTGCCCTTCACGATGCCATCGAAAAGGGCCTGATCGCCCATCACGACGCCGATCATTTCGTCAAGGGCACCTACTGGGAAAACGGCAGGGGCTGCGCCGTCGGCTGCACCTTGGATGCTTTCCGCAAGGCTTCGGGCCGGAAAGCGTCCCGCAACAACCACGCCCTCTACGATGAAATCTACGGCCCCGGCGGTCACATATGCGGGCGCTTGCAAGACGCCATCTTCGAGGGGCTGCCCAACGGTCTCGCCAAGGAATGGCCCCTCCGGTTTCACCGCGCTGCGCGAGGTAAGGACTTGTCCTTGGTGCCACGGAAATTCTTGCATTCCATGTTGCTCGAACTGGCGGAAAAGGATTACACCAAGGACGTGCGGGGCGTGATCTTGCAATCCGCCGCTGTGATCGAGCCCGCAACGCGGGGGGAGAGGATTGACCGTGCCGCCGCCTCTGCCGCCGCCGATGCCGCCGATGCCGCCTCTGCCGCCGCCGATGCCGCCGGCATTGCCGCCTCTGCCGCCGCCTCTGCCGCCGCCTCTGCCGCCGATGCCGCCGCCTCTGCCGCCGCCTCTGCCGCCTCCTATGCCGCCGCCTCTGCCGCCGCCGACGCCGCCGCCGCGTGGGCGCACTACGCGGATATGCTCATTGGGCTGATCGAGGCGGCTCCTGTTTATTCTGGAAAGGACTGAGTGATGGGTAAGTTTACGAAGGGTCCGGTAGAGTTTATTCCCCTGTCCGCGGATGATGGGCTGGGTTATATCCACCCAGATGGCATGAGAAAGGCTTGCGTTGATGCTCGTGCCGCCCTCATCGTCGCCCGTGGCACCAAGGAAGGGGGCAAGTGATGGTCAATCCCATCGGCAACAGCATTGACCAGGACGCGGCGCTTGAAGACCTCCAGTTCCTGGAAGGCGTTCTTCCCCACGTCAAGGCCCTTTTCGAGCGGGCGGACAAATGTACGCACGTTCCCTTCGGAGATTGCCCGATCCAAGATTCTTTGGAATGGATTGAGGGCACGATTGAAGACCTGAAAAACGAACTCCGGACCTATGAGGAAATGATATCATGAAGTTCCCGATCAAAAAATGGACGACTGGTGAGGTTTCGTTCGTTGCCGAGATTGACGCAACAGAGGAAACGCCGATTTCGATTAAAATCGGCTTGGCCGTCACGAAAGCTCGGGGGTTGATATCGTGACCGACGAAGCACCCGAAATTGCCCGCAAGATTCCCGACACCGACGGCGATATCCTCGTCAACGTCACCCAGGAGCGTAGGTGTGAGACGTGGGTTTCGTTGTCGCGCGGGGAAGAACACATTCACATGACGTTGCAGGCTTTGTGGGGTGCCTATGTGATCGCGCAGGGGTTCCACGGCAATGTCAATTGGTATCGGATAATCAACGCCGCCCGAGCGGGCGGGGAAGTAGCTGAAAAATGACCTACAACCCCAACGTCGCGGAAGCGGCTCGAAGGGCAGAAAGTATCGGGAAGATGACAGTTATTGAGCGATTGGCGAAGGCGGCATTCCTGCGCACCCATGACGCGGGGGAACTTGAATTCAAAGAAGGCCAGGACGTGTTCGCGGTATATCTGGCTGACACCCGCACCATCCTTGAGGAAATGATGAACGTGACGCTAGGGACGAAAGCTGCCGCCGTGGGCGACAGACCCGAATTGCAACTTGTGGCGGAAGGCATTATCCAAGCCGCTATCCGCCATATCTTGAAAGGAGGTGAGTGATGCTATGGAACACATTTGCGGGAACGTTTTTGACCGCGGCGGGAGTAATGGAATTAATGGGTGATCCCAATGAGATACCATTAACCCTCGCCGGAATTGCCTTGTTTATAGGATCGTTGAAATGACCCCCATAACCTACGTCAAATGCCCAAGCCGTCATCGACCACTTCGGCGACAGGCTCGACCTGTTGAGGGAGCCGGAGTAATTTGCATTTTCTGCAAATTAATACCTGAAAAGGAGGAATGAGGATGACGTGGCGCGAAAACTTCGCTCGCTGGATATGTCCAGAACTTGGCCGCAATGCTGATAGGTATTGGCATCTGTCAGATAATGTTGCCAACGCATACCGCTGGCTCGGGGAGTTTAATACCGTCTGCCACGTTTTGCGGTGGCTTCAAGCATCCGACCGCGATCATTTTCGAGCGTTGGACGAAAAGCCAACTAACCCATACCCGCACCGCATTGATGATTTCCGCGAATGGTTGCGGAGACACCCCCATAAGGAGTCTGACACATGACCGACGAACTCACAAATCAGGCGGCGGAATTTTACGACACGTCGCCCGAGGAAATTACATGGCCGAATGCCATCGGCTTGAAAAAACAGGGCGCGGAATCTTCCGGCAAGTCACCCGAGGAACAGGCGTCACTGAGCGGGCTGGGCTTGCTCCGCCAGCCGTTTCCGGCGCATCAAATCAGCAAGCTTCCGAGGCCGATGGCGAAAAAGGAGGAAATGGACAAACTGCCCAAGGCCCGGTGCGATTTGTGCGGCGGGTATCATGCCACATCAAAGATTGTCCACCTGGATTACGTCGGCCATGCGGCGCTTACCGACAGATTGCTTGATGCCGATCCGAATTGGAATTGGGAGCCTCTGGCGTTTACTGAGGCCGGGCTACCTGCTTTCGACAATACCGGCGGCCTTTGGATCAAGTTGACGGTGTGCGGGCAAACGCGGCTTGGCTATGGACACGCGGAATCATCGACGTACAAGGAAATCGGAGCGCGCGAAAAGGAAGTGATCGGTGATGCGCTGCGTAACGCGGCCATGCGGTTTGGGGCGGCGCTTTATCTCTGGCACAAGGGCGATCTGCACGTCGAAGATGACGCCGCCTCCGGCAACGGCAGTATTCAAATAAGCCCAGAGACGAAGGAAGATATTATCGCCCTGATCCAGGAAACCAACAGCGACACGAAAAAGGCGCTGGCGGCGGTGTATGGGCCGGACGGGCCGAAGAGTCTGGACGAACTGACGACGCGCGGCCCGTGGCCTTATGGGGCACTGATCAACAAGCTGAAAGACAAGAAGGCTATTCTTGCCAAGAAGGCGGCGGAGGGAGCCGAGCCGCAATGATTGCCAGCAATTCCGTTCCCTGCAATGGATGCACGGCTTGTTGCCAGAACGACTTGCTTGTTTTGCATCCGGAAATGGGCGATGACCCGGCAAGCTACGAAACCATGGAGGCCATTAACCCTGTAACCGGGGCACCTTGCCTTGCGTTAAAACACAAGCCAGGAGGCGGGTGCATTTATCTCGGAGACGGCGGATGCACTATCCACGGGCGAGCGCCTGCGATTTGCCGGGAGTTTGATTGCCGCCGATTTTACTCCCGCATGGTTGAAATATATACCCGCGCCGAACGCCGAAAATTCATTAAGTCCGGGATAATTGGAGCAGAAGTTTTTCGCGCGGGCCGTGAGAGGCTGGCAAGCCTTGCTTTGAATGAAAAGGAACCGCAATGATCGTCCATGACGTAGACCAGCGGACGCCCGAATGGTATGCCCTTCGCGCCGGGATGCCAACCGCGTCGGAATTCTGCAACCTTCTGGCGCCAAAGACGTTGAAGCCGTCCGCGTCCGCCAAGACCTATGCGGCCCAACTGGCGAATGAGAAATTCATGGGCGACGTTTCCCCCGATGGGTTTTCCGGGAATTACTGGACGGAACGCGGGGAAATGATGGAAGAACACGCGATTTCGTGGTATGAATTTTCCTTCGACGTCACGGTTACGCGGGTCGGGTTTGTCACGGATGACGGCGCTACAATCGGCTGCTCGCCGGATGGCCTGATAGGCGATAACGGGGCGCTCGAAATCAAATGCCTCAAATCCACGAACCATACGGGCGCCCTGCTTTCTCTGGCCAGTGGCGACTTTCCCCCGGACTTCAAGGCGCAAACGCAAGGCATCCTTATGATTTGTGAGAGGGAATGGATCGACCTCTTGCTATTCCATAACAAGCTGCCGCCGGTCGTTGTCCGCGATTACGTCGATGAAGAATACGTCAACATCCTGAAACCGGAAATCCCGAAACTTATTGAAAGCCGGGATAAGATGCTGGCCGAATTGCGCCGGTTTTCCCAAAGCCCGGTGCTGGATTTTAGGAAGGAGTCAGAATAGCAATGGGCAGTGTCAATAAAGTCATACTGATTGGCCGCCTTGGCCGCGATCCAGAAATTCGTTTCTCCCAATCGGGACAGAAGATCGCCAACCTTTCCGTTGCCACATCGGAGACGTGGAAGGATAAATCCACGGGCGAGCGGAAGGAAAAGACCGAATGGCACCGCGTTTCGATCTTCGATGACCGGCTAGCAGACGTGGCGGAAAAGTACCTCAAGAAAGGCTCGAACGTCTACCTTGATGGGGCGCTGCAAACCCGAAAATACACCGACAAAGATGGCGTCGAGAAATACACAACCGAGGTGGTGTTGCCCAAGTTCGGCGGTGTTCTGACCATGTTGGATAGCCCGGCGAAGCGGGAAGCGGCGGAACCTGAACCGGAACAAGGTCGCCCGCCGGAAGATGGGAAATGGGGCGCACAAGACCTTGACGACGAAATCCCATTTTGACCAAACACAAGAAAGGAAGCGAAGGAATGAAAAGTTTTTTTGCCATTGGCCTGCTTGTCGCATCTGTTTCGGCGTGTGATGACGTTGATATTGCTGACAAGAATCTCCAAAAGGCGGCTGATAATTTCGAGATTGTCAGGCGTGTCGTATTTTATAACGCCATCCGAGATACGTATATGTTGGAAGTCGTCGGGCGGTGTTCAGTCAATCCAGGCTCGGCGCGGCTGTCGGTTACGTGCAAAACCGGACCAGACACATACAAGCGGCATTTTCTCGGGTGGTCGGACAACTCTCCGTATTTCGTGGAACAGCTTGGGGACTCCCCTGTCAACGTCTACCACTACCGCGTGACGTTCAAGCCACAAGCGATCATTCCGGATATTGATTTCCGGGGAAGCGTCAATGCGGCTGGCCGCGCCTTAACCCCCGACACGAGGGACTAGACATCGCCATGGCATCGAAGATTGAGGAAAGAGTAGCCGAACTTGAACGGTCTATTGACGGCGAAGTTCTCGGGGCCGTTGGCGCGTCCCTACGCGGTATCCTGAAAAAGCGGGACAAGGAACACGCTGACCAGTTAACCAAGGTGGCGCTACAATCCATCAAGGCCGTGCTGGCCACATTCCCGGAGGCCACAAGGTCGGAAGTGGTCAAGGTTTTTGAGCATCGCATGGACGACGCGCGCAGGCTCGGGTATGAATGTGGGGCGCTCGAGCGTCTGAACGCCCGCCAACCAAAAGACCTGATGCCACAAATCAAGGACTTGCTGATTTAAGTCTTTAACCAAACACAAGAAAGGAAAGACAATGGACCTCAATAGCGTGGCCATTAAGGCGGAAGATCGCCCTAAGCGTCCGACCGACGAAATGAAGGATCGGGCTGCCGTAAAGGTGGTCGACGCCTTAATCAAGAGCGGCTACCTGAATGCGGAGGATAGAGATGGTGCCGTCCGTGAACTGATGAACGTGGGCGGTCTGTGGCGGGACGGCTACGAGATCGCAAAGGAACTGGATGACCGGTATAGCTGGGACTGCTCCATGGATATGCTCGAATACCTCGACAGATACCATTACGATCTGCATCTGTTGGTCGAGCACGCCCAGAAGGAATGGGCCGCAGAAAACAACATCCAGCCGCCCATGGAAGTTGGAACCCGCGTCAATGTCAAGGGAGATACGGGAGTGATCACCGGAATCAATGAATACGGTGCGGCGCAATTCCTTGTCGCCATTGATGGCGAGAAAGACATGGCCGGAGGCACACGCCGCCGCATCGTTAATTTTGAAGACGCCAAGGCCATTGACTAATGATTTCCCGCCGCCGCTTCCCGCCTTCCGTCTATGCGTCGATCCTGGAACGCCAGGGGCGCGAATGCGGGGCCGTGGGGTGCCATATCAGATTGCCGGTGCCTGGGATGGCCTGGGACCATCAAACCCCGCTGTGGGCCTTTGGAGCCGACGCAGAGGACAATCTACAGGCCCTATGCCCTGATTGCCATAAGATCAAGCTGGCCTCACCGTCAACGACAAGACGATCCCAGACATCAGTGTGGGCATCCATTGGGGTAAATACTGGGAAGAGAACAAGCTTGGAGGGAAGTATGGTGACCGCATCAAGTGGGCGCACTACTACCCAACCTACTATCCGCAAGCCGACAGTAACCCGCAGCCGTCATGGGCATATCCCGATGATGCGTTGCCGCTATTCCGGCAGTGGTTCCGTCACCACTACCTGCCCACCAAATTTCCGCCCTATATCCTGAAAAAAGCCAACGTACTAACAGGCGGAACACGGGAAGCATCCCAGATCGCCAGCATGTATGACGGGCAGAAAAAGATTCCGTAGCCTGAACAACAAGGAGCGATTAATCATCGGCCCTCATATTGCCCGCCACTCTATCCAGAACGCGACTCATAATTCTTGCTACTTCCTCCATACCCATTCGACGCGCTAGGGGAAATAGGATCAACAACTCAAGGATTAGAATAGCGAGCGGACCACCAAACGACGGCATGAGGGTGAAGAACACAACATCGAAAAGCAAAACGACGACGACGATAAATACAAAGCGATCTTCAAGCCGCGCATCCCGCTCATAGGCCAGGGCTTCTTGAAGTTCTTCTACTTGTTGGTCGCGCTTTGTCGGCTCCTCGGGAAGAAGCCTGCTATCGACCTCAGTTTTTGGCTTTGGCGGCATTATAGCGATCCGTATATTCTTGTAGGATGTCCTCGTTAGGAATCGCTATGCACCGCTCTCCAGGGGTGTAGTGTTTCGTCCAGGCACCACCTTCCCAATGGGTGATCGCTACGAGCCTGCCCGGTTTTGAGTCCCCCAATTGATCAACCGCCGCGTCAATCGTTGACGCCTCCGGCGACTCATCTGGCAAATCAACCACTGAATGGAAAACATTTTCGACCGGGGACGCCCCAAAGACCTTCACTTTGTGATAAATGGTCGGATGAACGGGACCGTAATCCCACGCCTCAAATTGACCGGAAACCAAAGGTTCTCCCGTCTTGCCCAAATGGAACATGTGGGCAATATAAATGATTTTTTGCAGTTCCAGGTTTGATAGAGACCACCCGGAACGCTGGCACATTCTTTTAGCGGCAGCGATTGCGGATACAGTCATACTCATGATCCCAATATGATCGATTCTTACTGTAATTTATGGAGATTATAGCACGAAACAAGAACCTTTGCGGTTTTCTCGTCGTGCTGGCTAGATAGCGTTGATCTCATCAATGCTGGCCCTGGCCGCAAACCTCTCTCCTAAGCGCCGATCCGAAATTGCGAAGTTGGCGGCTGAGAGTAGGTGGACCAAAGACCTGCCGGCGGCTGATTACACTGGCGAGATTAATATTGGGGATGCCTCGCTTTCCTGTGCCGTACTCGAAGATGGTCGCCGTATTCTCACACAAAGCGATATGATGCGAGCGCTTGGGCGCGCTAGGCAGGCAAAGGGCCGCACTCACTATGATGCCGACGTCAACTTGCCTGCGTTTCTGACTGCAAAGAACTTAAAACCCTTTATTCCCAGTGATTTATATGTGACGTCCAGCCAAATCGAATTTCGCCTTCCATCCGGTCAGCGTGCCTTCGGATACCAAGCTGAAATGTTGCCGCAGGTGTGCGAAGTCTACCTAAAGGCACGAGATGCTGGGGCGCTGGCGTCTTCGCAGATGCATGTGGCCCGGCAGGCTGACATCCTCGTTCGCGGTCTAGCGAACGTCGGCATCATTGCTTTGGTTGACGAAGCAACCGGCTATCAACGTGATCGCGCCGCCGACGCTTTAGCAAAAATCCTAGAGAGATTCATCGCCAAGGACTTGCAGCCTTGGGTGCCAACATTCCCCGACGACTTCTATGCCGAACTTTTCCGGCTACGGGGCTTGGACTATCCGCGCGACACCGTAAAGCGTCCGCAATACTTTGGGCACCTGACAAATGACATCATCTACAGAAGGCTCGCGCCCGGTGTTCTGGAAGAGTTGAAGAGGTCCACGCCGAAGGCTCCTGGCGGTCGAAACAAGCACCATCTTCACCGACGACTTACCCCAGACCTAGGCCACCCAAAATTACGAGAACACTTAGCGTCCGTCGTTACCGCTATGAAGCTTAGCAACGATTACGATGACTTCATCTCGAAGCTGGATAGGCTTCATCCGCGTTACGGTGAGACAATGCCGCTCGACTTCAATGATGAGGGCGGCCTCTAAGAATTGCCCCACCGCTTTGCCGCCGCCTTCTTAGCAATATCCGCTCGCTGTTCCTTGGTCAGCTTGTTTGCCCGCGCCTTCCCGCCAAGCCGCCCCAACTCCTGCGCGGCCTTGTTCTTGCCGTCGTCGGCTGGCGGCGAGTCCTCAATCTCCCCCGTCGCAATCTTGGCGACCATGACGGCAGCGCCGATCACGTCGGCGGGGCGCTTCTCACCTTTGGGGCCTTTGGGCATGGAACCTCCATTGCTTTGCGGTAAGCATAGCATGGAAGTGCGTTCGTCTGAATCGGAAGTCAACCCGGCCAGATTTCAAACTGAGACACTACCGGCTGTCCTCCCGCGTTGACTTTCCGCCTATGCGGTGGCATATTCTAGGAAGTCATTCGCAATCCGTCGTGCCGAACGATGCACACGGACATGCGGCGCGCGCCTTACCGCTTGCGCGCCAGCCACTTAACCGCATATTTGACTGTCTTTGGTATCGCCTGTTTCCCGGCGCAATAATTCCTAATCGTTTGGTAGGTAAGGCTGAGGTCACGGGCAAGCGCGGTTTTCCACTTCGGGCCGTGGATTTTGGTTCCGAGCGCGGCTAATTGGTCGGGTGTCATCGGTTAATCCCTTTCAAGCTATTGAGCCGCAGCACGCCGTTGGATGCCGACCAGCCGCCATTGTTCGCGTAGACGAGGCCGCCGGTTGAGTGTTTCGTGTCGGTCGTCATTTCATAACCCTCCGTTTTGATGTGGTGGACATGGCCTTAGGCCGAAAAGTAGTTCGAAAAGACGGCGCCTTGCGGCAACGTGGTGCGGCGAACCTCGAACCCCGAGGCCGGCGCGGTCGCGTGGTTCATATGGTCGCGGCCCTCGTTCGCGGCATCAGCCGCTTTGCGATAGTAGCGCACCGAACCGTTTGCGGCATGGTCGATCATGCGCCAGTCGCCATCTTCGGTTTTGATTTTCGTGTGGTTCGGCCCGGCGGGGCATCCGTTTGAGTAGATCAGCGTCAGTGTGTATGCGGGTATCATTTCGTATTCCTCCGTTATCCATCCTGACAATTCAGGATAACTGCAACATAGCCTAAAATAGTTTTAGGCGCAACATCTTTTTCCAGGTGCATCATGCCACGTAAACAATCCAATAAGGACAAGCCCGCCAAGCCTGTAGCCGCAGTGCAGGAAAAGCGCGCGCGTGGCCGGCCACGTAAGATCGAAAGCCCGGAAGACATGGAGCGCATGATAGGTGAGTATGTAACGAAGCGCGAGAATGAGAAAATCCCGCTCACTCTAACGGGCGCACTCAACTACATGGGTATCTACAGCCGGGCAACATTAGGTGAATACGATAAGAGGCAGGGCTTTAGTGAACCCGTAAAAAAACTGCGCGGCATCATCGCGGATGCTTACGAACAGCGGCTTCACGGCTCAAACCCAACGGGCGCTATCTTCGCTCTCAAGAACATGGGCTGGTCTGACAGACAAGAGGTCGAGATGACGGGCAAGGGTGGTGGGCCTGTCCGGTATGCGGATATGTCGGCTGATGAAGTGAACCGGCGCTTGGCGGAATTGGAGGGTAAGCTTGGGACTGACGGCGGCGGAAAAGGCTGAACTGCTCGCGCTGCGTGAACGCAAGCTGCAATTGAACGCGCGGGATAGCCTGAACGCGTACTGCGGTTATATCGAGGTTCCTGGAATCCCGATTTCCGAGGAAGGCGAGGAATTCTATCCAGAGCGGGTGATTCCGGCTGAGCACCACAAGCTGATTAACGCCAGGCTTGAAGATGTTGCCTCGGGCAAGATCAAGCGGCTTATGATCTTCTGTCCTCCGGGTAGTGCCAAAAGCTCTTACGCCAGCGTGATATTTCCGACGTGGTTTATGGGCAGGAATCCTGGGGCTAACATCATCGCCGTGTCGTATGGCGTCGATCTAGCGCGGAAGTTCGGCAGGCGGTGCAGGCAGATTGTGCGTAGCCCAGAATACGCTCAGGTCATGGGCTGCCGGCTGGTCGGGGACAACGCGGCGGTGGACGATTGGTCGCTAACCAACGGTTCCACCTACATGGCGGCGGGGTTCATGTCCGGCGTGACGGGCAACCGTGGCGATGGGGTTATCATCGACGATCCGGTGAAGGGCCGCGAGGCCGCGGATAGCGAGACGATCCGGGATAAGGTGTGGGCTGAATACAAGGATTCCATCCGCACTCGATTGAAGCCGCACGGGTTCATAACGATTATCATAACTCGCTGGCATGAGGACGATTTGGCTGGCCGCATTCTGCCGCCTGATTATGACGGCCGCTCGGGCTGGGTTGAGGCGGTAGACGGCGAGAACTGGTATATCATCAATATCCCGGCTCAGGCAGAGCATCAGGATGATCCTCTGGGCCGTGAACCCGGCGAATGGCTTTGGACGGATTGGTTTCCGGTCGAGCATTGGGAACAAGAGAAGCGGTCCCAGGACGCGCGTAGTTGGTCCGCGCTGTACCAGCAGCGCCCGGCACCGGAGGGCGGCGATTACTTCACGGACGATATGTTCAGGTGGTACGACACAAGCCCGAATATCGATACTCTGCGATTCTATGGCGCCAGCGACTACGCGGTGAGCCACGGCAGAGGAGATTACACTGTTCACGGCATCGGCGGCATCGACCCCGACAGCAATCTTTACATCATGGATTGGTGGCGGGCTCAGGTCGATAGCGACAAGGCGGTGGACGCCTGGGCCGATATGGCCAAGCAGTGGTCTCCGGTCCGTTGGGGCGAGGATAAAGCCCAAGTTGAAAAGACGCTTGGGCCGTTCATTCAAAAGCGCGGCAAGGAAATGGGCGTCTACGTCATGCGCGAAAGCCTGCCGACGGTTGGCGACAAGGCGCAACGCGCGCAATCGATCCGTGGACGGATGGGTCAAGGCAAGGTATACTTTCCCAGAAATGCGCCGTGGGTTAAGGATTTGGTCGCGGAATTGCTATCTTTTCCCAACGGCAAGCACGATGACCAAGTTGATGTGTTGAGCCTGTTTGGCCGGATGTTGAACACGATGAGGCCGGAATCCCGGCGATCCGGTCCGATGCCGACGCGAGCGAACAGTTTCTACCGCCCGCATAGATGGCGCAAAAGGGCATAGAACGATGCATTCTGTACGTCGATGGATTGCTGAGACGCTGGTTTCTCTGGCGTTCGAGATTGCGCCGGATCGGGCCATGCGGTCCGAACTTCGCGAAGTGTTGTACGATTGGGCGAGGCGCTAATGTTTCCACGGATCCGAGACTTGCTCCAGGCGGAAATCGATGAGGAAGAGCAATCCGCCATGCAGGATGCGCAATTGGTCCAGCCGACGCCGGAAGAGGCCAGGAACGGCTGGACTGCGGAAAGCCTGACGCGATACCTGATTTCACGAAAGGCGGCGGCGGGCATCACGATTGATCCGCATAGCCTGCACCGCCGGTTTGCCGCACGCCCAGTGGCGCAGAACAAGCAAGGATACAGGCCGTTGAGGTGGCGAGGATGAAACTCGGCGACGTGATCGAAAGCGGCATTTGGGTGACGGGCGAGGAAACGCCTGAGCAGCGCGAGCAATTCAAAGCTGATGTGCGGCAGGCTATAGACGAATTGTGCGATGAGTATGGCTATGTCGCTGGACCAGTGACATTCAGGGAATTGCGTCCTGGAGAGTCGAGGGTTCCGCCGGTGCCGGATCATATTCAAGGGTTTGACGTGCGCTTGTTGGCTGCGGAATCGGTGGTTGTCGGAGTTGTCCCGCAATTACAGCGCAGAAAGTTCATCGGCGACCTAGACGATAAGGATTTGCATCGGTTGCGGGCAGTGACGCGGCGAAAGTATGCGGAGTTTTGTCCCGGTCAGGTTCTCACGGACGATGATTGCGACGACATTATTGACGACCTTGGGCTTGAGTCCGCGATCAACGCGGTGCGCGCCTCCGTGAACGGCGGGATGGTGAATTGACGGGCCTTGCAGTGTTCACGGACGGTAGCGGTCACCCGCTCTGCGGTCTATTGAAACCCGGCTTTCGTCACGTATTCGCGGCTGTAAAGACGGACGGATGCTGGCTGGTCTGCGATTGGTTGGACGGCAGGCCGGAACTGCGTTATGTGGCCCGCGACGATTACGATCTCGCGGGTTTCTATCGTGGCGAGGGGTTTAAGGTGTCCGAGGTTATCCAGTCGGATAAGCCATGCCTTATCCCATTTGTTCTAAACAATTGCGTCGGAATGACAAAATCCGTTCTTCGCGTCCGGTCATGGGCCGTGACGCCGTATCAACTCTATCGGTTTTTGGAAAGGATCCGCCAATGCTGAACCTTACTTTTCCTGGGCTTTCATCCAGTCCTGAACTTCCGCCGCCTCCGCCCCCGCCGCCGACGCGGGAAGACCCCGAGGTCGTGGCGTCAAAGGAACGCCAGCGCCTTTCGGAACTGCGCCGAAAGGGCCGGCGCTCTACCGTGCTGACTGGCGGCCAGGGCGTGGAAGAGTCTGAGTTGGGCGCGGTATCGCGGCCCGAGGCGCGTTCCGGCGCGCAATTGCTGGGACAGTAGACCATGGAAGACGAAGCCGCAAAGAAGGCCGTCAAGCGCCATGAATCCCGGATGGGCCGTCGGGGATTGTGGGATCAGCATTGGGATGACGTCGCCCGTGTGTTCAATCCCAGACGCCAGGGGTTTGTAACAGAGACGGTCGAGGGTGATCGCCGGACGGAAGATATCTACGACAGTACACCCATGCAGGCGGCCAGGAGCCTTGCCAATCAGACAGGTTATTTTTTGCGTCCAGAGGGCCAGACGTATTTTTCGATTGTTGCGGATAGCGAGGTACTGAACGACGACGAGGAAGCCAAGCTGTGGCTTTCGGCGGCGGAAGATGAACTGAACGATGCTCTTGAAAACCCGAGAGCGCGGTTCCGGCAAGCGACGGGCGAGGCTGATCTTGACCTTGTGACATTGGGAACGGGGGTTCTGTTCGTCGGCGAGGGGGCTAGGAACAATAGCCTTCTGTTCCAATCCGTGCATTTGAAGGATGGTGTTGTCTCGTGGGATGACGAGGGTAATCCCAACGGCTTTTCGCGCATCAAGCGCATGACGATTGGCAACGCGGTTCAGCGGTTTGGGATCGACGCCTTTTCCGACGAAGTGAAGGAAAAGCATCGGCGGGGCAACATTGACGACAAAATCCGCATTCTCCATGCGGTGGAACGCCGTGAAGATGGCCGCGAGAATGCCGTATTCGCCAAAAACCTGCCGTGGTCGGATGTCTGGATCGAGTACGATGCGCGCCGCACGTTGCAGGAAGGCGGATACCACGAATTCCCGTTTGTGATTCCGCGTTGGGATACATCGTCCGGGGAAGAATACGGGCGTTCTCCGGCAATGATTGCGCTGCCGGATGGTAACACGCTCCAGGCAATGGGCGAGACCATGCTGGTTGCCGGTCAGAGGGTAGCGGACCCACCTTTGTTTGTCCCGAACGATGGGTCATTTACCGAGGCGTTCACGTTTCCCGGCGGGATTACGTCCTATGACGTGGAAACGGCTGTGCAAGTCCGCGGCAACCCGTATTTCGCGCTGGACACGGGGGCCAACCTGCCGATCACCCGCGAAATGCAGATGGATGTCCGCGATCTGGTCTGGCAGGCATTCTTCCGCAATGTGCTGAATCTGCCGGTCGATGGCCCAGAAATGACGGCGACGGAAATTCGCCAGCGCCGGGAAGAATTCATCCGGCAAGTCGGACCGGTGTTTGGGCGTTTGGAAAGCGACTACACGGCCCCGATAATTGAACGGTCGTTTAATATCATGCTGCGGGCGAATGCGTTGCCGCCCATTCCGGAGGCCCTACAGGGCCAGAACGTGCGCTTCGTGTACGAAAGCCCGGTGAAGTGGATCAGGCAGCAGATCGAGGCTGCGGCGGCTCAGCTTTGGGTTAGAGAACAGATTGAGATTGCGGGGGCCACGGGCAAGCCGGAAATTCTTGATATCGTGAACTTCGACGGGTATGCTCGCACCACTGCCGAAATTGCGGGAATACCGACCGAGATGGTCAATCCTACGGATGTTGTTCAGGCGGCGCGCGAAGCCAGGGCACAGCAGCAAGCGGCCCAGGCTCAGGCGTTGCAGGCGCAACAGGTGGCGGAAATTGCCAAGACGGGCGCGGACGCATTGAAGTCCGCCGGGGTAACGGAGGCGGCCTAGTGGAATATACCTTAGTGACTGGCCCGGAAATGACGGCGGCGGAAGTCTCGGCCAGAAACCTTGACAGCCAGAGGCGCGAATGGGCGGCGCTTTCGCGGACGCTCTTACTGCCGCTAATTGCCCGCGTCTATTCGATTGTCGAACGCGCTGCAAAGGCGAGCCAGAATGACCGCCACCGATAAGCTGGAAAAGCTCGCGGGCATGTGCGCCTGCGGCGTCTATGTAACCATCAATGAAAACCGCGATGACTATCGAGGCGTTGCGGACTTTATGGAAACGCGCGCCTCGCTTTGCAGCGCCGAAGTAGAGGACATTGTTGATGCGGACACGCTCGCGGTTATGGTCTCTAAAGATTGTATCGTTGAAGTTCAGTTCTATCCCATAACCCCAACGGGGTCGTATTCGGTATATCATCACGACCTGAACGCTGCGCTAGATCGTGCCTTGGAAATCATGGATTCAGGTCAATGACCAAAACCCATCGTGAAGCCCTCGCCATTGTCGGCGGCTCCGTTTGTTGGCCTTAATGCCAAGACTTTCCCCGCCATGCCAACAACCTTCTACGTCTCAGAAAACAACATGGCGGGGGTTGAACGCGCCTTTCGTCGGAGAGAAGGTCTCGACGGCATAAGGCTTGGCCAGATATGCCGAAGCAAAGAAGATGAAGCGGCGCTTATGGCAGAATATCCCGGTAAATCCGTCCGCGTTTATGCGGCTGATGTAGCAGAGGAGTAACCATGTCCGACGAATCAATGTGGATAGAGCGCGCCCAAAGCGCGGAGGCCAAGCTGGCCTCGATCAAGGAATCATACGGCCCGGCACTTGACCGGGTTAAGGAGTTCAAGGCGAACTTTGGGGTCAAGGAACGGTCGGACGGAACGCTGGTCGTGGACTATGACAAGTTCGCGGGGGCAATCGGGATCGAAGGTGCGCTTGAATTGCGCCGGATCATCGACGGGCTGTACGGAATTTCCGGCGATGCGGGCGAGAAACCCAAGATCAAAGTGCGGGCGACAGCGTGACGGAAACTCAGGACGATATCGAGGGCGGCCCGTCCGATATATCCGGGCACATGGGCGTCGTTCTCGGGCTGCCGCCTAAATCCGACTACACGAAAGCGGACAGATACCGCGATTTCCGTAAGGTGTTCATGGAAACGCCGGAAGGCCAGCGGGTATTACGGGAACTGTTTGAGTGGGGCCATATGTTCCGGGCCAACATCGCAGCCCGGCCCATCGATCCCTATCTGACGCATTTCCTTGAAGGCGAGCGCAACATCGCGCTTCGCGTTCTCAACACGTTGGCGAAAGAGCCGACCGATATTCCCAAGCAATCAAAGAGGAGTTATGACTGATGGCCAAGGCTACCGAAAGCATGGAGCAGGAATCCGCAACCCCGCAAGAGGGCGTTCAGGATGGCGCTACGGGCGCGGAAGAATCCCAGGGCACCACAGGCGCGGAAGATGGCGTGACTGCCGCCACTGGCGAAGAATCCGGCGCTGAGGAAGGCAAGGACAAGGACCCCAAGCCGTCCGACGACTGGCGGCAGGCTATCAAGGACGAAAAGCTGCGGGAACACGCCTCGCGGTTCACTTCATTGGAGGATGTGGTCCGCGCCAATCTCGAAAGCCGCCAGAAACTATCCAAGGCGATTGTACCTCCGGGCAAGGATGCCAGCGAAGATGATATCGCGGCGTATCGCAAGGCCATCGGCGTTCCTGCCGATCCCACGGGATACAAGTTCCCTGAGGTTCCGAAAGAGGAAATGACGGAAGAACTGGCCCAATCCCGTGAAGTGTGGGCGAAGCGGTTCCATGAACTGAACGTCCCGGCTCCGATTGCCGAGGGCCTTGTCGCGGCGATCAATCAGGACATCGCGGCGGCGCAAGCGGCCCAAGTGGAAGCCGACAAGCAATTCGCCCAGGAACAATCCGAGGCATTGGCCCGTGAATGGGGCAAGGACGCGGAAAAGAACAAGACGCTTGCGGATCGTGCTTTCGTCGATCTGGCGTCACGGGCGGGCGTCGATATCGATGCGCTGCGAAAGATCGAGACGAAGGACGGGCGGTTTGTTCTGGACCGTGCCGAGTTCTCGAAGATTTTCGCCGTGCTTGGCCGCGAAATGGGCGAAGGAACCCTTGGCGGCGTGATCGGCGAAGATGCGCGCGAACAGTTGCAGGGTGAACTCGATACGGTTCGCCAGCAGATCAGCGAGGCGCAGGAAAAGGGCGATAGCAAACGTGCCAATCAGCTTTACCAGAAAGAGCAGGGCCTTATCGCCAAAATGTCCGGCAGCAGGCCCGTTGTCGGCGCGGCAGGCCGGGCGGCGTAAGAACGGTTCCTTTTTCTCCGGCAGTCATTTTGTCCTGTTCGCGGCGGGCGAGAGGTCTATATCTCGCTTCGCCGTGAACAATTCCCAATATATGTTGACAATCCGCAATTAATCCTATATAGGCGTTCGTTAGGAAATAACGGCGGCTTCCCGTCTTGCGGCCCCGCCTGTTCCAATTGACATTGCCGATGCCCCGCTAGCGTCGGCGCGGCCCCGCAAGGCTTCCCGCGCACTCGCAAGGCGGCTTCCTGAAGCGTGTTCTGTATCCCCACCTTTCAAAGGAGGACAGAGCATGTCCACGTCCATCGATACTGCCTTCATCACCTCGTATGAGGCGAAGGTGCATGAAGTTTTCCAGCGCAAGGGCTCGTACCTTCGCGAAGCTGTCCGCGTGAAATCCGATGTTGTCGGTTCCACTGCGGTATTCCAGAAAATCGGCAAGGGCACCGCGACGACGAAGGCGCGTCACGGCACCATCACGCCGATGAACCAGACCCATACCGCGCCGTCCTGCACCCTTGCGGACTTCTACGCGGGCGATTGGGTTGACAAGCTGGACGAAGCCAAGATCAACATCAACGAACGCGATGCCCTGGCTTCGGGCGGCGCCATGGCCCTTGGCCGCAAGGTCGATGACCAAATTACCACGGTCCTCGATACCACCACGCAGTCCACCGTTACCCTGACCGTGACCACGAAGGCGAGCATTCTGGCGACTGCCCTGGAATTCGCCGAAGCGGCCTGGGACAATGACGTGCCGAACGATGGCGAGGTGTATGCCGTCGTGACGCCGCGCTACTGGTCGATGCTCATGCTTCTGGATCAGTTCCAGAACGCGGACCACGTCTCTGCGGAAGGCCAATCTTTCCGCATGGGGCCTATGATGGGCAAGAACAAGTGGAAGGACTGGATGGGCATCAAGTGGAAGATGCAGACCGGTCTCCCCGGTGCGGGCACTGCCACGGCGAAATGCTTCATCTGGCACAAGCCGGCGTTGGCTTACGCGGTGGCGGCTTCTGCCGGTAACGTGGCGGGCAACGAGGCCGTTTCGGCTGACATCACATGGCACGGCGACCGTGGCGCGCACTTCGTCAACCACATGATGAGCGGCCAAGCCTGCCTCATTGATGACACTGGCGTTATCGAGGGCAACCTTGACGACACCTCTGCCATCCCGACGACTTAAGGAGGGCTGAGAAATGGCTTTCGTTAACTCTGATCTTGTCCTGCTGGCTCACGGCAACGACAAAAAGCTGTTCTATTACAGCTCGACTTCGGACTCCCTGGCGACCATCTACGCTGCGGGGTATTTCAACAACACCGACGACGATATCCGCATGAGCGCGGGTGACATGCTCAGCGTCAAGGGTTCGGACGGCGTTGCGACGTTGGAAGTCACGGCGGTTTCCTCGGGTTCTGTTTCGACCCGTGAAATCGGCGGCGGCAACAGCGTCATCAACACCGGCTCGACGACCACGACCCTCGCCGAGACGGGTATCGTCAAGCTGACCGGCACGACGATTGGGACGCACAACCTTACGTCCTCGCCGGCTGCTGGCGGGCGCGTGACCATCCTCAATGCCGGTGTGGCGGCCCACGTCATCACAACCACCGGCACCCTGATGATTGGTTCCACGGGTGCCGATACAGTCACTCTCGGCGGCATCGGTTCCGGGATCGAACTTCTGGCCGCGTCCACCACGCAGTATCTGATCGTCGGCTCCGTCCAGCCGTCGGTTTCTACGACCGACACGGCGGCCTCCTACGCGCTGTCGTAAGCATGAAGAAGATGGCGAGGTCTTTGAAGGCAAAAACGGGACGCCGTATCGGCATTAAGAAGATGGCGAGGTCTTTGAAGGCAAAAACGGGACGCCGTATCGGCATTGTCGGCACGGCCCCGTCTTCAAGGCACCTCGCCCCTTTTTCCGATTCTTCCTGGGAATTCTGGCTTATGGGACCGGCATGGCAGGATGAAGGGAAGCCGATGCGGTGGGACGAATGGTTTGAGCTTCACCATGTCCGCGACTTCGACCCTGAAATCACGACCGCCGACCCCGGATATTTCGAGTGGCTTTCCCAGCAGACGAAGCCCGTCCACATGCTTTCGCCGCTCGATCCTAGGATCAAGACGGCGGTTGCGTTTCCAAGCGAGCGCATTCTTGCCCGCCACGGCGGGTTTTTCCTGGATAGCACCATCCCCTGGATGATGGCCTATATCCACGATGAGCTTGCCGATGTTGAGGAAGTTGGGTTCTGGGGCGTTGATTTTGCCTCGGACGAGGAACGCCGGTCCCAAAAGAAGGGTTGGTATCACTTCAAGAAGCTCCTGGAAGCCAAGGGCATCAAGATCACGGTGCCGCCGGAAAGCGATATGTCCTACGAGGCATCGCCTTACGGGCTTCCGTCCTACGCTTCGCAAAAGCTGAAAACCCAACGCAAGGAATACGAGGATCGGGCGGCGAAGCTGCGGGAGATTGTCGCCACACTGGAGGCCAATACAGCGCAACACAAGGTCGATATTGCCAGACTTGATGCGGCTATCTCGACCATCGACTGGCTGGAAACCCTGCATTGAAACAGATAGCCATCGTCGCCGCCGGGCCGTCGTTTCTCGATGCGCCGTATCACCGCCCAGGGTGGCAGATATGGGCGACGGGCTGGCGTATCGCCCATGCCGTGCCGAGGGTTGACAGGTTTTATGAAGTTCACGACCGGGCTGACGATATTTACCCGCCGCATTACCTGGACGCATTGGAATTTCTGCCGGTATGGAACCTTGATCCGGCATTTAATGGGAATCTTGTCCGAGAAGTAGAAATCAAGAACGCATTTGGGACTGAATTCCTTACTTGCTCTGCGGCCTGGATGTGTGCCGAGGCATTGCTCGAAAGCCCGGACCGTATCGGGTTTTGGGGCGTCGAAATGGACTGGGAAGGCGAATACAGGAACGAACGCTACGGCGTAAAGCATTTCATCCGTCTGGCGACGGAGCGAGGAATAGACATCGTTTACCCGCCGGACAATCCCCTTGCCGTCGATCAGGCGGCGTATCCCCATCGTCATAAGAAAGAGGCACTGCAATGATCGTTAAACCGGAAATCGTGGTCACTCCAGACCATCCGCAAATCTACATCCGCGAACCCATGGAAAACGTCGATCTTTCGACTTTGCTTCCGCGCGTTCTCGATGCCCAGGGCTGGGGCGTCGGCACCACGTTCGACGTTCTGTTCGTCTCGCATGACCGGTCTACGCTGCTCAATCGCGGGCAGTTCATCGTTGCCGAGTGCATGTCCGGGCTTCAAACGTCGGAGGTCTCGACGTACCAGACGGTGACGAAGGAAACTTTCCGCCGCCGTATCGAGATGATCGGCGACTGGCTTGTGCCTGTGAGCGTCCAGGAGGCCCAGGGAAGCGAGGAAGCGGGAGCCCCGGACGTTGCTGCCCCCGAAAAACCCAATTCCGGCCCTTCCGTGCGCTGGAATCCGGGCCACAAGGTCCATGAAGTTGTGACCGGCGAAGGAACTGTCGTCGCCACGTTCTCGAAAGAGGACGGCGGCAAGGAAGCGGCGGAGCGTTACATCGCCGGTTCCGAGGCTGCATAGGTGAGCCATGCCCAGTGAGGTAGACGTTGCCAACGCTGCGTTGCGCCTCATTGGCGCGGCCCGCATCACGTCCTTTACGGACGGAAGCGATGAGGCAAACGCGATTCAGGACTTGTACGAGGAATTGCGCGACGATTTGCTTCGCTCGCACACCTGGGGATTCGCGACCAAGAAAGTGAAGCTGGCGCGGTCCACCACAGCCCCGGCCTATGAGTTCGATTACGCCTATCCCCTGCCTTCCGGTTGGCTGCGGACCGTTGCCGTGCATGACAATGACGGCGGGACCGGAACCTTTCTGTACAGGGAAGGGCAGATATCCGGCCAAGTGGCGCTCGAAAGCGATGCCGAGGACGTTTACCTGACGTATGTTTCGCGTGAAACTGACCCGAACCTTATGGCGACGGACTTCCGCAAGGCGCTGGAGGCCGCCCTTGCGGCGGAATTGTCCATCGACCTTGCGTCGTCCAATACCCTGCACGAGGTGATGACCAAGAAAGCGGAACGGCTGCTTGCCAAGGCGCGTTCCGCAGACGGTATGGGTAGTTTCCCGAGGCAGCGGCCTCTTGGTTCATGGGCCATGTCCCGGCATGGCGGCTGGCCTGAAAGGTGGCCGCGCTAATGCCACGCATTCATCCTCTCGCGCCGAGTTTCAATGCTGGGGAATTGTCCCCGCGCCTTTCGACGCGCACGGATTTTGCGAAGTACCCGGCGGGCGTCGAAACGATGCTCAACCTTCGCCCGCTTCCCGAGGGCGGGGCGATGCGGAGGCCGGGAACACGGTACGTGGCGGCGGCGAAAAGTTCGTCCGTCAAGGGCAGGCTAAAGCGGTTTCAGTTCTCGGCAACGCAGCCGTATATCCTGGAACTCAGCAATCTTGCCATGCGGTTTTTCCGCAATCAGGCCCAGGTCGTGGTCGCCGATACGGACGCAGCCGTAACGAACGGCACTTTCACGTCGAATATCACGGATTGGGACGACAGGTCCACGGGCGGGGCTGGGAATGAAATTACCCATGATTCCACGAACGGCAGGCTTAACCTGACCCCAAGCGGCACTGCCGCAGACGATATCGGGTGGGCAGAGCAGGACATCACGACCACGGCGACCGGAACGGAACATACCATCAAGTTCCGTGTTATCGGGGCGCCTGGAGATAAGATCGAGTTTCAGGTTGGAACGGCGTCCACCGGGGCGCAAACCCTGGCGGTGACCAAGCGGGAAGTGGGATATCACTGCATTTCGTTTACGCCGACGACCTCGCCTTTCTACATTCAGTTCTTGGCGCGGGGCTCGGATCAGAACAAGACTGTTCAGATTGACGACGTGTCGATTATCGACGATTCGGCATTGGAAATCGACACGCCCTATGCTGAGGCCGATCTTTACACCATCGAAGGGCCGCAATCCGCCGATGTTCTGTACCTTTTCCACGCCTCGTATCCGACCTACAAGTTGCAGCGTTTCGGGGATACATCGTGGTCATTGACGGAAGTCGCTTGGCAGGATGGACCTTACCTGGAACAGAATTCAACATCTACGACTCTTACTGCCGCATCCGCAACAGGGTTGGGGGTTACTCTTACCGCGTCGTCCATTATCGGCATTAACGACGACGAGGGGTTCAAGACAACCGACGTTGGGCGTTTGGTTCGGCTTACGGATAGCGCAACCATCAATTGGGGATGGGGCGTTATTGTCGGTTGGACCTCTACCACCGTCGTTACGGTCGATGTAAAGCGCACGTTCACCGTCACGACGGCGGAAACGACGTGGCGGCTCGGGTCGTGGTCCGGCACCACGGGATATCCCCAGGCATCATCGTTTTACGAACAGCGCTTGTTCTGTGCCGGGACGACGGAACAGCCGCAAACCTTCTGGGCGTCTCAGACCTCCGATTTTGAGAACATGGCCCCGGACAGCGCCAATTCCTCGGGCGTATGGAATGCGACCGTGGAAGACGACGACGGGCTCGACTACACGCTTTCCGCCGACAATGTAAACGTGATCCGCTGGCTTTCGGCGGGGGAAGATACTCTTGCTATTGGAACGGTTGGCGGGGAGTGGGTGCCATCCTCTTCCGGCGGCGTTCTTACCCCAACGGATATCACTGTTCGCAGGCAGACGACGCATGGCTCCGCGAAGATTCAGCCGGTCAGGGTCGATAACATTGTTCTATTCGTTCAACGGGCAGGCAGGAAGATCAGGGAATTCGGGTTTTCGTTCGACGTGGACGGCTACAAAGCCCCGGACATGACCCGTCTGGCGCAGCACATTACCTATGGCGGCATCGTGGAAATGGACTATGCCGAGGAACCGGATAGCACGCTATATGCGGTTCGGACGGACGGCGTTCTGCTTTCGATGACATACCGGAGGGATGAGGATGTCGTCGGTTGGTCCCGCAACATCATCGGCGGGTCTTTCGGCTCAGGCGATGCGGTGGTGGAAAGTGTCGTGGTTATCCCTGGTAATGATGGTTCCGGCCAGACGCACGATTCCTCGGATCGGGATGAAGTCTGGGTCCAGGTCAAGCGGACGATTGACGGGAATACGGCCCGCTACATCGAGTTTTTCGAGCGCGATTACGAGAACGGCCATGACCAGGAAGATGCCTACTACGCGGATAGCCTGATTACCTACGATGGAGCATCAACCGCCAGCATTACGGGCCTGGACCACTTGGAGGGCGAGACGGTCAGGATATGGGCGGACGGGTCCATTCAGGCCAGCAAGACAGTTGCATCCGGGGCGATCACGTTGGATATCGCGGCGTCCGTGGTCCAGGTCGGATTGGCCTATACCCATAGGCTGAAAACCTTGAAGGTCGAGGGCGGCAACCCGGCGGGCACGTCGGTAGGTAAGAAAAAACGGATTTACGGTGCCACCTTCGCCCTTTTGAACAGCCACATCATGTCCTACGGCCCTGACACCGGAAACTTGCTGACCAAGGATTTCAGGCAGGTTTCCGACGAAATGGATGAACAGGTTCCGTTGTTTACGGGCGAACAGACATTGTCCTTCAACGGGAACTACGGGACGGACACGCGGATCATCGTTGAAAGCGATGCTCCGGCACCCTTCACGCTACTCGCCATTGCCCCCGAAATCCAGATGAATGCGTTGAAATGACAATGATAATCAGAAAAGCCGATATCGAGCGGGATGCGCTGGCCATCATGGACGGGGCGCGTGATTTCGTGTCGCGCATGGATAATACGGACTTCATGCCGGAAACGGATGATGCGTTTATCGAGGCGATTGGACGGGTTTTGTCCTGGGAGAATGTCGAGGTCACGGTTGCCGAGCATGACGGAAGGATTGTCGGCGGCCTCGGCATGGTCATTGGCCCGCACCTCTGGAACCCTGCCCTTACATGCGCCGATGAGTTGTTCTTTTGGGCTTCCAAGGACGCGCCGAAAGCAACGGCACTCCGGCTTATCAAGGCCGTCAAAGGGGAAATGTCCGGCAGGGTTCGCATGGTGACGTTCAAGCGTCTGAAATCCAGTCCGGCGAAGTTGCATGACGTTTACCGCGCGATGGGGCTGCGGGAAGTCGAGACGGCTTACTCGGGGGTGATGTAATGGCCCAATTTTCAACAATCCTTACCGGCCTTAGCGCCGTTGTCGGGGCCGCCGGTGCGATTTCCAGCGGGATGGCCGCTTCCAAGCAATCCAAGTTCCAGTCAGCCGTCATGCAGCAGCAGGCCGACAGGGAACGCCAGGAAGCCACACAACGCGAAGAGGACTTCCGCCGGGAGCAAAGCCGCCTGATGGCACGTCGCCGCGCCCTGGGGGGCGCTACAGGCGTTGAGATGGGCACCGGTTCGCCGCTTCTGGCAAGCGAGGATTTCGCGGGCGAGGTCGAGTTGCAGGCATTGCGCTTGCGGTCGGGCGGGGAATTGTCCGCGACGAGGCTCGAACAGTCTGCGGCTCTTGAGCGGGCGGCAGGCCGCAATGCCAGGACGGGGGGATTTTTCAGGGCCGGTTCGTCGCTTCTGACGGGCGCGGGCAAGGTATTCAAGTAAGGAGCGCGGTAACATGGTTCTTATTCCAAGGCGCAGCGTCGGGCCGGAGCGGACGGATCGGGGGATTAACCTTCCGGGCGTCGAGAACGTGCCGACCGTGCGGGGCGCTTCCGATCCCGGTGTTCGCGTTCCGCAAGGGGCCTTCGATAGCGGCGGTTCCGCATTGCAGGAAGCGGCGCGGGGAATTGAAGTATTCTCCGATCAATTGGCGCAAGCCGAACAGAGAATGCAGTCCCGCAAGGATGCGGTCGAGCTTGCCCGTTCTGTCAGCCAGTACAACGAAGCGGCGAATACAGAATTTCGCAGGATTTCGACCGAGGAAGACCTTTCCTCGGAAGACACCCTTAATGCGTATAGGGACTTCCTGGAAAAGAACAAGGCGGAAACGCTTGGCCGATTTTCCGATAATGAAGGATTTAAGCTTCGCGTGGACGCGCGCCTTGAGGGGGTCAGGTCTATCGCCCTGGACCGCGCCGCCATTGCAAGCGTCCAAGAACAAAGAAAGCTTGTTTCCAAGGAGGTGGGCAAGGCATCGTCTCAACTTGTTGCCAGGGCCGTAGAATTTCCACAGGAAATACCGGAACTTTTTGAATCTCTTGACGCCACGATTGATGACATGGCCCCCGCCCTGTCCCCGGACGAGGAGGCCGGATTCAGGCAAGCCGGGCGGGCGCAGATCATCGCCGAGGCGGCGACGGCCCTTCTTGACCAGGGTTCAGCAGACGGAGCAGAGCGGGTTCTTTCGATTCCAGGCGCGTCAGATGTTCTTGATGGGGACACGGCATCGCGGCTCAAGCGCCGCGTCATGTCCGTCCGCGACAAGATGGCGGAAGCGGCGACGGCGGGGGCGAGAAAGATCGCAGAGGCTGAGTTTATCCTTGGCCGCAAGGCAACCCCGGCGGAACGCGCAAAAATTGCCGGGGTCCAGCCTGCGGAAGGAAGGCAAACCGTATCCGGCAAAATTGCTGAGGTGGAATCGGCGCTTGGACGCCCCCTTTCGGAATCTGAACGTGCAAGAGTTGCCGGAGTTGCCGGAAGTGAGTTCGGGACTGGAATTACGGGCCGCGCTCTTGAAATTATGACGGAAAACGCGGAGGCATTTGGGGCGGGGCTTCTGTCGCCTGCCGAGGAACGCCGGTTTATTTCCGCCGTCACGCAATACACGCAGCCGACGACGATTCAAAACCCGGATACGGGGCTTATTGAAACCCGCAGGCCGGAACTCCCCCCGTTTGTTCGAGACGTAATGCAGCGGAGGGGTGTGTCAGCCTCCGATGGTCAAAACGATGCATTCGGAACAGGACAGCCAGGGCAGGGGGGGGCGGAAGCAACCTCGCCCGGCAATGCCGAGGCCCCGGATCAGACAATATGGGATCTGTCCGGCATATCCACCGGCCCCGTTCCGGCAATCGGCGAGGCAGTTGGGCGCACACCTATCATCGGCGATATCTTCCCGTCTCAACAAATAACGCAGGCCAGAAACTTTATCCCGCTTGTGCAGCGCGAGCTCGTTCGGGTTTTGCAAAACAATCCTAAATACGCAGAGGGTGAGCGTATAGACATCGAAAAGGAAATAAACATCAAGCCTCAAATTTTCGATACGCCTACCGCTTTTCGCAACAGGCTGATCGCCATTGACCAGGCCCTTGAAGTCAGGGAACGGAACGCATTTCAGACGGCACAGAGCAACCGCGTCGGCAGGGAAGAGCGAATTCAGGCAATGAATGTTCTAAACGGTCTTGTCAAATTCAGGGCCAGTCTCGGCGTTCCGCCCAGGTTCAAGACGCCGGATGAAGTCAGGAAGGCCGTGTCTGACGGGCAGTTGAAATCAGGCGATCAATTCATCGACAATAACGGCAATATCAGGTCGGTTCCATAATGGCTGATATCACTGAAATTCAGGCAGGACAGGAACCGACTCCCGTTCCGGGCGGTGTTCCGGGTGTCGGAGAGGCAAATCCGGCGCAAACCGGCGATGGATTTGATGAATTTCCGATTGTCTCTGCCTCCCCCGAGGCCAAGACGGATGATTTTGGCGAATTTCCGATTGTCGAACCTACTGCGACGGAAAAACTTGCCACTTTTTCGCGTTCTGCAACGGGCGGGGCGGTCGAAACCGGCCTGACGGTAGGCGGAATGGTCATGGGGGCTCAGATTGGCGCTCTTGGCGGCCCCGCCGCGCCTGTTACGGTGCCCTTGGGGGCCGCAATCGGGGCGGGTGCCGGGTTCATGGCCGGGCGCGAGGCAAAACGGCAGATGGGGACGCCGGAAACCGAGGAACTGGACCCTGCATTGCGCCCGTTTTCTGTGGCTGGTGAAGTTGTAGGCACCAGCGTCCCCATAGCTGGTGTTCCTCTTGCTGCTGCCAGGGCTGGGGCACGTCTGCCTCCATCAGTGGTTGGGAATTTCCTTAACAAGATCGTGGACTACTCAGCCCGAGCGCCGATTGCATTCAGTGCGGCGGAAGGCGCTGCCGTTGCGGGGTCCGCAGTAGCTGGTGGAGTTTCGGAGGCATTTCTCCCCGGTCAGACGGGGCCGCGAATTGCGGCGGAAATCGCGGGTGGATTTTTCAATCCTACTCGCCTTGCAATCGGCGCTGCGCGGGGAACGATGGATGCGGCAAATTCGGTCATGCAGTCCATGAGCAGCGCCGGGCGCGAAACCAGGGCGGCGAAGCTTCTTGCTGAGGTTATGGAGGAGGCTGGCGAGCGTCCCGAAATGGTTGCCCGGATGTTGGACGAAACGGACATTCCGGGGGTCAACCTTACCGCAGGGCAAAAGACGGGCTCGCCTGGGCTTCTGGCACTAGAGGCCAAGCTGGCTTCCGAAAGCGCAAAATTTGGGGCGGAAGCCGCAAGACGGTCACAGGACAGCTTGCGCTCAATCGAAAGCATGGCAACGGCTTTGCGGGGAACAGGTGATCCTAATGCACTGCGGACGGCGGCAGAACTTCGGGCGCGATATTTCCGGGTTCTCTTGTCGTCTCGCGCCCGTTCAGCGGAGCAGGAAGCTATTGATGCCGCGCGGAAGATTTCACGGGACGACCCTGGCGCAATGTCAACGCTTGGCAAGCAGGCCGGGGATGCGGTCGAGCAGGCACTAAAGGACGCCAGGGCAGCGGAAAACGATCTATGGGGGGCTGTTCCGAAGGACACGATAGTTACCGTTCCGTCTATTCTGGACCGCTATAAATCCATACGGTCGGAACTTCTGCCGGAAGAGCCTATCCCCGATGTAATCGAGGGGTTCGTTTCCCGCATGAATAAGGGAAACGGGGCGACCACGGCGACAGAGGTTTTGCGCTTCCGCAGCCGGTCGCTTGCTCTTGCGCGCGAGGCCGCTTCGCAGGGAAAATTCAATGATGCCCGCATTCTTGGTGAACTTGCGGAGGCGTCTCTTGATGACCTGGATAGCGCTTTCAGCACATCATCTGGTGAAGTGGCGGATGCCTATACAAATGCGCGGACTTTTTCCCGTGAACTGCACGACACGTTCACCCGCACATTCGCCGGGACGGTCATGGGGCAAACAAGAACAGGTGCCCAACGCATTCCACCTGAGCTGGTTATGCGCCGCGCCCTGGGAACCGGCAAAGAAGGTGCCGATTTGCGCCTTCTGGAATTGGAAAACGCGACACAATTCATGGCTACACGCGGGCTTGATTCTCCCGATGCCGCGAAGAATGTAGGCGTGATGCTTGACGCCCAACAGCGACTTATCCGAATTGCCGCGTCCCAAGCCATTGACCCGACGACCGGGCTTGTCAATCCGGCTCGCCTGAGTCGGTTCATTAGGGACAATGCGGTTATTATTAACCGATTCCCAGAAGCAAAGGCCGATATAACCGCCGCCGTCAAAACAGAACAGGCGCGTCGTGCGATGGAGCGCGTTGTCAGCGGCGCGACGAAGGCCATTGAGCGGCAGGCCGCATTCTCACGTATTGCGGGGATTGAAAGCCCATCAGATGCAATCCGGTCAGCAATATCAGGCTCCACCCCGGCAGGCGACTTGAAGGAAATCGTCAAGCTTGCGAAGCGGGGTGGAGCGGAAGCCATCGAAGGCATGAAGGCTGCTGTATTCGATGATGTGGTCAGAAAGGCGACGGGCAGCACGGGGCAAATCTCTCTACCGAAAATGAGGGCCGCTTTGTTTGATCCAATGCGTCCGAACGGGCCGTCCGTTGTCGATGTTCTTAAGGCGGACGGCGTGTTCAAGGCGGATGATGTCTCCCGCCTACAAACCTTGTTTTCGAGAGCAGACGAAATAGCCGATGCCTTGCAGCGCGGCGGCGATGCGCTTAATGCGCTTGAACGCAGCCCGGACGCTCTTTTCGATATGGTTCTGAGAATTGCGGGGGCAAAAGCCGGGGCGTCTGTCGCGGGCGAAACAAGCGGGGCGACACTGGTTGCCGCTGGGCGCGGCTCGTCGTTCGCAAGAAATGTCTTCGGGAAGCTTCCGCAAACGAAGGTCCGCGACGTGCTTATTGAAGCGGCACTAGACCCCAAGTTTGCGGCCATGCTCCTGCGGAAGCCGAAAACGCCAAGCGAGGGGCTGAAATTGGCCCGCCAAATCCACGCATACATGATTCAGGCCGGGATCAATTTTATCGAGCCCGCCGATACCGAGCAGAATCCATAAGGTAACAGGAAGCCACGCCATGACCCTTACATCGACCACAAACAAGGTCCAGTATTCCGGCGATGGATCGACCGTATCGTTTGCCGTGAATTTCGTATTCTGGGATGCGGACGATCTGCGCGTGATCCTGACCACCGGCGGCGTTGAGGAAGTGTGGGTTCGCGGAACGCAGTACACCGTTTCCGGTGGGGACGGATCGACGGGGACGGTCACGGTCAGCACAAGCCCGACCGACTATACTCCGGCCTCTGGAACCACACTCACCATCAAGTCAAACTTGTCCGACGTGCAGAATACATTCCTTCCGCTGGGTGGTGAGTTTCCGTCCGCCTCTGTCGAGGAACAATTTGACAAGATTGTCCGCCTTGTGCAGCAGAAGGACGAGGAACTTGACCGCTCCCTGAAGTTTGCGGAGTCGTCCGCGACGACCGGCAAGACAGTTCCTGAGCCTTCCGATGGGAAGGTTCTCGGCTGGGACAGCACGACGCTTGCAAATCTGACGCCGAATACAGACACGTATTTCAATGTTTCCTCTTTCATGGAAACCGTTCTTGACGACACTACGGCGGCGAACGCTCGCACGACGCTTGGGGCGCTTACGTCAACCTTGGCCCGAGGTTCCGCCTTCGCGGGGAATTCTTCCGATGCGGCTGCGGCGGTCGATATCTCGACCAGCGGCAATGCTCTTGTCGGGGATGGCACGGACGCAGTCGCCACTGGGATCATAAAGCAGGGTACGCATACAATTTGGATACCAGCCGTTGCGTTCAAACCAACGGTTACGAATGGATGTGCAACCGTAGCGTCAACGGAAACAACGTCAGGAAGGCCTGATATTGTGGCTTTGGCGTTCGACGCGTCTACACAGGAAAACGCACAGGCTCAAATAGCCATGCCGCCGTCGTGGGATGAGGGCACAGTCACGGCCCGTTTCAGGTGGACATCAACAGCGACAGATGCCGACGGCGTTACATGGGGCATTCAGGGGGTGTCTGTTTCCGATGGGGATTCAATCGACGTTGCTTACGGTACGGCGGTTATTGCCACCGACTTGAACCAATCGACGGCGGAAGACCAATACACGTCGCCGACAACCAGCGCCATGACGTTTGCCGGGTCACCGGCATCCGGGGATCTGTCCTACATCCGGGTTTATCGGGATGTCGCCGATGCCAACGACACGGCATCTGAGGACGCCCTTCTGCTCGGCGTCGAATTGTTTATCACCATCAACGCAGCGGATGATTCATAATGATGTACGCTCTTATCAGCACGGTATCCCCTGGACCCGTCATAAAGCGCAAGAATTTTGCCGGCTCGCCCCCGACTCTTTCGAGCGCAAAGGGCGTCAAGTGGATTCCGGATAACCCCCCCGCGTTCAATCCGACAAAACAAAAAAGGACGCAGGGCCAGTCCATCGCGGTTGATGCGACCGAGGTCCCTTATACTATTGATAATATTCCACTGAATGCGATCAAGAACGCCAAACGGAAACTGATATTGGCGGAATTCGAGAAAAGGGCCGCCCCTCTTGTCTCTAAATATTCCCCAACAGGCCGGGAAACATGGCACGAACAATTGAAGGCCGCGCAGGATTATGAAGCGACATGGGCGGATGCATACCTTGGTGCCATGACAAGGGATGGCGAAACTGTTGCGGACCTTGCGGCGATCATCCTTTCTAAACGGTCGTCCCTTCTTGCGTCGTCAGCGGCCCTCATAAAAAACAGCCGCATTCTTGATAAGGCTGTCGATGACGCAACAACGGCAGATGAGGTTCTGGCCGTTGACCACGAAAGCGGGTGGCCGTCCTGATGTTTGTGCTCACTCAGCACATAGGGTTCTGTTCCGGGGAAGATGGATTGTGCAACACCTTCCCGACCCTAAACCCGTCAGACAAGGGAGCGGATTTCACTCTATCTGGTGGCGATTTGACGTTTTCGCATAGCGGCGTGAACAATGGGTTGTGCCGCGCCACGCATGGCAGCGCGACGAAGGATTATTATTTCGAGTTGGTTTTCAACACAAGCCCGTCCGATAGAACGGGTGTTGGTGTTGCGGTGGCGGCTGTTTCGACAAGCGTCGATTTCAATACGGCCTCGCTGGGCGACTATTGCTGCGGCATTGTCTGGAACACGACGGGATGGCAGTTTTATTCTGAGGGCCAGACGGGAAGTTCCGGCAGTTTCACGGGGGCAACCGGGGATGTTTTTGGTGTATACGTCAGGAACTCCACTGACGAAATTTTATTTTATCACCAGGGCTCTCTGATCGCGACCGAAGGTTTGCCGAATTCCGGCGTAGGGACATGGTTCCCAACTGTTTCCGACCAAACAGGCGCTTCCGACGGCCCTGCCACCATTAAATTTGATCCTGATTCATGGGCACAGACGCCAGCAGGCATCACGGCGGGGAATGCGCTGTGTGCATCGTAACAGTTAATAACCATGATTAATTCTAGCAATATGGTTGTAATCGAAAGGATATCGAAAATGGCTACCACCAAACCGAATGGAAACATCGTCCACCCGACGAGCAAGCCCCAGCCCGTTCAGGGCACGAAAACGGCGGGCCTTCCGCGCCCGGATAGCATGAGGAAAAAGGGCGGCAAGTGATTTTTTGGTTCAGGCCTCTATGGTTTGTCATTGCCTATTTTCTGGGCGTGTCGGCATACGGCCTTTTCCAGAATGCCGCAAGCATAGGTGCCTGGGCGACACTGGACCAATGGCATGATGTTCTCGGCATCCTCGCTGGTTTTTCCTTTGCTTTCAAAAACCGCCCAGCGGACAAGGCGGCTATGGTCGCGCTTTTGGTCTATGTTCTGGGGCTGGCTGCTTTCGACAGGATTATCCCAAGCGGATACGGCATGGCAATATCGCTCGCCGCCGGGTTCTTCTGTGCCTGGGTTTTTTGGATCAGACGGGCAGCCTCTCGCGGCTCTGGTGAGGAAAGAACCAGATGATGTCAAAACATCAATCTATCAAGCGTTCATTGGGGCGGGGGGGTATGGGGTTGTCATTGGCCGGGACTGGTATCACTACCGGCGCGGCGTTTTCGTGCGGGACGATGCTTCTGTTTTGTCCCGCATTAACGGGTTCTTCGTCGGCCAACCAATCCGGGTATCCTCGGCTTGAGCAGACAAGATACGCGGGCTCACTGGTTCCAGGTGGTCCCTTTGGTCTAACTGCTTTACGAGGATATGCATCAGATGACGGGAAATGGGTGCTCAGGTGACGACGGCGAGCGCCGTCGGAATGCAGAAATGCGGCAGATGTTCGACCGGCTCAAGGCAGTCGCCGATGAGGCCGGGCGTATTGGGGGCGAACGTGGGGCCGAAATCGCGTTGCAACGGCTTTTTGATCTGACACCCTATGACGGATCGGACAAGGGCCAGCGGGACGAATTGCGCAAGACGATCAACCACGCCGATAGGCTGCGAAAGATGTGCGATAGCTTCATGTCGATTGGAACCAAAACCCTGTTCGGAATGCTGACCAGGGTTCTCATTGTCGGGCTTCTGCTCGGCCTTGCCGTATTGCTCGGCGTCAAACTGCAAATTCCAGGAGTGGGCGAATGACATATTTTCTGGCGGTGGCCTCAATCATGGTCGCATGGCGGTTCTACGATGGCCGTGGGTATCCTTATTCGGAAGCCGCCGGGTGGGTAATCGGCCCATTGCTCGGGGCCTTGGCCTTTGGCATTTATGCGCCGCTTGAAACCATGGTGTACGGAGCCTTGCAAGGGGCGCTGGCGACGTGGTGCATTGTCCGGGCCTATAAGGGCTGGGATCAGTACATGCCCATGCTACGGCGCTCCTGGCCCGCCGTGGGGGTTGTTCTGCTCGGCTTCCTGGCAATGGTTCTTGGAATGGACGTAGGGCCAGTGTTCATTCTATCCGCCGTCATGTGCGTTATCGCCAATGTGGGACAGGTTCCGTTCCGCCGGAAGCTTCACATTCAATACACCGCGCACATTTGCGAGGCATGGGAAGCGGCCTGGGTGGGCATAGCAATTGCGGTTCTGGGGATGGGAACATGATGCGCACGGTTCTCGCAATCTGCACCTTCCTCTTCGTCCTGACCGGATGCGCGGGCATCAATTTCCCCGGCATGGCCCCGGATGTAATGAAGGCGTCCCGAGGCGAAATGCAATTCCTCGCATGTGGCGAGAATGCCGAGACATGCGGTGATATCGTCGCGGTCTATGACCACAAGGCCAGGGTCATGTATCTCCCGGAAGATTGGAGCGACGACCCCAAGACGTGGACGGATTACCGGCAAAGCGTCCTGATCCATGAATACGTCCATCACGTACAGGCCATCAGGGGCGATTTCCAGCGCAAATGCAGCGGGGATTTGGAACGGGAGGCCTATCAGGCCCAGATTGCGTTTCTGCGCGCCAGGGGCCACGAAAACCCGTTTGCGGTTATGAATTTAGGGCCGATCACATATATGTCAGTCACGGCTTGCGGGATGTAGGGGTAAACCATGTCAACACGCGGAATCCGGAACCACAATCCAGGAAACATCGAGGCAGGCCCGCCGTGGCAGGGGCTTGATTCCCCGTCAAGCGATGGGCGCTTTGCCCGGTTCAAATCCCCGACGTGGGGTATTCGGGCCATTGCGCGGACGCTTATCACCTATCAGGATAAGCATGGCATTCGTACTGCCCGGGGCGCAGTCTCGCGGTGGGCTCCATCGACTGAAAACGACACGGATGCTTACGTCAATCACGTTGCCAAGAGGATCGCCGTTGCCCCCGACGATGAAATCAACGTCCACGAATATGCGACCATGCGGGAATTGGTGGAATCTATCATCCTGCATGAAAATGGCGTTCAGCCGTATACGGACACGCAAATCGTAAAGGGGTTGGCGTTGGCCGGGATTGAACCGCCGGAACGGTCCTTGCAGGAAAGCCGGACCATCAAAGGCGGGCAGATTGCGAGCCTTGGCGTTGCCGGGTCCGCTCTTTCCGAGGCTGCCGCGCAAGTGTCCGTCCTGGCTGACTACTCGGAAATGTTCAAGTGGGCGTTCATCGCCTTGACGGTTGGTGGCATTGCCCTGACCATTTGGGCGCGGATCGACGACCGCAACAAGGGCCTTCGGTAATGTGGATACTCACAAAGCTATTCTCCGGCATCGGCCTGAAAATCATGGGCGGGCTTGCTATCGTCGGCGCTGTGCTGGCCGTCCTGGCCGGGGCCAAGTCGGCGGGCCGGAACGCGGAACGTGTTGACGCCATGCGGCGCACCCTGAAATCAGTGGAGACGCGAAATGAAGTGGAAAACGAGATTGCCCGCTCTGGCGGCGATGATGCTGTTAAGCGGCTGCGCGAACGTTGGTCAAGAGATTAACGGCGCATGTGCCTGGGTAAAGCCCATCTACATCAGCAAATTAGATGTTCTGACGGACGGCACCGTGCGGCAAATCCTGGCACACAACGAGACGTGGGCTAGGGAGTGCGAGTGAATCTATAGCACTTAGGGCAAAGCCCGTTCGGAGTTAGTTTCTTCGCCCCACACATCAAGCCCAAGGTCCGCGCAAAGTCGCTAGACCAGCAAATGCTTACCGGGACGCCAGAAAAACAAATTGAGGATGGAAAGCCGCCGTCCATGAAATCAATCTTAATTTCTCCATCTGACGCAAAAACGAAAATTCATCCGTTCCGGTCTGATGCCCCAATGAAAGGCCCGCGAGAATGCGGTCAAGGTGACTCCCCTCGTAAACGCTCCCCACGGCAGGATGGCCGCGAACCTCGACACGCGCACCCGCGTCCTCGATGTTGAGAACGGCCATGTCGTTCAGGAATTCCATCCAAAGTCTCATTTTGTCACTTCACCATAAACTGCACTCAATCCCAAAAGAGGGGGCCTATATACCTATAGCCGGTGATCTCGTTGAAGACGATGAAATAGCCGTCAGGTGAACTGTCTTTGAGAATCGAAACGCGGTCGTTGAAATGTTTCCACTTGTCCTCTGGCACATAGCCGAGCGCGTCATAGATGAACCGCTGGAGTCCGTACCCGGCTAGGCGTCTGAAATTTGCCAACGCCGTCTCGTTCGTCCGCTGAGCCTCAAAAGCGAAAAACTCAACAACTGCCGTGCAGACGATGTCGGGGTAGGCGTAGTGGGGTGAGCCGTCCTTTTCGATTACCAGATAGAGCTGCGGTTCAGTGTAATTGTTCCGGAACAGATAGTCCTTGAAGAACCCCAATCGCGTATTGGGGGTGATTGGGTCGTTAAACCCTTCTTCCCACTCGCGGGTAATCTCAAAAATCGTCGAGCGGGCCGCGCCGGCCATCGTCGCCAGTCCACGCTGCGTGAGATAGGGGATGCCGTTTTCAAGGACACCCATCTCGATGCCGTTGACATCCTTCTCCATTTGGATTTCAAGGTCCAACGCTAGCTGTGCGGGGGGTGCCGCCCCAGAGCCAGAAACAACCGATAATTCGTTGTTTTTTCGAGTTTTTTGGGGTGCCGGGCGTCCCCGGATTTCGATATCAGCCCTACCATTTGGCGGGGCGTCACTTATGACCATTCCGATCTATCGTCAGTCGTGGGACTCAACCCTAATTAAATCATCCGATGGGCCGGGCGCTACTCCGGCTGGGGAAGGCCGGATTCGAACCGGCATGACACTTCTGTTTTCGCAACGGACCCGCTTACCCACGGACTCTCCGCCCCGCCACGTCTGGCCGCGTGTCTGCTTTCCACGCCGCCATCGGATGACGCCCCATCATAGCAAAGAATGCCGTGAGGGAAAATGGTTTATCTGCTGGTTAGGCCAAAGCCGCAATCGCACTCCCCTGGCTCAAACGCGGGGGCGTTGTTGATAACGCAATCCGACGCGTGATTTACGGCACCTCCGGGCGGCGGACTGGCCATTTGCGGGTACACTATCCGTTCATCGTCCAAGGGAAATCCGAGAAAGTTGTGTTCCTGCCGACAAAGGGCGTATCCAACCTCAAACGCAATACTTTCATTATCGTACTCGCCCTTGGTTTCCACGCCTCCTTGCCGCCCGTCGTCTGACCGATGGAGCCGTGTCACCACATAGCGGGTGACGGGGCGAACGCGATATTCGATTTTGGAGATTCCAGACATAGTATCCCTTCCAGCCGCCTCGGCGGCACACGGAGAATCCGACCAGCAATTCAGCTATCCATACAGAGGTGCCCAGGGGCACTTTCGCCAAACAATGGCCGGGCCTTAATCAAGCAAATAATAACACGCCAGACAAAGAATGTTAATAGGAGGTAGTGTCTCAGTTTGAAATTTGATGGGCTTGACTGGCTTCTGCGCGGCGATGGTATCTATGGTATGTTAGCTACCTGGATAGTTACCCAAGGAAGGTTCCATGCCCAAAAGCCGTAAAGGCGAAAAGCGCCCCCGCGATCCCAACCAACTCGCTAAAGCGATCATTGATATCGCGACGGATGAGGCAAAATGCGATGGCTTCTATGTGGATACTTCTGCACAGAAGAGAGGCGGCAAGAAAGGTGGGACGGCCCGAGCGGCGTCCATGACACCGGAAGAACGAGAGAACATTGCGAGACTTGCCGCCGAGGCGCGGTGGAAGAAAAGCTAAGCAGCCTCTTCGGGGCTGAATCGGCGCTCCTCAATATCGTCCCTAAAATCGAACAGCATCTGAATAGGCGGTTGGTCCTCGTGGATACTGTTGTAAGCATCTACGTCTGTGCACAACTGAACACAGTCTCCGACAATCTGCTCACGCCTTTGGATGAAAGCCTTTTGCATGTGTTCCCTAGGCGCATCTTTCATGATTGCCCAGAAAGTGTACTGAACACCGCCCCTAGTAACACGGACAGCGGGTTGTGGGTGTTGAACGCCTTGGCCTTCGGGTGCTTGGCGATGATCGCCTCGTAGCGACCGGCGAGTGCATTCCAGCGGCTCTCGGCATCAGTCGGCAACGTGTCGCCCCATGCGCCACGGTCGTTTTGACGGCCATCATGCCGCATCCGATGTCAACCCCTACAGCCGCCGGAACAATAGCCCCCTTGGTGGCGATAACACTTCCAACGGTCGCGCCCATGCCCCAATGCACATCCGGCATTCCGGCGACATGCTTGTGAATGAACGGTAGCTTTGCGACATTGTGAAGTTGGGCCATCGCGCTACCTTCAAACGCGCCGTGCCCGTCCCACAACTTCAGGGGTGCGCCGCCCGTTTCGTGATAAGAATAGGTCATTCCGCCTCCGCATGTTTGGCCAATTCCTTGACCGTGACGCCGATCATCTGCGCCGCTAGTTCAAGGCATGCTTGTTTCGATTCCTGGAACACTTTACGGCCCATCTCTTTCTTGGATTGTGACTGCGCGGTGTACTCGCGCACCGATCCGCCGGAAACCATGACGATACAGTATTTGTCTAGGCCGCGAACCCTGGCCGCGTACTTTTCCGCGTCGGCCTCGGTATCGAACACGCTTTCCGCAAGGTGATAATGCCCGCTTTTGATAAGCAGATATTTCCTGAAATGCTCGGGGCTTGGGAACCGCTCGAATTGATCCTCGGGAAGATTCTTCCATGCCTCTGTCAGGCAAGCGAATAGATGATCGTGTGATTTCATCGACCGGCCTTGCCACGGCACAAGCGCATACGTCACACCTTCATCGTAGAAATCATCCGCCCGCCGGTCGCGGGGCATCATATGCTTTCCCGTCCAGGTGAAGGCGATGGGGGGGATTTCTGAGGCGGTCATTGCGTTCTCTCCACTGTCTCCCCGCTAGGAAACCACGTCCCTGAACCGCTCGGCACCGTAAGCGCCGCGCGTAATCTCGATGATTTCCGCAAGGGTGTAGGCCTCCTTGAGGGCGCCGTGTTGCTTAATGAAGTCTTCCGTTCCCATTTGGCAGGCCCCGGTGATCACGCGGTAGACCGTCGCCCATTCGTGGGGCGGCTTGGTCGTGTCCATCGGCATGTTCTCGTAGACCGATATGTCCCGGTCGGCGGCCTTGTAGGCGAGGTCCGCCATGGCGGATTCCAATGTATCGCCGTGCGCGTTGTGTTCGCCCTGCGAGACGACATACATCTTGTCGCCGACCAACTCGCCATCCTCAA
>Ga0210043_1000525_pt1 | contig 40466 bp, 49 predicted proteins | sample CryGeymet201501t_FD_183990 | JGI IMG/M metagenome (GOLD analysis project Ga0210043, IMG submission 183990) | Groundwater microbial communities from Crystal Geyser aquifers in Utah, USA - Crystal Geyser metaG 2015-01t (SPAdes) (version 2) | ecosystem: Environmental > Aquatic > Deep subsurface >... | reverse complement strand
CGCCTTGCGGTTGGCGACTAATCGTAGAGGTTTTATCTACCGTGCCGTTAGGTTTAGGTATTTCCTGTTCAGGAACTTTGGGCGAACTTTGCTTTATTGTTTCGCCCCTGGGTTCACGTTTCAAGCAGTCATGATCTTGTCCAAAATTGCCATTTGCACAGCATCTTTCAATCTTTTCTTCTTTAGCGTCTGGTGTGACGTTTAGTTTCGCATAATCTTTTGTACGGTCGTTCCACCCCATGTCGTAGCTTTCTTGAACTTTGGATTTGATCCATTTCAAACCTTCTGCTTTAGTAACATATCCGTCAACCATCTTATAATATTCTTTTTCTAATGTTTCTAAGTTTGTTTTCATTCTAGTTTCTCCTTCACTACCTCTATAAACTTATTCATATTGTAAAACTCTTGGTCAAAGTCTCCCTTTGAACCCTCTTGTTCCCATAATCTCCATAGTGTTGCTCTTAACCTGTTTGACGGTGTCTTTGTTTCCAACTCCTTATCTACTTTATACACCGGAGCATTTCTCTCATCTAGTGGAGTAAATACAGCGTTAAGATTGATTCCCTGAAGATTCATTATTTCCGCCATCTCGTTAGGATTTAGCTCTGGGGTAGCTAAGGTAATGGATTTTGCCTTGTTACTTAATATGAAATGTCCTTTACCATCTATGACTTTTAGATCAATCATTTTCATACCCGAAGCAACTAATGTTGCGGTTACTTGTAAATCCGAACTAATATAAAGATCTTTCGGTTCTTCTTTGTATTTTTCGTAAGGTAAAAGATCATATTCTTCCGTTCCAAGCAATCCGGTGGAGCAAAATCTTTTATACTGTTCGTAATTAGCGGAGGTGTAGATTCTCCTCAAATCCAACACTGACGGGGCTATATCCTTTGCTTCCTCTACCCTATTATCTTTTAGTAGGTTTCTTATAAACTGGTATTCTTCAATTGCTTTCATGTCTAACCTTTCCGGTGTAAGCATTTGTTCCTAATGCTTTCATCCTTAACCTTTGTAACTCTGATTCTGTAAGTAAACCTCTGTCAAAGTAGCCCTGTAACAAAACTAATCCGCTTGGGTTAGGCAGTGTTGGTTTCCTCATTTTTTTTTCCCTTCCACTTCGTCAACTAGGCTGTCAAAGCTAAGATCTAACTCGTCTTTCTTAGGTTCTTCTTTATAGACAACTCCAAGTACCTTGAATAACTCCTCACTCTTTAACTTTCCACTAATGAAAGCAGAAGCATCTCTTGAACTTAGTTTATTTAACTGTGCGTCTGTTATCTGATCCCTTTCTCCTCTACCCTTTAGTATCTTGTCTACCCAAGCCAACTGATTAACAGAAGCCGGATAGTTGGAAGTAGTTGTAGGAGCTGTAGGAGTCTTTGGTGTAGTTGGAGTTGCAGGAACTCTAGGAGTTGCTGCTGGTTTTGCTACTTCCTTCATAGAATTGTCTTGAGTATCGGCATCTTTAGTATCGTCAATTAAGAACAATCCGTTTAAGGCATACTTTCTAGCGTAGCTTGAAGCTGCTCCGGTGATCTGTGCGGCATCCATTCCGGTCTTAACATCGGCTTCTCTTGCATACGCTTCGGAAGAACTAACTATGCTTCCATTAACATCGTGCAACTGTGCTGTAGCTTTAACGTAATACCTATCTCCAAGTTGAACTATATTATCTGTGAGTATTAAAGAGTATTCCCCAAGTAGAGGTTTAACTGATTCTAAAATATCCTCACAACTTCTATAGTTGAAGTTTGCAAACTTATTAAACTGGCTCTTAGGAGCTTTTAACTTTAGCTGAATATCAGCTAACTTAGATACTTTTGTACTGGTGGCAGCCGGTACTTTTTTGGTTGTTTCTGTCATATAACACCCTTTCAAAACTTTGTACTTATACAAATATACAAGATGTGCAGTACCTTGTCAATGGGGTAAGTTAAGCAGTTCTTGGAATACGATTCTTCTCTATTCCATGCTTATTAAGGATCTGATGAATCCTTGTAGCAGTAAGGGGAATGAGTTTATCTCCCTCTATTCTTGCGTATCTAACACCTAGTTGGGAAATGGAATAACTCCATTCACCCCTGTTTTTCTTCAGGTAGTCTTTAATTAAGGCTGTGTCTCTTTTTGTTTCTGGTAAAGGTATTTGTCCCATATGGGGAGATGATACTACATATGTAGTATCTTGTCTACTATTAGATAACGCTTGCAAATACAGTTACTGCGTAGGACAATTATTTACGGGTGACTGTTAATCTCGTAGAGAACATAGACACATTATTACAATCAGTCTCTTGTAGTACGGCTGTGCAGTTACCCCAACATTTAAGATTTCGCCAACTTTTCTAGCAGTCTTACAATGATAAGGTGCGCATTCTCCCTATCTCCGGCGTAAAGATAAAGGTCTACCATTTTTAGTATTTCAATTAAGTCTTTTGTATTCATTATGATAGAGTTTTAACTTAGGGTAACTTAACTTGAATCCTTTACGGACACGGCTGGAGCTACTTCCTGCAAGGTTTCACTGTGTTTAATTACGGTGATTCCAAGCAATACTTCAGCTACCCGTTGTCGGGTTTTACATTTGCAAATGTCATTCGTTTATAGTCGGCTAATTAGTTCCGACTTTTTATAGCAACACCTAAATCCTTTTACGGTATCCGTGTGTGTAGCGACTTCCGGTAGTTTCCTACCCACCATGATTCAGCCGTTCCTCGCTACTTAGCTAAGGGCTGTGGTGTGCCTTGTTAGTTCAAGTAGTTGGTAAGTATCTAAAAAGTGGGCGTTTGATCAAAACCCATACTTACCGACTATCTAAACTTCAAGACAACAAAAAACACACCGATTAAAGTGTGTGGTTGTTTTCTATTGATTTGTTGGTGTATAATGTATTTATCATTTGAAGTATGACTAGTTTATCACTCTAAAAATAGTGATACCACAAACCACCATTGGACTATTTCAATGGTGTTGTTGGTTCTACGGCTTATTTCATCGAATACTACAACGCAGGTTGATATATTCTTGCACGATAACACGATTGGGTGTATAGTATCTACATATGACAAGAATATTGAAAGTAACGGAATATCCCTATCAACTAAACGACATAATCGTTATCCATGTTCCACCGGAGAGATTTGCTTGGGCTAGGCGTGTTGCGCCACTTCTGGACAAGGAGAATAAAGGTAGAAAAACAAACGATGGTGGAGAACATAAAAACGTAAAGGGATGTTTAGGACAATGGGCTGTGAATGAGTATCTCAATATTAGGGGATGGGATCATGATTATTCCGAACCCTATGTAGAAGAACAATACGGGGATAAGTTTGATATTGGATTCTGTGGGGATATATTTGAAAAACAAACTGCTGGGGTACAGTGGGGTACAACAGGGTACAGATGCTATCCCCAACAGTTTATCTTCCAAGCACTAACGCTAAAATAATTATACCGCTGTATTTAGCTTACTAAGGAAATCCTGCAACAATGCGTAAAAGATATAAGAAGCAAACAGCAAGGCGGGCTTCCATTCGACACCTAACGCTAACTGACCGAAAAAGGCGGCTAGTGCTGGAGCTGTAAACTTGAGTATATTTACCCCTAGTTTTCTTAGGTCGGCTTTGTTAAGTTTGCCTCTGGGACTTACTTTTTGTTTGGTCATTATATTCATTTTTTAACACCCCCCTTTTACCTTTTATTTGAACAAACTAAATAATCTCTCCCATTTGTTATAACCTTTTAAGTTCTGTTTCATCTTTTCTTTCAAATCTCTTATAGTTTGCTCTGCTTTCTCGGCTCTAGCCCTCTCCAAGTCCCAACTCTTGCGTAATTGCTTTAACTCGGTATCTTTTGAGGCTGTCAAATCAACCAGTTCTTTGCGTAACGCTGTAGAATCGTCTAGGATACGTTTGTTTTCTAAAGCCGACTGTTGTACTGTCTCGTTCATGCTTACAATCTGGTTTGCCTGTTCAGCCACCGTAGATTGAAGATTTTTGATATGTTCGGTTGAAGATCGAGCATCTTTTATGATTTCTGCTTCCAGTTCGGATGCCCTTAGTTTCCACCTGTCTCTTGAAGCCCTTATTTCTATAACTTCGTTTAGCAGCTCGTCTATCTTTTTCTGCAATGCTTCCACCTCATTTCCGGTTGGTAGTCCTAACCCCTCTAGTATTCCATCGGCTAGAGCATCTGCAATAAGATCGTACTTTCTTAATATGTTGTAATCTTCGGGTTTTCTGTTCCCTACACCGCACTCAATTAGCACACATGGGGTATTGGCTGATAAAGCTGACCACATATAGTAGAACTTGGTGTTAGCGTTGGATCTTTGTGGTCTTTCGGGTATCCCCGTAGTTTTGAAAAAACGTTCTCCTAAAACAAGTGCTAGTTGTTTGGATCTTTCATAAGAAGCATCTACTGACTTATCGGGATAGTCTGAAAACCCACCACGATCATTGTAAATATCTGCATCATAGTGAATAGCAAGGAAATAGTCCCAATCAGTTCCGGTTACTTTGGGATCTTTGTTACCAAAAGCATCTGTTTCATACACTTCTATACCTTTAGATTTTAGTATTGAGGATACAAGAGGAACTATCTTAGTTGTCCAATCACGTTCGCCGTAAGCACCTGTAGCACCACTCGTCATACCCCCGTGTCCACTCTGCAAACATACTCGTTTTGGCATATCTTATTATACCTTATTTATCCTTTGTCTGTTTCGGCATATTTTAATGTTGTGAAATCTCTCATATCTTTATTACTTTCAAAACAAAACTCATTATAATTGTAAATATCGTAGCAATAGCAGAAGATACGCCCATCCATTTCCATATACTTTGCTCTATTACTCTTGTACGATTTTCGTGGTCATCTTGGACTCTTACTACCTCGGTGAACTCTACTCTGTTAACAAACATATTGTTCATTTCTTTCAAGGTTGTCTCGATTCCCGCCAAACTTTGTTTCATCCACTCAATATTAGTATTTATAACGGCTGTTGTTTCTGCTGTTTTGGATGCCAGTTCTGTTGCTGTTTTTGCGGTCGCTGTTGCTAGGTCTACTGCTTTTTGAGATGTAACTGTTGCCAAGTTTATAGCGGTTTCGTCAACCCCCCATCTATTTATTACCATATTGTTAATTATACCTTACTTGTTATAAACCGCCCAATACCTCTCCACTAACTATCTTCTCATCAAACAGCATTTTCTTTAACTGTGAGAACTCGCTGGAACTCATTTCTTTTTTAATCTCGTTTAGTAAAGCCACCTTTCGGGCGTTGGTATTGGCATAGATAAGAGACATTACTTCCGGCGAAGCACTCTGTTTTATTATAGATACATTGAACTTCTTTATAAGATTAGTCCTTTTGGTTATCTGCTCTGTCTTGTATGGTGGATCACCTACAACATCTTTAATTAATTGGGCTATGATCTCGTTTTTCCTAGTTATGGACTGACTGCCGGCACTATATTCTTTTACAGCTTTCTTTAGATTCTTTTCCTCGCTGACTTGTCTTTGTGATGCCTTTTGTATCTCCGGCTGTTCTATTTCCCTTAGTTTCTCTGTTCTACCATAGTCGGATACCTTGATCCATCTCCCCAATATGTTAGATGAAATAGGTGCGTAAAGTATCTTTTCAAGCGTGGTTAGATCTCCCTCTGGAGTATATGTGGGCATTACTATCCCTAAACCTTGTTGTTTTAACAACCAGTCTATAAATATAGGGGCTGACTCTTTAACTCCAGCTTTGAAATACTTATCAGGTATAACATTTCTTCCCCTAAAGGTATCGTACGGGTTCTGACCTGAAAGATAAGTCAATATAGCACCAGCACCGGTTATAGACGGCACAAGGTTCGGAACTTGACCTGCACCGAAGTCCACCACCTGAAATACATCTGCAAAGGTCATCTTCTCTTTGGTGGCTAGATGAGATAACTTCCAAAAGAATCCGCCTACCATCCTTCCAGTCTCATCCTGCGGTACTCTTAGATATATTGTTTTACCGTTCTCATCCCTACCTATAGGTATAATGTCGTAGTTGGTCTTGTCATATTCACTCGCATCTTCGAGAAGTTTCCTTAACTCATCCCCCGCAAGTCCCATAGACACACCAACCATTATGGCTTTAGGTAGTATGGTTCTTAGCATTGTTTTCCACCAAAAGCTACTTCTTGTACTGTAACCGCTAGATGTTTTGTAGTTTGTGGCTATCTGGAAGTCTGACTTTATACCCTCTTTATAGGCATTTGAGAACATGAAGATGTTGTTGCTTATAGGTGTAAGCGTTCCCTGCGTTCTGAAGTTAGGTGATCCAAGATAGTTTCTAATAAAAGAAGCTAACTCTGCTTCGGGCATTTGTCCTTTTAAGTCTATGTAACCTGCTATCTTGGGTAGTCTTTCAACAGTATTACCTATTCCGGCTACAATATCAAAGGCTGTGTAGAACAGGGTTAATAGGTTTCTTTTCCTTGTACTATCTAGTACCCCTGCTTTTTGCATAACCCTCTCTATTTGCCTCTGCTCATTTTCATCGGGGTTTGAAAACATATCATTAAAGGTTAAACCCAGTATTTGTGAGTTCTCCATTTCTTTTATGAGAGCATCGGGTTTGCCCAATTGCTCACGCACAGCGTGTGGTAGGGCTTGTCCATATCTAATCACTGCTCTCGGCAAAGAGAGCAATGCCCGTTTGAATGTATAGTCGGGTAAGTTTTTCCAATATCTCCAAAAGTCTCTGGGTACGTTAAATGTTTGAAAACCCAAGTTTATTGTGACGAATAGAGGTCTATATACAGAACTGCCAGAAAGTAAACGGGATAACTTTGCACCCATCATAAGAGACTGACTTGTGGTGTGGTTAAATACTTCTGCTAGGTCTTTTTTAATATAAAATCCCTCCGGTGTACCGTTTCTGATAATAACTACAGTACCCTGTTCGGGGTCTTTAGAATCAATTATTTCCCAAAACTTGCCTGTCCACATACTCTTAGCCGGCTCTATCTCATCCTTGTAGAAGTCCCTTTGAAAATCTACAGCCGACTTCTTGGCGTTGTTGTACTCAATAGCTTTCATAGTGGCTATTGCTTTCATAACCGAAGATGTAGCTGGGTTAGCAACCTCTTTTAATGTTCCCACCTGATGTTTGATACTAGCTGATACATAGGTGTCTAGGTAGTCTATGACCTGATATGTAGCGTAGGCGGGATTAGCCTTCATAGTCTCTATCATTTCGGGTTTATAGTATCCGTTTGTTTCTGCTAGTTTAACTACTGACTCCATACCTTTTCTGAATAGGTCTTTGGCTTCCTGTATCTTTACCCAATCTTCTGCCGGTGTGTTCCTCTGTAGACCCGCAAGGAAATCCTTTGCCGTCTTTGGATCATAGCCTAGCGGATTAGCAAACTCCCCTCTTTCGTGAATAGTCCTTTCCATTTGCAGTATCTTACCTAGTGTAGCCCACCCATCTGATACTTCCGCTGCCTTTTGATATGCCGGTTGGAAGTTATCAGCCACAAAGTTTTTTATCTTTCCATCTAAATAGTTAAGTCCCTCAAAGGCAAACATGGGGTTTAGCCTATCCTCAACCTTTATTCCTTTTCTAGTCTGTTGCTTTACCCTTTTGTTTAACTGAAAGTTTCTATCATCAAATAGAGTTCTTAGTGATTCAAATATATTTAGCTTTCTTTTCTGTTTCTCTATCGTTTTAGTTGCCCATACCTGCTCCGCTTTAGCATAAGCCTTGTCTATTTCCTCGTTTCTGGCATTAAATACTGCTTCCTCTCCCTGATTGAGCAGATTCCATAGGTCATTAAATGAGTCCTTTACTTCGGGTTTGCTGTCTAGTCCGTCAAAAAATTCCGACCAAAAGGTGGGTGCTTGTTCCTGCAACAGTGCCGGATCATTAAATAATACACTTATTGCATCAGCGTACAGTTCCCTAGATGAATACCTGTAACTTGTGAAGTTGGGGTTTTGCAACTCATCAAAGGGTTTCCACGCCTGACTTAAATCCTTTAGTTCTGCTCTTATGTCTGCGTTTTTAACCTCTGATTCTCCAAAAGTACCCTTTAGATATTTGTTAAGGCTATGTATTCTACCTATGATGTTTCCCCTCAACAGTGTTCTATCTGGTAGATAGTCGGCTAGGTGTCCTAGTTCGTGTGCTAGTACCTTTGAAGCTAGTCCTGCTTCTTTCCATATTTCAGGGCTAAACTTCATCTTGCCGCCGTCTATGCTATAGAACTTACCCAATGCTCTCTTGAAGTTCCGTAGTGTTGGGGTATCTCCCATAAGTTCTTTTGTAAGTCTTAGTATCTCCGGAAACTCGACTGCTTTTATGTTGGCTACAATCTTTGACGTACTTTGTATATCTGAATAGCCACCAACATCCGCTGTACCACTTGGTGCTGTATAGCTGGTGTTTGCAGCCCTCACAACATCTTGTCCTGCTCTTTTCTTAAAGAATGTAGCGTTCTCATTGGCTATCTCTTTTGTTAGTACAAAGTAGTTGTTCGGCTTTACGTTAGCTTTGTATTCCTCACCTTTTGCTGCTTCCAGCTTTGCTCCGTAGTCTGTTTCTAGTTGTTCTATAACCTTTTGTTGCTCGTCTATCTGTGTCTGTAACTCTTTTGACTTGCCCTCTAGGTTGGCTACATCAACACCTTTCTTAGCGAAATCTGCTCTTAAATCTGCAACCTCTGTCTTGTACTTACTGGCAGACTTAATGTAGTAGTCTAGGTGTGTGGCTTCGTATGATTCCGGATCTTTCTTGGCTATTTCCTCGTTAGTCTTTAGGCTTTCCTCTGAATACTTTAGGTTTTTGATAGCTTCTGCTAACTTCTCAATCTTTCGGTCTGCAAAGGCTTTTTCTACCTTTATCTGCTCTAGTTTCTGTGTTTCTTTCTTAGCGTCAAAGGTATGCTCTGCTCTAACTCTTATCATTGGATCTGTGATAAGGTCTAGTTTCATGTTCTCAAAGTCCAAATCTCCCACGTTTATCTCATTTTCCTTGTAACTCCATAGGTTTTTAATACGCTTCTCTTTGGTTTCTAGCTTTTGGAATATGAAACTATCAACGGAGTTTTCTATAAGTGGGTAGTGTATTCTGACATTGGCATAGTCGTTTCCCTGTCTCCATATTCTTCCTTCTACCTGTAACATATCTGTAGGATTCCAAGGTAGGTGTAAATGATATAAGTCCGTAGACCTTTCCTGTAGGTTAACTCCCTCTTTTATAGCTTCTGTGCCTATTAAGACCTTAACGTCTCCCTTATTGAACTTGTCCTGTATGCCCTGCTTTACGTCTATATTCATTCCACCGGACACAACGGCTACTTCACTACTCTTAAACCCTTTCTCTTTTACTAGATACTCAACAAGAAGTGGGAAATGGTCTACCCCTCTTGGCATATAAATAACCTGTCCTACGTTCTTATTGTCCTTATGCGTCTGTGCTACTGCTTCTACTGCGAACTTAATCTTTGGCGAGTTCTCTACAAACTCTTTATATGTAAGCGTTGTAGTATTGTATCGTGATAGATATGGGGATAGCGTGATGTTTTGTAACTCTGTTATAGCAACAATAGCACCACCACCACTTTTATCACCAAATAGCTTTTGTGCTTCTTGGACATACTCGTTCTGTAAGACTGTAGGATTAAGCTGAATAGTTCTTTTTATTCTTGACGGTCTCTCTACTCCTGCTTCCTCACCTGTTCTAAAGTCTATAAACTCTGTAACAATCTTTTGCAACTCTTGTAGGTTTTGGAACTTCTCTATAACATCTTCCTCTTTTACTGTCTGATCCGCCTTAACAACAAAGGTGGGTTTGAGTTCCATATACATACTCATAAAGTCGTTTACGTTCTTTAACCCCATGTTCTCTAGTCGTTTCTTACCCATCAAAGACAATATGGAGTAAATCTCTAAAGGCGAGTTGCTAAATGGTGTAGCTGACAATAGGAATACGTTTCTGTTGTTGTTCTCTCTTAGAATGTACTGTGCCATTAAATAGGCTTTTATACCCCTAGCTGAACTTGAGCCTCTTACGTTTCTATACTCATTTCCCTGACCTCTTTCCAGCTTCGCACCTGCAAAGATGTTCTTGAAGTTCTGTACCTCATCAATGGTTATATGGTCAAACCCTAAATCCTCAAAGAATCTATCCCCTGTAGTACCTCTTATGGCTCTACCAATCTGTTGCTCTATCTGTGCTTCCTCTTTGGCTTCACTCCTTTTGGTGGTATTTACTCCGGACATAACATCTTTTAGATCCTTAGTTAGTTCGTCATAGGTTTCTGGCTTAAACCCCAGTTTGGTTAAACCATCGTAAGTAATAATTGATAGAGTACCTTCCTCTACCTGTAATGTTTTCAAATCACCCTTAAATGCTGCTCCCAAGTTCATTAGTGAGTTTATCTTTATATCGGGTATAACTTCTGATATTTCGTTTATCCAGTTGCGATACACTCCGTTAGGAACAATAACTAAAGGTCGTTTAGCCCACCCTTTCTTCATTACCTCGTTTATAGCCACAATAGATGTAAGCGTCTTTCCTACTCCAACATCATATCCTAGAAGTCCTACTCCTTTGGTAGTTAGAAACGCTGCTCCCTCTTTCTGCACTCCCTTAACAACAAGTGGGTGTTTTCCTGACTTGTGCTTCGGGTTAAATGTAGAGTTTATCTCTGCTGTTACAGGAACTTGTTTATAGTCGGGCTTATGATAAGAGTTGAAACTCTTATTGTAGATACTGGCTATGTATTTCTGTTGATCCGGTGTTAACTGTTCTCTTACAAATCTCTTAAATAAGGCGTTACCAACTGCTCTCCTACGCTGTCTGACCTCAATGTTGTATATCTTATCTCCTGTGTTAACAACGCTTCCGTCTACATACCCCCTAACTTCCCAAGATGTAGAACTTCCAAAAGCGTCATAGGGTAAAGACCTAAGATATGTGTGGAACATATCCACAAGTCTTGTAGGTTGCTCTCCCTCTACCTCTAGTCTTATTCCCTTAACAAAGTCTGACGGTGGAGACAACTCTATATCAAATATATCCTTCGGTGCTGGTAGTACCTCTTTTAATCCTTTTTCCTGTATAGCAAACTGCTTAGGGCTTATCTCTTTGGCAGAATTGGATAGAACAAGATTATCCATCTTCTCGTATATGTCTCCCTGATAGTACATTACATTGGGGTAGTACTTGGCTACACCATCTTCTATTGCTACTGCCATCTTATTGCTAATAAATGTCTTTGGATCAAACCCTGCTGTGTAAGTGCTGTTTAGTTCCCCTGTTACGTTCACATTCTTCCACATACTCATATCTTCTTCGGACACTCCCTCGCTTAGTTTCATCTTAGTGTCTTTTTTATTGGGTATAATGATTGCCTTTTTGTTTATATCGTTAGTAATAACGGGGTTTTCCGGTACTCTTTTAACTGGTGGTATTGTCGCATCTTTGGTCTTTTCCTCTGCTTCCTGAACTTCCTTTCGCATTTCCTGTTCGTTCTCTGCCACTTCTTTGGCAGGGATAGTGTCGTGTATCTCTACAGGTTGGTTCTTAGCCTTTTCTATCGCTGCTTCTAGAGTTCCCTTTACCTCGTCTGCTCCATAATTACCTGTTCCCTTTGATATTTCACCAAGAACCTTGTCGGGTGTACCGTTAAAGAAGTTATTATCGCTTAGTTCCAGTTCCCTTTCATGTTGCATTAACCTTGCCTCGCTTGTGTTAGTGTTTCCGGTTAGTGGTTGTTTCCTTATAAAGATAACGTCTGTGCCTATTGTAGTAGTACCAAACACTCCGTTTGGTAGTCTATAGGCATCTATAAGAGTTCCCAACTTTGCTATCTCTGACTTTGCGTAGTTTGTACCGCCACTTAGAAAAGCTGACGGTACTATGTAGGTTAATACTCCCTGATTGTGTAGTACATCAAGCCCACGTTTTATAAAGTATTCCTCGTACTTAACTATCTTTTGTTCCTCACCAAGACCAAGATACTTACCCCTGTGTTCTCCGTATGGTGGATTTCCTATTACTATGTCATATTCGGGCTTGACTGCAATCTTTTCTCCCCTCATTCCTATAAAGTTGCTTTCAAATGGTACGTTCTTCACTCTTGCAAGTGGGTATAGTGCTTTAATTATTGTTGCTGAAGTCTTGTTTATCTCATAGGCAGTCTTTAGTCCTGCAACGGTGTTGCCATCAAAGAAACCACCTATCCCTGCTGCCGGTTCAAGAATACTTAATCCACCTGTAATATACTTGTACATTGACTTGGGATCTTTCCCGTACTGCAAGTTTTTAACCTTGTCCCACATGAAGTCAACAATAGGCTTAGGAGTAAAGTATTCATCAAGTAACCCCCTACCCTCTGCACCACCTGTTTCTAGCCCACCTGAACCTGTGTACTGCTTCAAAAGGGACTTTTCCTCATCTGTGTACGTTCCGTTACCTTTTTCTGCTACCAAGTCCTCTACCTGTTTGTTTATGCTTACTTGGTCTACTTTTGTAAGTTTTACAGGTTTATTGTACTCAACTGCTTTTCTTCTCCACTTACTTACAAACGCTTCTTCTAAATCAGCGGATTCTTTATTTATTTTATCCTTTGATCTAGTGAGAAACTCTTTCTGTTCCTTTGTTAGTTTCCCCTCTTTGAGTTTCTTGTTTATCTCTGCAACATCTTCAACTCTTTTTGCTTCATCTTCGGCAAAGTTTTCTAACCAATCTTCATCTGCTTGTGTTTGGATTTCTTCCGGTAGTTCTTCTAAAGATTCCTCTAGCTGTGTTGTAGGTCTGATTCCAACGCCAGTATCGCTGCCCTCACGTTCCCCTCGTGCCACGATTTCGCCATTGACTTCAACTGTCTCTCCAGCTCCCTCTTGTTCTGTAGGGCTTTCTGGTACAGTATCGGCTGGTTGTCGGGATCTAGGTTTTCTCCCAATATCTTTATTGGTTGTAGGTTTAGTTGGTTCATCCGTACTTATTATACCACTTGGAACTTCTGTTTTCTTCTGTGCTGTCTTTGTTATCTTTTTAGGTGCTGGTTTAGACTTTTCTACAGCCATTTCCTTTTGTATGGCGGAATCCTCATCTATGAGGGTTCCTTTCTCTGTTGGTGATTCTCTTAGAAATATAGTTCCTGTGGCAAACGGCTCTGTTTCACCACCACCCTTGCCGTAGGGTTCTAAAAAGTAGTCCCCATAACTCATTTTTCCAACACGATACTTAACACCGTCTATGGTCATTGGTTTCTCGCTAGACCAATATTCTCTCGCAGTATCTTCTTTTATTGATACCGCTTTTTGTTCTTCTAGTTGTGGCTTTTCTGATACTCCAACCGCCGTTGTAGCTTTCTCGACTATTGTTTCTTTTGTAACTTCTTTTACTGCTCTAGTCCCAACAACACCGTAACCTTGCTTTGTCCAATATTCTGCCGAATCACCACCTATTCCTATAACTTCTACCTTTTTATTATTGTCCTTAGCATACTGCTCTATATTTTTTAGTATCTTTGTAGGAGTACCCTTGAAATCTGTTTGAACCCCTTTTTCGAAATCATTGCGTTCAAAGCCCTGTATCTGAATCTTGTCGGCTGTCTCGGTAAGATTAACTGCTTTCATAAGATCCGACTTTAATATCATTCCGTTGTCACCGGAGTCCCTAGTAATCTTTATATTTGTATCACCGGCTTTTGTTAATCCCTCGACCACTATATTTTCGGCACCTGCGCTTGGTATAACTTGCTCTACTACTTCTTCTTCCCTCTCTAATCCCTCTGTACCTTGCGGCGTATCTGTACCTTCGACTACTGCTACGTTGGCTGGAGGTGGTGGTGGCGGCGTGGTTTCTTCTTCGACCTGCAAGCTAATGGATTTTTGTTTATTTCTATTTCTAAAATCTCTAAACTTATTTATACTTACATCCGTTACAGAAGCCATGCCCTGCATGACAGCAATACCCAGTGTTTCAACAAGTAATCTTTCTCTACCCTCTGGAGTAAAAAACGGATCGTAGTAGTCTCTTTCTTCCAACATAGACATTGGTTTTTCTGCTACTTCTTCCTCAAATACTTCTCCAACAATACCATTGATGTGTAAATCTCTTAATACACCTCTAACAACTTTCGTGTTACTTGGTTTAATACCTCTATTTTTTAGGAACTTTGCTATAAAAGCCTTTTTTATAAACGGGGTTGCGTCATCAATATAGTCCCCAACCCCTTCCGACATATACTGTATTAAGTTATTTATTCTAGCCTTTGTCTGTGCCTTGCCGGCATCATCACCGGACTTAGTGTAATCCAGTATATCTCCACTACCCCCTTCGTCTTTTAGATACTTTTCATAGTCAACTGTTGGGAGCATATACATTGCTGTTGTAGCGTCTATTTGTGGAACATCAAACTGGCTTTGTACTGCTAACTGAACACTATTTCCGACCACCTTTTCTATAATAGTTTTGGCTTTACCTGCCGGTATCTTATTAAACACTGCTTGTGCTACTGGAGTTGTTACTATGTTTCCACCCATTATAAGATTGGAAAGATACATCCCTGCCCCAAAGTTTAATGAGCCGGTAACAACATCAGCCGCTAAAGTTCCGTATCCCTTATCGACCAATACATTAAAGGTGTTTGTCCTGGATGAGTTTAGAAATGCTTTATCCTCGTTTGTTAGAGTTTCCCCACGATTCCTCTTTTCTTGCGCTTCTCTTTGCTTAGTGGGTAACCATGTGGTGTAGTTTGTATATGAAGATGGAAATGTATACTTCCAATCTTTTATATTATGTACAAGTTCTTTTACTAATCCCCTGTTGGCACTAACATAACCTAAAGCCTGATCCGCTTCTTCCTTAGTATCCTCAAGCATTTTCAGTCTGTTAAACATCTCTGTTGTGTTTTTCTGCCCAACGTCTCTTTTCTGTTCCAATGGAAGTGCTGATAGTCTCTCTAAAGATCCTTTGTAATCGTCAAAGTTTGAAGCATCTACTTTTGCAAGTACCTCCCTATATTTACTGGTATCTTTGGTCGTATCCTTAAAGTAGTTTATTATCTCCTGCCTAGTATCCTTTATGTATTGGTCTGTTTCAGATTCTACCTGCAACATCTTTATCTCCTCTTGTCTGTCTAGTGTTTCCTTTGTTTCTGAATCACCTGCAACAAACTCCTTGGCTATATCAACAACCTTTTTGAATCGTTCTGGTGCTGTTTGTAACCCCTGACCTAATATTTCGGGAGTGATGCCCCTTATATCTTTTACTGTATTTGAAACTTTAGTCTTGATATTTTCCCATATACTGGGCTTTTTGACTGGTTGTACGGGTTTCTGCTCTTGTGCCGCTATCTGCGACGGTTTGAGTTGTTCGGGTGGATTATCTAAATAGGCATTAAAATCCGTTATCTTACCGGACTCTTGGTCTTTCTTCTTCTTTTCTTCCTCGTCTAAGTAGGCGTTGAAATCTATCATATATTATTGTCCCCATATACTATAGCCACCGGCGTTCATGGCTCTATTGAATAAAGCCCTGCCTTCCGTTTCGTCTCCAACCAAAGCTATTATCTGATTTCTAGCCGCATCCATTTCCTTATAGCTAAGGTGTGTATCTGCCGAATCCTTACCCTGTGTTTCACCGAACTTGGAAGCCGAAGGAAAGTTACCTGTTACAGCAATGTCCTGTCTTTCTAATATAGCTTGAGCATCTTTTAGATACTTATCTGAAGTCTTTGTAGTATATCCATCTCCAGTTCCACTACTTGAGTTGCCTAGGGTTTGTGTCTTGACCTGCATACTGCCATCCGGCATTTGCATTACAATATCAGCGTATTTAGTGTTTCCCGACTCTCTAGTGGTTGTAGATAGTACCTTTCCTCCGGCGTTATCCGCCCTTAATGAAGCGGTAAAACCAATAGGAAGTCCCGACTGCATTTCAAGTTTGTTTATAAATGTTCTTTGAGTTGACGAGAGCTTGTCGTATGAAATATTTCCTGCTGTGACTGCATTTTGGTATATCTGTAGGTTTGCTCTAGCTGCTGCTGTTGCTTCATCCATTTCCGCATCTACCAACTGATATATTTGAAGGTTCTTGTTAAACTCTGCGTTGTAGGCTGTAACTGAATCCTGATAGTCTAGCCCCATAAAGTTCATGTACTGTGAGATAACATTGTAGGAAGTATTTAGTTGGTCTGAAATGACGTTTATCTGTCTGCCTATAGCGTCAATCCTTTCAGTTTCCTGTCTTTCGACCTCCGAAACTCTACCTGCGATAACTCCCATTGCTACTGGTTTACCCTCTATCCCCCGTGTTCTAGTTCTTTTAGTGGCATATTCCGTCTCCAACTGTGCTTTAAGGTCTGTAAGGGATGTTTCTAGGTCTGCAACACCCATATCTTTACGCATGGTCTCAAACTGTTCTACTCTGTTAATAGGTTCAGGTTTTGCCATATCCGGCTCTAGTTGATTCACTATAGAATCTCTCAACTCTGGTGAGCTGGAAGCGTTGAATACGCTGTCTTGGTAATCACTAAGATATTTAGGTAGTTGTTCTGTTGATGTAGGGGCTACTAACGAAGGTTTCTTTCCCGTGTATTTCTCAATTGCTCCTAAGTTCTTTTCAGTCCACCCACCGGTGTATTTAACTCCGCTTGATAGTTGGTTATAAGCACTTGCTACGGTCTCTTTACCGTAGTTTTCGGGTTTTAGCGTCTTGATGTAGTTCTCTGTCTTACCGTACTCTTTAGAGTTTGAGGCGGTTTTACCTTGTGCTTTGAGTTCTTTTTGATAAGACCTAACTTGTTCGTAGGTCATTGATTTTATATTTGCGCCCATATATGTATATTATACCTTCTTTTTCTTCAACTTCTTAGTCTTAACATCTATTTCATGATCTCGTAGCTTGGTTTCTCTCTTATCAATGGATATGAACATACGCTTTTCATTACCTTCTTCCATATCCGGCTGCCAAACATCGTCTATTTTCTTCCACTGACATATCACCCTATCCGTATCATCTTTGCTACCAATCCACATCTTTAGGTGGGACTCATCATGTATTCTCCCATCAATGTTTCCTATTATTTCACCCGTCATCTTATTATAAAAAATAATCATATTTTCCTTTCATAAATAATTACAAACCCATATTGTTTCTAAATATCTTATACACTATCTTCTGGGTAATCGCACTGCCCCCACTCTTTTTTACTGTAAAGTATAGTCTGGTGGTCGTAGCGTAGACATCCAATGTCTTGTAACTTCCAAAAGAAGCAGTATAAAATGGAACGTGAGTATAGTCTGTTTCATGGGGCATCCAATTAAAGAACGCTATAAAAAAAGGTACGTATCCTAAATCATGTGTAACATACGTTTCTATACTTCCGGCACCGGACATATCTATATTTACATAGCCCGATACATAGTATTTTAAGCTGTCATAGTCAGAACTAAATATAAGGTTGTTCGGGTCAGTCTCCGTTTTTGCGTCAAACGTAGGTTTTGATATAACTATTTTTTGCGTCATGCTTAATAATTACTCGGAGCCTCAAATATGTAAAACTTAATGTCTACGTTATAGTTGGCAGTAGTTCCCTTATAACAAATAAAGTAGATATACGTTGCATCCATCTCTACCTCCCAATACCTACTGTTGGCTACCCCTAAATAAGTATCTGTAGTATCTCTTGGTATGCCTCTTGGAAGGGCTACATAACCATCAGGGTATTTTATAAAAGCCATTACCGCAGGTATATAACTCATGCCGTGCTCCAATGTAAAGGTTGTGGGATTAGCAGTAACAGTTTGAGCTGTAATAACACCCTCACTTATTATTTTTAATGTATTGTAGTCGGAATGAAATATATAGTTATTCTTGTCTGACTCTGTTAGCACCTCGTATCCGGCTTTTGTAATAACTATCTTTTGTACCATGTTTAGTCCATTAGATCATAAAATATATAATATCTGTATTTACCGTCTGTCATAGAGGTATCAATCTCCATTGTGGATGTATTTATATTGACTCTCCACACCCCACCGCTTACATCATAATAACCGTTCAACTTGAACCTGCCTGCGGAGACCTCCGTATATAACAGATAAAATGGAATATAACCCAGACTGTGAGTTATAGTGGCAGTACCGGAAGTCGTACCTCCACCTCTGGAGTGTTCCTTTATCAAGACATTATCACCATCAGCGTATAATGAATAGTTGTATATATTAGCGTCTGTTAGGGCATCAAACGTGGGTCTTGATACCCTCATTGTTAATGCCATTACACATTTCCTATCACAATACGGTCATCACTACCGTCATTTATTACTATTCTTCCGTTAGCACCATCTATTTTTACAGAAGAACTGCCTACACCAAAGTCTCCACTTAGTACCTGCGCTGTCCCAGCTTTCAATAATGCGTCTGCTGCTCTAAGGTCATTTACCAAAACCCACTCTTCTGCTGTTATTGCGTCTGCTCCAACACTCGCTGCTCTATAAGGTTTGTTGCTGTCGTTTGTGTCGTACCAAATATCCCCTACCGCTATTGACGTTGGTATTGCATCCTGTGCGAAAACATTTATTTTACTATCTGCTGTGCTTTGGGCATCAGCAATTGTCGCATCTTGTACTGCTTCCCATTGTCCTTCGGCAATTGTAGTTGCTCCAATAGCACCTGCTCTGTAGAGTTTGTTCCCATCATCGGTATCAAACCAAAGATCTCCCACAGCTATAGATGTCGGTATTCCTGTCTGCTTGAAAATATTTATTTTTGTATATCCCGATCCCGAAAAGTCTGCTGAAGAAGCTACTACATTACCAAGCATATCCACACTAAAAGGTGCGTCTGTAAACTGCTCTGCTCCCAACCAAATGCCTGACTGATCTGCTCTGAATACTTTAGACCCCTTACCGATAGCCATCTGACCAGACTCAACAGAACCTGTACCTGCCGGCGTACCTGCGTCTAAGGGTCTATTCTCTACGTCTACAAATACATCCGCCATTAAGTGTAATAGGCTACTAACATTTCAAGAGAAGGTGTACTGCTCGTGGAACAGGTAAATAACACCTTTAGTTGAAGTGCTGTGGCTTCCATTCCTTCCTCTAAAGTAATAAGTTTCCTATCCGTATCAGTTACCTGTGAAGATGTTGGTGTTGTATAGGAACCTGCGTAGTTTTTATCGTAAGTTAGAGTTAAAGCCGTACTGGTAGGTAAGCTGTTGTAAGCCATTATAAACTGGCTGAAAGTTGAATGAGCTAACCTATCAGCCCGTATCACTCTAGTCTCAAAGTATGCACCGTCACAACGGTTGCTAGTGTCTAGCAGATCAACACCGTAAGTGCTACTATTTTTCCAAGAAACGAGTATTTTCTGTCCCAAAACAATGATTGAACCTATTTCAATGCCACTTGTAACAAACGCCGAACCAGATCTTTCCGATATAGGATAGGCTAAATCCATTATCCAGTTGTAGTTTCTTGAGTGTCTGCCGATTCGATATACACCCTGTAGACAGGGGTTTCCTGTTGAGTTAGACATTCCAAATAATACCTGTCCATCAAGGTTTGCACACGCATCTGGATGTACAGTAGCTTTTGCTGCTGGAGAGTAAGTTCCCTGTACTTTTTTATAAAGTTCAAGTTGTTGTCCATCATAGATATATATATTTCCATACTGTCCTGCTGATACATACACAAAGTTATCAGCCTTGAGGAAAGCATTTATCCCTGCTTCTTCAATCATATCCGAAGAAGTAAAGGAAACCGACCAAGTATTCCATCTAAAAATAGCAGTCTTTGTAACATCGTTTCCTTCTGTTCCTATGAGTATGTCTGTTCCCACCGGTAGAGTTCCTAAGCATTTAATGACTAAGGAAGTGGGTAGATCCAAAGCACTGGCGGTAAAAGTACTACCATCCCATTCGGCTAGATTGTAACCATCTCCGATATACAGGTTCATGTTTTGCTCGATCATTGGATGATAAGAAGCGTTTGTAGTTCCAAAGGTCTGCCAGTTGAGTACTGCGTTTGCTGTCCACTCTGCTGAACCTTCTGCGTTTGTTGCAAGTATTCTGTGCAGTCTTGATTGTGTAGCCCAAACAATGTATCCCTGAAACTCTATTGCTCCAAGACACTTAACCTCACCGGCTGCTGCCGTTGTAGTAAAAACAAGTGTCCAAGCACCGGCACTGTCTCTTTCCCATATCTTTCCGGAGTCTGCTGAAAAGTGGTATGTACGACCATTAGAAGATACAACCTGCCACTTAACAAACTCTGTGACTGTGGTGCTAGTATCCTTTGAAAGTTTATATTCTGCTTTCATTACTGCTGGTTCCGTATGCACATCCATTCCCACTAGACGATACAACGAGTCCTGTATACCTGACCATAAACTGTCCGAAGTTCCGCCATTCGCCCAGTTACTTATAATTATCGGCTTGTTACTCATATATGTATATTATACGTCATTTTGGTATAGGTGAGGATAGACGTGTTTACGCCACTCGTATTCTTTTTCCGGTAAGTGATTAAACCCCCAGATGCCCTTACCTGTGGTGCTTAAATACAGTTGGTATAAGCGGTCAAACCATCGTTGGTATTCCCACTGTATATTCTCCATCAGGTATCGTTCCCCGTTTCTTCTGACCTCTTTTCTATCCAGTCTATGGGCATTTTTAGTAGCCCAAACGAAATCATCTAAGGTGGAACACTTAAACCCGTGTATACCGTCAATAAAAGTATCTCCACCGAATACCCCAAAGTTCGTAGTTATTACCGGAGTTCCGCATAACATACTTTCAACGTGCGTACCGGCAAACGGCTCTAAATATATTGTCGGAGTAAAGGTGGCTATAGCACCACCAAACAGTTCGTTTCTCATATCTTTATTGGCAAGTCCTAAAAACTCACAATGTTCAGGCAAACTCTTAACGTTTATCTCGTCTGATTCCTGACCTATGAGTTTTAGTCTCTTACCGGCTGCTCTTGTTGCTTCTATTGCCGTTGTTACGCCTTTTCTACCAATCATTCTACCTATGTATAAAAAGTAGTCCTTCGGTTTGTTCGAGAAAACAAAGTCTTTTCTATCAAAATAGTTTCCAATGACGCAATCGTAGTATCTTCCGTTAGCATCTCCGGCATTGTTTTCCGATCCATACTTGTAGTTTTGAATAAAAGCACTTTCCCAACCCCTGAACTGTGTATAAGATCCCCTATACCCTATGCCGGTTTCAACTGTTAGGTACAGTTTCACACCGTCATCTATGGGTTTTTGATATACACCTTGAGTAATTATTAGAAAATCATCAGGCTTTTTACGTTTGTTGATCCCATTTATAGCTTCCTGATAATACTTTAATGTCGCTGGTTTCTTTTCCGTGTTGAAGTCGTGTCTAAACATCCCCTTATGCCAATCGTAGCCTATTTCAAACCTGTTATCTCCCTCACCCCACGCATCCCGTATATCTTTTAGCGTATGAGTCACGATTAACTCCGTACAAGGTGCGTCTGATCCCCCTGCCCCTAGCAAAAAAACCTCGTGTCCCAAGCTAAGTAGCATCTTGCACAACTTGTAGTTCTTTTGTGTGAAGGCACACGCTGTGTATTTTTCTGATGTAGGTAGGTGTACTAGCCCTAAAACAAAGAATCTATATTTCTTTTTTTCCGTAGGTGGATACCCCCCAAGTCCAACTTTTGATACCATTGTTTATCTCCATTTGTGCTTTTTCCGTGCTTATTAGACCGGCTTCAAAAGCAACAATTATTCCTTTGATGTAATCTTCTAAACTATATACTAAACTGATTGTCTTTTCTTTTTCATTCATCTGTTCCAAATCCTTTCCAGTAGAACTCTTTTAACAAGTTCCGATAATAAAGTACCACTGTCCCTTATATAATCTAAAGTAACAACTTCCGGTTTAGATATCTTTACTAAACACATATCTTTCGTTTCAAACTCACCGTTAACCTCGTATAAACCTTTGTGGTCTACTCCGTAATCATTAACATAGTTATCGTTTAGTTCTCCTAAATATATTGTGTTCAACCTACCGGACTTATCTACCTGTTCGAGTTCTATGCCCCGCTCCTTTGTGGTTTCCACAAACTCAATAGACTTAACTTTTCTGACAATACTCCAATATACATTGGAGGGTTCTTCATCAACAATCCACAGCTTGACCTTGTTACCTCTTATAGCTGACATTACTGATAAGTAGTTTAAGTATGAGAAATCTTTATTAGTTGCTAGATGAAGCATATTTGTCTCCTATAAAAATACCATAGTAGCAACGACCTACAGCCCCCTCTTGATTCAGGTTCTCTGCTCTACCCTCTCCACCAAGCCACCCGTTTAAGTTGCTTTCCGTGAGAGTTTGGATGTGTCCTATATTCACAGGGGTATCAATCCACTCGAAGATCCTTATTTCTTTGCATATCTTTCGCACTTCTTTGATTATTACTTCCGGATTATCGGTGTGCTGTAAAACATTATAGATAAGAACGCAGTCTACCGAGCAGTTGATCTTGGCTACATCTTCTCCCCTGTAGGAAAATGCGCTTATTCCTGCTTCTTTGTATCTCATTCTAGCCCATTTGGGAAGCTTATCCATAAGCGGATCTATTATGATTCTTTTGCTTGCTTTTGATTTTAATAACATGGATACTTCGCCACCGCCGATATCCAGTACCGACCTGTCTCCAAAGTCCCAGCCTATCTGCCCGTAGTAGTCAGTCTTATAGGTATCCAGTCCCATTTTGGAAGCGTAGATATATTGTTTTTTTTCTTCGTTGAAGGTATTGAACTGTTGATCTAAGTGCCATGATTCCTCCCAAGATTGTGCTGCATCCCATTTGCTTTTAGTTTCTTGTGTACTCACCGTAATACTCCTTTCTAAACGTGTTAGCTCTGGACACGGCTTCACTTATATCCTTGAAAAAGCCAGCAAAGTATCTTTTTCCATCCTTTTGAACTCGTACCTGATAGCCCCCGTTGAAAACAGATACGTTTTTTATACCGGTGCTTGTATTCCTCTCTAGTTTGGAGTTCCACATATTTTGAGCGTGGCTTACGAATCTTAGATTACTTTTTCTATTATCTAACCCGTTGCCATTTATATGGTCTGTGTACACACCGTTGGGCGTTTTGGCTATAACCCTGTGCATCATAATCTTACCTTTCCTGATTCCGCCAACCATACTAGGATGTCTAATAGCGTACCCATGACTGTAATACCACTTCCATTGTGATAGAGAGTCGTAATCTTCAGGATCTATTATTGCTACTCTACCTTTACTTAATGGGATTGTTGTTTGAGCATTATTCCAATCAGACATAATTGGATTGTACTACATATATAGTATCTTATCAATTATGAAATCTTTACTTTTTTTACTTCATTCATACTGTTTTTCTTAATCATAGTGGCGTTAAGCAATTGGGTAAGAACCTGCTGTATATTTCCTTTCATTTTATATTTCATAAGTTAAATAGGATAAGTACCTCCGATACCAACTATTCTCTTAGCACCACTATTTGTCCAACCAGTCCCTGTATTTCCCGTTTTATAACAAGTTGCCGTAGTGCTTCCGTTTGCTATTCTTATTGTCGGTTGAGTGCTTTGTTCTGCACCAGCGTCTATTGGTGTTCCCCCGTATAAATGTGCAAGTTGTCCCAAAGCATTTGCAATAGGTACCGTAAATGTAAAACCAGTTGCATTTGATGTACCGTCTGCTGAACCCAACATACTAATTGTACACGCCCTACCTATTACTGAAAACTTTGCTACATATGTAGGGTCTGCCGAAAAACCACTATATGTAGGTGTCCAACTAAACCACTGCGGGTATCCTATTGGACTTGCTTCATGCGAGTAGTAGTTGATACTTATCGCGGCGTTAGCAACCGTGTAGTCGGTGTTTACGGCTATAGTTAAAAGCGTATCCGCTACGGTAATAATTACACCGTATTTAACGGTAGTTTGTGTCCACTTTATACGATCCCCGACCACATATTTAGCAGCCGCTCCCGACGGTACAGTGATGGTCGACGCAGAGGCATAAGTCCAAGTTTCGTCTGCGTCTTGCCAACCGTCATACGCTCTAATCACAGGAGTTGTTAAAGTCTTATTGGTTAAGGTTTGTGTGTCACTATCACCCACCACCGCACCAGAGGGAGCCGCAACTGAACTCACAACGCCAGTGGTTGTAGTAACTTTCATTATCCCAGAAGATAATGCCCCTAACGCCTGTTCTGCTGACAGCGAGCCGTTTGCTGTTTGGGTGATGTAAGTTGCGTCATTTGGCGCACCGGCAGATCCTGTATCCCCCTGCGTACCAGTCGCACCTGCCCCACCAGTTACCCCCGTTGCACCAGTCGCACCTGCCCCACCAGTTACCCCCGTTGCACCAGTCGCACCAACGCCTGTATTTCCTTGAACGCCCGTATCTCCGTCTGAACCTACATAACCATCTACACCGGTGTCACCCTTAGCTCCAGTCACTCCGGTGTTGCCTTGAACAGTAGAATCTGCACCCGTACTCCCTTGAATCCCTGTATTTCCTTGCGTTCCCGTGTTACCCGTTACACCCGTTGAACCTGTGACTCCTGTCACACCAGTTACACCTGTATTACCCTGAACGCCAGTATCACCTTGAGTTCCTGTATTGCCCGTTGCACCTGTAACTCCTTGAGTTCCTGTACTTCCCGTGACTCCGGTACTCCCCTGAACAGTAGAATCTGCACCCGTACTTCCGGTAACTCCAGTATTTCCTTGAATACCTGTGTTACCAACTATTCCAGTGCTACCCGTTACCCCCGTTACCCCCGTAACGCCAGTGTCGCCTTGAATCCCCGTATCACCTTGAGTTCCTGTACTTCCCGTGACTCCAGTATCACCCGTAGCACCGGTATCACCCAACGCAACAGCATCAGCGAGATAAGCAACCGTAACTTTCTTGGTTGAACCTGTCGCATTTTGCGTTGAATCAGAAATATCAACAATTGGAACTAAATCATCCCCTGCTGGTATTGCTGCTAATGCTTCTAACTCACTTATGCGATAACCCATATTAAACTAATGCTCCTTGAACAACCATAATTATTTCATTTTCATATAAAATCTCTATACCACCTTCGGTAAGAATAGCCAAATCTTCAATACAAGGTCTGGGAACTTTGGTAGTTGTTGGTCTTGTACCCTTGGCTGTAATTGTGTAGGAAGCCGTTGGCTTGACTGCAATCGTATAAGAAGCTGTCGGCTTGGCTACTTTAGTGTAGTTATCATCACAACTCATTATAAATCCTGACCATTGTTACCCTCTACAGGTACTAAACCAATTACATCCCTATCATAATTAGCATTTTTAAGAGACGAAACCGCCCTTCCTATATGGATCTCATGGCTTTTTTCAGTTTCGGTTAGTGGAATAGGCTTCTCTCTGCTCTCTTTCCACTCAATAATCATTCCCTCTGCTAACACCCCATGTAATGCTCTTGGTATTCCGTGTGCTGTAGTTGTGGGATCTACACTCATATCGGTTGTAGCAACCATGCTCGAAAGGTCTTGCACTATCGTATTAAGCCAAATCTTCAACCCGTCTGTAACTGTTGTGATTGTTCCGGAATAGATGAAAATAGAGTTTCTCATTATGTCAAAATAGGCTTCTCTCTCGTTGTTTCCAAAATGAGCAGTTATATCTGCTTCTGTTGAGATAGGGTATTGATGCTGTGGTAGATCAAACTCATATAGTTTTACATAGTTTGTAGCGTCTAGTTTGGCTTCTACACGTTTTATTCTTGAAAGTAGGTCTGAATGTAGGGGATATTCCCTTTGGTTTGCAACTAAGTTTAAGTAAGTGGGTACAAGGAATATGTCCTCATCTGCTTCCAATGCCCCCAGAACTAACTCGTCTTTAACTTTGTTAGCTAAGATGATTAAATCAGCGTTTGTAAGAGTAGTGCTATTGGTACGAGTCTTTAATCTACAGTAGTTAGCAAGTGCAACAGGTGTCAAAGTTCTATCCCCCTTTCATTAAAGTTATGTCCCCACGCACTAACTTCTACAGATATTGGTTTCCCAAATGTAATAAAATAATGGCAACCCATACAAAGAGTCCTACAATTATCCATGTCAAACCTTCCATCAACATAATCTGCCCAAGGTTGAATATGGTCAACTTGTAACTTTCCACCTCTTTCCCCACATATTTGGCAAGTATAATCATCTCTTTCAAGAACTTTATTCAAAACAGTATCCCTAAATCTTTTTCTTTCTATTTTATTAAATGGAGTTATTCCACCTTTCCAAGATGGGTTATTCTCTCTTGATAATTGTGGACATTTTCTATCTTTATTCCAAGAAGCACGCCCAGTTAAAGCTATACTCACTTTCTTTCGTGATTCTTCTGTGTGTTTCTTACCTTGCATTGGAGATGGTAAATGCATTCCTTTATTCCAAGTTGGTTTTCCTGTATTAACTGCCATAAGAGCTTCCTTTGTGTATTCGGTCATCCTTCTACCAAGATTAACCTTATTTCCAACCTTAAACTGACCAGAATGTTTTATATGTTTTCCACGATTATTATGACCAAGTATATATTTTGAGGTGTAATACTTACTTTTTATTATTAGGGATTCTCCACACCCACATAAACATTTGTTCATGCTGTAATTATACTATGTTAGCCCGTTTATAGACAGACTAAACCAGCATTACCTTTCTTTTAAGCTGCTGTTACGTTGCCATCTAGCGATAGTGGCATGAAGTAGCAATAGAACTCAACAACCCCTGCTTCAGTGTTCGCTGTCTTGGTTGTCATTATAATATCATTACCGTTTAGTAGATAGATTGGTAGATTATCTGCTGCCGCTTCTGCTTCACCAGCAATAAAGTAAGTAGCTGGGGTTGCGTTATTTAGCCATATGTGACCAGCATCTAGGCTTGTCATTGTCGTAATAGGCATGAATATAGCTGTTGCACCTGCTATCCCAACTTCATCGGTTGATGTAGCACCGGTACAGCTTGTCGTGCATTTAGCAATAACAATACATTTAACTACTCCGGTTACTGTGAATAAAACCCCACCGTCTAAAGCACCAGCATCATTTCCCCATGCGTCTGCTGTAGCACCTGCAAAGGTTACTGTTTTACTAGCCATGAACGGAAAAGCACCCATAACAGGTCTACCGTTACTGTCTAACGTCATTCTAGCGTCTAAATAAGGATTCGTCATTTTTATTCTCCTAAACTAAATACACCTACAGGGAGTAGGTTTTAACTACCCCCTATAGTTCCCCTACTGTTAAGCTGCTACAACGTTACCGTCATCTGAAAGAGGTTTCCAGAATAGGTAGTAGTCAATAACTCCACTCGTAATGTCTGCTGTTCCAACTGTCTGAATAACATCTAAGCCTAGTACGTGGTACTGTGCTGTATTTGCTACTGCTAAAGTTGGGGTTGCTGCGAACCAACCCTCATCAGCGTCAATATCTGTAGCAGTTGTCTGTGCTACCAAAGCTGCTGTTGCTCCTGTTACTCCTACTTCTAGTGTAGCTGTTGCTCCTGCTAAAAGAGTTTTACATACAGGAACTATATAAGCCAAAACTTCTCCTGTAACCGTAAACAAAGTTGCTGGATTTCCAGTACCAGTAAGGTCTCCTACGTCATTTGCAGTACCACCATCAAAAGTTACGGATTTTTTGACTTTATAGGCATTGTTTCCAGCTAGATCTCTCAATACTGATTCAAGACCTCTATCGCTTGTAAGTGCTGAACTTATTCCCATTTTATGCCTTTCCGTGTCACCCCACCCGTAGGTGGGGATCAACAATAATTAACTAACTATTAACCAAGCGCTATAAAGCTGACTTGTTCGCTTGTTACGTTTACATCCGTATCAAGACCCATTGTGAATCCACTAGCCGAAACTGTGATACCCAATGTCGTGATTGCGGAAGATGTACCTGCTGCAACCTGCTTGTGGGCAGACGCATCAGCCATTCCCTCAACCCATTCATACTTATCACTAGAGGTGTTGTTGATAACTCTTACATATCTAGGCTGAAAACCGAGAGTGAATGTATAAGCCGCAACTGTTCCCGTATCTAAGTATCTACCGGTTGCCAATCTTAACGTATTAAGAGGAGCTTTGGTTGTTATTGTTTGTGCCATGTTTTTATTCCTTTATAACCTTAAATAAGTAATTAAGCTGAAACCCCGTGATGCACTACCACTACAAAGTTCTGGTTAAGAATCTTGCCGATAAAGGTAAGTTTCCAACCACTCGTTGATCTTTGGTTGAGAGGATCTGCTGTCCCTGCTGAACCTAAAGGCTTAACGATATTTTTTAGTGATTCTCCACTGATTCTGGTCATAGCAAAAGCGTTCTGACCGAAAATAGGTGTGTAATGCACTGGTACTGAACCTGCTCCAGCATCTGAATCCTGCGAAGCATTGGTGGACATAATGAATCGTACATTTCCTAATGCTCCGATTTCATCTTCCATTACGTTAGACTTATTTGGATATTTCTCAACTGGAATCCAACCCTCTGCGTCATCCAAGTCATAGGCTGTATCTTCCGATACGATTCCGATGAAGGATCTTCCGACAGGTACTGTGTTGTATCCGGTTGAAGGATCTACCATAGTAGTAACGGGTTTAGCGTTATTTCCTCTTAAAGTTCTTACTGCTTGTTTAACTTCAGATCTATTCAAGACCATTGCCCTGGTGATATCACTATCAGCACTCGCTGTTGAAGCGTACTGAATCGTTGTACCTGCGGCAATTATATCTCTCATTAACTGATCTACTGAATCTCCTGCCTGTTCTCCTAAAATCTCAGCTGCTTCAGTCAAGATAGGATCGTAGGTCTCCATTTGAACCACATCGGATAAAGTGATGTAGTCTCCATACTGCAAAACTGTAGCCACCAGGTCGGAGACACTTAATGCTGTTCCGGATGGGGTTACACCTTCTGTTAAGGCTGTGGTGTTAGCCGTTAAGCTACCATACCTTCTAAACTTAATTACGTTGGTTCCACTGTTTGCCGGAAGATCTCTAATCTGTGCAAATCTCGTATGAACCAAAGCTGGGATTGCTCTTTCAAGCAAAGCTCTGTCATAGAAGTTAGACACTTCTCTTTGGATTGTAGCCGTAGAGGTTGTATCCGATGTAACATTGGCACTTCTTATAGTTGTTGCCATATTAAATCCTTTCACTAAATAAATAATATATACCGTATAACAAAAGAAACACACCACTACTGGTGCGTTTCGGTTTTTCCGTTATACGTTTGTATGTATATTTTAGATGATACTAGGTATCGTTGTCAATGGTGTCTACAAGGACTCTGAAAACGGTCTACCCGTATTAGGGTCGGTTCGATCTAAGGATATGTTCTTTCCTGCTTCGAGAGTCTGTGATTGTGCCTTGCTCACGACTTCTGCTATCTGTCTTGGTACTTTGGTGTAAACACCTCTGGCTATCAAGTGTTTATAACCGTTGAGTTGCACTGATTCTACTGCACCGGAGATATGTACTTGATAGGATTTACCTTCCTTATCCGTTCTCCACTCAACAACTCCTACTCTTTCCCCATCGGCTAAAGGAATCAATATACTGACCTGTTCCTGTGCCTCTAAATGTGCTTTCATCTTCTCTGCTTTGCCTTTCCATTCTTTATTTACTTTTCTTTCCTCTGATGGATTAACTGATTCCTCAATACTTGCTACTTTCTTAACTTCTTCTTCCGGCTCTCTAACTGCATCCTTAGCCATCATGGTTTTGATAGACGATATAAGCGGTGCTTTAGTCTTAAATGCCTCCACATCTTCTTGTGGCATACCAAGCGATACCAACTTATCTTGTAGTTCTTTAACTGTTAATGTTTCCAGTTCGTTCATAGTAACCTTTCTTTATAAATAATTACCTTCTTCGTAAGACCTCTTGTTTTTTAGCCTCGAAATCATCCTTGTTCACTGTTAACCAATCTGTTGCTCCACCGGCGGCAGCTCTTGAACTCGATCCGGTAGTCTTTGTTGCATCCGCCTTGCTCTGTGCTTCTCTTTCTTTTCTTGCCCCGATCTTCATTAGATCGTTAGAAGCCACAATAGCGGCGATATTCTTAACGGGTATCTTGCTATAAACTGGATGCTGAAGATATTTGAGTATAGCCGGCTTATATTTAGCATACTCTGGCTTTTCCGCTACGAAAGAGTCTACCTCTTGTCTATCAATTGTTTCTTGAAGTTGTCTTTTAACCCCTGCTGTTTGCTTCTCAACGATCGTACCTATGGTTTTGACATCTTCCGGATCTATATCCTCTCCATACTCAACCTTTGTCTCGTCAAACTTTCTCGTTTCCACTTCCAACTTTTCTACATCTATTACTTCTTCCTCATCTTCAGGTTCAACCACTTCTTCTTTATTTTCTTCTATTTCTTCTTCGGGAGTTTCTTCTATTTCTTCTTCAATTATTTCTTCTGTATCTGCCATAAGGTTTTTCCTTTATAACTAATTACTACTACATTTTATCCTTGTATGTAGGTAGTTGTCAAGTTGTGGGATACTATGATAATGTTATTCTCTGTACTACTGGTCTTTTTCTTTTCCAACCTGCCTTAACAGCTTTAACATATGATGGTTCAGAAAGCGATGTCTTATACAACCGCCTTTTCCTCTCCTGCGACCCTACACCGCTAACAGGTAGTCTAGGCTTAGTAGTAATAGGTCTTTTCTTTCTTAACTCTATAGAAGCGTTTAATATTGCCATATGTATATTTTACACTAAAAATAAAAACAATAAAACCTATTTCTTCTTTTCCTTGCGTAGACTCTCTAATGTATGGAATGGATCATCCTCTACCTGTTTAGTCTCAACAGTCTCTAGCTTCGCAATCCATTCATCGGGAGTATTTATAACCTCTCTGTATGCCTTTAACTTATCTCTTTTACGATCAATGAGTTCCTTAGTTTCGACTATCCCCTCCACATTGATGCCGTTTAGTATCTGATCTTCTAGTACCTTGATGTTTGCTTCTACTATTTCCTTTAGGAGCAACCACCCAGCATGATCCTTTAGTGTTCTAAAGTTAGCTACCATTACATTCATCTTATCGGGTGTGTCTATTAGGTCTTTTGGTATCATTGTATTTGAGATTGTCCACTTGTAGACGAGGGCTTTACTGCCGGTCTTGCGGCATTAACATTGCCCATAGGTGGAGTAACAGGATTCATACCGCCTTGCCCATCTTGGAAGTTAGCAGACATTGGATCTGCTGGAAACATCTCCGGATTAGTCTTTTTAACTGATAGTGCTTTCTCATGAGTTTCTATATGTGCATATGTTGCATCTGTTGCTTTTGCCTTCGTGTGTATCTCTAAATGCACGTTATGGTCATCTTCCGGTAATACGGGTACGAGTTTGTTCTGATTGAGCATATCGTTCTGATCCTCTGCAATGCGTTCGTCTACCGTAGGAGGTAACAATCTATCTATTTCATCCTTTTGGAAGCCTGATCGCCTTCCCAGCTCCTTTAATCCATATCTTCTGTTGGTGGTCGGATCTCCAAAAGCCAGTGTTAGGTAGTCGGTCAACATCTGTCTTTCTTCTAGTTGTTTTGCTCTTGAAACTACCGTTGACTCAATCTTAATATCCGGTGCAATCTTGGCTACAATGTCTCCCCTACCCAGAGGTCTCCACTTAGCACCAAAAGCACCAACGATCCTTAGTACTTTCTCATCAATATCGGCGTCAAAGTTTTCATCATACAATAAGTACCATTGAGACCAGAAGTCCTTCTCACTCCATCCAAACACTTTGGCTGCAAGTGAGTATCTTGTATCGGAATTGGATTCAACGAGGTTATTTTCTCCCAAAGTTCTTTGCTGTCGAGCTTGCATACCCATCTTAATATCTGATGTAGCCGTTGCCTTTTGAGCCGATGCATCCAGTGATTCATAAATAAAGCTAAGCAGTTGCATATTAGGTGCTGCCTTGTTTACGGGCTGTATTGCACCTTGAACAGTTCCACCTTCGGGAACATTTGCCGGTATGAACTTATTGAAATCAAAGTTGAGATCGTTTCTGTTTGTAATCTTATTGGAGTCGTACACATACATTGGGTATATGTCTGCTTTCATCGCCTTAAAGCCTAGATTCTGTGCTATTGCTCTTGCTCTTTGTTTGTCCTCTGTTAGATCCGGAATAGAAGTACCATCCCAATCGTGTGATGTTGGGTACAATAACCTATCTATCAACGGGAATATAACTCTTTTACCTCTTTTTCTTTTTATCTCCTGAAGTCCGACAACATCTTTTCTATCGTTTATTAGGTAAACCTTGTACTTCTTAGCCTTGCTGTCTCCTGAATCCCTATAGTGTGTATACCAAACAGTCACGTTGTACTGTGCGTTGTCCCCAAGTGACTTCTCACCGTCATGTTTGAGTGATGATTGTCTACCCTGTGCGTTATCTCTTGCTTCAATAGCGTCTTGCATGATGGATTCTAGTCCACCACCGTACTTCATAGTGTCAAAATGTAGTTTGTTCTCAAAGAAATAAGGGTGGTCAAGCATATCCTGCTTGGTCATCTTTATCTCGTATCCACCAAAGCGCATAGCACCTTTACCGGATCTGTCTCCGTTTACTGTTACTGCCAACGGATCGTGTAAGAATAGTAATGGATCAATGATTGAAGGCATGGGTACAAATACATTGTTTTCCGGATCTCTTTCGTATTCTTCCATTGCTGCCATACCGTGACCAAAAAAACAAGTATCCCAATCCCAAACATAATCGAGTTCAGCCTTGCCCATTTCATCATAATCAAACTCTGCCATTGCTGTTAGGTTCTCTGCTGTTTCCTCATCCCCATCCTCTCTGCCCTCGAAAGTCGAGTTTAATCTATCGACATAAAGAGAAGCTAGAACAGTCTGCATAATGGTAAACATCGTGGTGTCGCCAACTGCTGACTTGTCTCTTTTCTGATTGTTGTATAGTTCGAGTCTTAGCTCATGCTCATCTTTTTTGGGCTTCTGGTGTGTCCAAGCAAGGGTATATTCAGCCTTACATTGTTTAGCAAGGTTGGTATAATCACTCTTTGCTTCTACTGGTTTTTCTACTTCTTTTTCAGGCATTTTTCTTTCCTTTAAGTTTTTTACTACCTTCTTCGACTACCTTGGCTATCTTCTCGGTGTTTGTGTCCATTCTAACACCAAGTAAGGCATCTAAGGTTGTCTGTGCCATAGCCATAGTCAGATCAGAAAACAAACTAATGTCCTTTTTTGATAGTTTAGACCTGCCCCCCTTATTTAACAGCATTATGTTGTAACCGGAATAGATCTCACCTTTGTACTCCAAAAGGTACTCAATGTAGTCCTTGCCTATCATACGGATATAAATCATGTGGCTGTTGTATAGAAGTGCTTTAAGTAGTTTAACTCTGCCGATTATTTTAGTCTTACTCATATGCTAATTATACTTTACTTATCCATTACTTCCAATGCGATAGTAACTGTTTCCTTCTTTCTATCCTTTGTGAGTTCACTATTAACTGTTTCTGTTCTCACAATCTTTCTGTTTACTAGATGAACTGTAATAGATCCATAGCTCATCTCTCTTAGCTTCTGAATCAACAGCGTCTCATCCATAGATAGAACAACTTTATACGTTCTTTCTTCTACATAAGGCTTAAACTCACTCTCTGATAATACAACCGCCATTAGAGTATCCCCCCTTCAAAGTTCACCGGACTGGCATAACTTGACCTCTGATACGGATCATCTCTTATCGGTGTAACTGTAGCCGGTGGCAACATAATCAAATCCCTGTACCCAACGGCAAAGGTTCTAAAACTATCTGCGCCATGAGATGCCCAGTCGTGGTCGGGTTTATTCTTGAATACCTGATTATCCTCATCCCACTCTTTATGATAGCTTCTAAGGGCTGAAATACCCCTCTCACACTTCTCTTTATCAAACCAACACTTACCTAGTGCGTTTCTTGCCGCCTGAATACCATCGTGTATCGCTAGATTCTTTCCCACTTCAAAGTTAATACCCAAACTCTTGGCTACTTCAAGCCTACTCTTGCCAGTTCCTAGTTCTCTTACTGCAATATCGTGCGGAGCAAAGTTTCTACCATAAATGTAGGGCTTATCTCTTAAATACTTGATGTAATAGTTAATGCCCTCACCACTTGACTCGTAATAGTCTATGAAATGTACCTCTTTGTTGGCTATCTGAAACATCCAAATGCTCATTGAATCATCCATGCCCAGATCCCATGCCGTATGCACCGGAACATTAGCATCGTAGGGTACACTTCCTATTCTTCCCTCTTTGTCTGCTAGTATTAACTGACTTGCATAGTATGAACCCTGAATAGGTACATCAAAGTTACACATATACTCCTGTTGATACAGTGCATCGTTGCCATCTTTTCTAAATATCTCATTATATTCCTGATTTAATACTTCTGGAGATATGGCTTTGGTCTTTTCAACGTCTAATACTTCCCAATACCAAACATCCGGATATGCTTTGGCTAGTTCTAGTAGTGTATGACCATGATTCTTGCCTCTTGGAGTATAGATAAACACCGCCCAACCACCATTTTCGGCTAGTATCGGTCTTACATAGTCCCACGCTTGGGGATTTTGTAACGACCACTCACTAAATACACATCCAACGGGGTTTGATCCAACAACAGCGTCAATGTTATCCGTACCAATTAACCTAAACATTGATCCATTTTGGGTTTCAATTAACATTTCTCCGTTGTCTGTTCGTTTTCTTAGTTCTTTGGGGATGTAGTCTGTGAACTTAAAGCCATCTCTAGTCATTCCATCCCATATAACCTTTTTGGCTTGTTTGTAGGTCGGAAAGAAATAGTAATAAGCACCAACTTTCTCATACATCTTTTTAGCTATGTAGTTCATCATAGTTAAATCCTTACCAGATCTTCTGTGTGCCACCCATACTGCACGTTTGTAACCATTATCTAAAGCCTTTAACAATGGTATCTGATAATCTCTTGGCTTGAATGCTTCAATTGGTAGTGTTATCTCCATAGTTTATGATCCTAACAGCAGTTATGGTATGTTCAATCTTATCCGGAGCAAACCTACCTTTGAGTTTATACCCCATTTCGACACCGGCTTTGACTGCATTTACGTCTATTTCATCTGTAACAATTATTTCCGATTCTTTTCCATTTCTAACCACGATCTGTTCTTTCTTGTTTAAGAGTTCGTTATGTTTCTTTGTGAGTAATGAATCGGGTAAATATTCTTCAATGAGTTCTTGCCAAGATCTAGTTCTAGTTAGTTTCTCCGGATGTGTAGAATACGCTTTTGAGTAACCAGCCTTTTTCATTGCAACAGCCATGCTGCTACCATTTACTACCACGTCTATTGCTACTTTCTTTTGTCTGATATTCTGTTTGATGTTTGGAGATGACTTAGGTTTTTCCTTTAATGCCATATGCTTATTATACAGTATCTTGAGGTATATATGCGTTAATTAAAAGGAGATGAGCAGTGTGTCCCGCATACCCTGCCCAAGTATGCCGGAACTGAATGTTAAGAGGGTGTTATAAGTTCCAAGCAACCACCGCCCATTCCTATACTTTCATTATATTCTAACAGGATGCTTATATCAACTACCTATACAACGATTGTTTGTAGGGGATTCTGTGATGTCATTTTTTCGCATCTCCACTCTTTTTTAGGTAATCTAAGCCAAACCTCGCAGCTTATGCCCTTTATCTCATTTTCCATAATCCATGTCTGAATTGCTATGCGAGATTTATAGAAGTCTGATACGTTAGTCTTGATCTGAATTAGTCTTACTTTGTTTTTCTTAATGGCTAGAATATCGAATAGATTATAAAAGTCTTTAGCTGCCCACCGATTATAGTTCTTCTTCTCACATAACCACCCATCTGCTTCTAACAACTTTCTAGCTTCCAGTTCGTAGCGTGTACCCTTATTGTGTTTGTTCATTTCTTTTTATCCTTTAACTTTATATCCTCATGCGATAGATCACGCACTAAACGTGGTGTATTATACCTGCTTGAGCATTACACCCTGCCCTTAGAGCAAGAGCAGTTTTGTACTGTTCAAGGTCATTGGTTGCCACCGCCTAATCTATCGCATCAAGGTAAAAGACTACCTACCTTCTCTTTTAAGATCTTCCCTTGCTTGATCTTACCCTTATACATTCTACCAACGGCTGTTAGGATGTCCGGAAGCGTCTCATCCGGTATCATATCCAGTCCGGTGTAGTCATAACTAGCCAAATCCTGTAGATCTATTGATATTTCAACCTTTATCTTGCAGGTGTTGTCTATGTAATTAGCTTCTTTTTCTAGTTTTGTTATCTGCATGGTTTGTTCTCAAAATAACTCAAAAGAACCAGTTTTCATTGTCCACATACTCAACAACTTCTATTTGCTTTTTGAAAAAGCCACTATAAAACTTTTTGCCTATTTTATTATTCTCCATATAATCCTTTCAACTAATTAAATGCTAAATAGGCTCTGTAGGATTTGAACCTACGGTCGGGTGGTTCGCAGATGTCTAGCTCCTACATTTTATTTCCCGATCTATTCTAGTTTCAACCATAAACCGCACTCGGTCAAAAGCCTATTTGATTTTCAATTGTTTGCTGACTCGATGACTGGAGTCTACGAATCAGCACTCCAGCCACCGAGAATCTCCCTTAGAAGTTCTTAGTTAGAACACTAAAGAAGTTAGCGGAATAGTCTCCGCAACTTAACTGTCCCTCACGACCAGTCTTATAAAAGCACACGGCTTCTATAAGATCGTTTCCATTTACACTTAATCTCTCCTCGAACCATTCATTTACTCTCTCTGCCACATCAGCAAAGGAGTCATAGCATTTCCATATGCTACTATTTTGTGCGTAGCCAAAGCCATTAAACTTCCCCCCATCCTTACAGCCATCCTTTTCTCCGGATGTAGACTCAAGAAAGTATACTGTCTTTAGCACCGGCGATAGGTGGTACTGCCCTAGTGTCTCAATATCAGTTAATACCTTAACACTCTCCGCACTTGCGACCTGATTTACAGTTGCATCCTGTATTTCTCTAATCAACCCTATCCACTTAGCAGGAAACTGCCACTCATGTCCGGCTCTCCAATCTACATACCTTTCGGCAGTGTAAGCTACACCAGTGGCTAGTAATACTAAGAGGATAAACATCCTTTTTACCTTAGTCCATAAACTAACTCCCCCTCTAAGTCTAATCTCCGGCTCTATTTTCTTGGCTTTTCTAGCCTTTCTTTGAGCCTTAACATCCCCTTGCATCTCTGTTAATAGATCTTTTTCCATTTTTATCACCTGCCCTTCGATTAACTTTGTACTATACTAAATATACTCCGTGTATAGTACCTTGTCAAGTTAGAGTTGTTTCTTGCAATCTGGGTTCTCGCATCTTGATTGAAAGTTATATCCGTAGCTCTGCATTTGTTCTCCGCAATAGCAACAGTAGTTCCATATACCGGTCTTACCCAACCACTTCTTAATAGGCAGACTTGCTACGATAAAATGTTCCTGAATCGAGAACCATATTTCTTTGTACCATTTATTATATTTTCTCACTCCTTACCCCCTTTAGTTTGTGATAGGCACTCAATAAAACTAAATACCTTGTCACCGCCACTTGCTTTCCACTCCCAACCGTTCTTTATAGTTTCCCTTTTAACCTTCTTAACAAACTCTCTCACAGCTTCTTCTCTTTCCTTTTGTATGAGGGTGGAGAGTCCTTCGATTACTTTAGGCATTACAAAAAGATTATCTCCGTTGCTGTCGTATATACAAGGTTCGTGTCTCATCAATATCTCCTCTATCTGTTCATCTATATTTTTCATTTGTCTTCCCCCTCTCCATTTGGTTGTTTGGTTTGAGATAGAAAATCGGGTACATCATTTACAGATAGTTTGGGCATTACAGCACGGTTGCTATTAAGTCTTAAATAAGTTCCTATGTGTTCCTCTGTGTAGTACCTATCTCCACGAACACCCCGTCTTTCAGATGCCTTAAAATGTCCGCTTCTATCCCATCTTCTCAATGTTTCTATACTTACTGCCATTAGTTTTGCTGTTTCTTTTATACTTCTCATTCTTCTGTCTCCTTTTGTTTGGTTTTGAGGGCTTCAAGTTCTGCTACTGTTACAACAAACTCGCACTCACACTCGCCATCGAAATGAGGTAACAACGCTTCACATTTAACACACTTGCTTTGTACGCCATCGTGCATACAATGAAGGTAGTTATTTCCTGCGTAACCACAATAAGGACACTCTCTCCAGAAATGATAGTTATTTTCGACCATCTCCTCTATCACACTATCCCTGCTATCTTTGGTGGGTTGAAGATGTTTTGGTAATCCGTTATCGGATACTTTGAGGGCTTTATTTAATAGTTGCTTCATATTCTTCCCCATCTAAAGTAACTTTGACTGTTTTACCACTTAGTGACCTCTTTTTGGGTTCGTCTGGCATTCCTAACTCCTTAACATCACCATAGCAAACAGTGCCACCCTCTAGTCTTCCACACTCGACTTGTTTTTCTTCGGTGTCAGTACCTCTATAAACTGATGTTCCTGCGAATAATCTATACCTAAAGGATAATGCAAGTTTGCATTCGATACCCTCACCGGCTTTGATACCCCAACCAGCTTTGATACCCTCACCGGCTTTGATACCCGTACCAGCTTTGATACCCGTACCAGCTTTGATACCCTCACCGGCTTCGATACCCCCACCAGCTTTGATACCCCCACCAGCTTTGATACCCGTACCAGCTTTGATACCCTCACCGGCTTTGATACCCCAACCGGCTTTGATACCCAAACCAGCTTCGATACCCTCACCGGCTTTGATACCCTCACTAGCTTCGATACCCGTACCAGCAAGTGCTTGTATGTATCCCTTTACTTTCAACGCAACAAATGACACCCAACCTAAGTTGGCTTCTATCTCAACATTACAATCGACGCCCTCGTAGACAGAGAAGTTTTCTTTACCTACATATTTACCGTTTTTGAAGTCTTTGCTAGTTAATTTAATAGTTTTCATAATATCCTTTCAATTAAATAATTACTTTGTCTCCTTTCCCTCTTTGAGGGCTAAAAACTCCTCTATTTTCCAATCCATCTCGTGCAAACAAAGATTATACCCCTTAGCCATTAGTACGCTTTCGGGTTCGGAACCAGGAAATGTTGGTTTCCATTCCCTGAACCACTTCCTAAATCCTGTTAAAATATCTTCCCTCTCATCTACTACAGCGTTACGGTCTTCTTTGCTATCTTTGGTGGGTTGGAGATATTTAGGTAGCCCATTCTCCGCTACATCGTAATAGCATCTACTACAAAAGGTATATTCCTTACCATTGTCCTCAAAACAAACAGCGTGCTTTATTTCCTTCCTACAGGCATCACACATCCACACTTTTCTACTACCATCTTTGAACGAGTGTCTGGTTATGTTCATATAAAATCCTCTCTTAACATGGGACATCTTATCAGGTGCCTCCATGAAACTTTACTGCCACAACAAGCATGCTGGTGCTTTTCTTTGTTCCAGCTTTCATCTTTGCTACTAGCACCCTGCCCCTTCATAAAGGCAATTCTGTAAGCGTTCCCCCCACCACTAGACAACTCTGCTCCATTATCTATACGCATTTCACGAGTTATATCTCCGTCTATAAAATCCATGTCCTTAACCTTGATGTTGGGAATAACAGGTTTTCTTCTCATATACAATCCTCACATATTCCGTCTAGTTGTAGTTTTCCAAAACTAAGCGGTCTGTTGCATATTTGACAATGGAAATCTTTCTTTACATCTTCCACATCCACGCCTTGCGGTTGGCGACTAATCGTAGAGGTTTTATCTACCGTGCCGTTAGGTTTAGGTATTTCCTGTTCAGGAACTTTGGGCGAACTTTGCTTTATTGTTTCGCCCCTTGCCGCCAAATAATTAGCTTCTATGCTTGGGGTATCGGCGAAGCGTGTTTTATCCGATTCACATTCTACAGGGGTAAGAAACATATCCAATAAATCATCGGCTACTTGCCAGACATTTCCCTCGGTTACATAAACAATCTCGCCGTCAATTGTATATTTGTAATTGGAAAACAATGCTACTATTCTTTCTCTTGCCGCTTCTTGTTCTTTCTTATTCATTATGGGGAGCCCCCTTTCCCTTTGTATGAGTTTAGAGAGTTCTTCGGCCAATTCCTCATCAAAAGACTTAACATCCTCAAACTGTGGGTGTAAACAATTATGTTTTGATCTTAATTTATGTGATATTTCCTTTATCTGTGCATCTATATTTTTCATATCTCCCCCTCTCCATTTGGTTGTTTGGTTAAAATGGCTTCTTCTTCCAACTTTTTAACTACTTTATTTACTAACTTAATATCCCTAAAGCAAACGTC
>Ga0210043_1000524_pt1 | contig 40489 bp, 47 predicted proteins | sample CryGeymet201501t_FD_183990 | JGI IMG/M metagenome (GOLD analysis project Ga0210043, IMG submission 183990) | Groundwater microbial communities from Crystal Geyser aquifers in Utah, USA - Crystal Geyser metaG 2015-01t (SPAdes) (version 2) | ecosystem: Environmental > Aquatic > Deep subsurface >... | reverse complement strand
CCGCTGTCGTAGATGCGGTTCCTCTCGCGTTCACAACCAATATCAAATCTTTGAATGTTCCCGGAATACTGGAAAACGTAACTGTTGCCTGTGAAGCTGATGTGGTCACTGTGCTGATTAAGGATAGTGCGCCTGCGCCCCCACCTCCTGCTGCGGCCCATTCAGGATCAGCCGCAGCCCCGTTAGTCTTGAAAAACTGTCCACTCGTGCCAGGAGCAAGGGCCTGCCAATCGGTCGCACCACGGAAAAGCACGGTGCCGTGAGTGTTTGAAATCTGATTGAGGACTGCTTGCACCTGTGCAGATATTGTTACGTCCTGCCCAATATCACCGCTCGGAGACAACCCAATTCCTGACCCTGCAATCAAAGGGTGATCGGCGAGAAACTGTTCTACGATTTCAAGCGCCTGCGCAGCCGTGATTGCGTCAGTAATATCAATCTGGCGTTGCTGTGCCCACCGAATGAAATAATCGTTGGGTTTGCCCGTTGCAGGATCAACAATCGCGTTGTCCTTATAGAGAGGTTGCAAATTACCTGTCATCGTCAGGATCATTCATTTCAAGCCCGTCAATACGGGCAATTGCACCATCATCAACGATTTTGAAGAGGCGTCCTGGAGCACCAATCTGACCCAAAGAATACCACGACAATTGTGGAGAGTGATCGCCTGCTGTAACTGTCACGAGCCCGTGATCGTCAAAGGTTTGCCCCGCATCGTCACTGGTCGATAGCGTGACTCCTGCACCAGTGTAGGCCGGATTACCCATATCGGTTGTAAGCCATGTCGCGTAGCATGGGAGAACCTGCCTTCCCTTGATCGGAACCTGCCCCATTGTGATGCGGGTAAAATATACTTCCTGATTTTCGGCTTCATCATTTGGGTTTTGGTCATACGGCAATTGAGGGTCAAGAAACCAGAGCAAGCCGAAAGTGTCATCACCAACGACAACATTACTGTTGTAGACCGCTGCAAGGGCTTCGCCGCCAACCCAGTTAATCCCGTAGTTGGCCCGCCAAAAGGTCAAATCCCCGCTCTGCCAATCCATCCACTGTTCGGAATAGGTGTCATAGATCAGGGTAAGACTATCTCCGAGTCGGAGCACGTAATAGTCGTGGCCATCAAGAGAATACGTCCAGACCCTCAACGTCGAATTGTCTGGACGTCCCCTCAGAATTGCGATTACATCGGCTTGCGAAACCTGCACATCGCTTGAGGATGATGACACAAAATTAATATCTGACTGACTAACTTGCACTTCTTCGGAAGGAATATTGAAAACTACAAGTGTATCCCCTTGCGATACCTGCGCATCGATCGAAAATGCTGAGTAAACAACATCAACGTCAGCTTGGCTGACCTGCACAGATACCGACGCAACCATAATTAAGTTGTCCTGTTGATTCTCAAGACTGCGCTGTCAACCGCAGAAGGTGACCATGCCGTTGCCGTTGCGGGATCGAGTTCGGACACGTCAAAATAATAGCTGAAAGCGCTAGTGATAGGTCGATCTGCTCCCAGGTCAAAATTAGTGCCGTTAGGCGAAAGTGCGGCTTGCACTGTGGCATCTCCTCCATCGACCTTTTGCATCCTGACAACTGAAAGGAGCGCTTTCACGCTCGTTACATCGGCTGGCAGATTCTCAAGGTCATAGAGCATTGCTGCGGGCGGAGTACCATCCGCAGACATATAGTTCGCATCGTCCGGTGCATCTTTTGCCAGAAGATTAAATCCGGTCGTGCCGGTGCTTGGCGTCCAGCCGCCCAAACTGCTGTCGGCATTAGGATTCAGTCTGCGAACGATCACAGTACCGAGCAAGGAATTATTCTGGCTTCCGGTGCCATCCCATACCACAAAATCCTTGATATAGCCTGCCGAACCTTCCGTCGATCCATTCCTACGGCTGGAATTAACCAGTTCCAGCGACTCTCCGGTATCTACCCCGGTCCATGTCAGGATTTGCACCCCGTTCAAGTAAAGTGAGCCCGCTCCGGTGGAATTATTATGAATCATTTCATAGTGATTCCATGATGCAGGCTGCACGGCTGGATTAACCGTATCCGCCACTTCACTAAGAACCGAGGAAACCAAACCATGAACAGTGATCGAACCGTTTTGCTCGATCCGCGCCATCAGGATAATGGTCCCTGATCCGTTCTGAAACTGCAAGGGAGTGGGTCGAGCGTTGTCGGCTCCGGGAAGTGACGCCACATAAAAACGTAAGACCATACCAAGCGTATTGGTTGTGATAACTGTAGGTAGTGCAACCCTGAAATCTCGCTTCCAATCATTGCTGCTGGCTCCGAGATAATAAGCCCTTCCTGTGATGTTGGTATCCGGGTCTGCGACAACCTCCCCACCATTGCCGGTCGATCCAAGAATGGCGTAAGGAAGCCCGTCAAGCATAGCTGAACGACTGCTTGAACCTGTGCCATAACGGCTGAAATCATCTGCCCATTGAATCGACATAATCTATAATCCTGAAAGTTTCTGAAAAGCAATTTCCTGCCTGATACGTTCTTCAATGTCGGGTCGTGAAATTCGTTTCATACCTCCCGATAATTGAAACACCGCACCCTCGTTGTCCACAATTATCATGCTTTCCTTGACTTGAATAGCGGTGCCATCCCATGCGCCGCGATCAAACACGACACCTTGCACTCTGAGAACCGGACTATTCTCGTTGCCGCTGAAATACCAGGCTTCGGTCGTGCCGGAGCCTGGAAGCCAAAATTGGTCCCCAAACACAACCACATCGGAAATCGGGTCTGGTGCCCGCTCCGCAGTCGCAAAGTCTAGTGGGTCGATTGAGGTTTCGCCCGGATCAATCCAGTAGAATCGTCCGTTAATGCCTTGCCCCTGCGCAGGGACTACCACGACATACGACGCGATATAAGCAAGACTAATAATTCCCACATCGTCGGGGGTCTGCACCTGAAACCAGATTGGGCTTCCTCCATTGGTCAAAGTTGCGCCCTGCGACCATTCGATTGCTGCACCTGTCTCAGTCGTAACAATACTGTTGCCTATGGCTCCAACAGCATTTGCCCTAACCGATACATCTGTAGCGGTGAAAGCCGTTAATTGGACCGAAGGATTGACCGTCAGGCCGGTGCTGTATTGCACGCCTTCAACTCCGTCAGCATTAATAGAGTTCGCAAAATTGGTCCATGCTTCGGAAGATGACGCACCCAATGCTATAAGCCATGGGTTGCCGGACGTTCCGGTCGGCGTTCCTGCATCGACACTACCATTTGTGAATTGATAATATGTGCCGTCGGTGCGCACTACGTCACTATTTGCAGGCGTTCCTGTGACTGTGCCGCGCGCATACCCGTTCTCGATATAGCACATGAGCGACGATCCTGCTGCAACGAACAGAAACGCTGGCGTAGTGCCAATATTGCTGGTCGCTGCCATGACAACCGAAGATGTTGCTCCTGCGCCCGGAATAGCCCCGACAAAGGTTACAGTTTCGTCTTTGTCTATCCGGTAAAGTTCATTGTTACTCGCAGCAAACAGTGCATCGTTAAAACTGCCTGCCTGACTATAAATCCCTGTGATCGGCCCATCGCCTACATAAAGCCAACGGCGCAATCCAGGACGTGCGATTAACGCAGTTTGCGTCTCAGTAAGAACGGGATTTTGCTCGAAGTAACGGTTGCGTGTGCGTATCCGCGCCTCTTTGGCTATACCGCGAAAATAGTCACTACGAGAAAGGGGAATATCCATGCATCACCACCCCAAAAAATAACTGCCGCGATTGAACGCACGGTTAGACGAAAACTCGCGCTGCTGGTCATAGCTTTGAGTGGACATGAAGGGCCACGAAATGTCATCGAGGATTTCAAGCGGCAAGGATTGCAGATAGCGCGACACGAACCGGCGACGTTCGGCTTGATAGATCATCTGGCTTTGGGGGTCCATTTCACGCCCATAGCGCGGATTAAGTCTCATACCCAAAAGCGTAATGAAAAAATTATCAAAATCCGATGGAAAAGGCATTTCGTCGGTTTCGATCTTGCTGGTCAGCTTTACCCAGTCGCCAAGGTCCGCACGGTAAAACCATTCGGTGTAAGCGCCGTCAGTGTTGAGAGTGATTGTGGCTGCACCCTCAATCGTGCGCCCATTGGCATCAAGAGTGACTGGGACGCTCGAAAGCCGCCCAAACGGGTCTGCCATCCCCATGCGCGCCCCATCCTGAGGATAGAGTGAGAGATAAACAGTTCGTGCTTCCTCATTAACCGCAATCAGTCTGCGATTGAGCGTTGGATGGTCAATTTGTTCGTCAGTCCAGCCAAGATCGTATGACGGGCTCTCGCGTCCGAAATTGCCGAGGGGCCAGTCGTGCAGGGCTTCCCCGGCATCGTCACCATAGATCGACGAGAACAGCGCGTTAAGAAGTCGCAATGCTTCTGCGCTCTGGTTCGTGGTCGGAGCCTTTCCAAGGGGCAGGATATTGCCCTCTCGGAAAGCGTCACTGATGATCGACGAAATCAAAGTCACAGAAGTGGTCCATTTCCTGCATTAGAGATCGAGAACAACGGGATCAGGATGCGAAGCTCCCGGCTTCAAACGCCACAGGCCTTCTTTCGTCTTGCTCTTGGTCGCAACGTGAATTTCCTCGTTCCACTCACGACCATCTGCATCGACTTCGGCTTTTTCGGCAGGCTTGTCCTTCTTCTCAGACTTCCCGTTTACCTTGATCTTTTCAGCACCAGAGGTCCAGCCATTAGGCACATCGTTGGCTTTTTCAAAAACCGCAGAGCGGGTTTCGTCGGCGTTATTGAACCATGCTGGCCATGAAATCTCTTTACTCATTCTGATTCTCCGCTTTACGAAAACAAAGTTCCGGCTGCATTGCCTGCAAGAGATACTGTGCCGCCTGCCCCTGTCTGGAAAAACAGCGGAATACGTGTGAATGCTCCTGCCGTGACCGGAACAGCACTCACAAGAACCGTCCCATTTGCGTCAGTCACTGTCAAGGTGCCTGTTGCCGTGCAGAGAAACCCGGCGATACTCACTCCTACCTTGAGGGACGTATTCGCAGCCATTGGTTTGGGAGTGTAATGTTCCTTAATCTGCGCCATCAAAAATCCTTTCTATCACCAGAAAAGTCTCCCCGCCTACGGGATCAGCGGGGAGACTTCTCGATGCGTCCCTGGAGAACAAAGGGCACCGATACTGTTATGCCGGCGGTGTTGCAATCTCAATGGCGGGGTTTAGCTGCCATTGAAACGAGCAATCCGCATACGTTCACGAATGTTAACGTTGAGAGCCACATCGAAACGCACCCCATGCGCGCCGGTGAAGAAGTCACTGTGCTGCCACATACGGACAGTCAGCGGGATCTTCGAGAGGCGACGACGCATCGAGGTATCCGAAGCCGGAAGGATCAGCGGAACCGTGTTGACCACGATTGCTTCCTTCTGGATCAGGACACGCGGCGAAAGCGTCGTGCTCGCAGCACCCAGGAAGGTAATATCAGCATTGTCAGCCGGTGCAGCCGTGACGGTTGCATGAGCGGTGTTGATATTGACATTATCGCCTGTACCTGAACCCGGAACAATGATCGCCGGGGAAATGTGGAGAGTTGCCACACCTAACACTGCCGTTGCATCTTCGACCACGGTAAATTGCTGCAAGCGCGCTGGAGTAACCGCAGCCTGCTTGCGGTTGTCGTAAGCAAATACGCCAGCGCTGGTGAACACTTCACCTTTTTTGAAGGTTGCAGTAGGCGTGGTCGCGTCGGTAATCACGAGGGTTTGTGTCATTCGCCGACCATTGACTGTTCCGGCTTTTGCCACATCGACATAATCGACGTTCTGGTTTGCACCATTGACTTCCATGACGTTTGCGCCAGTGCCCGTCCGTGTGCCGGTCGTCAGAACAGGAAGCTGATTGGTGAACATGGTCGGATGACCCGAGAGTTCACCAGAAAAGCCGCGACGATATGTCGAGGATGACATGCTGTCGGGAGCCGGAAGCTTCACGATTTGATCGCCCAACTTGTATTCGTCGGTGTGATTCATGATGTAGCACAGATCGTTGTCACCAACGCCATTTTCCTTGAGGCGAGCATACGCCGCAGCCGCATCAACCCATTCATCAATTGAAGTCGATCCGTCGCCAAGCCAATCACAAGACGCCAGGACGGCATCTTGCAGAATGTAGGCGTCGATCTTTTCAGCCATACTGGTTGCAGCACCCAGGAGTGCCTTGCTCTCGCGGGCCGAACCAATGTCCTTGATCTTGATGAAGTCACCCCAGCCCATATTGGCATTGAATGTGCCCGTGACCTCGAACAATTCGGAGCCAAACACAGTGCCATCGGTGCCGCCGGAAAGATCCTTCACACCGTTTTCGGTGCGAGTGATCGTGTAGCGCGGAGTGACCTGTTCAAGGATTTGGAGTCCATTACGGTCGTCCATTTCCCCGTCGTATTCGTTCCACGTCACAGCGCGGGCCGAAACAAGATTGTTCTGCAACACCATCGCAAAGGCATTGAGAACGAGTTTTTGTTGATCAACAGTTACGGCACCCATCGGGATACTCCTTCATGACACGGACCGGAGTATCCCGATACCGCAAATTAACGATTACTCTTTCGAGCATCAGCTTCCCAAGCTTTCTCGAAATCGTCGAGGTTCTCGGTCGCCGGGTTGATTTGCACACGGGAATTTGCCCCGCGCGCGGTGTTCTTGGGAGGCTCCCCGGCTCGCGGAATACGGCGCGGAGATTTACCTTTCCCGATTTCGGCGTCTTTTTCTGCTACATACTTGAGCTGCTGATAAGGAGAGAGTTTTGCCACGCGGGCTGCTTCCTTCTTGTCAGAAGCCAAGTCGTAGAGAATCTGCGCACCGTTTTCGGCTTCGGCAGCGGCATCGAAGGTTGGTTCGGATAAACTCCAATCGCCTTTCATGCCTGCTTCAACCACTTTTTCCTGAAAATCATCATACAGTTCGGAACCATGCACAGAAAGGCTATCAACCTTATCAAGCTTTTCCGTCTGTTGCTGTCGCAGGGCGGTTTGCTGCTCGTTTTCCTGCTCACGTTGCAGGACCGCATCAGCCCGTTGGGCGGCTTTCTGTTCAGCCAGCCAATCAAGCTTATCCTCGATGTATCGGTCGTCGAGGTGCCCGAGAGGATACTTTTTGGCGTCGGAAGGGTCCGGTGCCGGTATCTCGTCACTCTGATTATCACCGGAATTTGGACCTTGCAAGCTTTTTTCGATATTTTCCAATCGTTCAAGCAATTGCTGCTCAGTGCGACGCTCGGCTTCGCGCAATTTACGGTTGAGTTCGGCCTTTTCCCGTTTCAGACGCTCAATCTGATGTTCACGGGCGGATTTCTTCGGTTTTTCACCTTCTTCCTCGTCGGAATCATCCTCAAGCTCATCTGTTTCCTGCTCATTTTCAAGATCATCGGCAGATTCTTCAACCTTGGCTTCCTTGGCAGGGTTGCGGCGTTGCTTGGGTTCTTTCTCAACAGGTTCGGAAGCGTCAGAAAGGGTTTCAACCTCGCCGGCTGCTGCAAATTCTACAAATTCAGGGTCGATCACTTCGTTATCTTCACCGGGCATTTACTGTTCTCCATTCGTGTTGTTATTGATTTGTGTGCGGCTTTCAAATTCCCGATCTTCTGCCGCGAGTCGATTGTTCTGATCGAGCACTTCCATGACTTCATGAAATTCCATACCGTCAATTTTACTGGCGCGCTCTTGCGTCTTGGAAGCCACGTCCGAGGCGCGACTTTGGGCATCGAGAACCGCCTTGTATGCTTGTGCTTCGGCAAGGCGAGCCCGTGCTTCGTCATTTGCTGCCTTGGCCTGTTTGCCTGACAGTTCTGCTTGTGTCATCGCCTGCTCAAGCTGCGCCTGCATTTCCTGCATTTGTGTGGCCTGTGCTGCGGCTTGCTGCTGCTCCGGCGTCATTTCATCCTGCGGGATCGTGCCGGGAGGCAGGAGCATTTTGAAACGTTCGGCAAACTCACCGCTCTTGGGCCAATCTTGCGCTTCGGCCACCAAGTCCATAACAACTGCGGCAGATTGCGGCATTGCGTTCACAAATGCCATCATTTGTTCGGCTGCAAGGGTTCGTTTGGTTTCACTCGCAGGACCAACAGCAACAGTCACACCGTATTTACCCAGCGTCACGTCTGAATTGGGGTCCATTGGATCATTGATCGTAGTAAGCACAGTTTTGTCGTCGCGGCCCACAATCGCAAGAGTGCGCTGCGTATCATAGATCAACGGAATCAATTCGTTGATGTTTTTCGCGCAGCGTTCATCGGCTAGCCTGCGTCGATCAACATAGATATAGGTTCCCACATCGGAAACCATTTGACGCTGCTGGATCGCGACACCAGAAACCTCATTGCTCGGCATACCCATCGCCGCTTCATGGATATTGGAAATATCCTTCATGTCCTGTGTCGAGATTGCTGCTTCGTTCACCAATGCAGCGTCGATACCTGGCGGCGGAACATGAGTGGGGGGGTTTTCCCCGTCATTGAAATACAGAAAGGGATCATCGCTGCTGGGCGAACGCCGCCACTTAGCTTCATGACCTTTGACTGCATCGGGTGTTGTAAGCCACTTGTTGCGCGGTGCTGCTACAAGCTGCTCGGCAACGGTTGAACGCCAATAATTGTGCAGTCGCTGCGGGTCTTTGAGAAACCGGATTAATCCCCAACGGTGTGTTTTTTCACCATCATTGAGTTCCCATCCCGGCACCCGATAGACAGGGATTGATGAAATTGGATAATCATACGGGCCTTCGAGAATCGCATTGCCTGAACATATGTAAAGGCGCGCAAAACGCTTGGGCACTTCACGAATGTATGGGCTTCCATCGCTGCGTTGTTCGACGAAATTGACATACTCAAACTCTTCCATTTCAGTCACATCATGAACGGTGCCGTCCTGATAAAGAGCGAGGATTTTTGTCCCCTCTGTGACCATACGCCAATATGAGACAATCCGAACGCAATCCTCGGAAAGCCAAAAGCCGCTCTGGTTCCAGCGTTTTTCATTGAGGAAAGAAACCTCGGCTGCCCACGGCCATCGGCGCTTAAACTCTTGTTGTGGGATATCGTCGCCAACAAAAGCCCATTGCGCATCCTGACCACTCGGTTCAAGCGAGAGAGGGTCCAGAACCACGGAATAGGGGTCCGTGACAGCCCCGATTCTGATGTGCTGCTCAAATACGTCATCACTCTCGTATTCCATACCGAGAGTGAAATATCCTTCACCACAGACAACCTGATATTTCGCCGCTTCATCACGGGCATAATCAGCGTAGGAATTTTTGAAAATCGAACGGATGATCCCTTCGCGGATTTCAGCAACGGCCTTGGTGCCGGCCTTGTCTGGAAACACTCGGATTTCGGTTTCGTTCATCAGCCGGTTGCCGACAACCTGGGCGACGAACGCCACGAGGCGGTTGAAGGTCAGGACAGGCTTGCGCTGGTCCTTACGGCGCTGCTCGACAACAGGATCCCATTGATTACCGATCGTGAATTTCGCATCTTCCTTGCCTGCGATGACGTTGTGCTCGTTAAAGCCGTAACCCCATTCGTATTTCGCCCGCATATCTTCGAGGAAATCGGCATCGCTATCAAAGTCGGGTGGGGTTTTTACACGAGTGCGTGCAATCGGCTCAAAGTCCTGATTTGCTAGATTATCTCTGATACCTGCCATCTTAGATTATCCCATCCAGGAGTATGAGCCGCGATCCCCTTGATCCCATGCTTCGTCAAGGACCGGAGAACCATCTTTGTTAATGATTGTTTCATTGGGTGCAGTGCCCGCACCAAACCCTTGAGGCTTTTCCGGTTTGCTCCATGTATCAAACCACTCACGAGTTGCAAAGGTTAATACGCAAGCGTCGGAAAGATCAGAGGACCGCAGACCGCGCGCCTTCATTTCGGTCTTGCTCTCAAGCAGCCAATCGTTATTCGCCCGCCATTTTTGTTTGGGTCCACTAATGTCGGAAGCAAGATCATCGTCATCAGGAATCGCCCCACCCTCGATCAACCATTCCTTGAAATCCCCATACATTTCGGCGCGCCGGTTCCACGGCCCTGCGCGGTTGGGGGTGGCTTTCTTCATGCGTGACGTGCCACCGAAATCAATCCCCTTGATTATGTCAGCATAGTGCCGGTTCATGTTGCGCAGCGAAGTGACGATTGCTTGCCCCATCGAACCACGGTCAATACACATTCGATTGGGTTTGTGCTCGTCGATAATTGCGGAGAGCCATGCTACGGCTTCATCATGTTCCAGTTTGTTGCGGTGGATAACCTTCATGATCTTGTCGCCGCGCCGGAACGCGACTGCAAAACGGTCGCCGCCTGATCCGGCTGGATCGACGCCGATTATCATTGGTGCGTCAGGGTCGTCTATCTTGCGCTTGCGAGCCCTGAGCACAAGTGCAGGCTTGATAAAAACACCTTCAATGTCGGCAGAGGCAAACGCTTCGGTTACATCAATGGGATATTCCTGCCGGAATTTACCGAGTGATCCGAGTTCATGGATTTTCGATCTGCGCCAAAGCATCTGCGCATTGGAAAGACCGTGAATTTTCTGATATTCGAGTTCAGAAAGATCACCTTCTTCCTCGGCTTCGGAATTGGGGGTGAAGTCCCCTTCTTCGGTATATTCGGGTTGCACGGTCCAAGGAACGAACACGGCGCGGTAGCGCCCAATTCCTTTCAGTGCATCGTTGTAACGCTTCCAAAACTCGCCCGTAGGGCCAGCCGATGTAGTTTCCAGCCAAATTTCGGACGGTGCCTTTACCCATCCTTCGATCACGCCTATTCCTTGCTCGAAGGGGAGAGGGCGGGCGGGCTCCTTCCAGAGCACTCCCCACACGCCGCGCACTTCATCGACGCCTTGCACCGATGCTGCGAAATGGTCAGCCGCATTGGTCCACCACGCAGCTTCGGAGCCGTGAAAGAAGGTGACAGCGCCGCCGCGGCCTCCGGCCTTTTGCCCTGCGGTCGCAACCTGGTAGCTCGAACCGCGTTTGACAAATTCCAGTTCCTTGGCGTTGTCGGTGCCGACTTTAGGTGGGAAAGGGTGTTTTTCCTGCATCAATCCGGTCATGTCGAACAACACGTTCGACGACTGCATTTCATGCGAGAGAATGTATATCTTCTGGCGATCCCAAAGTGTAGCGCGCCAATATCCCCGCGCCGCAACATAGGTTGAAAAACCTTGGCGTCGGCCTTTCAGGCCTGCAAGACGCACCCATTTTTCATCTGCTAGCTGGGCTTCGGCTGCATCGTGCAGGATTGTTTGCGCCGCGTTCAGAACCAGAGGTTCGAGGTCGCCTGATTTGGTGCGGATGCGGATCGCTTCACGCGCGAATTTACGAAAATCAGATTTCCACAGCGCGACTCGCAGCGAAAGCCACCGCTCACGCACTTCGTCGATTGAAATCCCGTGAGTGTTGGCGACTTCCTGGAGGTTCATAGGGCGTATTTACATTGCCTGTTTCGGCATTGCTTGCCAAATTTGGTAGGTCCGAGGGTCATCCTTGATCGCTACTTTCCATTTTCGTAGACCGTGCATTTTTCACTTTTTCAAATCTGATGTGCATTCCTCCATAGTCTTTTAATATGCCAATCACAAACTCAATGTTTTGATTAAATGTGTCTCCAAGCTGGATCGCCGCAATCTGAATATCCTTACTGCCTTGTGCTTCCTGCAAGGCTTTTAGCTGCGCCTGCATCGTGACGCCTAAGATTTTTGCCGCCTGTTTGCGGTCGGTAGAAGCGCTCATAAATCAAATTCCGGTGTTTTTGCATCTGGCATCGGCAGGTTCGGTTCAGTTTCCCTAGCCTGTGCTTGCTTGAAATCTTCAAAAGTCATCCAGCCGCTCGCATAGACGGTCCAGCCGGGGGCCCAAGGACGCTTCCAGCCCCAATTCTTGCCCTTGTCGTCGCAAAACCAGTGGCCCGGTTGCACCTGCAATCCCTGATCCGGCTTGTTATACATATGGGATTTAACCATGATGATAGTCCCGTCCCTGGGTGCGCTATCCATGTCCTTCCAACCGTGTTTTGGTATCATGGCCTGTTCTCCTAAGCCGTTTACAAATCGTATTCGTGTTCGATTTCCTCAAACTCTCCTTCAACCGTAGCGTTCATGCGTTCAAGGCGGTTGATAGCGTCGTCGATTGTCAGTGTCCCGCTCACATCGACTTGCTGACTTCGGGAAATCATCTTGGGAAACAGCTTGGTGTAGAAATCGGTCGGGTTGCCGTCGGCCCATGTCGCCATACGGTGCAGACCTCCGATTTGCTCGAAACAGGACATGACGAGAGCGCCAGCATAGCGGCCCACATGCTGATACTGCTCGGCGCTGATCGTTGGCAGACGTGCCAGATCACGTGTCGGTTTCAGCAAGTCTTTGGTTTCGTCAGTCATTGCTCTGCTATCGCGTGTGTCTTTGCGTTCTCGATTGCGCCGCCCAGTCTCCACCGATCTTCCCATGAACCGCGCTGCTCATAGGAATAATGGATCCGATTGTGTGAGATTACTACAATCTCACTGATTTTGCCGCGCCCGTAACGGTCTGCTACTGCGCGGATATACCCGACCATATCAGAATCGCCAAGATGTCCAACCAAATTCACGACAGGTTCGCTCATTTTTTGCGGTTCTTGAAATTGAGTCCCTTAGTGGATGAAGGACGAATTGAGTATTTACCTCCTCCGCTCGCTTTGCGGTGGATTGCGCTCAAGTCTCGCTCCGCCATTTCCTTGGGAGGTTTCCTGTAAGCATCCCGGTGTTTGCAGGAGGTCCACGAGTTGACGCCGCACAGGAAGCAAGGAGTGCTCATAGATCCAGGTGTCCCGGGTCGATGGAGTTCCAAAATTCGATACCGGGAGGAAGGACGTAGAGCATCGAGGGACTTGCCCGGCGAATGTCCACTCTGCGATCCTCCATGAAGCCCCAGCGAATCAGCCGTGTGACGTTTGAGAGCACGTTGGAGGCGTTGAGAACACCGATTACATGGCACAAGTCCTGTCTCGACATTCCAGGCTTCCTGAGAACGCAGTAGAGGCACAATACGTCGCGGGGTGTGACGTATTCGGCATCGAGCCGCTTCAAACGCTTGAGAAAATCGACCGTAGGTCCAGAAGATACCATATTTCCGCTCCCCTTGGCATCGAGGAGGGACAGGTCAAGAGGTAGATGGTTCACCGGAATCATGTTCCCTTGTTTTCGAGGCCAAAGCACGGTTGCTTCGGGAAGGTCGTCAATCTGGAAATTTCCGCCCTTATTGCTTCGCAGTTTTTCTCGAAACCGGATTGGTTCTCTCGGGCTTTGAGTTTTGTCTGGAGTTTTTCGATGCGGTTCATTTGCTTGACCTTTTCGGATTGTCGGCAAGTGCATGACAGATTGCACATATGCGGTCAAGACATAAAAAGACCCGCATGAACCGAAGGGAAATAAGGCTCATGCGGGTCTAGGTTATTCATTCGGGGGATGAATGAATAGCCTAACCTAACCGAGGTTTAGGTCGGTGTCAATCTTTTAGGGGAAGTCTCGTGATCGGTTTCCTGGTGAGAGTAGCGAACAGTTTTGAGGCAGGAAATCCGGCAAGTGCTAGTATTCAAAATATTGCAGGATGCGGTCGGTTTGAATTTGATCTTCTGTGAAATATCCCATGATTTACGTTCTTCTATTCATTTGATTGGTATTTTCGGTCATGTGCCGTGCAACCTGTATCGAAGCCAGTGCTAAAGCGGTTGGACAGCCTTGCTTCGATCCAATGACCACGGACATAGGGATGGATTAGAAAGGACTGGAATAGATTGCAAAGGTTTTGATGATGGTGTGCCGGAATGGGAAATCTGGGGATGGATTGGAATGTTCCGTAACGTCATGGGATGGGAAAAATAGGTTTATTCGGTATGTCGCACTGGCCCGGTCAACGCCGCGTAAAAAAGAAGGGACCCCCCGGCCCTCAATTTTTTGACCTACGGGTCCCTTTTTCTGTCCGGGATTAATTAGGTGACGTTGTGGAACATCAGTAAATCTTCCAAGGTTCGCCTGATACAAATTGACGTTGCGGAACATTTAACTTGACCGGCTTTAATCATTTGGTAAGGTTTGAGTGCGATAAGAGATTATCGTAAACGAGAAGGGAATTTGAAAATGATTCACCAAACAAAAATTGAACAGCTTTGCGAGGAATTTGGTTTTGACGAATTGACAGCCTGGCGGCATTTGCGAGATCAGAAGCGGGTGCAGAAGCTTTATGCTTATCAAATATCACAAGGAAGGAATTGAGAATGACTTATTACATCGTGGAAAAGCGGACCCATTAGCGGTGCATGGAATTTTTGACAGTCTGGAACGGGCAGAGCGTCACCTAATCAAAATTATTCCGGTTTATGTGGAGCGTGGTTATTTTATGAATAAGTCTCTAAAGGCGGACAGTTTTGAGATTATCAAAAATAGGGAAGGAATTGAGAATGTCGAGAATGATTATCAGCTTTGACATGGACAATGGCGCATTTGACGAAAACCTATGCAGTGAAACTGCACACCTCTTGCGGCATTTAGCGGACAGGCTGGAATGCGGAATAAGCGCAGTGACAATTATCCAGGATCACAACGGAAACCGGATCGGGCAAGCGGAGTTTTACGAGGATTGATGGGGCGAAGGTGAATTACTCAAATGCCAGAGATTAGAAAATCCCGGCATTTGAGTAATTCAGGAATTTGAAAAATTGAAAGGTTGTCAAAATTATTTTTCAATCATCAAAGCGAGCAACGGAGCGGAGCGCAGCGCCGTAGCCGTAGGGCGAAGGTGCGATCTCGCGCGAAGCGGAGGGCGATGAGAAGCATCGTCTCTCTTACGCGCGCGCACGATACAAGGTCCTGACTGTGCCTAATTCTGAAAGAATGGCAGAAAACCGCCATTCTTGTAGTCTGAATTATCAGGATTGACATTTAGAATTAGGGGGCTTAGGCTGCCTAATTCGTCTAATTCTAACATTGAAAGGGTTTAACCAATGCGCTCTTATATCATTCACGATTTGCCGGAATGGTGCGTCACGTCTTGGGGTAATGGGTTAGCTTATTCGATCGATCACAAACCAAGCGGTGAAAGTGTGTTTTTTCAAGGTGACGCAGCCGGCGAATTTCGCGATGAATTTGCGCGGCTGACTGACCGAATGCCGGAGCTATCCTATGCCGACGCCTTGTCAGTTATTTTTCAGGATCGAGAGGCTTTTGCATGACTGATATTTATAAAATCGCGCAATTGTCAGGGCTCTCGCTGCGAACACTCAAAAAATTGGACAAGCTGGGTTTTCTCAAGGCGACAAAAGCCAGCGATCCGATTGCCGATGCCATCCGACTGAACATGCAAAAAGGTAACGGTTTGTCTGCATTGCAGCAATTCCATTTGCTCAAATATCCCAAAGTCAGGCAATCCCTCACGCAATGGGAATTTGAGATAAGCGAGACATTAGACAAGCTAGGTGATGCGCTCGCTAGCGGCGCTCCTTGGCAAGTCTCTAGCGCGATCGAGCTAGCAGCGCGCAAAGATGCAGCCGCGGTCACAAAGCTCGTGAATTGGCTTTGCAGCTTCATCATGTGCGATCATGGATTTGATAACCGGGCGAAGCATGATCATGCTTATTTGGCGGTTCGTTTGCTGGCGAATGTGCCGGATCATCAAATTGATGGACTATCGCGCAAGGTCACGGCTGCAGTGTGGCAATGCCGAGCGCATCCTGATTTTCAACCATTCTGGTTTATTGAGGACGGAAAAACCGTTTATCAGCGACCAGAAAAGAAACCTGTTGCAAAACTGGATTTGTGACGTTACGGAACATTTAGAAAGGAAAAGAATATGAACATTGATGACTTGAAATTTGCAGTGGTTGAGCGCGGGAAACCTTGGCTGTGGTCATGGCACAAAACACAGCGCGAGGCATATCCGGTCAAATGCGAGCGAGAAACAAAAACAGGCAAGTTTTACGACATTTTGACTGAATCCGAATTTGAGGCTCAGCACAAAGCTTATTTTCTCAGTGAAACTCCTTTGCGAGAGATCACACCAGAATTTTACAATGAAATGCTGAACGCCTTACCTCCGATGTACCGCAAAAGGGCAATGGGTTTTTTCATGTGTGAATTTACGAGCGGTTCAATTACTAATCAGTTTGTACAGGTGCGATCCGGTGAATTTTCCGAACCGCGCTGCTACGTTGCTGCGGTCGATATTCTTGACCGCGAAACCTGGATTACTCCGGACAAGATTGCATCTTTGCCAGATGCGCCGCGGCTCGAATGGTTTAATCGTGTGGAAGGGGTGGAATCATGACCTATTTTAGAGTCATCCCTCGCGACCTTTTCAACGAGGCGGACTTGCTCAAGTGCTATGGGCGCTTGTGGATTCTGCTAGATCAAACGCGAGGGCACAAGGCAACACTTGGCAAGGTGACGAACGGAATTGATCCGGGCGAGCATAGTGGTGAAACTTTCCAAATCGTGCAAGATTCTAATGATGGCTCTTTGACTATTGCAAATGTCCCTTTTCGTATTGCAGGCAAAAGGTTTGCACTGTCACGTCCGCTTAATTCTCGTGACCACTGGCCTCTATGGGTGGAAGATGAAGCCGGAGACATTTGTGAACCTGTCTTTACTGACGAAGGGGAATTGTCTCCTGAATTTCTCAAACTTTTGGAAGGGGTGGAACTATGAATTGGATGAGAGGCAAAGGTTATGGAAGTCACTGGCGGGATTGTATTTGTGAAGATTCAAAAATTATCGCAAAAGTGATAGGGACGGGATACCCTATAGGGAAGGGCTGGAGCCCCGAGAGTGAGGAAACTGCGCGCTTAATTGTCGCAGCACCCGCAATGCTCGATGCGTTGAAGTCGATGGTTTCTGTATTGGATTCAGCAAATGACTTTGACGCCTGGGAAAAGGCAAAGATCAAAATGCGCGAAGCTATCGAACTGACGATATTTTGTCACCACGACTGGCAAAATATACCTATGCGCTCAAGCGATTGCGTCGTCTATAAGTGTTCAATTTGCGGTGAAAACAAGAAAGAGATAGATCATGACATTTAAGAATGAAAAATTTGAGGCGACCGGCGAAACCAGGAATTGGTTTGGCATTACGTTGCACCGGATACGTGCTGTGAAAGACATGCAAGAGATCAATGTTTTTGCGGGTAATCTTGGCGGATGGATTGAGAAAGAAGCTTGCCTTTCACGCTTAGGCAATGCCTGGGTCTACGGCGATGCGAGAGTTTTCGGCAATGCACGGGTTTCCGGCAATGCACGGGTTTCCAGCGATGCACGGGTCTTCGGCAATGCACGGGTCTTCGGCAATGCACAGGTCTACGGCGATGCGCAGGTTTCTGGCGATGCACATATCTCCGGCGATACTTGGCTTTCCGGCAATGCACAGGTCTTCGGCGATGCACAGGTTTCCGGCGATGCGAGGGTCTACGGCAATGCACGGATCTTCGGCAATGCGAGGGTCTATGGCAATGCACAGGTTTCCGGCGATGCACAGGTTTCCGGCAATGCCTGGGTCTACGGCAATGCGCAGGTTTCCGGCGATGCACGGGTTTCCGGCAATGCACGGGTTTCCAGCGATGCGAAGGTCTACGGTGATGCTCGGGTTTCCGGCAATGCACAGGTTTCCGGCAATGCGCAGGTCTTCGGCGATGCGAGGGTCTATGGCGATGCACAGGTCTTCGGCGATGCGAGGGTCTATGGCAATGCACATGTCTACGGCGATGCGCGAATATCTAAAATCAATTTAACTGCCATTCGCAGCGATAATTACACTTTTACGGTTGCACCAACGCCAGATGGTCCGCGCATTATAGCAGGATGTCGTTATTTCAGTTTTGCTAAGGCGCGCGAGCATTGGCAAAGAACTAGAGGTGGAACCCCTCTAGGTGAAGAAACATTCGCTATTCTTGATTTGCTTGAGGCGCAATCACGCATTCACGGTTTTGACAAACCTGTGTCAGGAGGTAAACCATGACAAAATACATGTATTTGAACGTAACAGAATGGCTTGAAGCGCGGCGATTGCGAGGCTGCGAATGGGCTCCCGAATTGCTCGAACTGCTGGACGCTCAAGACGATGCAGAAGCCAACGCTGGGGCAATCGAAGATATTACATATTTATCTCCATGGGTCGATGCGTCGCCTGCAGAGATTGCGGAATGGGTGCAGGGTGAAATCCATTTACTTGATGAAATTCGCGAAATTGTCGAGGAACATTGTCAAGACGTAAGACATACTAACGGGACTGAACTGATCGACATTGCCGACAAGCTGCGCGCTGCGTTTGAGTCTGGTCGCTGGTCGCTGGAATATGACCTGTGAAACTCTTTAGCTTGCTATCAATGAGCGAGCGGGTTTATGTGTCGGGTTTCGGCAAGAGGGGTGCAGCCTCTTCCACATGATAACAAACAAAAAACCCGGAGAACCTTGGCGGGTTCTCCGGGCTATCTTTGGCGGATGCGCTGACGGGATAAGGACAGCGAGTGCAGGATTTACCGGATGAATTGAGAGGTTGCAAGCTTTTTCCCTGCCAGCCGGGGACGAAAGACCCTGCAACCGCAAACGGCTGGAAAGACGCTAGCAGCGATCCGGCCAAGTTGGACGAATGGCAGAGCCTCAATCCGTCATTCAATTGGGCGGTGGCCTGCGGACTTTCTGGACTGTTCATATTCGACATTGACCCCGCCGGCCTGTCATGGTGGAAAAACCTCTTAAAGCGCGATGCAGACGTTGCCGCTGCGGTCGGCGCAGCTTTGCAGGTGCGGACGCCCAAAGGGGGCTTGCACGTCTATTTCAGAGGTGAGGGGCCAAGCACGGCTAGCCGCATTGCCGAAGGGATCGACACGCGCGGGGGTTTCTGGCGCGATGGCAAGCTAGTCTCAGGCGGATACGTGGTGGCGCCGGGATCAAAGACCGTTGCCGGTCCTGGGCGCGTTGATGGTGCTTATACGCTGCTAGGCGGTTCGATCCTGCCAATGCCTGATTGTATGAAAGTGCTCGTACCAGAGCGCAAGAAAACCGAAACCAAAGGGCTTGAGAAAAATCCCGATGCCGACCAGCCGCGTAATGTGTCATGGGCGATTGACCTCCTTAAAAACTACGTAGAGGCAGGACGTGTCTCGATTGAAGGTAAGGGCGGAAACGATACTGCATTCAGGGTCGCGGCTTCGGTTCTCGATAAGGCCATATCCCCTGCCATGTGTTTTGATCTTTTAATTGAACACTGGAACCCGCATTGCTCGCCGCCTTGGGATGATTACGAACTCGAAAAGATCGTGCAAAATGCTGCGGAATACGGTGAGGATACCGAGAAAGGTGCAAAAGGGTTTCAGACAAACAGTGAGGCTTTTGCATCTTTTGCAGGGCGGGAAGCTGAAACACCAGCCGACCGATCGCGCGACAAAATCCAATTTCTGCATGACTATGCTGAAAACGTAAGCGACCCGACCTGGCTTATCCCTGGCATGGTCCCCTCGGTTGGTATCGGGATGATTTACGGCGAGAGTGGCAGCTATAAATCCTTCCTCGCGCTCGATATGTCGCTTTGCCTGGCGTTCGGTATCCCTGGGCAATGGGGAGCTCCACCTGTCAAGAATGACGTGCTTTTCCTTGCTGGCGAGGGGCCGGTTGCAACCGCCAAGAAACGCTGGCCGGCATGGATGGAATGGCAGGACATAGAATTTAAGAACGATCACAGGTTTTTGATTAAGGACCGAGTGCCTTTCTATACCGATACGGACGCATGGGAGTGCGTCAAAGCCGATCTGTCCGAATTGAAGGCCAAGCCTGCGCTAATCGTGATTGACACGCTCACGAGGCTAATAACCGGCATGGACGAGAACAGCGCTAAAGACGCGAGCATGATAACTAATTTCATGGAGAGCCTGTCACGATACTATGAGTGTTTCGTGCTTGCGGTTCACCACACGGGTAAGGATCAATCGAAGGGTGCGCGGGGATCGAGCGCGTTCTATGCTAACATGGATACTGTGATAAACACGAAACTGAAACTTGGTGGAACATCTTTGCAGGTCAAAAAACAGAAAGATGCTGACGTAGGGGACGATATACATTATTTTGTGACTAAAGAGTTTGCTCAGTCGATTGTGCTTGAACGCACCGAAGCGCTGGAAGAAACGAGCAAGGGCAAAGAGACGAAAAGTCGTTATCCTTGGGCGAGTATCGAGGAAGTTTTGCGAGTGCTCGAAGGACTTGGCGGTGAGACAAGCGATAGCGTCATGATAAGCGAGATTGCTGGTAAAACCGGAGCGGATAAGAAAATCATTCAGCGGGAACTGTCGAAAAATACCGCACTGACATTCCTACGACCAACACAAGGTAAATGGGCAATTCCAAAGCAGGAGTATGATTTGTGAAGCGTGATATTGACATTGAAGGGTATCCCCTACCTTGCGATCCTGTATCAGGTATGGCGTGGTGGCGAATGAATTTACAATTTTGTATGTTGGTTCCAGGATGGCGAAAATTTCAGAAAGGGAAAAGGATACATACGCTAATTCCGATTTTGCGATGGTTGGTTTATCGGGCGATTGTAACATGAGCGGAAGACAATTCTGGAAAGGGGAAACCCACGCAATCGTAAAGGCCATGTTCGTAAAGGGGCATAATAAGGGGATTGTAGTCCATTGGAAAAATCAGGTTGCGTCGTGGGCGAAGAATAACCCGACCGATCCGAACGCCGTAGCAGCGAAAGCATGGCTTCCCCTTTGGCAGGTTCGCCCTTTCTACACTGCTGACGAATTAGCACCATTATGGCCCGCTTTGGCGATTGCAGTGGGTCATACAGACAGGTGGCCGCAGATACTCAAATCAGCCCGCAGGCTGGAATACGAACTGGATTTTGCCGGGTTGCCAAGACTGTCTCAAAGCGAGAACCTACGAAAATACTTCATTGTCGAGCGTTTCGATTACTGGAAGAAAGCAACACTGGATCAGATAGAAAGGGAATTGAATGTTTAGGTCTTGCAGCGGTCAAAGAATGGAAAAATCAAAACCAGGATAGGTATTTACCTCGATGATTACATGATTTGCCCCTGGTGGAGGCTTGAGGATAAGGCAGGAAGGCAACGGAAATTTCATGAAGAAGGAATTCCAAAATGATGCACAGCGTTGAGGAAATGACGCGCGCCGGCTGCACGTCAAGGCGAGGTATTCGGCATTGGGAAGATCAAGGGCTTTTGGGTAAGGTTGAGCGTTCTGAAGGAGGGACGCGGCGCTACACGCCTGAGCAACTGGATAAAGCCAAGGTCATCGCTGCGGCACAATTCGGAAACTGGTCGCTCGATGAAATCAAACAGATGTTGGAAGAATGGGGACCAGAAGCCTATGAGGTGATCCTGACAAGGCTCTCCGATCAAGCGCGGGCTGCGGTGCGACTAGGTGAGCAATTACCGAAGCCCGAAGCCTTGCGAGTGCAGGAGTATGATTTGTGACGTTGCGACACGGTTACACGGATCCAGGATATGCGGGTCTTTATTGCGCGATGGTGCGTGATGATTGGAAGGTACTCGAATGGGATGCAGTCAAGGAAACCTGGTTTTATCCCGGCACGGATTACACTTGGCAACTTTCCGATATCTCGCAATGGTTCGGACCTCTCCCGACCGCGCAAGGATATGATCTGTGACAGCATGGTACAACGAACCCGACCCTTTCGCAGCGGACTGGCTGCGCAATCTTATCGCTGCGGGACATATTGCGCCGGGGATCGTGGATGAACGGAAAATTCAGGACGTGGAAGCGTTCGAGTTGCTGGAATTTACGCAATGCCATTTCTTTGCGGGAATTGGGGTTTGGTCACACGCTTTGCGCCGTGCAGGGTGGCCAGATGATCAATCGATCTGGACAGGTTCTTGTCCGTGCCAGCCTTTCAGCAATGCCGGAAAACAAAAAGGATTTGATGATGAACGTCACCTGTGGCCTTACTGGTCCAATCTCATTGAGCAGTGCCGACCTTCAACGATCGTTGGAGAGCAAGTTGCAAGCGCGCTCGCATGGCTCGATCTTGTACAAGCTGACTTGGAAGGAACGGGATACGCCTTTGGGGCAAGCGATTTGTGCGCTGCGGGGTTCGACGGTGCGCACATCAGACAGAGGCTTTATTTTGTCGGGATGGGTGACAGCTTCGGCACGCGATTGGAAGGATACGCCGGGAATGGTGACCCGGTGCGAGGATGGGCGGACCAGGCTGGATCAGCTTCCGAGGCAAGCGGTGCTGGCGGGTTGGCCGACATCGGTGAGCAATCCAGCGAACGGGACGCCAGAGCAATTTTTGGAACGCAAGAAAAAGTCAGTAGCCAAGACAGGCAGATCAATGGGGATTTGCGTCTCGGACATTCAGATGACCGCACAACTAGCAGGATGGCCGACGACGACGAACGATTGCTTGCGACACCCGTCACCGGATTTCAAGACACGGAACATCACACTCAATCATGCGGCAATCCTGACAGGACCGATCCGCCTATGCTCGGACGGACGCTTGTTGACTGGCTCTACTGCCGGGATGGAAAGTGGAGGCCGGTTGAACCCGGCACATTCCCGCTGGTTAATGAGGCTTCCCAAAGAGTGGGACGATTGCGCGCCTACGGAAACGCGCTCGATGCGGAAACGGCGGCAACGTTCTGCGAAGTCGTCAAAGAAATCAATGACGAAATTGGAGTATGATTTGTGAAAATCCAGACAGGCAATCCGAAGGAAACAGGGCACTATGTCTGCTATATGCACGGCGTCGATGTGCCTACGGTCGTGCGTTTTTGGCTTACTGGCGGCACAGGCTGGCTCTCGAACATCAAGGAACCTGTCACCGGAACTGTGGCAGGCTGGATAGGTCCGCTCCCGATTATGGGGCAGGAATTAGTAAGGGAATATGATCTATAATGAACGTCTCGGAGAACGGACCTAATTTCATTTTGCGAGTGCCGATTGCCCGCAAGCAGGAAATTGCCGGTATCATGGCCTATCGCGGGCTCGTATTTTCCACGAGCGCGAGCAGCCGGCATGAAGCTGTGTTGTGGTCGAACAATCCCTATTCTGTTGCTGATCTGGCGGACAAAGACCTTCCCAATCTCGGCGCCTATCGCAAGAAGATCGACGCATCGCGAGCTCTCGATGGTATCGGCACTGCGAAACTTCCACCAGGCTGCGAATTATGGGATTATCAGAAAGCCACGCTTGATTATTTGCTGGACCGGAAAGGCGGGATCAACGGTGATCAACCCGGACTTGGGAAGCGGTTGCCTGTTTCCGAGCCTGTTTTGACACCTAAGGGCTGGGTGGAAAATGCAGAATTGTCGGCAGGTGATTGGGTCTATGGACATGACGGGAAGCCTGTTCAGGTCGAGGCAGTATATCCACCGCAAAAAAGCACCGTCTGGAAAGTGATCTTTTCAGACGGTCGATATGTTCGATGCGATGCTGAACATTTGTGGGAGGTCGAGCGACGTGGAGGTCATAGTTTTAAGACAGAAGTTTTGACCACTCAACAAATTATGGATTGGGGTCTGACTGTCGGTGGAGGGACACGTAACGGATTATCTCGCCGGATAGCACGGTTCTATGTTCCCTTGGTCCAGCCTATCGACCATGCTCCAATACCTTTTGACATACACCCGTATTTGCTTGGGGCATTGATTGGTGATGGTTCACTCACTGGAACAAGAATTGCAATCTCGACACCGGATATTGATGCGGAAGTTATCGAAAATGCAAAAAAGTATTTACCTTCTGATTTTCATTTCAACGAAAACAGGCATCCTGCCTGTCCGCAATATGCAATTTCCAAACCGACTAAAGACGCAGCATTTTATCATAAGATTAAGGCTCTCGGATTGAACGTCAAAAGTCCTGACCGTTTCATCCCTGAAATCTATTTCATGGGCTCAATCAGTCAGCGAATGGACTTGCTCTCGGGCCTTATGGACACTGACGGATCGTGTATTCGCAATCGGACGACCTACCACACCAAGTCTGCGCAGTTGGCGCAGGACGTTGCGCAGTTGGTGAGGTCTTTAGGTGGTTGGGCCAAAGTGCGAGTTTATGAAAGGTCGGACGGTAAGGGTATAGACTATCAGGTTAATGTGAAGACTCACTTCTGCCCCTTCAATTTGTCTCGTAAAGCCGCACAATGGCGTCCTTCCAATATCAAATTGGCGGTTTCTGAAATTGTGCAGGACGGAGAGGAATCCCAACGCTGCATCAAAATTTCAGATCCTCGGGGCTTGTTTGTAACTCGTGGATATACTCTCACGCACAATACGCCGACCTCAATTGCTTATTGCAACGAGCGTGAGGCGCAGCGGGTGCTTGTGATCGTGCCAGCGTCGGTGCGGCTGCAATGGGCTGCGCAGATAAAGGCATGGTCAACTATCCCGATGGTCAAGGTTTCGACCATGCTCAAGGTCAAGGACGGTATTCATCCGACCGCGCATTACCAGATACTTAGCTACGACACTGCGAGAAATCCGGCGATCATTCGCGCAATCTCAAAATATGAATGGGACGTTCTGATTTGCGATGAAGCTCACAAGATGAAGAACATAAATGCACTGACAACGCGCGCGATCATTGGCAATTCCCGCGGCGAATATCATCACGGTGAACACAAGATGAAAGCCATAGCAGGACATTGCCGCGAACATTTGGCTTTGACCGGAACCTTGCTTTTGAACCGTCCATCCGAGGCGTATGTGCTTTTCCGGTTTTTCGATTGGCAGGCAATTGACTTTGCCAGCGAGGAAAAATTCAAGGAGCGCTACAACCGGCAAGCCGATATGAAAACGATCGAGGGTAAACGCTTCAAGCTGGAAAGCACATCGCTCGAACAGGAATTGCAAAACCGGCTGAGGGTCAACATCATGGCACGGCATGAAAAGAAAGACGTACTGAAATTCATGAAGCCGCCACGTTACGCCATTGTGCGCTGTGAGGAAAACGGATCTGTGAAATCCGCGCTCGATGCAGAGGATTTGCTAGGTATCTCAATTGACGATGTACAGACCACGAAAGATTTTGAAATTCTCGGACATATTGCCGAAGCGCGGCGATTGATGGGAACCGCTCTTGCTCCGCAGATTGCCGAATACGCCAAGGATTTTCTCGAAGGTTCGGACGAAAAGCTAGCGATTTTTGGATGGCATATCGACGTGTTAGAAATCTTTGAGCAGCAATTGTCCCGATTTGGAACCGTTCGGATCGACGGACGAAAATCTCCGGCTGCAAGAGAAAAAGCCGTTGACGATTTTGTGAATGACGATAAGGTGCGCGTGTTCATAGGTAATATCCAGGCAGCGGGCACCGGCTTGGATGGTTTACAGAAGGTTTGTTCCCGGTGCTATTTGGCTGAACCTGATTGGGTGCCTGCACAGAATGAACAAGCAGTTTCCCGGTTAGACAGGTTTGGTCAAGAGAATGTCGTTACGGCAGAAATTTTCGTGGCGCCTGGATCTATTTCAGAAAAGATACTGGTTCGGGCTCTCGAAAAAATGAACACAATTCACAAGGTTTTAGACCAGAAGGAAAAATGAAATGATCAAGATTGAAATTCACGGTGACTGCGCAACGGAGGCACTTAATGAACTCAAGGTGATTGCTCGGGCTCTCACTGGCACCGCTGTTGTCGTGTCTACCCCGACTCTCGTAAAATCTCCGACACTGCCGGAAGTTGTGTCGGAACCAACCGAGACATTTGCACAACCTGAACCGGCAAGCGAAGATCAGGAAATCGACGCGCACGGCCATGTCTGGAACGAGGAACTTCATGCTTCGACCAAGACGCAGACCAAGGAAGGTTTGTGGCGCATGAAGCCAGGGGCAACCCGTCCTGATCCGATGCCGGGATTTCCGAAGGACGAAACACCTTCCGAGACTTCGGCACCTTCCCCGGAAGCAGAGATTGCCGATACTGTGACGGAACCGGCTGGTTCTACGCTGATCGAGGAACCTGCATCTGCCGATGCATCGCAGGATGAGGACGATGAATTTGCAGCTTTCCGTGCTGCGGCTGCAAAAGCCGAAGAAGCGCAGGAAGAAGCAAAGGCCAACGTTCCTGCGCGCAAATTTACTGACGCTGATCTTGGCGCTGTGTGCAATCAGGCAGCAGTCAAACTAGGTGATCCTTCTCCGATCAAGGAACTGATCGCCAAATTCACACTCGAAGGTGAGGTTGCCCATTCGCGCAATGTACCGACCGACAAACGCGCTGAATTTGTCACGGAAATTGAGAAGGTCGCTGGGATCGAATTTGCAGGATAAGAGCCCTCGGCTCGTCGCTCCGCTGGCAGACCGGATAAAGTCTGCCAACCACGATGAAACAACGAATAGAAGGGAAAATTGATATGGTTCGCAAGCAGTCACTTACCGACAAAATTGAGAAAATTCTTTGGGATTTGGTGTGTTCAGGTGGCGGGGACGGTGAAACTATCCGGCGCACTGCTGAGAACATTGCCTGTCTTGCGGAGCGCGAGCAATGATCGAACTCGAACACTCTCCGCTCGGAGGTTCCGGCGCGCATCGCTTCATGACCTGCACAGGATCGTTCCTGCTGCACCGCGCGCAGCTTGAAGCCGGTGAATTTGAAAACATCGAAAGCGAATTTGCCAAACTCGGTACGGCTGCACATGAATTGTGTGCTCGCGCCGTTGGTGAAGCGATCGAGCCATACGAATTTCTCGGAGAGGAATTTGGAGGGTATCTGGCGGGTTGGCCTGATGGTATCTCACTCGATGCTGCACAGGTCTATTTCAACGAGTGCATGGACATTCTGGATCGCCGCAAGGCCAAGGGCTCGCTGCTGATCGAGGAAACGATACACCTGCCCGAAATCCATCCATTGCTGCGCGGCACGGTCGATTTTGGTTTCTGGTCGCTTGAGGACGGTATCTATCTTCGCGACTACAAGAACGGTGAAGGTGTCGGCGTTGCCGCGATACTTAACAAGCAGCTTCTTTACTACACTTTCTTGATGATCATGGCCGATGCAAATTTGCAGAAAGCTTCGCGCGATTTGAAAGTCTCACTCGGGATCGTGCAACCCAATTTTTACGGTCTTTTCGAGGAACCGGATATTTGGGAAACGACCTTGGGATATGTACTGGATTGGGGGTATAACGAACTTCTGCCGCGCATGGAATTTCTCATGTCAGGCAAGGACGTTGACGAAAGCGATTTTGTCACAGGTGATCACTGTCAGTTTTGTCCGGTGCTTCTGGACTGCCCCAAGATGCAAGCAGCGTTCAAAAAATACGCCGCAGGAGAAGGAGATTTTATCGCCATGCTTACCAATGAAGAACTTGATGAACTCTATGCCGAGCGTGATAATGCGCGCCGCTTCATGAATGCGCTGGAATCGACCGTCCATGCCCGATTGGTGGGTGGGGGCAGCTTCCAAAGCGCCAAGCTGGTCGAGAAGCGCACAGCGCGCGTGTGGAAGCCTGGGGCGCAAGCAGCACTGCTTGAAGCGTTCGGAGACAAGGCGTATGAACCGCGTAAGGTCAAAAGCCCTGCACAGGTCGAGAAGCTTTCCAGTCGCGGCAAGGAAATGGCATTGGAATATGGATACAAGCCTGAGAGCACCGGCCTGTCCGTTGCGCCTCTTTCAGATCCACGTCCCGAAGCCAAACCGAAAGGTAACAAGGCCGTGTTTGAGAATTTTGCTCAATCGCCCGAACAGATGGGATTTTGACCAAACACTCACCTGATGCTGCGTCCCCGTATCGGAATGAGAAAGTCAACGAAGGGACAAAAGGAAGTAACAATGGCTGAAACAATTCGCTACACTCTCGTCAAGCCTGCGCGGCTTATCTATTCGTCGGTCACGACAAAATCTGCCCCTCGCGGTGTGGTGAATGCTACACCGAAATTTTCCGGCACGTTCGGTATCGAGAAGGAAGATTTCGATGCGATCGTGGCAATCATGGTCAACAGCATCACTGCGGAAATGGGCAGTTTTTCCGGCAACCCCGGTGATTACTACTTGGCCTGTCAGAGCGGCAAGATGGCCGGTCAACGGGCAATGCAGAAGGCTGAACTCGATGCGACTGGCAAAAGTCCAGATGAGGTTTTCAAGATCAAGGAAAAAGCCGAGAAGCGTGCGGAAATCTATGTGCCCTATGCCGGTATCTTGACCGCTTCATCGCAGTTTGATGTTGCACTTGCAAAACTGGAAGGTGGGAAGATCGTCGATATTCCCGATGAGGAACATGCTCGCGCTTCGGCTGGCAAGGATTTGTTCTATCCCGGCGCCTATGTGGTTCCGGCGATTGCCTTCAAACCCTTCCGGCGCAAGACTCTGGATGCCAAGGACGGAGTAACTGCCTACCTGCAAAATTGCTTGTTCGTTCGCAAGGGTGAACGGCTGGCAAGTGGGGGCGGTGCAGATAACAGTCAGGTATTTGGTGATTTCGCTGGATATTCCGATTTCGACCCGACCGCAGGGGCTCCGAGCAATTCTGATTTGGAAAAGACCGAAGAACCCGCCTGGTGATTTTTGAATAGAAATTCCGTATGGTGTTAACCTGCGGAGAGTCTGCTGACAGGCCGGACTAGGGAAACTAGTCTGTCAATTAATGGAGGCACCGCATGACTGAGAAAGAAGAAATCGAACGGATTGTGGCGGGGCTTTGTGATCTTGAACGCGAATGGATCAAGGATCAAAATAATTGAAATACGTTGTAGTCGATTTTGAAACCGCCAGCCGTACGGACCTGGTGAAGGTTGGAGCATGGAAATACGCTGCCGACATGACAACCTTCCCGTTGTGTATTTCAATGAAGGTTGTGATTGACGGAAAGCCGCAACCTACTCGTGTTCTTTCTGAAAAACAGATGCACTCGCTCGACGTGGAATTGCTTACTTTGTGCAATGATTCTGAAGTGATCTTTGTTGCCCATAATGCTGGCTTCGAGCAGGCCATGTGGAAATTTCATATGGTCCCGATTGGGTATCCTGAATTGCCGCCTGAGCGCTGGCACGACACTATGGCAGTCGCTGCAATGAAAGGACTACCGCTAGGGCTCGATGCACTCGTAACGGCGCTGGAATTGCCTGTTAAGAAGGATATGGATGGCCACAGGCACATGCTCGTCATGCGTAAGCCTGACCAGAAAGGTGGCTGGTCGCAGCACAACGAATATAATCTGAAACGTCTTTATGATTATTGCGGTGACGATGCCAACGCTCAATACGGCGTCTATGTTTCGACCAAAGGGCTCGGACCTTCCGAACGTCATACATGGATACTCGATCAGAAAATCAATCAGCGCGGTATTAAAATCGACGTTGAATTTGTGCATGCTTGCATCAACGTACTGGATCAGGTGCGAGTGCCGATGGTCGAGCGCTTCCGTGAATTGACCGGATTAAATCCCACTCAGCGTGAGAAAGTATTGAATTGGGTAAACGATCAAGGTGTTGCTCTTGGTGACATGAAGAAAGAAACCTTGAACGCAATCCTTGATCCAGATGACGAATTTGGAATTGAATATTTTTCTGATCCTCTCCCTTATCACGTTCACGAGGTTCTGACGCTTCGGCGCGCTTTGGCCTCCTCTTCGGTTGCCAAGCTGGATCGAATGCTGCGCTGTGCTGGCGGTGATGGGCGGGTAAGATATACCACACAGTATCATGGTGCTCGAACTGGTCGTGATGCTGGCCGATTGATCCAGATACAGAATTATCCTCGCGGTGAGATCGGGGAACATGAACACCTGCAAGAGATTGCAGAATCAACTGGTCGAAACCCGGCTGATATTCTTGCCGATGCAATCCTGACCCGCAACGTGGAACATATCAGGGAGATTTGGGGGCAGGATATATTCTCGGCAATCATTTCATCCTTACGATCCTGCATCGTGCCGGAGCAAGGCAAGGTTCTGGTCGGCAGTGACTATGCAGCCATCGAAGCGCGCAACCTGCTTTCGATGGCAGGACAGCACGACCGGGTTGAGCAGATGCACTCAGGGCTCGATGTGTATTCCGAAACCGCTTCAATGATTTTCAAGCGTCCGATCAATCGCAAGGATCCAGTACAAGCCAAAGAAGGCCAGATTGGCAAGAACACGTTTCTTGGTTGCCTAGCTGCCCCAACTCAAGTATTAACTTCTAATGGTTGGAAAGCCATTGTCGAGGTTCAACAAGAGGATTTGCTATGGGACGGAGAAGAATGGGTTACGCACAACGGACTCGCATACAAGGGCTTGAAGGAAACTTTGAATATTTGCGGCCTTCGCCTCACGACCGATCACGCGGTGTTCGATGGGGTGTCGTGGTTCCCCGCAGGCGAAGCGACCGGACAGATGATTTCCCGAACCCTGGCCTTCGCCAAGGATCGTGGACCGTGCTCGGTTACGCATACACACCACAAGGGTATTTTTACGGGCCAGTTTGTGAATGCAATTGTGGGAATGGTCCGGTCTTTGTGGAGGAATACAATTTCAAAAGTGGACGTTCCCAAGGCTGCAATTCTTGTGCAAAGAAAAAAGCAGCAAATACGGCACAAAAAAAATACTGGGGATACGCAGACATTTGTGCGAATACAACCCACAGGATACGTTTGCTCAATCGTATTTCCTCAATCCAATCTCGCTGCCGCGTTGGTGGGAGTAGCAAATTTGCCAAACACTATGCAGGACGAGGCATTAGAGTGTATCCAGAATGGGATTCATCGGGAGGAAGATGGAGTAAAAATTCAACTGAACCCAAACGAAAGTTTCTTGCCTACCTTCTCACACTTGAAGGATGGGATGATCCATCTATGGAAATCGACCGCATCAATAATGATGGAAATTATGAGCCGGGTAATTTACGCTTCGCGACCCGAACACAAAACCACAACAATCGTAGGGACATATCCACCCTGCAAGGTCGATTGGATGAAGCACTCGAAGAAATCGAAATGTTGCGAGCCTGTTTACGATCTTGTGAATGCCGGTCCTAGAAACCGATTTACGGTGATGACTACGGAAGGTCCAATGATCGTCCATAATTCAGGATACGGTTTGGGTCCGGTTGGCTTCCGTGCGCGGTTCGCACCGAATGAGAGCATCGACTTGGCGATGCTCGCGATTAACACCTACCGGCAAGAGGTCGCACCGATGGTGCCGAAATTCTGGTATGGTCTATGGGAAGCGAGTTCGAGTGCGGTCTATTGCGATCACGCCAAAGCCTATGAATATGCCGGGATCGAGTTTCGTAAGGAAAACGACTTTCTCACGATGCGCCTACCTTCGGGTCGCAAGATTTGGTATCATCGCCCGCGCAAGGCCATCAGTCTCACGCCACAGGGCGATGAACGACCGTCTTGGACCTTCATGTCCTATCAGGGCAAGAAATTCAGACGGCACATGGCTTGGCACGGAATGCTAACTGCTGATTGCATCCAGGGCAGTGCGCGGTGCCTTATGGTTGAAGCTATGAAACGTGCCGAAGCTGCGGGATTGAACACGATTTTCAAGGTTCACGATGAACTGGTATTCGAGGAAACCGACCGGCCCGATCTGGTCGAAACTGTCAAACAAGTGATGGAAGATATTGAGCCTTGGGCTCGTGAACGCCGCTTCCGGGTCAAGGCCGAAGTGGAAAAGATGTTGAGGTATCGGAAATGATTATCGCTGGAATTGATCCTGGTAAATCCGGTGCATTGGCGATCCTGCATCCTGACAGATCGGCTGAATTTTTCGATGTGCCAATGGTCAAGATCAAAGGAAAAGCCAAGCCGGCATGGAACCTGTGGGCTGAAATGTGGTATTTCGCACTGGATCAGGCGTCGGTCGATATGGTTGTAATCGAGGATATTGCAGCGCGTCCAGGACAGGGTGTGACTTCGATGTTCACTTTTGGTCGTTCCCTTGGCTTTGCTCACGGTATCGTCATGTCAGTGACAAGCTGCCCGGTGCATTTTGTCACTCCGAGCGTCTGGAAAGGTAAACTCGGATTACTCAAGAGTGACAAGGGCGCAAGCCGGGAGAAGTGTCGTAGCCTCTATCCGCAGACCTCAAAGGATATTGGCAGGGTTAAAGACGATGGACGCGCCGAAGCGGCCTTGCTGGCGCATTATGGAAGGAAATTTTTATGAAAATATACACATTAGAAGAAATTATGTCGGAGGACGTGGATCAACCACCTAAAACACTCGAAAAAGCGCGACGCAAATTCGGTAAGGACGCCGAAAAAGCTTACGCATGGTTTTATGGTGATGAAGCGTTGAAGCGCGCCAAAGCACGTCAAGACAAAGGGAGATTCACACATGACTGAGTTAATGCTCTGGGTGTTCGGTCTGTTTATTGTCGCTTCATTGAACATTGGGTTTCTTCTCGGTGCCTCGTGGGCTTCAAGAGATCAGGACGGTTCGCAGTAACCCTTGGGAACCTTCAAGCCAAGGTTACGGGACCACTCGCAGATGCGGACAACCTTACGGTGTTCGCCGCGCCCCCAAAGCAGAAACTCATTCCACCACAAGTCTTCTGCAATCTCGCCGGCTGGACCGGGATCAAGCGCTTCGACCGGATAGGCGGGCTCGATCGCTGGTTTCAGATCAGCGACAGGCGGGAAGGTCCGAAGTGTCTCTACCCTGCTGCCGCAGGATGATACACCCGCGCAAAACACGCCGGTCATCAGGATCGTCAGTAGCTTTGATCGCATCACTCAATTCCTTCTCTTGCTGTGCTGAAATTACAGTATCGGCGACACGCGATTCAGCCGACACCTCATTGGCTTCATTCACGTCTCGCTGTGTCTCGATTTCGCGTTCCTGTTGGTCGATGATTTCATCGGCACTGCCGGCGGATTTTCCTTGGCAATAAGCTAGGGCCAACACACCTATGGTGAGTGCAGCGACAAACCCTGCAATCTTCAATGATGTTGGTGTAAGCGAGGAAATGAATTTGGAAACTGGGTTCATGTCATTGCCTTTCCGCAATTGCGCACATCGACATTCCCGATGCGATGATTAAGCCACCCGCGCCGAAATCTGTTTAATGACGGATTGTTGCGTATCAGCCGCAGGTATTCGTCGCGTTGCTGGCGGTCGAGGTCGTGGATCATCGCTTGACATACTGGAATGTCGAGATTGGTGCGGCAATCATCCCATGCTTTGATGGTCTGCGGACCGATCTTTCCATCGACTACGAGTTGTGTTCCGCAAAGCCGATTGACTGAGCGCTGAAAGAACCGAGACGGGCGCGATGGCCCCATGTTGATTGCAGTATCAAACACTTCGCGGGCTACCCACGGGTCAATCACGAACAACGGAACAAACCCCGGCTTTTCGACATAATCACGGTAATAAATTTGTGCCGCGCAAGGCTCGTCCCCATCATCGTCTGTCTCAGCGTCCTCGATCACTTCGGGATCAAGCGTTGCTGCGATTGAGGCCGGAAGGCGCACCGAATAATCACATTCCCGTTTCAGGTCGATCATTTCACCGCGAAATCCATTATCCCTCGCTACCGCGACAGTAACACCGTGATTGGTTTCGCCGCCTGGATCGACTGGATCATCGACATATCCACCTTCCAGCCCAAGCGTGACAGCGATAGTGAGGCCAATTATACCTACAATTCCAGCACCTTTGGTTTTTGGACCTACGCGGGGTTTTTGAGTTTCAGGGGGTTTTGTCATCATGAACCTCTGGCTGTTCGACAAGTGATCCATAAAGGACCATCGCGGCAGTCAATCCCAATGTGGTCAGCAAGACCCATTTTGGGTAGCCTACGGCGATAAACACAGTCAGACATGCTGTGCCGAGCGCAAGCGCCTGTGTAGACATGAAATGGTGAATGTTTTTCCAGTTGGGTATAACGCTCCAAAATTCTCTACGAAGCGGTCTGAACCATCCATTAATTTTCATCGCGGCCTCCTGCGGTTGCGTAAACCTTCTTCCATACGCCTATTCGTATGATCCAGTGTGTTTGCTGGATGCCAAGGGATGCGGGCTAGCAGCGATTGCAGGAAATTTCTTTCTTGCGGTGCTGCCTGTGCTTCACCTTGCGGCCTTCTCACTTGCCGATTTTTCTCATTCCACGCTTTCCATGTGGCATAGTCGGGAAATCCACGTTCCCTTGCCAGTGCGTCAAGTCGTGCCTGTGATCCTTGAGGCATTGATTCACCTTTCCGTTTTTTGCCGCAGAATTTCAATATCCTGGGCATTGCGATCTATCCGCTGATTCATAAGCTGGTGTGCGTCCGCCGCCTGTGTCTCGGTGTATCGGTTTTCGGTTGCTACAGCTAAACTGGCCTCGATACGCGCCATGCGAATAGACATATCGACCATTGCCGAAATCATCCATGTGCCTGCAAGCACAGCGATAGGGACACAGAGGCCAAGAATCCATGCGATAACTTTTACCCAAAGAGGGAAATCGACTTCCCCTGATTTACTGATTGTGGCGTGATTCTTCATTTCAGATTCCGGTACATTATTTGGCATTTTGCGACCCTAGTTTGAATTATTGAATTACTACGTGCCAATGAGCACCCGTAGCGTGTCGAGAAGGATTTTTCACTTCATCCCTTGCCTCGATTACTTTGTATCCCTTGGCTTCCAGAGTATCAACAAACTCATTGAAACTCATGCCTGGAATGGGGCGAATATCCACTGCACCATCGGTATGATTGTGGTAACTGCTAGGATTTGCACGTCCTAGTTCACTATCAGGGTCACGCAAATCGTCCGTCACTTCGGCTTGGGGGAAAACTTCTTCAATTACCCTGCGACCATATGGGTTTGCTCCTTCCGCAAAATCATCCCATGGTCCTGCTTCATCGGCTGCTGGGCTGTCTTCCGCAAAATCATCCCACGGTCCTGTCTCATCGGCGGCTGGAATATCAGTTTCCATTTCGCTCAGGGGATCGTCTTGCTGCTGCGGCGTTCTGGGGGCATCTTCGTTGCCTGCATCGGCTCCGAGCACACCACCTGCGGTCATCCGGGCAATTGAAACAAGTGCATCCATACCCTCATCACCGGCTTCGGTTCTCAAGGCTTCTATTGCCTTCTGTGTCATCGCAGGATTGCGGGAAAAGAGCATATCCACGATCGTTCGTGAACGATTTTCAGGAATACTGCGCCCGAAGCGATCGAGGATAAGCGCGATACTCCTGGCTTTGGTAATGTCCATCGAGTTCGGGCTGAGGCCAGCCGCTAGCAATGCCAGATCCCCGGCTTCAATACCGCTGGTATCTGCATTGGGATCGCGGATTGCTGTTGCAAGCCTACGCGCACTTTCACTCTGCGCCCTTGCTGCGGCTGTGATATTGCGAGTTGCCGGCTGTCCAAGGTTCTGAGCGATGTTCCGTGCTGCGGTCGGGCTTTGTGCAAGTTCGCGCACAGTTCCGAGCGCAGGAGTGGTTGCAGCGCCAAGATCATCGAGCAATGCGCTGCGTTGCCCCATAGCGCGACCTACGCCGCCTTCTGGCGTCTCAAACACGTTCTCCGAGCGTTGAAGGTTTCGCTGCGTATTGGGGTTTACATTAGCCTGTGGGCGGATTTCCTGCATACCTTCCATTTGACGGGAACGTGCAGCCCAATTCTCATTCATCCGGGCAAGAGCCGGTGCAACGTCAGGGTGCCGCTCGGTAATCGTATCCTCAAGATGATCAATCGCGCGCTGGATATTCCCGCGTTCAATAACCGTGGCACGGTTCAGATTGTTTTTCAGGCTCTCAATCATACCTGAAACTTCGCGGATTGTCAGACCTTCACCGTCTGTCCGAATACGCGCAGATCCAGCCGCAGCCCTGATAATTGCTGCAACTTCGGGATCAGTTATTTCTTCGACAATCTCGCCCGGACTTTTTCCTTGCCGCAATTCGGTAGGGAGCAATTCAGTGAAATTATCAACCGCCCGCCGTTCGTCATACGGACCCATGATGTTGCGGGCTTCCTGCCTGCGCAATTGGGCAAGACGGGTGGGATTGTCAGATGCACCTACAGCAAGGCGCGCTTCGGGCATGGTTGGAGTGGCTTCACCGCGCGACGATGCCTGCGCGGAAGCCAGGTTGCGCACATTCGCTGATCTTTGACCACGAGTTTCATTGCGGACAACCTGCGCGACCTCGCCCGGAATACCTTCCACACGTTCCCTTGCCAATTCCGCGCCGCGGTTCTGTTGCCTCCGGTCCAGCCGACCGATCACCCCCTGCAAGCTTTGCCGATCTTCCAGATCGAGCAATTCATACATTGTTGGTTCCGCGCGACCTTCTCTGCGGAATTGGCTAAGTCTGCGCTGTAATTCTTCGCGGGTTGTGCTCGTGTAACGTCGCAAGATTGCATCTGCGCCGGACGCGCGCAAAACCTCAGAGGCTTTTCCCGCAAGTATCTGACCACCCCGGATTGCTGCACCACCGGCCACACCACCGACCGCACCGTATCCGGCACCTTCGGCAACATCACGCTCTTTGACTACCGCCGTGGTTCCTCCGATCGCTGCGCCGCCTCCTGCCGTGCGGACAACATTTCGGACTGTCTGACCCCGCTGGACCGCCGCGGCACGTCCTGCGGATTGAAGGGCTCGCCCCGCTGTTTGTGCTACCGGATTTGCCGAAGCCCTCAAGGTGTTCGCTGCGGCTGCACCGCCGCCTAGCAGTCCGCCACCCAGAGGCAGACTTGCACCGATCGTACTCAGGAAATTTGTCACAGGAGCGCGCTGACCTTGCTGGTCGGAATATTCCTGCATCAAATCATTGTCGGTTCCTGTGATTGCTGCGGCTGCTCGCGCTGGAAGGCCAAGAAAAGCGTTGTTAATTCCCGAAGTCACACCTGCCCTTATGTCTCGCAATTGCAGGGGAATAATCGAGTCCTGATTTCTTTCGCGCTCGACAACTCTACGCGCGGTTTCCCGCACCAATTCCCTGCGCCTTGGCGGCGTCGTTTCGGTTTCAGGAGTCCCTTGCACACCGGCACGGTTTCGTAGATTTGTTATGGCAGGAAAACTGTCGAGCCTACGCAATTCCCTACGCATGACTGCGGGATTATCCTTGTTAGCGTCCTCCACACGTTTGCGGGCCGCAAGATAAATCCTGCGCGCGTCACTCTGCGACAAGCCGCTGAAATCTGTATTTCTATTCCGGGCATTACCTTGGGGCATATCAATTCCTCACCCGACGCCAATTATTTCGGTTAGCGGGATTGCCCCCTATATATTTATATCCGTTTCGCACTGTCCCGACCGGGATACGGTATCGAGAAATGTTCGACCCTCCACCGCGTGCTCCTCCACCGCGCGCTCCTCCACCGCGCGCTCCTCCACCGCGCGCTCCTCCACTGCTTCGATTTGCGCGGCTTGAGCCTCTTGACTGCCTGCGCGCCGGCTGTGCTGCCGGTGCAGACCTTCCGGGCAAATTTCCCTGCCAACCTGTGAGAGTTCCGTTCTGTTCAAAGTATTGAGATGCGCTTTCGGTTGCTGCTGCACCTTCTTCAATCTGAGTAATGAGGCGGTCAAGTCGTTTGATATTTTCACTTTCGCTAAGGCGGGGATTGTAAGCTCGTTCGATCAGGCGCTTACCTTCTTCGTTCGTAAACTGCGCACCGAGGATCAGGCGCAGGTTCCGCTGCACGACTTCTTCAACCGCTTCTTGAGCGGAAACAGATTTTTCATTAAATACTGATCGAACCACAGTGGGTAGATACCCCGAGATACCTCCTGTAACTCCACCACCTCCGAGTATGTTCCGAACGTCTCGAAGCTGCTCAATACTCTTTTCAACATCGGCATATCCGCCACGCGCCGTATAATCTTCATAAGATACCGCAAACGCCTGATCCAGACGCTTTTGTCCTGGCGTGAGGTTTTGTGCCTGCGGAAGAGATTGCTCGGTTTCAAATTGATCGCGGCGCAGGTCTAGTTCATCACGCTTAAGACCGATTTGTTCTTGCTGATATGGGGTGACTGTGGCTTGCGGGGACGCCATGCGCAAGAATTGCTCTGCTGCTTCTGGTCCCTGAGTCTGGAGAATGTTCTGATATTCTGCATAGTTTTGTCTTGCAGAGGAAAGGGAACCTTGCTGAGGCTCCTGAAATCCAAGTGCCTGTGCGAAAATACTTGCGGCTTCCGGGTTCCGCTCGATTGCCGCAAGTATCCCTGCCGCCTTTTGAGGATCGACACCTATTTCATGCAAAAACTGTGGAAGTTCAGCAATTGCTTCGGGGTTGGAGGCCACTGCACCCAATGCTTGCGCTAATCGGGATCGTTGGACTTCTTCGGCAGACATTTCTCCCGCGTCGATTTGCTGCTGCGCGAGTTGCTGCCGCATCGCGTCCATGTCGATACTACGCTGGCGATCTTCCATTGCAAGTTCGCGGTCTTGGCGCGCATCCAGAGTCGGCTGATAAAGAGCTTCTGCACCACCAACGCGCGCGAGCACGTCCGCAATTCCTCCGACCGTATCGAGGAATGACCTACGCTGACGTGGCGGTTCTTGTGCAACTTGCTGTTGAGCAGGGATTTGGGCAGTAGGCGCAACAGGGGAACCTCCGATTGCTTGCAAGACATTGTTCTGGTCCAGGTTCCCTCCACCGCCTGCAAGCATGGCTTCGAGACTGCTCATGTCTTGCGGTGCAGGCATACCTTGAGGCGGCTGCATAGGTGGCTGTGCAGGAGTATCGACCATAGGACCACTGACAATTGGTCCCGAAATCGGAAGCCCGGTATCAGGATCAATCGACTGAATAGGGATGTCCATCTGTGCAGAGGTGCCATAACCTATCGGAGCACTTCTAGGTGCAAAGAGATTTTGAAGGAAGTTCATCAGAGCCTCCCATAGTCCACGGTTGCATATCCTGCGATAGTCGGACCCAATGCGTGAGGTCGCAACTTGGCGACTTCATCAGCCATCACGCCCTGAACACGCTCAGTGTTCATCACGTAGCGATATTCATACAAACGGAGCCCATCATAATATTCCCCGATACATTCAATATCACGCTTCAAACGGCGGTCTGAAAAGATCGAAGCAATCCCACCTACCGCACTGCCAATGGCTCCGGCTGTGGAAGGTCTGCCGCCTGTGCTGGTTGAACGTTGTCCTGCATTTGTGACGAGTCCGCCTGCCTGCAATCCGAGACCTGAAAGACCTTGAAGCTGCTGCAAATAATTGTTGAAGAATTGACTGTTAAGTTCAGTTCCTCGGCTCTGCAACTCCTTGGCGGTTGCACCCGAATTGAGTAAACCTGATGCAGCGCCCTGACCTGTCACAGCCTGCGACATTTGCCGCATCGCTGGCGCATATCCAGCATTTTGCAGATAGCCTTGATACCCTGATTGTGCGCCACCAGCGTTAGCAAATCCGTTGGCAGCATTACCGACTGTGTTTGCAGTGCCTGCTACACCGCCCGGCGATACGCCGAGAAGCTGCGCAAGAAAATTGGTCGCGCCAGTGCCTTGATTCAGCTGACCGCCATAGGTCGAATTGATGAGTCCCATATTGGCATTATCAGAAGAAGATTTTGCCGCTTTAGGTTTCAGGAACGACATTATTTAATTCCTTTGAAAAACATGACGTTTGAGAGCACGTAAAGTTCACATTCACCCTCAGAGGTTGCTCGCCTGCCTGCAAACTTGCCGCCAATCCATCGGGCCAGCATTTTCACATCCCGGCGAAAATCCGGCACAAGTCCAAAGATCAATTCAGCCTTGTAGTCGGTGAACATGATCCTGAATGCTTCGCGCGCATGTTCGATGGCTTCCCTTCCGCGAGATTGGAACAGGAAATGCACCTGGTAATCACGTCCGCCCTCGTGATCGAACATCACAATGTCACCATTATCGAACGTGACAGGGATATTGCCTGTGGAGGCCAGCCATGCAGCACCGGACAAGCCTCTATTGAGTGGGGCCTGATCTATGGCTTGAATAATGAAATGGTCGGGCAGCGGCATGGGTTTCTTCCAAATGGCCCCGAGGTTCCCGGTCGGGCTATGTGGTCGAAACGCGCTGCGGCGAGGGAACGTCCTATCCATTACACGATTCAAGAAATAGGGTCAACCTCTACCATACAGACTGGCAATCGAACCATCCAGAAATGCGCCGGAAGAAAGGAACACGTCAAGTTGGGTTATTGCATTGGTAGTGTTGTTCCAGAAGCCTCCTGTGGAGGTTTGAAAGAAATTTGATGCGGTGTTGGTTATTCCCATATATTGAAAGCAAGTCATCTGTCGGTGAAATAACGTGTCAGCATAATTAAATACTGCGGCCTCAAAAGAAGTACCCCTATTGGCAAGAGCTGTAGCAGCGTTTATAGAGGCGACTTCCATTGATGTGCCTGCGGCGGCAAAAGTCGACCCAAAAGGATTAACCCGTTCATAACTATAATTTGCTCCGGTATCTCCATTCATTCTCAAAAGGACATTTACCGCTGTCGTAGATGCGGTTCCTCTCGCGTTCACAACCAATATCAAATCTTTGAATGTTCCCGGAATACT
>Ga0210043_1000523_pt1 | contig 40495 bp, 43 predicted proteins | sample CryGeymet201501t_FD_183990 | JGI IMG/M metagenome (GOLD analysis project Ga0210043, IMG submission 183990) | Groundwater microbial communities from Crystal Geyser aquifers in Utah, USA - Crystal Geyser metaG 2015-01t (SPAdes) (version 2) | ecosystem: Environmental > Aquatic > Deep subsurface >... | reverse complement strand
GGAGGGTAGCATTATGAAGATGTGAATTGTTTTTAAGCTTATGTGCCTGGTGCACAAAAAGTAAAGAGTTAGTTCTTCGGGACTTTCTCGGTTATAATGCATACTTGACAGAATCATTAACATCCTTCGGTGTCTGTCTTGAGGTAGAAGGATAAGCGGTAATGGATATGCACCTAATTCCGTGATCTTGGTGAAAGCCCATGTTATTAATGTGAAATCGTTCGGGGCTAAGGCCATAGCTAATATCTGAATACCGAAGCTGGATAAACGTAACCAGCAAATTTTAACTGTTGTGTAGGTCAGGAAAGTAAACGGAGAATGGAAACCAATATAGACATGTCTATTGGAGATACCTCACCCACCTACACTTTTTATTTAACAAAGGGGAAGCATTTCAGGGATTGTTTTAGTTAATCGGGGTACTAACGGTTTCGACGGTACTTAATCCCTATAAAGGAATGTATCGGAAAGGGGTTCGACTCCCCTGTACTCCAATACCCGAACGTATGGTTTGGGATTATTTCTCTAATGTCTCTCAAATTTTGGCTCCAAGGAATAGGCTTGGGTGGATAGTGTTGGAACACGACATAGAGAAGTTCGACTCTTCTCCTATCCAGAACATTCTCGTATGAGAGTGTATTTTAAACTTTTTAGGTCGAAAGACCCCTATATGTCGATTGCTGGTTCCCCCTTACGGGGGTTCCAGCATGGTTTTAAAAACAAAAGGAAGTATAATAATGAATTTAAAAGTAAATGAGTATTACTTGCATCTTGGTAATCGTTTTACTGGTGTTTATATAAGCACAAACAAATTAAGATACACAGGAACACATGACTATAATGGTCAGGTTTATTATGACTTTTTTGATGAAGAGACAGGACTGAATCACAATATTGACCCCGAAGAGGTTACAATATATGTGCATAATCAAAGACCAAATAAAGAGATTATAAAGGTTCTTTGTAGATATTTTGAAGACTCCTTCATCGAAACAAAAAACACAATAAGTGTTCGTAGATGGGGGAAGAAGTTTATGTTTGATAAACAGGGTGATCTTGTAGACGTATATCTTCGTGTATTCAGACATGGGAAGGTACGGTTTGTTTCTTCTGCAAGAGGGGAACATGAAGGATGTCCTCTTATGAAATGGGATGGTTATTCAAAAGGATTGGAGAGGGTATGAAATCAGTAGAACTTGTTGATGGTTTATTACAGATAAAGTTTGGTGGGCCAGATTTTCGTAATGGTCTGTCTCTTGTTCGTATGTTAGATGGAAATTCTTTTAATCAAAAGACAAAGACCTGGACTGCTACAAACATTAAAAAGAATGTTGATCTTTTAAAGAAAGCACGTTTTAACTTTTTAACAGAGGTTGTAGAAGAAGAGATGCCTGTTAGTTATCATATCTCTCCTACTCCACAGGCTCGTATTGACGAGAGTTTATTACATCCTGATCTATTCCCTTATCAGAAGGATGGGGTGCGTTTCCTTGAAGCGGTGAACGGTAATGGTATGATTCTTGACGACATGGGAACTGGAAAATCCTGCCAAAGTGTATCCTACCTTCGTTATCGTCCTGAGTATAGACCATTCCTTGTTATATGTCCTGCTTCTATTAAAGAGAATTGGAGAAGAGAACTAAAGTTATGGGGAGACATAACGGACGTTCAAATTCTTTCTGGTAAGAAAGCTTACCCATTACGATCAAGTGATGGTGTTATTATCAACTACGATATTCTCAACTCTTGGGTTGATGAGCTTTTATTATTTAAGTTTAGAATAGTAATCATTGATGAGTCACAGAAGATAGCTAACTGGAAATCTCTTATGGCTAAAGCAACAATAGCGTTAGCACATACTATTCCTCATATTGTGTTCTTGTCTGGTACTCCAATAAGAAATAGACCACGAGAATTCTGGACTACTTTAGCTCTTGTTGACCCTGATAATTTTGGGAATAGGTGGTCATATTTGCAGAAATATTGTTTACCAGGTAATGCTCCTATTCTTATGAGTGACCTTACAGAAAAGAATATAGATCAAATTTTAAAAGGTGATATTGTTATAGGATGGAGAAAAAATGTAACTACAAACAATGAAGGTCATCGTTTGTTATGTAAAGCTACCGTGCTTGATATAATCAAACAAAAATCAATTTTACAAAAAATTTATTTAAAAAATGGGGATGAGCTTATAGCTACACCAGATCATAAATGGTTAAATGGGAGAAAACAAAAAGGGAAATACACTATAAATGAATACATTCCTATTTATTTTCGTAATGGAAAAGTAGGAAATTGGAAAAATTCATTATTAGTAAAAATTTTTACTACATTACATTATACTAAAGAATCTAATTTATATAAATTAGGGTATATTACAGGAGCATTTCATGGAGATGGTTGGTGTTCTATTCTTTCTCGAAAACGATATAGTCCTTTGCGTGGAACAACTAAAGTTTTGAAATCTGATTTTCATACTGGAATATCTGTTATGGATAGAGAAATACTTGATCGTTTACATGATTATTTACTTGAGTTTGCTTTTGATATTGAAGTAAAACAAAAAATAAATACAAATATGTTTTCTTTAATAAGCAATACCAAAAAGTTTTATGAGTTTATTAGTTCATTACAGACTATACATGAATATGATTGGTATTGTGGTTTTTTAGGAGGAATATATGATACAGAAGGTAGTGGATTGACTATTGCTCAACATTACACCAAAAATCCTATAACTTTTAATATTATTACTATGGTTTTAGAAAAATTAAATATTCCATTTACCGTTAGTGGAGCTAAGGAAATATTTCATATTTTGGGGGGTCGAAAAGGGATGCTTCGTTTTTGGGAATTAGCCAATCCTGTTCTTAAACGAAAATTGACAACATTGTTTTATCAATATGCCGGTAGATTTATGTTGAATAAATTTGAGGTAGATAGAGTAGAAACATTGGCAGGTGAACATGACGTATATACCTTAACCACCACAACTGGAAACTATGTTGCTTATGGTTATGGTTCCAAAAACTGTGACCCAAAATATACACGGTTTGGTTGGGATTTTAGTGGGTCTTCTAATATCGAAGAACTTCATGCTCGTATTAGTCCTTATATGATTCGTCGTTTGAAGGAAGATGTACTCACACAGCTTCCCCCAAAACAGAAGTTTGTAGTTCCGTTGGAACTGGATGATATTCATGCAAAAGAATATGACCATGCAAATGATGCCTTTAAAGCATGGGTATTGGAAACAAAAAAGAAGAAGGGGTTAGAACTTGCCAATAAAATGGAAACACTTAGGCAAATGGCTTATCAAGCCAAGCGTGACTCTCTTATCTCGTGGATTCAAGATTATTTGGAATCAGGTAAGAAGCTTGTTATTTTCGCTTACCATGTTCATGTACTTGACGATCTTGAGTCTGTGTTCGGGGATGTTAGCGTTAGAGTCGATGGTTCGGTCGCTACTGAGAAAAGGCAGTCGTTGGTGGATGCATTTCAAGAACAAAAAAAGGTCAAAGTCTTCTTAGGGCAAATGATTGCCTCTGGTGTTGGTATAACCCTCACTTCTGCCAGTACAGTTGTATTCGCAGAGATGTGGTGGGTTCCAGCAGATCACGCACAATGTGAAGACCGTATACATCGTATTGGACAAAAGGACAATGTACAGATATACTATCTCGTAGGTGCTGGTACTGTGGAGGTTGACATGGCTGAACGTATTATAGAGAAGTATAAAGTCATTAAGGGCATTCTTGATGGAGATAAAGAGGATGAGTTTTTTCAAGATCAGATACTTGAAGATATTCTAAAGGAGAAGAAATGATATATGTATTACTTTTTTTATTGTCTTCTTGTTCGGTAAGTCCTTCTATTTCTATGCCAGCAGAAACGCATGAGCAACTTTTTGTTGTATCTCCATATGAATATGTTCATCCTGAAATGAAAGCTATTCTTGAAGAGACTGGTATTGATGAAGAAGTGATATTTAGGAATCTTTTATCAGAGAGTAGTTTGCTTCCTATTGGCAGACATCCAAGGAGGAATGCTGACGGTTCGTATGATTATGGGTTTGCTGGTGTTAATAGTTATTATTTACGTTATTTCCGTGATGAGTTCATGGGGGGTAGGTTTAATCCACGTTATTTTTCGCATTCATTTAAGTTTACAGCACGGTATCTAAGAAGACTTTACGATCAAACAGGATGCTTAGAGAAAGCTACTTTATCATATAAGACAGGAACAAACAGAATGCATAAGGCTGGAAAAGAGTTAAAGGAAATCGCAAAGTATATTGTACGTGGGAGTTAAGAATCTGTTCTAATCATTTTCTTTCCTTCTATCTTTCCTATAGCTATTAGTGTAAGGAACGCACGTTGCTGTTTTTAGTGTGAAGTTTGACAGCAAAAGCACAGGGAGCAACACCCTGTATGGCTTTTTATTATTTTTAAAACATTTTGCTTGACACTATTTAGTTCTTGTGTTATACTTAAAGTATCTTAAATAGAAAGGTGGTGTTATATGAGCGCAGAAGTGGAAAGTATGTTCAGTACAAGAGAAATGCCTTGGCATGGTCTATCAAAAATAGTTAAGGATTCCCCTACATCAGAAGAAGCTATTATTGATGCAGGACTTAACTGGACTGTGAATCCCAAACCTTTGTATCGTGTTGGTAGGAATCGTAAGATTGTCAAAGTGTCCGGTGCTATTGTCAATGTTCGTTCTACTGATGAAGCCGAACTTGGTATCGTAACCAGCAGATATAAGATTGTACAGAACAGTGAAGCCTTTGCTTTTACTGATGCTCTTCTTACTGGTGGAGTTCGTTATGAGACCGCTGGTTCCCTATTTGGTGGAAAGAAAGTCTGGCTTTTGGCAAAACTCCCTGGTGTAAAAGTTCTCGGAGAGGACTATGGCAACTACCTTGCTTTTATTAACTCTCATGATGGAAAGGGTGCTGTTCGTGTTGTTCCTACAAAAGTTCGTATCGTATGTAACAACACTTTGAATCTTGCTCTTCGTTCTTCTGTTCGTAGCTGGTCTACTAAGCACGTAGGAGACATGGCAAATAAGATGGAAGAAGCCTCTCGTGCGCTGGAACTGAATGACCTTTATATGAAGGAGTTCAATAAAACAGCAGAAGAAATGGCTAACACAAAGATCAGTAATGACAATGTTATCCAGATGATTAACACTATATTCCCTATTGCTGATGATGTAGAAGAAGGAAGAGCGGTAACTGTAGCTACACGACAGAGAGAGGTTCTTACTCAGGTCTACTTTGATACTCCTGATATTGCTAACTTTCGTGGAACAAAATGGGGAGTTATCCAGGCAGTATCCGATATGGCGTATCATGCAAATCCTGTTCGGAGAACAGATACTTTTACTGAGAAGAGGCTTGCAAGTGCATTTGAAGGGAATGCTCTTCTTGATCAAGCGTACACTCTGTTGAGTGCATAAGAAATGGTGGGGGTTTATGCCCCCACCCGAAATTTTTAAGGGAGAGTGCAATGTTAGAAAAAACAATGAAGGTAATCTTGACGAAGAAGATTAAAGATTGGTTATCAGGTATAGACAATCCTGATGTTGTGTCTGCTATAAAGAAAGACTTGGTTATTACTGGGGGGTGTTTTACAAGCTTCTTACAGAACGAAGCACCTAAAGATTATGATTGTTACTTTAAGACAAAGCAGACAACGAAGCTTGTAGCGGAGTACTATGTTGACAAATGGAACGAAGCACATAAAGGTCAAGTGAATAGATTAGATCATGAAGTAAAAGTGTTCGTTTTGGACGGTGCAGAACCTACACCCGAATTTTTGGAATACTACCATGTGGAGAAGATACAAGACTCGGCTTCTCGTATGGTAGCGAACACCCCACCAGAAAGGATAAAGATTATATTCCCGTCAGACGGGGTAGTAGGTGACCCAAAGGCAGTCCGTGCAGATGAGGAATTAGGAACTGCACCTGAAAATATAGGAGAACTTGATGAAACAGACGCAAATGAAATTATCGAAAAGGAAGTACGAAACTACTTTCCAGTTTTTCTCTCGACGAATGCAATTACGCTTTCTGATGGTATACAGGTCATTGTTCGTTTTTATGGTGAGCCTTCGGATATACACGAAACATTTGATTTTGTACATACTAAGGCTTATTATACTTACCATGATTCTAAGTTGGTTATTGATAAAGAAGTTTATGAAGCTGTTATTAACAAAACGCTGATTTATACAGGAAGTAAGTATCCTGTATGCTCTATATTCCGTGTACGTAAATTCATTGAGCGTGGATGGCATATCAACGCTGGACAACTTTTAAAGATGTGTATGCAGATAAGTGAGCTTGATCTTATGAACATAGATGTTCTGGAAGATCAATTGGTTGGAGTGGATAGCCTCTACTTCATGAACCTTATTCACCAATTTCAACAGATGAAGTTGAAGAATCCTGAATGGATTCTTACAACAGACTATGTTGTTAGTGTTATCGACAAAATATTTTAAGGGAGAGTATTATGGAAGAAAGAAAACTGGCTACTGTACAAAGATGCTTGGAGGTACTGCCTATTGAAGGGGCAGATCGAATTGAACTTGTAAAAGTTCTTGGGTGGCAATGTGTAATAAAGAAAGGAGATTTTAGACCAGGTGATCTTGGAATCTACATTGAAGTGGATTCTGTTGTTCCCGATACCAAAGTATTTGATTTTATGAGAGAACGAAAGTTTAGGGTAAAAACCATTAAGCTTCGTGGACAGATTTCTCAAGGACTCTTTATGTCTTTTAACTCTCTTGGTATTAGTGGGCCTCATGTAGAAGGTACAGACCTAACAGATTTTCTTAAAATAACAAAGTACATTAACCCCGAAGATCGTGAAGTCTCTTTTATGGCTCCTAAGAAGAAAGGACTGTTTTGGAAACTTGCCTATCGTATTCCTTTTATTAGGAAGTTCATTCTTAATAAAGTAGGAAGCAGTTATGCTTTTCCAACACATCTTGTTCCTAAGACTGATGAGGAAAGGTTGCAGAATCTTGGAGACACTTTCCTTGAGACACATAAAGATGTTATGGTGCATGTTACGACTAAAATGGATGGACAAAGTGGAACATTCATTTGGTATAAAAAGAAGTTCTCTGTAGCATCTCGTAATGTGTGGTTCCCTTCTCATAGAAAGAATAACTATTGGTACATCGCTGACAAAGTTAGAATGAAAGATATTATGAAGGAGGTATTTGGTAAACGAAATATAGCTATTCAAGGAGAAATTTGTGGGCCAGGTATCCAAGGGAACAAATATAAGATGAAAGAAGCATGTTTGTTTGTATTCAATATCTATGATATTGATGAACAGAGATACTTTACTTTCGAGGAGTTTTGTAAGTTCTTTGCAAATGATTGTGTATATGCATCTGAGATAGGTGTTGTTCCTTCTTTTGCTGTAGGGCCAATAGGGAGTTTTGGATTGACTGTAAAGGACTGGACGACTATGGCTACGCAGAAGTCTGAATGGAATGAAGACACATATGATGAAGGTCTTGTTGCACGATCTTTGGATAACAAACCTTTTGGGGTTAGGGGGTTGAATGGAAAGACTTTTAGTTTTAAAGTGATATCACCTGAATTTCAGTTGCAACATAAACTTTAAGGGAGGATTGTGTGGGTAAGAATTTTAGTGCTAATAACTTGGGGCAACGTTTAAAGTCTGACTTTTACAAAACCCCAAGTAGTATTACCCAACAATTCTTAGATACAGGGGAATTGGACTTCAATAAGGAAGTCCTTGACCCTTGTTGTGGAACGTTGGAGATGACAAATGTTCTGGTAAAGAATTTTAAAGCAAGGGTACATTACTATGATATAAATCAGGATGCAGATTTCTTTGAAGAAACTAATAAATATCCTTATGGTTGTATGAATCCTCCATTCTCGAAGTCCTTTGCTTTTATACAAAAGAGTAAGGAAGTGTTTACAGACAAGTTTGCTATGCTTCTTCCTCTCTCCTATTTGCATGGGGTGAATCGCTATGAACATATATGGCAAGATAAGACGTTTCCATTAAAAGCTGTGTACGTTTTTACTCGGTATCCCATGTTATCTGGAACAGTTCGGCCTGATGGAAAATACCCAACAGGTATGGTTGTGTATGCTTGGTATGTGTGGGATAAGTCTTGGTGTGGTGAGCCTTTGATCAGATGGATAAACAATCAGCAGTATATAGTATCTAAAAAGGATTTGTAATAAATGATTGAACGCAAGAAAGTGTCTCTCGATCATGAGCGAAAACTGCTCATGAATATGATAGTATCAACAAGGTTCCTTCGTGATATTGTTCCTATGTTGAATCCTGCTTATCTTAAAGCCAGATACACTCAGCTTATTGCTGAGTGGATTAAAGAATACTATTCGGAGTTCAATGAAGCTCCTAAACAGGCTATACAGGATATCTATCTTGAAAAGCGTAAGTTCATTGTATCAGAAGAGGATACAGACCTTGTAGCCACATTTCTTACGAATCTATCGAGTGATTATGCTTCTGCATCTAAAGAAGTGGAGGACTCATTAAATAATATTGAGTTCTCCATTAAGCAAGCTACTTTGTATCTCAAGCGTAGGTCTATTGAATATTTAAAGGAGCAAATAGACACAGCTTTAACTCATGAAGATATCTCTTCTGCTGAGAAGCTTATTGCCTCGTACTCTCGTATAGAGATGCAACAAGTAAAAGGAATAGATGTCTTTCAAGATATAGACAAGGTGTATGAGGCTTTTAACTCACGTGAAGAGAAGTTATTTGAGTTCTCTGGTGAGTTAGGGAAAACAGTTGGAGCAATAAATCGAGGAGACTTTGTGTCCTTCTTGGCTTTTGCTAAACGTGGGAAGTCTACATGGCTGATGTATTCTGCTGAACGTGCTTTACTTGCTGGAAAGAATGTGGTATTTGTGTCTTTAGAGATGACAGAGAATCAGGTGTTACGAAGACTATGGGAATCTCATTCTGGACTTCCTCGTTATGAACAAGAGGTGGTATTGCCTGAGTTCATAAGAGTTCCTTCATCAAGTTCAGGACATGAATGGGGGATACGCTATAATACAGAGTATAGAGAAGCTTTCCCTAATAACATTGATGAGATAGAGGCTATTCGTATAAAGTACAATAGATTGTGTAAGGGAAGTCTTCGACTCATTACTCTCCCTGCTCGTAGTGCAACAATGAAGGATATTGATAATCATTTATCAAATCTATTTCTCTACGAAGGGTTCACTCCCGATGTTGTTGTTATTGATTATGCTGATCTTATTGCTCCTGCTGAGAGGCAAGAACACAGACATCAGCTTGATCAGATATGGGCAGACTGTCGGAAGATGGCAGTGGAGAGGAATATAGCTTTATTGACTGTATCTCAGTCTAATAGGGGAAGCGCAAATAATGATTTGTCTGAGGAGAGTATATCTGAGGATATCCGTAAGATAGCTCATGTGACTATGATGATAGGTATTAACCAATCGAAGAGTGAGCATAAGAATGGACTTTATCGTATAGGTGTTCTTGCAAAGAGAGAAGGAAAGCTTGATCGAAGCCATGTATTATGTTTGTCTTGTTTAGATATAGCAAAACCTTGTATGGATAGTAAAATGGCAGATGATGTGGAGTATACCGAAGAGGATGATAAAAAAGGAGATGATAAGTATGAACAAAAAAAGAGAGATAAAGCGTTAGATAAATTTGATATCTCTTGACAAATAAACTATAAAGGAAGTATACTATGATTATGAAAATAAATGAAAAGAAACTGCAATCTGTTGTGAATGCGTGTGATTCCATAATCAACTTATGTGAACAAAACGTAGTCGATATTACCGATATTTATTTTAAAAATGCTATTCTTCGTACCATTAAACAAAGAGCTTCTGCCACTAAAAAACGTATAGAGAAGGAGTTAATGGTAGCTAAAAAAGGAGAAGCAAAATGATTGTAGGTATTACAGGGTACGCTCGGCATGGAAAAGATACTATAGCTGATGTTTTGTTTGCTCTTATGCCTCATGCAAGAAAGTTGTCTCTTGCATATCCTATGAAAGAAGCATGTAAACTTATTTTTGATTGGACTGATGCTCATGTATATGGAGAACTAAAAGATGTAATAGACCCCAAATGGGGGGTATCTCCACGGCAAGCCTTAACCACTATAGGAACAGAATGGGGTCAATACTGTTTGTGTAAGTTCCCTGCATTCAAAGAAACAACAGGAAGGAAGTTATGGATTAAGAGTCTGCTTACTAATGTGGACGATAACTTTGGGAACTATATCATTCCTGATGTTCGCTTTCACCATGAAGTAGAAGAGATATTAAAACAACCGAATTCCTATATTATTAAAGTAAGACGTAAAGAGTATTCTATAGACACATCTCATGAATCAGAACAAGACATATCTTGTATTTATCATAATTTACTTATCTATAATGATTCTACTGTAGAATCCTTGCAGGAAAGGACACGAGAAATTCATAAACATATATTAAGTAAAATGGAGAATAAAAGCTTATGAAAGTACTCATAACTGGTGGTGGTGGAATGATAGGACAGGCTATTGCTAAAGAACATATAGCCAATGGGGATGATGTATTTATCTATGACAAATGGGCAAACGACTTTCATTCATATAAAAATTTACTTGGCGTCTCTGTTACTTTAACACAAGTTCAGCACATGATCAAAAACAATGAAATTGATTTACTGTCTCACCAAGCTGGTCTTGTTGGTGTGGGTCAAAGTCAATATGAAGTTGATAAGTATATACACTACAATGTTGGATTCACAGGGTATCTTATTCAATTGCTTATTGATTCTAAGTATAAAGGAGCTATCACTTTTGCTGGTTCTATGAGTGTATATGGAGAAGGAGAGTACCATTGTGCTGAATGTTGCGATACTTTTATTGGTGATAGAAAAGGAAAGATTAACGTAAAATGCCCTTCATGTGGCAACGAACAAATATACTTTTATTCCTCCACAGAAATGTCTCCGACTTCTCCCGTTAGCATTTATGGAGTAACAAAACTATCACAAGAGATGTTCCTTAAAACATATGCTGATATCTATAACATTCCTTTTCTTAGTCTTCGATACTTCTCTGTGTATGACCCCGAAGGAAGTCCTCTAAATCCTTATACTGGTGTTCTCTCTGTTATAGCAAATAAGATATTAAACTCAGATACTATAGAAATAAATGAAGATGGAGAGCAAACACGAGATTTGATATCAAAGGTAGACGTAGCAAAAATACATTGTGAGTTATCATCTGAGTTAGCTCGTGATCATTCTTTTCACGGTTGCTCCATACTTAATGTAGGAACAGGAACTAAAGTTTCATTAAAAGATGTAGTAGAGACTATGTGTGAGCATTTAGGATGGAAAGGTGAAGTATTCTATAATGGAAAAGTACGAAAAGGAGACATTAAGAATTCACAAGCAGACCTGTCTCAGTTGTATGAATACCTTAAACCCACTACGTTTAATGGGATTAAGCCTATTGCTGTGGGTATTGAAGAATATTGTAATTTCATAGATACTAACCGTGATGAGTTTACTGTTAAACAAGACACCTGTAAAGAAGCAGATGAAGAACTTAAAAAGAGGGGGTTACTGTAATGTTGGAACATGATTATTTGAAGTATTGGAAGATGCAGGATAACTCAGTTATCGTTGATCTTGGTGCTACCTTCGGTGACTTTGGTATACATGTACGAGATGATTTAATAAGAACCAACTCAAAGATGGTGAATGTAGAACCAATGCCCTTTGCTGTTCAGCAACTTTCAACACTCATGCAGTATGATAAACAAGTACATTACAGTTTGCTTGCCGTAGGAGTTGGAGCAGAGTGTGGAACAGAAGAGTTTACCGAGTGTGATGCTTCTGTACTTAATCATCTGTCTCGTATAGATCAGAAGTTCCCTAATAAAGAAGTGGGTAAGTTTAATATTCCTATTATAGACTTTCCAACGTTGTTGGATATGGTGGGTGGGAAGATTGACTTTATTAAATGTGATATTGAGGGGGCAGAACTTGAGTTCTTTGTTAATCAAAAGAACAATGGTCTTCTCGGCAGAGTTGGGTCTATGGCTATTGCCTCTTATCATGTGGTCGATGGAGAAGCTACTTGGAAGACTCTTATGCCTTATTTCCATTCTCTTGGTTTGTCTGTTATTCATGAGTTTATAGAGGGAGATGACTTCTCTGATATGCTCTATGTAAGGAATTTGCCGTGGTAGGACAGTTATATTCTTCTACAGGAAAACAGTTTAATGTGATTATTTTAGCTGGTGGTGCTGGTTCTCGTATGGGGCAAGCCTCCGACTACATACCAAAAGCATTATCAAAGATTGGTGGAAGATATGCTATTGATTGGTTGATAGAGAAGTATACCCCTATAGCGAAGAAATTCATTATAGGGGTAGGATATCATTCAGAGCTAATAAAAGGGTACTTGAAAGGAAAGTACCCTCACCTTTCTATTGAGTTTAGTGAAGAACACCCTAATGATATGACCAGCAATGCCATGTCTACTCTTTTGTGTTTAGATCACGCTGATTCCAGATATGGAACGCTAATATCTTTTTGTGATTTACTTGTTGTGAGCAGTCATGATGTTGTTGGTGATCAGCTTTTTATCGCCTCTTCTAAAACCACAGGTAACGTAGGAACTTTTAGACATACCATATCTTCTAAAGGGAAGATAGTAGAGCATAATCCTCCTATAGATGTTCCACTTGAATATGCTTATGGGGTATTGGGTTTATTTGCGTTTTCTAATACAATAGTATTGAAGACTGTGGCTTATACGAAGGGGAGATACTTTGATAAGGATTCAGATTTGACAGACGATATAATTTCTCCTTATTGTTCACTGTGTCCTATGGTAGCAGAAGAATGTGAGAAGGTGTTTGAATTTGGAAATGAGACTGATATAAAGAAGGTAAGGGAGTTATGGGAAAAAACATAAATAAACGTACAAATGCCCTATACTGTGTAGACCTTGATGGCACTCTTGTTTTTCATAATTATGATCCAGATATTGTAAGTGACGTGGTTATTCTTCCCAATATTAAATTTTTTCAAAAGAAGTTAGCAGAAGGAGCAGAACTTTGTTTGATGACTGCTCGTGATGAGAAGCAGGTATCTGAGGTTCTCTTTATGTTAGAAGGAGAGTATGGTCTTACATTTAAAAATGTCCTTTGTAATCTTCCTGCTGGACAACGATTTTTAGTAAATGACTATAAAACGAAAGAGGAACTAAAAGCTTTTGCAATAAACGTGGAGCGTGATAAAGGAACATTATGAAGATCAAAAGTGAGTTACTGAATTTTAACAACTTAGAGGAAGGTGTATATGCTATCACTGGTGGAGCAGGAGCAGGAAAGTCCACCATCACAGAGCATATAGAGAAAACATATCCGGTAATTCACTTTGACGACTTCTTTATTGGAGATTCTTTTTATAGAAAGGATTTGCTTATTCGTAAAGGAGCTTCTATTGCTGAGTATATTGATGCTTGTAATCAGTATAACTGGTGGGATTGGCCTGAGATTTTTGGTGTTGTCGATAGGTATAAAGCCAAGTATTCTAAGTTTTTTGTAGAAGGTGCTATTTTAGGCCCAACACTTCATTACTATAAACATATATTCTTTGTGTATGAATCTTCTGAGGTTCGGTTTACTCGTATATGTAAAAGAGATAAAGGAAAGAGAAATATACATGAGCTTATGGCTCGTTTTCTTGTTACAGAGTTCAGTGAAAACTATTACTATAGAAATTACTTAGGAAGGAATTCTCTTCCCATAACATATATGTCCTCATATGGGGCTGTTACTCCCCATTTTACCCCGTTAGACAACGCTTTTATACCATTGGAGGTAGTATTTTGAGAGTAGTTTTAAGGACTCATATTAAAGATGCAGACAGATTAAATTTATTGGATAGATCACTCCATAGTTTATTTACAAAAGGTATAGATAAGTTGGGAAGTGTATGCCTTTTGGATGATAACTCACCTAACATGGAAGTATTACAAATGCAGTCATTATATCATCCATTAGATTATGTACGTACTCCTGGCCCAAATGGAACAAAAGAAGGGCTTGTAAAAAGCATACGTCACTTTGGAAGCATTAAAGACCCCGTACTCTACTGTGTAGATGATTTAGTGTTTAGTTCTAAAGCTAAAGATGTTCTCGTGAATTTAGCTATGAATGACATAGAAGAGATTAAGGCTTATATTGATTATGGTCTTATCGGACTGTTTGCTTGTTATACAGAAGATGTGAGAGCAGAGCTAAAAATAAAGCATCTGGACTACTGGAAAGTTCCGTGGAATATATCATATGCATATGTGTGTCATATTTTTAGTCCTAAACTACAAGATTTTATTTTAAAAGAATGGGCTTTAGTAGAAAGTGGAGCAATCCCTTACCCTAAAGTCAATGATGATATATGGGTAGCAGAATTGTGTGAGCGTAAAGGTCTTGCTATTCTTAATACCATGAAAGATTATGCACAACATACGGGAATGAGAAAACGTTCCTATGATATAAAAGAGGATGAATATTCAGAATATGTCTCAACGTGCTTCGTTGAGTAAATAAAAGGGAGAGTACTATGGAAAAACAACTCAAAGTTCTTATGTGGACAGATTCACCAGCATGTACTACAGGGTTTGGTAATGTGGTGAATAATATTATTAAACGATTAAATAAGGATGGCAAGTATATGATAGATGTACTTGGAATAAATCATAATGGTGACCCTTATGATAATAAAGAACATCCTTATAGAATCTACCCGGCGGCTGTGGTGAACATAGATCGTTACCATGATCTAATAGGAAGAGGAAGATTCTTAGATATGTTAGCAAGTGGATTCTATGATCTTGTGTGGATACAGAATGATACTTTTAATGTATCTCCTCTTGCAAAGAAGATGAAAGAGATATATGAAAGTCTTCCTGAGGATAAGAAGTTTGTTACTATTTTTTATTTTCCTATTGATGCTGACGACGCTCATCGAAAATGGATTACTGATGGTGTGGCTCCTATGGACTTCCCTGTATGTTATACAGAATATGGAAGAGATATTTGTAAGAAGTTTATTCCTTTTACCAATGTAGATGTTATATATCTGTCTGCTGACACTAATACTTTTCGTCCTGTAGACAAAGCTTTGATAGAAGAATTTAAAGCTACAAGTATGATAACGACGGATGGGAAGACACCTATAAACCTTAAAAATAGATTTATAGTAACTAACGTGAATAGAAACCAAATACGTAAAGATTATATGAGAACGTTCGCTGCTTTTAAGAAGTTTAAAGAGAAGGTTCCTAATGCTCTTCTCTTCTGTTTGTGTGCTGTTGAAGAACAGGGTGGAAACCTATTAGGAATAGCTGATCATTTTAACTTGGAGTTTGAAAAGGATTGGATAGCTCCCACTAATCACCAACCAGGAAAAGGATTCTCCACAGAAATAGTGAATCTTATCTATAATATGAGTGATGTTATTATCTCCACATCTACTGGTGAAGGGTTTGGTCTTTCTATAGTAGAGGCTATGGCTTGTAAGAAGCCGATCATAGCACCGAACCATACCAGCATTACAGAGCTAATTGGTAGTAAGAATGAAAGGGGTATTCTCGTTCCTGCTGGTGTAGGCTATGGTGATCATGTTTTCTTTGGAGCAGTTGACAATCATCTCATGCGTCCTACAGTCGATGTGAATGCTATGGCAGATGCTTTGTATCAAGTTTATGATAGAAATAATAAAAATGTTGTTGACAAAAGAGTAGAATTAGCGTATACTTGGGTTAAAGAACATTCGTGGGATGAAAAAGGAAATGAGTGGAAAGCCTTATTTGATAAGGCTGAAAACAAACTCTATTCTGTGCGTCAACGAAATTCTAAAATCATTCAAATGAAACCACAGTAAGGGAGCTATGATGCTTATTAAGCGTAATGACCTTGTGCAATCAGTAAAAAAATGCATGGCTGGAACTGACTCTATTGATGGGTTTGACGTTCTTATTATTAAGAATGGGAAGATACACTCTTTCAATGACTTCATCTCTATAGCGGTTCCCTTCTTGCAAGACATTGATTGCTCGGTAAGAGCAGGAGATTTCTTAAAGATATTGACTAAATATACAAGCGAAGAACTTGATATTAAAGTCTCTCCTACGAACAACTCCCTGATTATTAAATCAGGGAAGTCTAAATCTACTCTATCTTATATAGAGAACTTTACATATAGTAAAATAACAGCTTTGTATTCCAACCCTTTTGATTGGAAGGACATACCCGTGGCTTTTATGGAAGGACTCAAGAGAACACATATCTCTAATAATAATAGTACCTTAAATGGTGTGTTCATTGATGATGATGTTATGTACTCCACCGATAATCTTGTTATGCGTATGTTTCAGATGGATGAGAAGATGGGAAAGGTATGGATACGTAATAAGAGTGTTCAAGAAATGTTACGCTTTCCTACTATCACACACTATAGTAGTACACAAGATTGGATACATTTTAAAACAGAAGATGATGTTTTGATATCAGTTAGAGGTTTGATTGTTGCAAACTATCCAATAGATAAAGTAACAACAGTATTTTTAAAGTACATGAAGGAAGAGACATTTCCAGAAGGAGTATTCCCCGAAGGAATGAAAGGACTCCTACAAAGAGCAGAAGTGTTTGCTGAGACATATTACTCTCGTAAGGTAGTAAAAATATCTTTTAATCCAGAGGGTATTGTTTTTAATACGCAGAGTTCATCGGGAGCTACGGAAGAGCTTTGTGAGGTAGCAAATACGTGGGTAGATATTCCTGTTCTATCTACAGACATTGGAAGACTTATAGACTCAAACTTAGACACAATGAGCTTTTCCCTTGTTACGTGGGGTGATCGTTTTGCTCTAAAAGTTATGAGTGATAACTATACGGAACTAATAATCTGCACAAAGGAATAGAATAATGGCTGATGGATTCTTTAATATTTCTGACATAGCTGTTGTCCGTGGGGATGAGAGGACAACAACGCACCAAACTATACGACGAACATTAACCTGTGAGGACTGCAAAAGACACGCAGAGTGTATTTCTCCTGAGATGCCACTACAGGGAGATGGTCGTAAAGGGATAATGATAATATTTGATTCCCCTAATAGTTCTGATGCTATGTACAATAAGTACTTTGCTCCTTTTGATTATAGTGATGCTTTAAAGAAAGTACTCGCTACGAAAGGTATTGTAGTAGGAAGAGACTGCTGGACGACAAGTGCTGTTCGGTGTTACTCAAAAAAAGAGATTACACACAAGAACATACAAGCGTGTGCAAGCAAACTCAGAAGGGATATAGAAGAGTGTAAACCTAAAGTTATTATTGTTGTTGGTGAGTATGCTTTTAATAGTTTAACATATGATAAGCTATCTGGTCGTGCTAATGTAGGAGCATACTCAGCGTGGGTAGGTGGGCAGATTCCTGATCAAGACTATAAGGCATGGTTGTGTCCTATCTATTCTCGTGATGATATTATGATACATGAGAAAGATGGTGCATTGCAAATGATATGGGAGAACCATATTAGGTCTGCTGTAAATCTATTAGATGAAGAGTTCCCTATCATGAAATGGGAAGATCATATTGAGACAACTACAAACGAACAACAAGCTATTAGATGGCTAAGATGGGCTTCTAAACAAAGCAGAATAGCTTTTGACTATGAGGCTACTGGAATAAAGCCACAGCGTGATTGGCATACGATAACCACTATATCTGTGGCTAATAAGGACATTGGATATTCATTTCCTTATTTTGACACCGATGAGTTTAAGCAAGCATTCAAGGAATTCCTTTTAAGTGATACAGCTAAGATAGCTCACAATGAGGACTATGAAGCACAATGGTCTTATGAGTTCGCAGGGGTTTGGCCGAAGAACTGGTACTTTGATACAATGATAGCAGAACACTGTCTTCAAAATAAAAAGCCTATAAATTTAAAATTTCTTGTGTATTCTTATTTTGGTGTTGTCGGATACGATAATGGTATAGAACCATACATTAAAGCATCAGAAGAGGATGAAAAACTCTACGGCAATAACGCAAAAAATAAGATGGAGGAAGCACCATTAGAAGAACAACTAAAGTATAATGCAGGAGATTCTTATTTTACCTACTTGATCTATATGAAGCAGAAGCACTCCATGAATGCACATATAAAAAGTGGTTTTGATTTCTTTATGGAATCCAGACAAATGGTATCTGAGATACAAGCGTATGGTATGCGAACTGATGAGAGCAAAGTAGAAGGACTTGTAGAGAACTTGCAGTCACAACTTGCAACCACACTTGATAAGATAAAGAATGACCCTGTTTTAGCTAAGTGGAAAGCAGTACGTCCTTTTACGTTCTCGTCAAATGACGATATGCAAATTCTTGTCTACGATATTCTAAAGACTCCTTTAACGAAGAAGACACCAGGAGGGGGAAAGAGTACTGACAAGAAAGTGTTGGGAGAGATAGATCACCCTATTATTAAGAACATCTTAGCATATAAAAGGATTGATACAGCTTTAAACAGATACGTGAGTCAGTTTAAAAGAGAAGTGAACAATGGGCTTATACACGCTTCTATTAACTTAACATCTGCTGATACGTTTAGATCAAGCATCTCTGGCCCATCTCTTCAAAACTTACCGAAGAGAGACAAGGAGATAATGGAATATGTTAGAGGTTTAGTTGTACCCCGTATAGGTAATCGTATTATAGATTATGACTTTAAAGGAGTCGAAGTCTGTATAGCTGCCTGTTATACTCAGGATAAGAACCTTATTAACTATGTGACAGACTATGAGAATACAGATATGCACAGAGATAGTGCTATGGATTTATTCATGCTTGATAAGGGTTCTGTATCAAAGGAGCTTCGTTATATAGGAAAGAATAAGTTTGTGTTCCCTGAGTTCTACGGTTCTTATTACAGGAACATAGCACCTGATATCTGGAATAGTATACCACAATCTATTAAGCAACACTTAAAGAATAATGGTGTTAGAGACTATATGGATTTTGAATCTCATGTGAAGGAGATAGAAGATCACTTTTGGAATGTACGCTTTCCTGAATATAAGGCATGGAGAGGAGAACAATGGGATAGATACTGTGCTGATGGGTATATAGATTCCCTTACTGGTTTTCGTTATCATCACCCTATGGATAGGAAGACGGTGGTAAACTATCCAATTCAAGGATGTCTGGCAGGAGAAAGTAAAGTTTTAACAAAAGAAGGACTTATTCCTATAAAGAATTTAATAGGGGTTACAACAGAAGTGTGGACGGGGTTTAAATGGGCTAAAGCCTTTGGATTAAATAAAGGGGTATGGAAAAGAGCTGAAATTGAACTTGATTCAGGACTTATTATAAAATGTGATACTCGTCATAAATTAAAAAATGATAAAAATGAATGGGTAAATTTTGATAATTTAAAACCAAATGATTATGTAGCTTTGCCAAGATTACTAAAAACAGTAGAATTCTCAAAACAAATAAATTGGTGGTTTGTCTTTGGTTTTATTGTGGGGGATGGTTGTATTAGTAATAAATCTCGCAAGGTAGTAACTATAGTAGGAGGAAAAACAAAAGAATATATTTTACAAAATATTTATAAATTTTTATTAAATAATGGATATAATAAATCATATGGTGGTGTACATTATTATGAAGTACTTACTAAAGGGAAAGAGACAAAATATAAAGTAGAAATTCAAAGCAAAGTATTTGCAAAATATTTAGAGTCTTATGGTTTTGTTTTTGGAGCAACAGCACACACTAAACGTTTACCAACATCGGTATGGCAAGCAACAACACAACAACAAAGAGATTTTTTAGAAGGGTTGTGGTTATCAGACGGGTCAAGAGGCAAAGATGATAAATACAGTTTGTCTATGTGTAATAAAGAACTTTTAGAAGAAATTCAGTTGCTTTCTTCTTGTGTAGGGTTTGACTCTTATTTAAGAAAAATTCCTACAGGACATAAATTATCTTTTTCCTGGAATAAATTTAACAATAAGACTTGTAGAAGATATCCTATAAAAGCAATAACTTCTCAAGTACAAAGAATAGGTTTTTCTAATTATGAGAAAAGAAATGAATACACAACAGATAAGCGTTGTTTTAATATGGGAAAAGATATTTCTCAATATGTAGCTGAGAGAATAATAGAAAAAAATACAGAGACTCCTATTATTTACAGATATGATAAAATTAAAAAAATAACAATCTTAGCTAAGGAAGAAGAAACATTTACAATGTCTGTTGATGATCCTTTACATCAATTTGTAGCTGACGGAGTTATTACAAAAAATAGCGCCTTTCATGTTCTCCTATGGACTATGAATCAGGTTCATCCTTTGTTAAAGACTACTCCACGGTCGAAGTTCATTACTGAGATACATGATGATCAGGTGGGTGACATTCATCCAGAGGATGAAGATCAAGTAGATGCATGGATTAAATTTTATGGTACACAAAAAGTAAGAGAACATTGGGATTGGATTACTGTTCCTCTTATGATTGAGAAAGAAAGGTCTGCTATTGATGGAGATTGGGCACATATGAAAAGTTGTGGATATATTTAAAAAAGTCTTGACAAATATTAAAATATGGAGTAATATACAGTATGAGCATTATTCAATACGCTACTGATGTTAAGTGTGACAAGTGCGGAGAAGTCACCGAAGTTCATGTTCCTTTCTTTATGGATTTGGAACAGAGACTTGCAGAATTAGGATGGATTATTGAAAGTCCATTTGAAGACACCACTGTTTATGTGTGTCCCAATTGTGGAGGTCTTTGATGTCGTTGTATCAAAAGTATAGACCACAAACATTTGATTTTGTTGTAGGCCAGAAAAAAGAAGTAGCAATGTTACGGAATCTCTTCGAGAAAGAAGAGCATCCACATTCCTTCATTTTTTCTGGTGCTGTTGGATGTGGGAAAACCACTATGGCACGTATCTTAGCTAATATGGTAGCAACAGAATCTTCTGTGTATGAATACAACTCTGCCAATGATAGAGGTATAGATACTATTCGTGAAATACAAGATTTAACTTTATCTCCCTCTATACTTGGTGGTAGTACTGTAGTTATACTCGACGAGTACCACATGGGAACAACGCAGAGTCAAAATGCTTTGCTCAAGCTTTTAGAAGATGCACCCAAATTCATGTACTACTTTATTTGTACTACAGAGCCATCACGACTTATTCCTGCTATTCATTCTCGATGTTTTAGTGTATCATTCACTCCCTTATCCGAGGATGAGATATATTCTCTGCTTAGGAGAGTAAAGAAGGAAGAAGGATTAGAAGTTCCTCCTACTGTTCTCAACACTATCTCCGAAGTTTGTGAAGGAGTTCCACGAGATGCTCTTGTACTTTTGGAGGGTGTTGGAGCTTTGTCTGATGAAAAGTCAATGCTCGAATATGTAGGACAACACTCTGCTACAGGAGACTCCGTTGAAGCTATTGATCTGTGTCGTGCTATCTACAATGGTAGATCGTGGGCAGAACAGTCTAAGATGCTGGATGGACTTAGTAAAAGCAAAACTGACCCTGAGAAGTTACGAAGAATGATTCTCTCTTATATAAGTAAAACACTTCTCTATAAAGTAGATGATCGTAATGCGAAGAAGATGAGTTGTTTTACAGACAACCTTTTCAATACAGGGTTCCCAGGACTTGTGCTTCAATGCTACAAGGCTTGTGGAATATCACGAGGATTTGAAAGAATGGAGGATGTATTTTAATGATTAAAAACAGATCGCCCACTATGTAACTGTTGTTTTATTTACTTAAACTAAGGAGAAAAGGAAAATGGAAAGGAAACCCTACGGGGAAAGTTTTAAAAATGACATAAGAATAGATCGCTTTCAGTTGGATGTTGAAGTTGAAAAGCAACCTTCTTTGATGCAGTTCTACTCAGAATCTTTAGCGGAAGCTAAAGCTATGAAGGATGAGGCAAAGAATAAGCTTGAGTTTGTTCTTGCAAGTCGTGACCTTTACTATAGAGCAAATCCCATTGAGGGGATAAAAGTAACTGAGAGTTCTATAGCTTCTATGGTTACGACTGATGCAGAAGTAGTTCAAGCGAAGGAACGGGAACAACAAGCCAAGGAAAGGACTTACTTTTTAGAGTCGGCGGTTGCCACAATAGAAGATCGCAAATCTGAACTTAAAAATCTCACAAGCCTATGGATTGGTGGGTACTATGCCCTTCCTGGTGCAGAGAGAACAGACCGTTCAGCATTGCTGAGAAACAACTTATTAAACGGTAGAGAGGAGTAAAAGGTATGGGAATGTTTTCAAAAAGGTACGAAGAATCAAAGTCGAACACAGGAAGCAATGGCTATCTGGATTTTGGTTCGATTGGTAATGTGGAGTTCTATAAGGCTCCCAAGGGTGGTGCAGGAGCAATTGATATTGTTCCTTATTACATAGCATCAGACAAACATCCTGCTGTTGGAAGGAAAACTCCTACAGCTAAGATTGGCGACCCTGATTATGGTTTGGATGTTTGGGTACACAAGAACGTTGGGCCAGTGGGGATTGACTGCGTGTGTCCTGCTCTCAACTATGATAAACCCTGTCCTATCTGTATTCGTGCAGAAGAGATTAAGGCAAAGAAAGGAAGGGATGATCAGGAGTATATCAACCTTCGTGCAAAACGCAGAATGATCTATCATGTTCTCGATGCAACAAAAGACAACACGAAGACTCTTCTTTATGAAGTCAGTCATTATTTGTTCGAGAAGGAAATCCTGGATGAAGCTGTGTATGCTGGTGAGAAGAAGGGTCTAAAGATTCTTGACTTTGCTGACCCTGATGATGGGTACACCATTGAGTTTCGTACATCGGTAAGTAAGTTCAACGGTGGAGATAAGATTGATTTCAAGAATATCTCCTTTGCTAAACGTGAGCCAGGTATTGTTACAACTAAGATGATGAAGTCTGTAGCTCCTCTTGATAGTCTTCTTATCCTTCGTTCTTACAAGGAAATTGAATCTATTCTCTATGGAGAGACAGACCCCGAAGTGGCAGACAGCCCTCGTAGTCACAGACAGGAAGAAGTTGTAGAAGAGGCTCCACGTTCTCGTCGTTCTCGTGTAGAAGAGGAAGTAACAGAAGAGACTCCTCGTAGTCGTAGGTCTTCACGAACAGAGGATAACGAAGAAGCCCCTCGAAGTCGTAAAACTTATCGTGAACCAGAGGAAGAGGAAGTAGCTGATGCTCCTCGTAGTCGTAGGGAAGCTGTAGAACCAGAGGAAGATGAGCGTCCTAAGAAGGGTGCTGAGTGTCCTTATGGTCATGAATTCGGAACAGACAATGATCAGCATAAAGACTGTGATGATTGTGAAGTTTGGGAGAAGTGCAGAACAGCTTCTAAGTCACGTTAAGGGAGAATAGGGGGCGAAAGCCCCCTTACTTATGACAGATAAAAACTACGATACGATAAAGGAATATTACATGGGAAGACGAAAAAAAGAAACAGGAGAACCAGATGTGCAAAAAGAATCTGTTTGGATATCTACTGGTTGTGATGTATTTGATTTGGTTACTGGTGGTGGGATAGGATATGGAGTTCCATCAGGAAAGATTATCAATATTGTCGGAGATAAGTCCAGCGGAAAGAGCTTTATCTGTACAGAGATCATTGCATCTTCCTACCATAAGTATGGTAAGAATCTAAAGTGGATATATGATGATTGTGAATCTGGATTTACCTTTGATACTCAGAAGCTTTATGGTTTTGAGATTATGCCTATTGATGATAAGGAACGTTTCAAAAGTGGAACTGTTCAAGAACTGTATGGGAATGTTCGTAAATTCTCAGATTCATTAAGGGATGATGAATTTGGTATTTATGTTGTAGATTCTCTTGATGGGTTGTCTTCTGATGAACTGGATGATATGACTGACAAAAGATACAATGCTTTTAAAGCAGGAAAGGATTTTGATAAAGGGTCATATAAAATGGAATCTGCAAAGTTCCTGTCACAAGAGTTCTTTAAAACTTTATCAAGTGTTATCCATGATAAGAATATCCTTGTCATTTTTGTTTCACAGATACGTTACAACATTGATCCTATCTCCTTTGAGAAGTATTCTCGTTCTGGTGGAAAAGCCTTAGACTTCTATTGTTATGCTGTTGTGTGGCTTAATACTATGGCTAAGATCGAGAAGAAGGAAAGAGCCATAGGAGTAGTGGTACGGGCCAGAACAACGAAGCTTAAAGCCCCCAGGCCATTCCGAGAGTGTACGTTCTCTATTCTATTTGAATATGGAATTGATAATATCGGTAGCAGTCTGGACTATCTGTATGACCTTCGTGGCAAAAGAGGAGAGTTGATAGGAGCATCTAAAGCGATTCAATGGAATGAAGAAGAGGAAGAGGTTTCTCGTGATGCTCTTATTGAACGAATAGAGTCAGAAGGATTACAGGGGGAACTACGTAAAAGAGTTATCAAGAAGTGGGAGGACATTGAGGATTCCATTAAAATAACACGGAAGGGGAAATACGATGATTAACAAAAACTACCCTGAGAATGATTATGATGTGTCATGTGATTATTGTGATTTAGGTGAAGAGAACTACGACACAGATGGAGATTGGACTGAAATGATTGCCGAAGCAAAAGTTGATGGGTGGTCAATCAATAAAGTTAATGGGCAATGGAAACACCGATGTCCTGATTGTACGGCAAGAGATATTCCTTGGAAAGAGGAGGACGAATGACACGATGGGTACAACTAACGGATAAAGAGATAAAAGAAATTCTTGCTATGATAGAAGCAGAAGGAGAATGTAGTAAGGAAATGTTCTCTATCCGTAAGAAGCTTATCTCTTCTAAAAAACGTATCACCATTGCTTCTGCTAAACAGAAGGGAATGAATCTTCAACGATGGGTAGCTGATCGCATATCTAAACTTCTTGGTATTGATTGGAGTCAAGGAAATGATCAGAGTCTCATTGCTGTTCGTCCTGGTGGGCAACATGGAACTGACATCATTCTGCGTGGAGAAGCGTATGAGAAGTTCCCCTATGCGATTGAGTGTAAGTCCAGCGAAGGTTTTAACCTTATGGGCACTATAACACAAGCACAAGCGAACACAGCAGAAGGACTTGATTACATGATTATTCATAAGAAAAAGGCTTTACCAAACCCCATAGTTATTATAGAATGGAGTACGTTTGAAAAGCTTTTCAAGAGAAGGTGTGCGTGTGAAGAAGTCCGAGATACGTAAGATCATATCTGAACTTAACAGTCTCTATAGGGGTAACCCCCCTATGGAGATATTAGCAGATGCTTTAAAGATGCCTAAAGATGAGGCAGAGATTATATACAAATCTTTAACTAATAGTGAAGTCAAAAAGAAGAAGCCTGTTAAACATAGGGTAAAGAAATCCTCTACATGGCACATAACTCTTATACGATTCCTTATGGGGTTCATTGGTTTAGGAGCGTCGGTACTGTCTTGCTACTATACTTCCGTATGGTTGTTTGAATGGCTTCCTACTTTCCTTGCCATATTCCTTTCCTTCATTATGATCTTATTTGCTGTACTTGCATTCCAAGTCATTATTATTATCTGGCAGGACAAGGAACACCCTGACCCACATATAAAATGGTATAGATGGATACTATTCGAGACTAAGCAGAATTTCCTTGCTGTTGTATTTGCTATCCTATGGCTTATTGTAACTATGTTTAGTATGGGGTCTACCGTGGCAGGACAGTACAATCAGTATGCAAAAGACCTACGGGTTAAGATGGAAGTACGTGAGACAAAAGATGTATCTGCGGATAAAATGATCTTAGAGAATTTGCAAAAGCAAGAGAAGACTCTTAGTGAAGCTGTAGACGAAAAACGCAGATATAGAGAACATATTGTCTCATCCTTGGAACAATATACTACGATACAAGCACAAACAGACAATCAAAAAGAGTATCTTAGTTTACGTTATCGTCTTACCAATGCAGATAAGGAACTGGATGTAGCTATGAAACAGTTAGCAGACACGAGAGGAGAGATACAATCTACTATTAAAGAAGTAAAAGCTATTGGGAATGTGGTGGAAGTGAAGGATTTTTATGAATGGCTATCTGGTATCTTTAACGTAAGTAAAGATTTGGTGCAGTTCCTTGCTTCTATCTTCCCTGCGATCTTCATTGATGTTATTGCTCCGACTGGTGTGGCAATAGCATTATTTTTAAAAAAACGCTTGACATAATATTCTTTCTGTGTTATATTTCTATTGACAATACAAACAATATAAAGGCGGTACAAAATGATAGTAGTTGCAAACAAAATAGTGGTTGACATTGATGTTGGTAAGACAAGCTGTGTAGTTCTCTTAAAAGGAGAATCTAAACATAGGACAGTGGCTTTTAATGAAATTCGTTGGGTATCTAATGATTGGATTCTGTAAGGAGAATAAAATGAAAACAGCATTGATTACAGGTGTCTCAGGGCAAGATGGTTCATTCTTATCCGAATTTCTTCTTGAAAAAGGATATAGAGTTTATGGAATGATACGCAGAACAAGTGGTATCAATGTGGGGAGACTCCATTATAGTCTCGTTAATCCCAACTTCTCTCTTATAGAAGGAGATTTATTAGATAGCACTTCTCTGGATAATGTTATTAAAACAACTAAACCAGATGAGGTATATAACTTAGGAGCGCAATCTTTTGTTCCTACATCTTGGACACAACCAAGTTACACAGCAGAAGTAACAGGCATTGGTGTACTCAAGATGCTTGAAGCTGTTCGTCATAATGCTCCTAATGCACGATTCTATCAGGCTTCCTCAAGTGAAATGTTTGGTAAAGTACAGACCATGCCACAGAATGAGAACACTCCATTCTATCCTCGTAGTCCTTATGGAGTCGCTAAACTCTACGGACATTGGATAACGAAGAACTATAGAGAGAGTTACAATATGTTTGCATGCTCTGGTATTCTCTTTAATCATGAAAGTGAACGAAGAGGAGAGGAATTCGTTACCAGAAAGATCACTAAGGGTATTGCACGTATCCTCACAAAGAAACAGGAATGCATTGAACTTGGTAATCTGGATTCTATGCGTGATTGGGGATATGCAAGAGACTATGTACGCGCTATGTGGCTCATGCTTCAAGTAGATACACCAGATGATTACGTCATTGCTACAGGGAAAACACATTCTATCCGAGAGTTCTGTGAAGTTGCTTTTGAATGGATGGGGGATGTTGTTCGTAGTAATAAAGGGAAGTATGTATCTTGGGTGGACGTATCTACAAAGGATATACATAATGAACGTGGGCAGATTTACTTAGGCAATGAGAATAGAGGAAAGACTGTTATCACAATCAATCCTAAGTTCTATCGTCCAGCAGAAGTAGACATTCTTCTTGGAGATGCATCAAAAGCACATCGTATTCTTGGGTGGAAACCAGAGATAGAATTTAAAGAAATGGTACGTAGAATGTTAGTGAATGATCTGACAGAAGAAGGATACTATGATTAAAGAATTGAGTATACAAAACTTTCAAAGTCACGCTGACACAAAGTTAGAATTCGATAAGGGAGTCAACGTAATAGTTGGCTCCTCGGATTCGGGGAAGACTGCTATCCTTCGTGCTTTATTTTGGGTTCTTGAGAACAGGCCAACAGGTGTTGGTTTTATATCTAACTTTGCTTCCAAGAAAGAAGTATGTAAGGTTACTGCCCAACTGTCAGAAGGTGGCAGTATCTCACGTATTCGAGGAGAGTCGGATAATAAATATGTTGTTAATGGAACTTCCCTTGAGGCAGTAGGAACGAGTGTACCAGAAGAAGTAACAAAGGCTTTTAATATGACTGATGTAAATATTAGTCGTCAAATGGATGCTCCGTTCCTTGTTAGCTCCACTTCGGGTGAAGTGGCACGATTTTTAAATAAAACTATTAAGCTTGATCTGATTGATACTATCTTGGCATCAACTGAGTCTAATAAGAGAAAAGCTAAACAAGAGACTATTCGATTGGAAAAGGAGATAGAAGATGTAGAAGATAGTATAACTAAACTGTCTTGGGTACATGAAGCAAAAAAACTTGCAACAAAGATAGATATAATAGAAGGACGTATTGACAAGAGTACTCGTACTATAACAGAACTAAGTGAACAGGTAGAGAATTACAAAACATATTATCGAATAATAGATGATACTTCTTCTATTATTCCTAAAGCTGAGATTCTAATAAGTTCTATTAAAGAACTGAATAGTAAAATACAAAAGGATACAGCAACTCATGATATGATAGGAAGTATTCTGGATAAAGATATTCTCTATTCTGACATACTAAAAAGTATACCTGATATTACACAAGCAGAGGAGAAGATAAAACGAATTCGGGAACTGTTGGTTAAGGCAAAAGAAAAGAATGATACTATGAATACAATCAATGATGCTGTTATCGACTTAGATGCTCTTGCCAATAATATCACAACATATGATTTGGCTATAAGTGATTTAAAGAAGCGAATGCCTAATGTATGTCCGTATTGTAAAGGAGTATTAAAATGAAATTTCTCGTAACTTCGGATTGGCATCTGCGGTCAGACAAGCCTCGGTGTCGTTTAGATGATAACTGGTATCTTACACAGGCTTCTATTGTGGATGAGATTAAGAGGTTATGCATTTTGCATAGTGCCCCTGTACTTATTGCAGGAGACATCTTTCATAAAGCAAAATCAAGTGCTGAGATGGAGTCTTTGTTTCTTTCTCGTATGCTTACTCATGCTACTATTATTCCAGGGCAACATGATATGCCTGGACACAATATAGACAAGATGGAAGAATCGTCTTTTAATGTTCTGGTGAATGCACGAGTAAAATATGGTTGTGATAATCAATATGTAGATTGGGTAACGTATGGAGATGAAACTGATACTGTACATAGAGGAGAATACGTAAATACTATTCTTCTTATCCACGAGCTTGTCGTAGAGAATGAAAGTAATCTTGGTTCTTTTACTAATGTATCCTCGGCTTATGATGTGTTGAAGAGGTTCCCTGATTACAAGTATATTATAGCAGGAGACAACCATCACGGATTCATTCATAAGAGTAGAGATGGACGATATGTTATTGTTCCTGGTTCTATCACTCGGCAATCTTCTGATATGCTTGATCACCAACCAAGAGTTGTTTTGATTGACACTGATGCTGACACAGTAACTTCTATAGACCTTCCCGATGATATTACTATGGTAACAGATGAGTTTGTTAAAAAGGAGAAGGAACAGGATGAGAGAATAAACACTTTTGTGGAAACATTACGAGACTCTAAGAGGGTTAGCTTATCTTTCATAGACAATCTTCATACTGCTATGAGGGAGAATGAACTGGAAGAAGGGGTAACAAAGATTATACACGAACTATTAGAAGGAGTTGGAGAATGAATAATGATGAACATAAGACAGGAGATTTAACTACTATTATAATGCACGTTATTATATGGGCATTACTCTTTGCAGGATTCTTTGGAAGTCTTGGATTGCTATTAAAAGCATTTCTATTCTTATTTAATACCGTTAAAGGAGTGTGATATGGAAGTAAGAGAATTTGAAGACCTAACTAAAAAACTGGAAGACATGAAAGTAAAGAAAACTCGTGCTGAAACTATGCTGGAAAGTATTAAAGATGATTGGAAAAAGTATGGAATCACATCACGAGTAGAAGCAGTTAAGATGATAAAAGACATAGAGAAAGACATCGAGAATGATAATGTAGAACTTACATCTCTCTATATTGAGTTGAAGAAGCTAATGGGGGTAGCATGAAATATACAGATGAAATAAACCAAGCTGTAGGTAAACTACAAGCATTAGATGAGAGAGCAGAAGAACTGCGTAGAGATGTTATAGTTATGCAGTATCGTTTAGCTCATCTCGAACTTGCTCAAGTGTTTTTACAAAAGGTAGCATCTGAGACTCAGAATCAGTTAAAGTATCATATTGAAAGTATTGTTCAAATGGCTCTCGATGCTGTGTTCCCTGATCGTTACAAGTATAATGTAGCATTTGAGATGAAACGAGGACGTACAGAAGCACGTATGTTTTTAATGGAGGGAGACAATGAAGTTGACCCTATGTCTGCTTGTGGGGGTGGTGTTGTCGATATTATTGCTTTGGCTTTGCGTATTACTGTTTACACCCTTGCCAATACAACAAACACTATTATACTTGATGAACCGATGCGTTTTGTAAGCAAAGACTTGCAACCTAAAGCGTCTGAGATTATTAAACAACTTAGTAATAAACTTGGGATACAGTTTATTATTGTAACTCACAATAGTGAAATAGTAGATCAAGCAGACAAGGTGTTTCCAGTAGCTATTAAAGATGGTAGGAGTTTTGTACTATGAGATATATTCTTATTGTTCTATTACTCTTATTGTTTTTTGGGTGTGAAATGCTGATTGAAGAATATTCTTATTCTACTGATCAAATTCCTACTATGGGATTTCAGACAGTGAGAGAAACTATAGAGTGGATACATGAGAATATTATATACACTTCTGATGGAGCAAAGGATGAATGGAGTTTACCACATGAAACATATTTAAAAAGAGCAGGGGATTGTGAGGATGTGGCTATATTAGCTATGTACTTTATAAAGACAGAGTTAAAACGTGAATCTTTTTTTGAAGGAGGTTATTATTATGATAATAATATTCGTTATGGTCATGCTTGGGTTAGTGTAAATGATATTCCGTGGGAACCACAACAAGGAACTATAAACTTGTTACTTCCTTCTATTTGTTCTAAAGATAGAGTAACGTATGATTACGATGAGACAATGTATTGTGCAAGAAATAAATAATAAGAGGTAAGATATGGCTAAAGTAACAACACATCATGGCGTCATATATGAACCATGTACTTGTGGAAGACAAAAATTAGACATAGATGATCTGTGTGCTATCTTAGAGTTTAGATATAAAAGCTTATCCTTTCATGGAAAAGTTATTAAATCTAATACTATACATATAGCTTGCTTACGTCCTGGATGTATGGGGAACTGGACAACAAAGAGAGTGTTCGCAGGGAAACTTCCCGTCATGAGTTACAACGATTGGCTTACTCGACAGAAGACTCCCGTTTTTATAGTTCCTAAATGTTGTACCAGTGGATGTGAGAACGAGTCTGTTGTAAAGATTGAACAAAAGAATGAAGTTACATATCTAAATAGTGAGAATAAATCATATATTCCATCTACGTATTTATACTTTTGTACTACACATTGGTTAGAATATAATAAAGAAAATAGCGATCAAGAGTCCTAAAGCCTCTCCTCGTGCTATCCACATATTAACGTTAGCACGAGTAGCTTCATTATCACGTTCTATTTTATACTCTCCGACTTGTTTATCTACCGTCAGTTTGTAACTCTCGAATGAGTCGGAGAGCTTCTTTAGCTTGCTCTCCAAGTCCGTTGACAATGCTTTCAGCCTCACTATCTCCTGCTGTAAGCTCTCGGAATAACTTGTCGAATTCAATAGCTCTTCTTCTAAGTTCGTTATTGAGTCCTCTGAGAGTTGCAACTTCTTTTGAAGCTCGATTAAGAGATTCTCGGAGTCCTGCATTGTCAGCTTCCGCTCTTCGTAAAGCTTCTGTAATATCTCTATTTGATTGTTCAAGTTGATTATAATATTCTCTAAACTTGTCAACTTGTCTTTGTAGCTCATCTGCTCTTGTCCTATCAGCATCGGCGTAAGTACGCAAGCTATAGTTATTCCAAATAAAAAAACCAATGGATATCGTAAGTACCACACATAATGTAAGAAGGACTTTATTTGCCATTGACACATTCAGACCCTCCATTCATTATTTGAGCCTTCCTTATTATGGCTGGCCCAATAGAAGCTGCCGCTCCTTGCCCTGCAATAAGAGCAGTAAGATAAGGAAGGGATGTGACCCACAATGGCATAATCTCTTTCATAGTAGCAAATACAATAGAGGCAAGAACACACACTGCTGTTTCCACTACCCATGCATATTGAATAAATTTTTTAGTATCCATATATACTCCCCTTTCTATATACGATAATTAAGAATAGAAGTCAAGCCCTTCTCTTTGTGCCATATAAAAGCCTGAGCTTCTCTAACAGAGTTATACCCTTTAGTAGTAGCCCATGCTGAATTTGCTACTAAAGAAGGAATTCTTCGTATTCTAACGTTCTGTCGTTCCATTACTTCATTCTTATGTAAATGTCCTGTATGCCATTCTCTATACTTACTTGTTCCCCATAACTCAGGAACATGCGTTGCCATCATTAAAGGAAGTTCTTCAAATTTCTCATTACTACCATGAGTCATACCTAAAAGATTCACTCCATACTTCCAGTACTTTTGTGGAGCAGGAGAGTTATCTACGAGAACGGAATCACAGTTATGATACCAAGAATAAATAGAATCACCTAAATAAAATGTCCTTTCAGTGTCGTGGTTACCTGGTAGGATTACTACAGTTACCGGAGCTACTTGCATGAGGTAGTCTATTGCTTTAACTGCCATACGACGACCATTAGTAAATGTTTTAGGGAACCTGGTGTCTTCATCTTGCAAAGTACCGTGAGAAGTAACATTCTCTTTTGAATTCGAGTTGAAGAAGTCATGCCCTATAGGAAAAAGTATTTCACTTATATTAAAAGACTTTGTTTTATCTACGAAGTGTTCGATAGCATTTATGAATCTCTCTTCTGCTATTTTAATATCATAATCTTCCCCTGCTTCTTCTCCCCATGATAACTGTCCATAATGCAGATCATATAAACAAAGTTCCAATGCATATTCGGCATCATCCTTAGAATACTTTATCATAGGATAAACAGGAGCGAACTGTTTTACATCATCTATAAATGAATTTCTGATATCCTCTATAGATTCAACTGTTTTTTTAGCAAGCCACGCTTTACATTGAAAGCTTGGGTTCTCCTCAGACCCCCAACTATTTGTAACAAATTTAGTTACTTCCCACTTAGTTAAATCTACTCTACAATAGTCAAGAAGTTGATCTAAAGTACGTATATCAGAAGATACTATTGTATAATTCTGAGTATCCTTCGTCTCTTCATGATCTACTCGCGGACTCTCTGGTGCTTCTCTATCAGCAGAGAGGGCTACAGCTTCCCTAATATAACGCATATAAGTCTCAGAACTAACAGGAGATTCACATTCATTTAAAGCTGTTTGATAATTGTCTGATACCCAAGATCGACCGCACTCAGGCAGTTTAAGAGCAATCCATTCTTTTACTTGCATTTTAACTCCAACGTTTTCGTTCTTTTTCCCAATCATAAGTTAGATCGGTTTTATGTTGCTCCCATACATCAGGGAACAAATCAATAGGGTCAGGTCGTTTAAGATAGGGTATATAGTCCTTTCCTATATGTAGTTCGTAATGAACATGAGGAGCTTGAGAATATCCAGCATCCCCGATGTATCCAAGTACTTCACCTTTATCTACGATACGAGCAGTATTTAATGTATGAAAAGCCATAGATGGAAATGGTAACTTCTCCGATTGTTCTTGATAGACAATAGCATCTCGCTTCATAAAGCGACCATTAAATATTTGGTTAATAAATGAATGGCAAAATACATGGGTGTGTCCTGATTGTCCTTCTAACACAACAACACATCCATATATATCATATGTGTAATATTGAAATGCAAATGGTTTACCATCAGGCCATTTAACAGGAACGTGATCACCACCAGGGGCACGAACAGAGAACCAGTAATATGCTTTACCAGGTTCAGGAGCAACATAAGGCACTTGTCCATATCCTAAAGACTTTATATCCCAAGCGGCATGAGGGTGTGTTCTTTTACTATAATCTATTGATAGAGGTCTTGATTCCCAAAAATCTGTCGTAATCTTAAAAGGTTCTTCAACTATAAATTTCATAGTTCTTCCTTTAGAGAGGGAGTGTTTTAATCCAATGAGCTACTCCATACACAATAAGAGTAACAATCCCACCCACAGTTAAAATACCAAAAGACATACCAAGCCATTTTAAAAATGTCGCGGCATTTTTACCTGGGGAAGCTTCTAAGTCTTTTACTCTATCTTCTAATAGTGATAATCTGTGTGTGTTATGTTCTATCTTCTCATATATAGGGTAATGATCGGTCTTTATACGACTTTCATGATCGGACAGATGCGAGTTTAACTTTTGTGTTATATAGTCCAATTTTGTTTCCATTAGTACCCTCATTGATTCTATTCGTTCAAGGACGAGATTTTGTTCTAACCCTTCCATAGTAGCCTCCTCAACAAGTTATAGTTTAGCATATATTATTCTCTTCGTATATAGACAAAGCTTCTCTATATGCACTTGGTTTATGAACAGAGAACTTAGGAAAAGCTTTAGGAGTAATCTGCAATAAAATACCTACTGGATAATACCCCATCCATTTAAAAGGAATTCTTGGAACTATATCTTCTCCCATTTCTACTCGAATAGTATTTACTGGATAATTAACCAAGTACTTCTTCCCTGCCCAACGAGGAGTAGCAAATCCTATAGCTTGAGTGGAATACGGAAGCTCATTCGCCGCTATCTGTGCTATAGCTCCTCCTTTAGAGAAACCAACAAACATGATATGATCAAACTGTCCTTGTTCTTTTATAGCCCTGCGTAAAGGAAGATAAAGGGATAAATAAGAAGCAAGAAAACCAGAATGAATATTACTCGTTTTACACGCAAAGAAATCCCATAACCAGTCTATCCACGATTCAGTCGTATAACGAAAAGCAATAAATAGAATGTCTTCTTCTTTCTTTATTTTAAAAGCCGCTTTAGTGATAGGATTCTCATATGTAGGTTTATCCCATCCACGGACTGCAAATTCAAAAAGATTATTTGTCATACCCATACTCCTAATTGTTGTATATATAAAATTTTTGTTGAAGTAAGTGCCAAAGCAATATAAAATTCAAATTGTAAATTTGAATCTACCGCAACATCTAATACTGTTTCTCGCTTTACACTTGTGACAATAGCTGAATTAAAAGTAAGAATAGAAGAGTCTGCTACAACCATATTGTTTGCACTAAAATTAAAGTTGCTTCCTTTTGGGCGAAGGAAAATATACACAAAAGATGTAGTAACAGCTGTGGCAGAAAAACCATAAGCAGAAAGTTTTATTCGTATTCCCTTGACATTAGTATTCCCTGCCGTTACTGCCGTGGCCGTTGTCCAGGTTGATGCACTAAAGGCAGTATTGTCCCACAGGGTATAGGCTACATTATCATTCTTAAATAGATATAAATGCCCCATCGTGTACGCATTTGCCAATACCGGAGCGGTAGGAATATCATGTACAATCTGCCCACTTGCATCCTTCACTAATAATCCCGATTGGTTAGATATATCTATCTCTCTTCCATACTGATCTGTGATATTCACTGAACCCCTTTTTATCTGAATACCATTTAAATCAATAGATACTCCTCTATTAAAGTTTGATATAACATTAGGGTCATAAAAAACTCTTTTTGTGTCATAATATGATTTTAAGCTGGCTTCCGTCCACACCGTGTCGTCAACGAAGAGCCCCGCCATGAGGGAGTCGGCTTCAAATCCTGCGGGGGATGTGTAGAGGGGTATCCCCCCAACGTTTAGATACGGTTCAAACACGACCGTCCCCAAGTCACTCGATGATGTGGCAATGTCCCCGTCAGGATAATCTGCGCTATAACAATACAGCTTCAAAGCGTCATTAGGGATGTCCCACGTTACACCTATAAACCACCATTTCCATAAATCCGCATTAGATGTTATTGCGGTGCTTTTAATCCCAACAGAGGTTGTTCCTGCGAAATTAACAGCAAATTTATCATTGATATTATCATACCAGATGAAAAAATCATACAATGCTCCGTTGTAATCACTAATAAAATAGGATTCTGGCGATCGATTATACCCAAACCCCGGCTTCACCCAAAACCCAACCGTCCCGGCTTGAGGCCACTCGAAGTTATACCATAACGACGAGGCAGGACGTGTTGTCGGCACGAAGGGCATGGGGTAGGACTCAAGGGCAACGTAGGGATCACATGCGCGAAACTCGATATCGGCGGGGAAGTTGCCTCCATCCACCATTCCACAAAAAAATCCTATTCCCGTAGGGTTAGTTCCTGCCACGATTCTGTTATTTATCAATGTCCATGTATCAGCTTGCAATAATGTATAAGCAGCTTCCCCACCCAAAGGATAAAAATATGTTCGCACAACAACGGAATAATTGCACTTTATCATTAACCCAAAAATATAAGTACCCGTTCCACCCGGATCACAAAAAGGATCAAGAACAAAGGTTGCTGTAGCAGAACTTCCCTTATTCCATTTCCATACAGTTTTTTGTAAATCAGCGTCAAATACATTCCCGTAATTGGTATGGTAATCTGCGAGCTTCGTCCACACCGCATTATCCAAATCCGTCGATCTAACCAAGTTCGTCGTCGTCTTCCCCAACCACACGGCGTTATCACAAGGAGGCTCGTAGACGTCCTCGTAGGGAGAGGTTTCGGTGTAGAGGGCGGAGATTTCGGTGGAGGTTAACTTGCGATTATAGAACCGTATTTCATCCATCTGCCCCTTGAAGTATCTTCCTCCCTCGTTAAAACCTCCAACAATGAGATTAGGGGTAACAATCAGCATATCCCCAGTTCCGGTTCCAGTTCCCACTTCCACGGTGTCAACATAGGCTTTAACAGTGCTTGTGCCACCATCCCGTGTACATACTAAATGCGCCCATGTCTGAGGAAGGATAAAAGTGTTAGTAAATATATAGCTCGAAGAGGTGGAATCATAGTAAAAAAAGGCAAACGTATTCAGATTATTATTGTCTTGCTGTATACCCCAGTTCCCAGGTAACGAATGACTTGCGTCCATTATGTCGGCGTATTGTAATTGAGACGCCCCACACTTAACCCACAAAGATATCGTAAAAGATTGCGTAGTAATAGGAGAGGTGCCAAGATTCACACAATCATCCGTCCCGTCAAAGCTTAAGCACCATCCTTTCGTCGCGTCATTCGTCCACGTCGCACCGCTTATCGTCCCATCCTTAAAGTTCCCGCTATCATCCCTAAGCACACTCCCCGCCCCGGCGTTTATCGTATACGCCGCGACGAGGCCTATCGGGACTGTCCATCGTCTTTCGTAGAACCATGGGTTGTCTACTCCAATGTCTCCTTGTTCTAACTTAACAGCTTTAGTTTGTGGGCGTCTTCCTAAATGAGAAGCACACGATAATGAATCAAAACTAAAAAGTTCCGCTCCATCTGGTATTGCCTCTCCTTGTGGTACTGTAGTGTCTCCTATAAGAAGATGTTTAGATTCAATTGCTCCTGCTTTTACTTTATTTGCTGTTATAGAATTCTCAGCTACATCTCCTGTATCAACAGGAGAAGCTACACCTGACGCAACCGTTGACCATGCTGATACCACGTTAGCTCGTGTCACTCTACTAACTCTATATTGAAGAGTTAAACCTTCTGGACTATCCTCTGTTCCTATTAGTGGAGTTGTATGAACAAGAAAAGCTGTAGGCCATTCAGTATATTCATCAATACTTCCTTGTTTCCAATCAACACGATCAAAACGTAAAGGATACCAATCAATTCCACTAATGGATACTTGTACATGATAGTTTTTAAAGTTAGATAAATTCTCTTGTTCATCCCATTGTAACTGTATACCTTTAAATAAACCAAAGGCGCTTACTACAGGAACTGTTGGAACAGTGACCCCTCCACCAGCATTAAAACCAGATGTAAACATCTGATCGAATGTAGGACGAGCTAAAACCTGTTGTTCTGTTATGGGGTCAAACGCTTTGGGCTGATACACAATAACTGGACGTATGATCGTACTAAAGTTAGTATCATGTGCTTTTGCCTTATATGAATATATCTCTTTATGCGAGTCATAAGATCGTTCAATAAGAAATACTTCTTGATTAGTGTCATCTCCTGTTACTATAGTAGCTATTGAACCTACAGCTACTTCATCTTCACTACTAAAGCTATATGAGTCTTTCCCTACTTCTAAATCCTTTGCTATAGCTTGTGTAAGATTATCAGCATCAGTTTGTGTAAAAATAAAAGAAGATTGATAAACAAAATAATTAGTAGTATTTACTACATTTTGTATCATAGCGTATCGTTCAGAAGTTTTATACAAAACGTCTGCTCTTATATTAAATGCATATAATTTAAGAGAACCAGCAGTAGGATTTCTATAAATAACCCGTGCAGATTTATTACCAAACTCAGCAGTTGGTATTGTTATTCCTACGTCATATATATCATCTAAAGTGTGATTAGTAGTTTGCACTATATCAGTAAAGTCACTCTTAAAAGCAGAATAATTAAAGTCTAATCCTTGTACTATTGCTTTATTGGTTCTATATAATATTCCTGTATCATCATATTCCTGCCTGACTTCTTGTTTGCCACCAAGAACAGGGTCATCCACATTCGCTTCTGGTGGGTAATCATATCCAGCAGGAATAGGATACCCTTCAAATGCTCCAAAGTTATCATAAGGCAAGTCTTCTTGATAAACAAGAGTATCAGTTTTAAGTCCTAACTCATACCATATAACTTTTACACCATCAAACTTATTACGTTCATTCTGATCTTTTACTATCTTCCCTAAAATATTATCTTCATTAAATGTATGTATTCCTGATGCAGACGTTTTCCATGCTATAGGAGATATCTGATCACTCTCATTAAAGTTAAGCACATATCCATATTCATAGAGAAGTTTATCCATAATAGAAAGAACATCTTCATCAGGAGAAGAAGGAGCTAAACCAGAACACACAGTAGATATTGTTACAGAGTTGTCTATTCCTAATGCTGTTATTCCTGCTATTGAAGCTAATTTATGAATAAGAGAATTTCCGGTATCAGCAGAATCTAATATCTTACATCCTGTATAGACTACATCTCCCATAGGAACCTTTAATGTCTCAGTACTGTCTACTGCTTCCAAATCCAATTGAGTTAAATCTAATATACCTGTATATGTTCTTTTAATAGTTGGAGGGATAAAACCTTGAAAAAAATCTACTGTATCTTTGGTTATTTTTACTAAAATAGGATCAGTTGCAAGAATAATATTATTATATATATCTTCATCATAATTGATTGTAAAAGAAGCAACATTTTGAGCATAATGAAAGTTGTCAGAAGAAGCACGGTGTGATACAGACAGACCATCTCGAACTAAATCACTTACTTCGTACCATCCACTACCAAAATCAAAATAAACTTGTATTACACTCATGCTGGTAAGTATCCTCTTCTTCCATTTGTTTCAATTCCATTTACTATAGTTCGTATCAGATTTCTCTCCTCAATTACAGAACCTTCAACTACTATATTATATACATTTCCCGAAGCTTGTCCACCCTTCGGGCCACCAAGGGTAAGTTCACCATTACGAATAGCAGACATAAAATCTTTAGGGACAATCCCTTCTCCTTCATGTACATTAGCAACCATATCATTAGGAATCATGGAAGTACCAGAAGCAAAATTAAGCAAATTATTTTTATAAAAATCAGCCCAAGTTTTTAATTGAGCCACAGTCATCCCATAATATTCCGCCACGAGAGCAAATTGTTCATCATTTAACTTTAATAAATTCTTTGCAAGCGCCCTATCTTCCCTCGAATATATATGAGTATAATCACCAGCATTAGCCTCATCAAGATACCCTGATTCTTTTCCTACATTATAAGTAGATAATATATCTTGAAGAGTAGCTTGCTTTTGTGCAATAGTATCACTTTCTTTTGTATAAGTCGAAAGTTCTCCTTGCAGTCTTACTATTTCATTACGTACCTGTTCCATTGTAGTAAGTTGAGCAAACTGTAACTCTTCATCTGATGCAAAATGAGAAGCATATTGATCATATAATCCTTTAGAAGCTGTTTTATATGCAGTAGCACTTATAGCTCCAACTTCGTATAAGTCTTGGAGAGAAGCTATCTCTTGATTAAACATATCCTTTAACTTACTTTTAAGATAATCAATATCGGTTGTAAGTTCATTTATCTTTTCATTTAAAGCATCTGCCGCTCCTTCTAATCCTGTAACAATCTTTTCAAGTCTTGCTATCAAACGTATATTAACAAAAGGTATTTTGTTTAAAGCTATGATAACACCATTCATTATATCTATAAGACCATTAGCAAACTTTCTAATAACATCATTATATAACCAAGTTAAAGCATCTGCTAACATTTCAATTGCTATTCTAAATATTTGAAATATAGGATTCATCATAATAAAGACGGTAATTACAGCGGCAATTATAGC
>Ga0210043_1000518_pt1 | contig 40689 bp, 35 predicted proteins | sample CryGeymet201501t_FD_183990 | JGI IMG/M metagenome (GOLD analysis project Ga0210043, IMG submission 183990) | Groundwater microbial communities from Crystal Geyser aquifers in Utah, USA - Crystal Geyser metaG 2015-01t (SPAdes) (version 2) | ecosystem: Environmental > Aquatic > Deep subsurface >... | reverse complement strand
TAGAAGAACAATTCTTTAACTTTTTATTTCTAAGATTCGCATATCTGTAATTTTTGCAGGAGCGCCATATATTTTAATTTTATACCATCGTTTATTTTGAAAGTGCTATTCTCATTCACACATTCAGAAAAAATTTGATTGCTTAATCTAAGCAAATACTATTGAGTTATAGAACATTCGTACAATTACTCAATGAGGTCGATATGAATATTTTAAATAAAATCACTTACCTTAATAAATGGATCAAATTTTCAGCAAAAAGTTTATTGTTAAAATTTTCTATACTAGTATTTTGCACCTTTTCTTTTTCCTGCTTTGAGATTCTTCATACTGTCCAAATACGTAAAAATGAAGTAAATGGACAGATGCATTTAATCCTGCCAAGGAAGATGTTCGGTCAAGAAATTTCTCAGGGAAATGGAATGACTTCTATGGATCAGAAGATTACTGAAATGAAAAAGAAGCAAAGCATGACTTCCTTGAAGTCCTTCGATGTTCAACAAAACACTACAGAATCAAATCTAATTATATCATTTTTATATTCTGGAACAATTCGAAGTAATTGGAAATACATAGTCCCAGAGAAGGGCGAACCTTCTGGATTTTTACTTCCATATAAGGATTCTTCCAATCAAATAATTTTCGTTACACATACTTTACCTAATAAGATAAACAATCAATCTATGGGTTCAGAGTTTGGAGAATCTATGTTTAAACAGTTTACTTATAAATTAATGGTAGCTTCTGATGTTAAGCCAAAGAAGGCTTCGCTCTATATAATAAACGAGCAAGGTGAATCCAAGGAATCAGAAATTCCAATCATTGGAGAAAGTGAGAATATGCTCTATGTTTTACCCATAGAATGTTCAAACGGAAATTGTATTTTAATCTTATCTGACCAATTGAAGATAAACAAAACAGAATCTGATCGAATTGCAAAAGATATTAAATCAAAGTTAAGTGAAAATTACCAAGAGATGGTTCGAATCAAAGAAGAAAGAGAGAAAATATTAGCTGAAGAAGAAAAGAAAGAGAATGAAAAGTTAGAAAATAAATCTAATCTTAAGGATGAAAACTCAATCTAAAAACTCAATCGAACTTAGGTTTTTCTACTGGGAGAAAGATATTAAATTCCGTTCTCCCAACTTCGGAGTCTACTTTGATAGTTCCTTTGTGCTTTTCAATAATTCCTTTTACAATACCAAGTCCAAGTCCTGATCCTTCCCCCTGGTCCTTTGTTGTAAAAAATGGATCCCATATTCTATCTTTAATTTCTTTTGTGATTCCAGTTCCATTATCACTAAATGAGACTACCACATAAGGATTGCCTGCTAGTTCCTTAACTGTTGTTGTTATCCTTATTAATGGATCTTTGGTTTTTTTCAAAGCATGGATTGCATTATTGATCAAATTTGTCCAAACTTGATTTAATTCATCTATATTACAGTATACTTTTGGTATAGAGCTGTAGTCTCTTTGGATATCAATGCCTTGTTTGATTTGGTTATGAAGTATTACTAAAGTATTTTCTATTCCTTCAGTAATGTCTGCCTCTCCGTAAGATGATTGATCCAGGTGGGAATAATACTTAAGTGCTTTTACGATTCTAACTACATTTTGAATAGAATATTTTATATTCTTAATATTTCTCGCTGCTCCTACTCCATTTTTTAAAATTTCCATAACGCTATGAGCTTTATTTTTATATAATTTAGCTACATCTTCTATTAAGTCTAAAATATTATTATCAACTATAAACTGAGATCCATCATTTGCATCAGTCTCATTAACTCCTAATTTGAGCATGGACTCTTTAATCTCTTTTTTGATTTTAAATTTTTGAGAGGGATCAATTCTTTTTCTTTGTGTCTCCCTCAGAAGTTTAACGAGCAGCTTGCGGAAACTTCTCCGAACTATTATGTTATTTAGATGGGGTTGAAGATCATTTACATGAAGATAGGTATAGAGCATATTATCTTCCAGATTATCAGATGCTGCATTGATTACACCTGCTGGTGTATTGATCTCATGTGCAATTCCTGCAACCATTACTCCCAAGGATGCCATCTTCTCTGACATTACTAATTGGGACTGGGTCTCTTCCAATTCTCTAGTTCTTTCCTTAACCTTAGCTTCAAGATTCTCGGTCATCGATATCAATTGATTGTAGAAGCTTGCATTGGATAAACTTAATGTAGATACCTCAACAATCTCACTTAATTTTTCTATATCATCTAAACTATAAATACCGTCTTCAGAAGCTTTCTTTGCAATAGTAAGTATGCCGAGAAGACCGCTATTAAGAACCAAAGGAACTATAATGTAGGCATTTGTCTTCTCGAAAAATTCTTTAGCTTTATCCAATGTTAATGGTAGGTGATCTAAGACAGTTTCTAAATCACTAGGGATAAGTAATCTAGGATTATCAGAAAGCCAAAGAACAAAAGGATCGTATACGTAAAAGAAAAAATGATCCTCACTGTCTTCTGGAAAAGGCTTGGGGTGAAAGGCTCCAGACTGTTCTTCCCATAGATAGATTCTAGCTTGACTTGCATTCAGAGAATGTTTAATGTAATTAGTGATTTTTTCGCAAACTGCAACAGGTTCATTGATGGAAATTAATGCACTCTTGAATTCATCCAAAGATGTGAGATATTCCATAATATCTGCTTTGCGATAACTTCTTTGCAAGAGTTTATCAACTTGGACAGCTTTTTTATTATTTCGAAATTTAATGACACCATATGCAAAGAGTATTGTTAATATGGAGCCTATCAATAGTCCATGCCGGGAATTGGTAACAAAATAGACCAAGAGATTTAGAGCAGTTGCTAGACTTAGCATAAATGCTAAGAACTCTGTCTCGTATGAAAATGTTATTTTCTTTAATTTTGAAATCATTGGAAATTGGATTCAATTTAGAAAATAGTTTCTAAATTGATCAATCTATTTTGCTTGTTTGAAATAAAAAGTTTACGATTCCCGCCTATTTACATTTGCTAGGATATCGACATTTTTCCTATGAGCAATTCTAAGCAACTATTTCGAATTTCCAAGATTTTCGGTGCCTATTATGAAATATATTCCCAAGAGCATGGCATCAATCTTGCTACCTTAAGAGGAAAACTTCGGCTAGAAACTAAAAAAGATCGTCATCCCTTTGTTGTAGGTGATTTAGTTTATGTAAACAAAAATGAGTCTTCCTGGATCATTGATTCACTAGTAGAACGAAAGTCAATATTGCATAGAAAATCAAGTTCCAAGGATGCACACGCACTCAGTGCTAACGCTGACTATGCTGTTCTTATTGTATCTTTAAAAGAGCCAGAAACGAAATCAGGATTTATAGATAGATTTCTTGCCGCAGTATCAATCTCTGGCATGGAGCCAATTCTCGTTTTTAATAAAACTGATTTGGTTAATGAAGATGAAATTATTTCAGCTACGAGTTACTACCAATTTCTTGGATATAAAATATTTACTGTTTCTATTCACGTAGAGAATTCTATTTTAGAATTAAAAGATTTTTTAAAAGGGAAGGTGAGTTTCCTTTCTGGTAATTCTGGTGTAGGAAAATCTTCTATTGTTAATCTTTTAACTGAATCTAAAATCCAATCTACTCAAGAAATCAGTGGTTCAACATCGAAGGGAAAGCATACTACTACGAATTCTACAGCAATTTTTATACCTGACGGAACTGTTTATATTGATTCTCCAGGGATCAAAGAATGGGGAATCCTTCATTTAGATAAGGATGAGTTGCTTTTAAGTTTCCCTGAATTAAATATAGCTAGAGAAGAGTGTACTTCAGAATTTTGCTGTGAGTTTGGAGAAGATTGTAAAATCCAAGAAATTTTTAAGGAATTACCTGAAGAAAGGTCTAAAAGTATGGAATCAATGTTAGAAAGTTTAGAGACTCCGTTTCGAACAACCAGAAGAGATCATTGGAATCGTTCGGAAAAAGGAAAGTAAAAATACTTTATAATTTTTTAAAACAATAAATTATAGTATTCTTAGGAGTTTACTTTTGTTTTCGAATATCAATAATAAACTATTTTCATGTTTCCTCTTATTAATTTTATACTCTTGCAGTTCAACTAATCCTTATTTCAATCCAGACAAGACACACCACACTAAATCAGGCTTTAAGAATCCTAGTGATTCATTTGTAAGTCATGGCTTTGGAGGTCTACTGAAATGGTATTCAACTCGTTGGATGAATGAAGAGGATAATGATCCTGAACATTTCAATTATGAGGCAAATACAAATGATGGAATTGAATTGCAGAATTTTACTGGCAGCTGGTCAGTCACCTGGGTAGGTCATGCGACCAGTTTAATTCAATGGGAAGGATTGAATGTTTTAACTGATCCTATTTGGTCTGATAGATGTTCCCCCGTTAGTTGGATAGGCCCCAAAAGGTATACAAAACCTGGAATAGATTTAGATAATTTACCAAAGATAGATATAGTAGTTATTAGCCATAATCATTACGATCATATGGATTTAGATACACTTTTTGAATTAGAGAAAAGATATTCGCCCACTTTTTTCGTTGGTTTAGGAAATAAAAAATTTCTAATTAAATCTGGATTGACCAAAGTAGTTGAAATGGACTGGTGGGATGAAGTATTGATCCAAGGCAAAAGAATCATATTTACACCTACCCAGCATTTCTCTGCTAGAGGAATTTTTGATAGAGATGAGACGCTTTGGGGTAGTTTCGCATTTATAGGAAATAAAACCAAGATCTATTTTGCTGGTGACACAGGTTATTTCGATGGATTTAAAGAAATTGGTGAAAAATTCGAAGGATTTGATCTTGCCATTTTGCCCATAGGCGCTTACAACCCACGTTGGTTCATGGAGCCTGTTCACGTAGATCCAAGCCAATCTGTGCAGGCATTCATCGATTTAAATGCTAATTAAATGATGCCCATGCATTACAAAACTTTTGTTTTATCTGATGAGGCATTAGATGATCCTTTGAATTCTACAATTCAAAATTTTGCGGATAAAGGGATTTCTATAAAAAGATTATTGTCCTTGAATATTGGCGAAAGTTTTTTTAGGAACTAATTGCAAACTTTTGAATAGGTTTCCAAAATGACTATAAATCAAGGGGAAGAAATGCGTTATTTACCATCAACACTGTTACTTACTGTGCTATTAACCTTTGCTGGAACGAGTTCTAGCTTATTCGCTCAAGAGAGTTCGGAATCACCAGAGATCCAAATGGCACAACCTAGCCAAGTGCTCGCTGATTCTGAAGATCATCATGTCGGTCAGGAATTGCCTTATTGGACTGTGATTCCATTTGTCCTTATACTTTTATCTATTGCAATATTACCAATTGCCTCTCATACAACTATGCACTGGTGGGAGAATAATAATAATAAATTATTGGTTGCGGCTTCGTTAGGTGCATGTGCATTTATCCCGTTGACGTATTATGGATATTTCCATAATATCGTGCATACGATTGTCTTCGAATACATTCCTTTTATAGTACTGCTTGGTTCCTTGTATTATATTTCAGGAGGGATAGTCCTTAGAGGAGATATTGAAGCTACTCCTTTGAATAACACACTTTTCCTAATCGTTGGAACATCTTTAGCATCCTTTATAGGAACAACTGGTGCTTCTATGCTTTTGATACGCCCTCTATTGAATACGAATTCTGAGCGTAAGCATGTAGTGCACACTGTGATCTTTTTCATATTCTTAGTATCCAATATCGGAGGTTCTTTGACACCTTTAGGTGATCCACCTCTCTTCTTGGGTTATTTACAAGGAGTTCCATTTACATGGACTTTTAAATTATTTCCTGATATGTTACTAGCATCTGTATTGCTATTGATAATATATTTTATCTGGGATTCAATCAAATACAAGAAAGAGACAACAAAAGATATTAAGAAAGATAAGAGCCAGTTCGTTCCGTTATCATTAAGCGGACAAGTGAATTTCATTTGGTTGTTAGGTGTGATTTTTTCTGTTGCCTTCCTTAACAAAAACTATATCCCCGCCATTGGAGAAAATCCTTTATTGGGATTTGTTCGTGAGTTAGTAATGGCTGGTCTAGTGATTGCATCCATTTATACTTCAAAGAAAAGAGATAGAGAAGCAAACAAGTTCACTCTGCACCCTATTGCAGAAGTGGCTTATTTATTTATCGGAATCTTTATTTGTATGATTCCTGCCTTAGTTCTGTTAGAAGCAAATGGTAAAAATTTAGGAATAACTCAGCAATGGCAGTTTTTCTGGGCAACTGGACTTTTTTCCTCTGTTCTTGATAATGCCCCTACTTACTTAACTTTCTTAAGTTTAGCAAAAGGTTTGTTAGGATTTGATACTATCGCTCAGATTTTAGCTAGCCCTGAGGCAGAAGCGCTCTTGAAAGCAATTTCGGTTGGTGCGGTTTTTATGGGAGCCAATTCTTATATAGGTAATGCACCTAATTTTATGGTAAAGTCGGTTGCAGAAGAAAATAATGTAAAAATGCCGTCTTTTGGGGGTTATATGGTCTATTCCATTGGAATTCTATTCCCAATTTTTATGCTACTTACATTTGTCTTTTATCTCTAAGGAAGACATTAGATACAAGACTAGCTTCATAGCTAGTCTTACTCTATGAATATTACCTTTCCACAATTTCTTAAAATAGCTTATCAAAAAGAAGATTATTCTAAGAATCATTGGAATTTATCCTTAGTTCAAGAATCCTACAAAGCATTACAAGATTATTTAAAATCTAGCCAAGAACCTAAATTGCTCTATGGTGTGGATACATCTTTTGGACCTCATGCATTTGCAAGTACTGAGTCAAAGTTGGATCTGCAAAAGTCTTTAATTCACCATCTTTCCGTGCAGAATGAATCTTCTCCAAAGCTTGATCATATCGAAGCTCGGGCAGTCTTGCTCGCTAGAATTCACGTGCTAACTAGAGGTTATTCTGGAGTTAGTGAAGGCTTACTTATAATTTTGCAGGAAATGCTAAATAAGGATGTAATTCCAATCTTTCCCTTGCGAGGATCACTTGGTGCGAGTGGGGATTTGATTCCCCTGTCTTCGATTGGAAGATGTATGATGGGAGAATCTCTGAGCCAAGGCAAAGGTGATTATAATTCTATTAAAGGACTTCCGCGAGTTCTGGATGTGAAAGAAGGAATCGCTTTAACTAATGGAACCTCTTTTATGGTGGGGACTATGTGCATCCATCTACACCAGTATAAAGTGTTGGTTGAGAGTGCATTGAATCTTATTGAGAAATTGTTTACTAAGCTTCCTGTATTTCCAGATGCATTTCATCCAGATCTTGCAATCTTGAATTCATCCCAAGGAATGAAAAAAGTATCTGACCAATTATATAAATACCTTCTACACCGGACTAAAAAAGTGAATCAAAGAGTGCAAGATAGTTATATTATAAGAGCCTTACCTCAAATATTCGGGGCAATCTTTGATGAGATTGACGACTTAGAAGTTAGTATAACAAAAGAGATAAATACAATCTCAGATAATCCGGTCTATTCACCCTCTGAGAAAAGATTCATTGAGGCTGCAATGTTCTATGGTTCTCATATAAGCTCTGCTATTGATAGACTCAATATGAGTATGGTTAACTTTGCAAATTATTTAGATCGAATGATTCAATTTTTATTAGATCCAAACGAAAATGAGCAAAGATTGCCTTTGATGCTATCCGTTTCTCCAGGAAGATATGCTGGTTTAGCTGGATTAGGATTGCTTTCTACTCATCTAACTGCTGAAATACGAAGAGATTCTCATCCTGCTTCTGTTCAGACTCTTCCGACTAACGGTGGCAATCAAAATATTGTTCCTATGGGTGGAATCGGAGTTGTTCGAAATAAGCGTACGATTTGTGACACAAAGTCCCTTCTTGCTATTTTTGAACTTTGCGTTTATCAATCTATAGCACTATTAGACGGAAAGGATAAAGATTTGATCGTAAAAGAAGATAGATCCTTAGCTAATGATCTTCAAATCAGGGAAAAAAGTTTAGAATCTTCCTTTTTTTCCTTAGATACAGTTTTGGCTTGACTTGAGACTCTACTTTTTCACTGTGGATGGGAATTAGGAGGTTTTATGAGTAAACCATTGATCGTTCAAAGCGATAAAACTATGCTTCTCGAAGTGGATAATTCCGAATTTGAGGTATGTAGAGAAATTATTTCTCGGTTTGCCGAATTGGAAAAAAGTCCAGAATACCTTCATACGTATCGTATTTCACCACTTTCCTTATGGAATGCAGCATCTTCTAAAATGACTTCAGATGAAATTGTTGAAGGAATGCAGAAGTATGCCCGCTATGATGTTCCCAAAAATGTTATAAATGAAATTCGTGAGCAAATATCTCGTTATGGTAAAGTTAAATTAGTAAAAGAAGAAACTGGGGACTTGGTAATTGTCTCCAATGAAAAAGGTTTCTTGCAAGAAATTGGAGCACATAGAGCGGTTCAACCTTTTATCGAATCCGTTAATCCAGAAAAAATTCTAGTTAAAAAAGAATACCGTGGTCACATCAAACAGGCATTAATTAAAATTGGATTTCCTGTAGAAGACTTAGCTGGTTATGATGAAGGAAACAAATACGCTTTTAATTTAAGACCGACATCAATCAGTGGAATCAAGTTTGGTATGAGAGATTACCAAAGAGCTTCTGTGGAAGCGTTTCATTCTGGTGGTAGAAATGATGGTGGTTCAGGGGTTGTTGTTCTTCCCTGCGGTGCGGGTAAGACGATAGTGGGTATGGGCGTAATGCAGATTGTAGGAGCTGAGACTCTAATTCTTGTTACCAACACTCTATCCATTCGCCAATGGAAGAATGAAATTTTAGATAAGACAGATATTCCTGAATCTGATATTGGCGAGTATTCTGGTGAAGTAAAAGACATTAAGCCTATTACTATTGCAACATATAATATTTTAACTCACCGTAAGAAGAAGGGTGGTGATTTTACTCACTTTCACCTATTCAGTGCTAAGAATTGGGGACTAATTGTATATGATGAGGTTCACCTTTTGCCAGCACCTGTGTTCAGAATGACATCTGAACTTCAATCCAAGAGAAGACTTGGTCTAACAGCTACCTTAGTTCGTGAAGATGGATTAGAAGAAGATGTATTCTCGCTCATCGGACCTAAGAAGTATGATGTGCCTTGGAAGGAACTGGAAGCAAAGTCTTGGATTGCTGAAGCAAAATGTGTTGAGATCCGTATTCCTATGGAAGAAGATCTAAGATTGAAATATTCTGTTGCTGATGATAGAGAGAAGTTTAGACTAGCATCTGAAAATCCAGAGAAGATGAGAGGAATTCGTGCCATTATCAAAAAACACGCAAATTCCCATCTACTCGTAATTGGTCAATATATCAACCAATTAGAAGAAATTTCTAAGGCTTTTGATATTCCTTTGATTACTGGGAAAACTCCCTTAGGTGAAAGGCAGGAATTGTACCAAGCATTTCGTACCGGAGAAATTCGCCAATTGGTTGTTAGTAAGGTAGCGAACTTTTCGATTGACTTACCTGATGCGAATATTGCCATTCAGGTTTCTGGAACATTTGGATCAAGACAGGAAGAGGCTCAAAGATTGGGTCGTATCCTTAGACCAAAATCCAAAGACAATACTGCTGTTTTCTATTCACTGATATCACGTGATACAAATGAGGAAAGATTTGGTCAAAACCGTCAGTTGTTCTTAACCGAGCAGGGCTACGAATACCAAATTTATATTCTTGATCAGTTTATCCAAGATCAAGAAGATCAAACAGTAACTGTATAAGATAGCATTCTAGGGAGATTATGAATGAAATTTGTTGCCAAGAGACTGGATGTAGTTGAACCTTCACCGACACTCGCAATTACTGCTAAAGCAAATGCTTTAAAAGCGAGTGGCATAGATGTTGTGGGATTTGGAGCTGGTGAGCCTGATTTTGATACTCCAGAGCATATTAAAGTTGCAGCGAAACGTGCTATGGATCAGGGGAAAACGAAATATACTCCTGTGTCTGGTATTCCAACTTTGAAACAAGCAATTGTTGATAAGTTTAAGAAAGAGAATAACCTAGATTACGAAAAGAATCAAATTATTGTAGGAACCGGTGGTAAACAAGTTATTTACAATTTCTTTATGGCTACCTTAAATCCAGGAGATGAGGTAATCATTCCTGCACCTTATTGGGTAAGTTATGCGGACATAGTTAGACTTGCAGAAGGAACGCCTGTTATTGTTCCAACTACACTAGAAAATAATTTTCAAATAACCCCAACTCAATTGAAAAAGGCAATATCTCCTAAAACTAAAGTCTTTTTGTTTAACTCACCATCCAATCCAACAGGGGCAGCTTATTCCAAGAAAGATGTCTTCGACCTCTGCGAAATTTTGGTAAAAGAAAGAATCATCACTCTGAGTGATGATATTTACGAAAAGATAATCTATGATGGATTAGAATTTATCAACCCTGCAATGGTTAGTCCTGAGATGAAAGAAAAGACATTTATTGTAAATGGAGTTTCCAAGGCTTATTCTATGACAGGTTGGCGAATTGGTTATGGAGCCGGACATCCAGAAATAATAAAGAATATGGACACTATGCAAGGTCAATCTACATCTAATGCAAGTTCTATTTCTCAAGCTGCAGCTGAGGAAGCATTGAAGGGTGATCAGTCAGAGGTTGAGGTTATGCGTCAAGCTTTTGATAAAAGAAGAAAACTCATTGTAGATCTCCTGAATCAGATTCCAGGTGTGAATTGTCGATTGCCTCAAGGTGCTTTCTATGCATTCCCTTATATTGACAAATTGTACAATCTCCCTAAGTTTGATAAAATCTTTTCAGAAGCAAACGAGAAAAGTAGAAGCAAAGTATTCTGTGATATCTTATTAGAAAAATACAATGTTGCTGCTGTCCCAGGTGTTGCGTTCGGAGATGACAACGCTCTTCGATTATCTTATGCATTAGGCGAAGCAGATATTCGCAAGGGACTCGAAAGAATTCAGGTTATGGTGAAGGAACTCACTTAGTCTGTGGGTAGATTTCACTTAGCGATTGTATGCCTTTTTATTTGTATTGGGAATAAGGCATATTCAGAATCTTTACATAAAGACAATATCCATCAAAGAAAGAATGTTCTTTATTTCGTTAATGGATTTGATGCAAAATTGTATCTATATTCTGATAAAAATTCTGAGGTTTTAACCGAGCTTCCCTATGGGAGCATATTAGAATTGAATTCTGAAGTAGAACCAACTAACAAAATAAATTGGTATTCAGTTCATACAAGTTCCAAACTCTCAGGATTTATTCTATCGGGTGAAGTTCTAAAGACTACAAAAAAGAATCTTTTTAAAACGATTTCTTCTGACGTTTTAAAAAAGTTTTCACTTATTAATTTAAAAAATGATATATCTGCTTGGCAGCAAATTACTAATTTTCTCTTCCAATCAGCAGAAAACGGAGATTTTACTGGCGAACAGTATGTATTCTTTCGTGTCTTTTCAGGTGAAGCTCTCGCAAATGCTGTTGATGCAATGCAAGTTTTTGAGACTTCCACCTCAATAGATAATCTAGATTCTAATAATTTCAATAAGCAAATTGATAGTAATGATTTTTTGAAATCATATAAGATTTATCTTACGAAAGATACGAATACTAATCAGGTTCGACTGGATGAAAATTTCTTCTGGAAGTATGCATCATTGAACTCTAATTCAAAGTATGCGGAAATTGCAGGAAGATTGGCCATGGAGCAAATTGCAGAAAAAGACTGCAACAGAGAACCAATTTGCTTCTTACTTTCACTAAATAATAGAGAATTTCGCTATCTACGATTTTTTCCTAATTCCAAAAGCAAGAAGAAACTTTCGGAATCAATTAATTCTAAATTAAAAAAGTTTACAAAAGAAAAAGAACAGATTCGTTGCTTTCTACCGAATAAAGATTATAACTATCAAATTTTCAATCAATTGAAGTTTAATAGATATTATCTATATGAAAGGGAAGTTAAAAAATTTGATAAATACTATTCAATAATTCAAGATGAGTGCTTTCCTGTAATATGAAGTTAAACTTTAAATTCTATCCCTACGAGTCTGATCCAAACTCTGAAGATAAAGCTATTCCAAATATAGTCATCCTCCATGGTCTTTTTGCTTCATCTAAGAATTGGGTTTCTGTTGCTAAGCAATTGAATCAAGTAGCAAATGTTTATACTTTGGATTTGAGAAATCATGGTGACTCTCCCCATTCAGATACACATAAACTCACAGATATGGTTGGGGACTTGGCAGAGTTTTTGTCAAATCACGACATTAAAAATCCTATCTTGCTCGGACATTCTATGGGCGGTTTGGTTGTTATGCTTTATGCCTTATCAAATCCATCTATCCCAATAGATAAGATTATTATACAAGATATCGCTCCTAAAGACTATCCTTTTGTCTATGAAAATGAAGTGGAAGCAATGAGTTTGGATTTTTCCAAAGCAAAATCAAGAGCTGAAATTGATGAAAAAATGAAAAAAATTGTTCCAAATACTTTTATTCGTCAATTTCTACAAATGAATTTAGAAAGAAATCCTGACGATGGATACTTCTGGAAATTAAATATTTCTGCTATATCTCACTCTCGCAAAATGTTTGAAATGGAATTTAAATCCTTGCAAGATCATAAATCTAATGTTCCTTCTTTATTTATCTTGGGTGGAGACTCTGAGTATATAGAATCTGAAGATATCAATTTAATATATAAATTCTTTCCTAATTCAACGATAGAAAAAATACCTGGTGGTGGGCATTATATTCAATTCACACACAACGAAGAATTTTTAAAAATTCTTTTAACCTTTCTTCGAAGTTAAAAATAAAGAGTTTATAACTAATCCTAGCAAATATAAACTGTAAAAATTTAAAATTCCAAATGCGACTAGCCAGGTAAAGGGCATAGAGAAAATAATTTTACCTGAAAAGGTTAGTAGTATACTTAAAGATAAAACTATTGGGAAAAATGGAGGATGAAACCTTTTCCTTTCAGGAAGTGGTAGAATTTCTAGAAAGAATAGGGCTACCATTGGGCCAAAGACATATGAGGCAAAACTTAATCCTAATTCTACGATAGAATTTTGTGTTTTTTCATCTAGAATGAATGGAACCAAGGAAGATGCAAGTAATAAGACTCCCCAAATAATTGTAATCCAGACTGGACTATAGATTGACTTGAATTTTAATTTCATATCAATCTGTGTAGTGAGTGTTAATGAATTGAGTGTGCTAGAGAGAGTCGACATAGTGCTAGCAAATACCCCCGCAAGAATAATTCCTTTCCAAGGGCTGCTAAGAATATTTACAATATATTCCGAGAACACTCTGTTCGCTGTTTCAGTTGATGGGAGAGCATGAACTAAATAAACACCTATAATTAAAAATATAATGAATTGAATCATTACAACAAATCCAGAAAAGATTAAAGTAATTCTGCTCTCTTTTAAATTCTTACAAGCAAGTAATCTTTGAACTAACATTTGGTCAGTACCATGTGAACCAAGAGCTAGAAGTATCCCCCCAGGAATAGAAAAGAGAAAGTAATAAGGATCTAAGTCTCCTTTGGAAGTGGTAAAACTAAAATGAAAGATCTTCCATTTATCTGGATTCATAGATAAAATTTCAGAGATAGACCCAAATTCTTGGCTAAGTAAGATTATAACAATAATACCTCCCAGACAGTACACAATGAACTGTAATAAATCAGTCCAAACAACGGCCCGAAATCCTCCATAGGCAGAATAGAGAATAGTTGCAAAAGATATTAGACTTAAACTAACTATAGAAATCTCTTGGAAGCTCCAATCAGATGGAAATAAATTAGCTATCATAAATGACAGAGGTAAAGAGGCTGCATATAAACGTACACCATCAGAAAGTATTCTAATGATAGAGAAGAGAGATGATAGCGTTATCTGGGAGGATGTCCCAAATTTTACACCAACCCATTGGTAGATGCTTAGGTAATTACCGTTCATATATTGAGGCAGAATAAAAATGGCTGAAATTATCCTTCCAATAACTAAACCTATTCCTAAAGAAAGAAAAGAAAAATCACCTGAGTAAGATAAGGCGGGAATTCCAAGAAAGGTTAAGGTTGAAGTTTCTGTAGCAACAAGAGAAAGAGATAATGCCCACCAAGGTAGATTTCTTCCACCGAGAAAATAATCTGAATCGGATTTAGATTTACGATTGGATTGATAGCCTATGAAAAATGTAATTCCAAAAAATCCAAAAATTATAAGTAGATCTATTAAATTCATTCAGCTTATGCGAAAATATTAATTCTAGGTTTATTTATAATCAATCGCAGTATATCAGATCTTGTTATAATTCCGATTATAGTCTGAGTCGAGGAAAGAACGGGTAAGCATCCAATTCTTTCATTGATCATAACTTTCGCAGATTCCCGAATCGTTGCATCTGAAATCGTAGTTAAGACTCTCATCTTCATAAGTTCTTTGATATTTGTATTAGATGGAATATTTTCTGCAAGCGCACGTAGAATATCTCTATCGCTGATTATACCAACAAGACTTTCTTCCATATTGATTATAGGGATGTGACGGAACTTTTTCTTAGCAAATATAGATTGGACAGAGGCTAATGTTTCTTCGATTGAAAGTGTAAAAACAGGTGATGACATGATTTCATAGATAAATGAAACTTTCTCACCGGGTTCAGTTGTTTTTTCATTTGATTTGTAAACATCTTGCGGTAAAGGCATTATGCCCGGATTGGGTTGGTTGGCCTTAGAATGTTGCTCGTCTTCTACCTCGGAAGAACGTTGGTTACCATAAGGTTTAGGTACTCTTAATTGGGTAGAGACCTGAGGCAGATAAGGTTCTACGACTCCAGTGTTTACCCAAGTAAAAACCATATTATCTAACTACAGTTACAGAGCAGTGTGCGTGGTGGACAACTCGGTCAGAAACAGAACCTACTAGAAATCTTCCTACGACTCCCATTCCCCTTGAACCTATAACAATTAAATCGAATTTCCCATCTTCGGATACTTTGAGAATTTCATCAGCCGCATAACCTTCCTTAATAACTCTATTCCATTGGATAGTATTGTCATCAAGAACTGTATGAACTTTCTCGAATCTTTGTTCCGAGATCCATTTCACACGGTCTTTACCTGCTGGAGCGGCACCGTAGTAACCAGGAAGCGGACCGAAATCTTCAATAACTTCTAATACGGTTATCTTTGCTTTCGCTGCCTTAGCAATTGCAATTCCAAACTCTAGGGCTCTTTTGGAGCTATCTGATCCATCAATAGGGATTAAAATTTTTTGAATGTACTGATCCATGCTCACATTTTCTTTTCTGGAAAAACATTGTAAAGGTAAAAATCAAATTCTAACCTGAAATCAATTTTATACAGTAGGTTTGATAGCAAATTGTGGTTGCTCTTGCTCTTCCAAATTATTGTCAATTATAGTGATAGGCTCGAAAACTGGTTCCAATTTGTTACTAGCAAAACATTCTAGAAAGGTTCCAAAACCATTTTCCTTCCCTAGTTCTTCTTTAGGAATACCGTCCTCTACTGCAATTTTCCCATTAACTAAGACTGCTTGGATCGCTTTGTCATTTCTTCGTACCAAACGTACAAAGTTTTTGAATTCTGGTATTTCTGCCTCAACATCTTCTTCCAATTTCTCATCCAAGGCTTCTGGTCTAAGGATTACGATATCAGCTCTTTTGCCGATTTCAATTTTTCCAGCATCGATCCCCAACCAATCTGCTATTTCACCTGTTAGACGCCAAACTGCTTTCTCTATAGTCATGAATGGTTTCTTGGCGAGCTCAGCATCCCTCACTAGTTTTAACATCCTTAAGGGAAAATTATAATGCGCCATACCACGTAAATGGGCACCGGCATCACTGAATCCTATCATAACATCAGGATGGCTTACTATTGCTTGCAGTGGTTTGGTTCTATCATTTGCAATAACTGTATACCAACGTATATCATTACCAAATTCAGCACAGAGGTCTAGAAAAGTATCCACTACATGTTGCTTTCTTTCTTTTGCTACCGACGAGAAAGATCTACCTATTAAATCTTTCTGAGGACATTCCACAATTTTTGAATCATTGAAATCTCTGTGGAATACTCTTGGTAAAAATATATTTGTCCACTGTCTTCGAAACCAATTTCTGTATTTCGTATCCTTCAATAATTTCTTTCGTTCCACCATGTCTTGCAGATGAATAGCCGCAGTTCCTGCCCCAAACTCTTCGAATACTACAACATCAACACCGTCTGCGTATAGATCGAATTTTTCTGGAAGTGCCTGGTAGCGAAAATCTGCGTTGAAAAATATATTTAAGATTCTCGATAAAACACCTAATAATCGATAAATGAGTCGATTGCTTTTAACATCCATCATGGATATGATTGTTGTCTTAAGTTTATTTCTAAATATTCCAGCACTCTCAGCCATGAATAAAAGCAGATTGTATTTAGAAGATACATTTGGTACGCCTTGGAAGATTCTGCCCCATTTCCTAAGTGTACGATTGAAGAATCTGTATTCTGACCAATTAGCAAAAGTAGAGGGCAGAGGTTTAGATCTAAATCTGTCACCGTCCATTTTGTCCCAGATTAATGTGTTTATACTTAAGCCCATGAATCCTTCGTCTAAGGCTTCTTCCAAAAGTTGATTCATTTTATTAAGCTCTTCTTTGCTTGGTTTCGCTTTAGGTGAAAGAGATCGGTCTAAGCCCATAACGTATGAACGTAGACAAGAATGACCTATAAAGGATGTTACGTTAGGGCCAAGAGGTAAAGATTTTAGATGAGATTTATAAGTTCGAATGCTGTTCCAATTTTTTACTTTTTTCAATAAGGGAAGGACTTCTTCTCGGGGTATAGCTTCTACACGGGAAAACATATCCGCAAGATCTTCAGGAGTTCCCAATGCCAGGCTAAGTGAACAACTACCTAGTGAAATTGTTGTTACACCATGGCGAACGGATTCTTTCAAGCCAGGTGAGGCTTCAATTTCTGCATCATAATGTGTATGGAAGTCTATAAAGCCAGGCATAACCCAATTTCCAGTAGCGTTGATAACTTTTGTACCCTGGCTTGGCTTAATTTCGTTAGAAGAGATTTCTACAATTTTACCATTTCGGATTAGAATGTTTTTGTGTTTTGCAGTTTTATTCTCACCTGTGAACACTAAGCCATTATTGATCAATATTTCCATGTATAAATGCCCCCAAACTGTGCCTTATATTCTATGTGATTAATAAGATTTGTCAAGGCTTCTAAATTAAATTCTTGCAACAATCTTTAAGATGCACTTCTATTGGATGATACAAAAATTGAAAAGGGTGATTTCAAATGTCCAAGTCTCAGCCAAGATGGTTTTATGATCTTCTATTAAATGTTTCTGAACAGTTTCCTAATAAGATTTCTTTTAGAAAACGTGCTAAGAACTCTAAAGATTTCCCAGGTTTTACATTTAGTGATTTGAAAACTCGAGTAGATGAGCTCACTGCAGGTCTAATTGCGGAGGGAGTAGCTATTGGAGATAGAATAACTTATTTATGTGATGCTACTCCTCATTGGATTCAAGCAGATTTAGCGATTATTACATCAGGAGCAGTCTCTGTCCCAAGAGGAACGGATGTTGTTGATGAAGATATTATTTATATTATTTCTCATTCTGAAAGTAGATTTGCCATAGTACAGACTGCAGCAGAGAAGGAAAAATTACTCAAATTAAAGCCTAAGCATTTTCCATTTTTAGAAAAGATATTTATCATGGAATTAGAAAAGGCAGGGGATCTAAGTTCAGAAGAAGATGGCTTGGAAGAACTTCGCAAGAAAGGCAGAAAATTATTAACTGAAAATTCGAATTCTGTAATGGAAAGATTGAAGCAAACAAAACCTGATGATCTCGCAACATTGATTTACACCAGTGGAACAACAGGATCGCCTAAAGGAGTCATGCTTTCACAAGAAGGTTGGATCACAGGGATAATGTCTGTTATTGAAAGGCTCTCACTTAATTCTAATGATAGAGGAGTGAGTCTTCTGCCACCTTGGCATGCCTTTGAAAGAGCAGTTGAGTATGCAATTCTTGCTTTGGGTATTGAATTTACAGTATCTAATATGAGTAGTCTAAAAGAAGATCTAAGAGACTTTAAGCCAACAATATTTCCCTCTGTACCGAGAATTTGGGAATCAGTCTATTCTGGGATACTAGGAAGAATCTCCAAGGCAGGAGGCTTTAAAGAGAAACTCTTTAATTTTTGTTTGTCTGTAGGGGTCTTTTGGTCAAACCAAAGAGCTATTCTATTTGATTATGATCCAAAGATAATTAAATTAAATTTTATTTTATCAATAATTAAGCGAAAGCTTGCCCTCACCTTGATGATTTTAGTTTCTCCACTTAAATTAATATCTATTTTAGTTTTTATGCCCATACATAAAGCATTAGGTGGCAAACTTCGGATTTCAATTTCGGCTGGTTCAGCCTTGCCTAGTATTGTAGATACATTCTTATCTGCTATTGGGATAAAGGTTTTAGAAGGCTATGGCATGACAGAGACTTCTGCTGTTGTTTCGATACGTTCTATCGAGAAGCCAACTAAATTAACTGTTGGGATTCCCATTGCAGGTTATGAAGTTAAAATTAAAGACGATCAAAATAAAGAAGTCCATGAAGTCGGACAGAAGGGAACTCTATGGGTCAAAAGCAATCAAATTCTAAAAGGCTATTATAAGAGACCCGAATTGAACGAAAAAGTTTTTGATGAAAATGGTTTCTTTGACACGGGCGATATAATGATGATTAATTACCGAGGAGAACTGATGTTCGCTGGTAGAGCTAAGGATACTATAGCTCTTGCCGGCGGTGAAAATGTTGAACCAATTCCTATCGAGGACAAACTGCACGAATCACATTTTATTGACCAAGTGATGGTGGTAGGTCATGATAAAAAAACATTAGGTGCTCTTATTGTTCCAAACTTTGAAAATGTAAAATCTAAATTATCATCTCTACCAACAGATACGAAACTTTGGAATGAGCATAAGGAATTACGGAATTTATTTAAGAAGGAAATTACAAGCTTAGTATCGAAGCAAAATGGATTCAAAAATTTTGAACAGATTCCAGGTAACTGTTTCTTTATACTTTCTCAACAGTTTGATGCTGATACAGAGATGACAAGAACTCTAAAGATGAAAAGAAATGTAATCCAAGAAAATTATCAAAAACAAATTGATAATATGTATAGATAAGGTTATATAAATGGCAAAATGGAATCCATTTTTAACAGATGAAGAATCTGATTTTTATAATACGGTATTCGAATTTTCCAAGGAAAAAATCTATCCTAGTGCAGAACATAGAGATGAAAAAGAAATTTGGGATCCGGAGATTTGGAACCAAATTGCAAAGGCAGGGCTTGCTGGTCTTCCTATTCCCTCAGAATATGGCGGACAAAATGCAACTTGCTTTCAATGCTGCTTAGCTACAGAAGCTTTTGCTTCAGGTTCTATAGATGGTGGACTGGGCTTAAGTTGGTCTGCCCATATGATCATTGGAACCATGCCTATACTTCTCCAGGGAAATGAAGCTCAGAAGAATAAATATTTACCGAGACTTGCCTCAGGAGAATGGATAGCTGGACTAGCATTGACAGAAGCAAGCTCAGGTTCGGACGCAGCCTCTCTTTTGACCCGAGCAGAAGAAACGGAAGGTGGATACATTTTGAACGGATCAAAGATGTATATTACCAATGGTCCTGTAGGTCAGCTATTTATTGTTATGGCAAGGACAGGTAATAAATCGAGGGGTCCTATGGGTGTTTCTGCCTTTCTAGTTGAGAGTAGCTTTCCTGGATTTAAGGTAAGCAAGTTGCTTCGTAAATTAGGTCACCATACTTCCATGACTGCTGAATTGGTTTTCGAAGATATGTTCGTGCCCAAAGAAAATCTACTAGGTCCACTAGGCTCAGGATTTCTAAGAATTGGTAAGGCAACTTTAGAATGGGAACGAACTGTTCTGATTGCAGGTGTTGTGGGTGCAATGGAATATGCTCTAGAGTCTAGCTTAAATTATGCGAAACAGAGAGAACAGTTTGGTAAATCCATTTCTAATTTCTATGCAATCCAAGAAAAAATAGTAAAGATATGGTTATTTATGAATTCTGCAAGACTTCTTATCTACTATGCAGCCAAAGAAAAAGACAAGGGTGGATCTCTACCACTTCTAAGTTCAGTGTGCAAATTATACGCTTCCGAAGTAAGCGAGTCCGCAGCGAATGATACCATTCAGATTTTCGGTGGCTACGGCTTTATGAGAGAATACCAAGTGGAAAGGTTTTACAGAGATATCAAACTCGCAACCATTGGAGGAGGAACTTCTGAAATACAAAGAAGTATTATATTTTCCGCATTTAGCTCAAGTAAAGAAATTACAAATTTATTCCCAAACTTGCAATTTGCTTCTAAAAATTTAGATTTATTAAAAAAAATGAATTTGGAAGAAAATTATTTTCAGTACTTATTGGATGCCTTACATGAACTTCATGCTCAATCGAAAAGTTTAAAACACCAATCTCTAGAGTTTGCCTGTTCTGATATAATTACCTATGCATTTGTAATTGATACGAATCTAGCTAGTATAAAGGAAGAAACCAATTGGTATAGCCTTGATCAAAAGATTTTAGATTTGCAATTGTTAATGCCCATCTTATTTTATAGGTATGTACTCTCTTTTCAAAATCTACAATCATATAGTCCGCATCTTTCAAATTATATCAAGTTATGTATGAATCAGCATTTAGATTATAAAATTATTGAATCCTGCTTTCAATTTTTGGAGTCTAGGCTATGAACTACAAGAAAGGTAAGACTTACGATGAGATTCAAATGGGAGATTCTGCTTCTTTTTCCAAAACTATAACGGAGGCAGACATTATACTTTTTGCAGGGATATCTGGTGATTTCAATCCTCTGCATATGAACGAAGAGTATGCGAAGACTACTGACTTCAAGACCAGAATTGCTCATGGCGGACTTGCTGCATCCTTACTTGCACCTGTTCTGGGAAATCAACTTCCTGGATTAGGAACAGTTGCTTTAGAAACAATTACTAAGTTTAGAAAACCAACATACATTGGTGATACGATAACCTGCACAGTTGAAGTGACATCAAAAAATCAAAGGATGAAATCAGTTACAATGAAGGTTATCTGGACGAATCAAAAGAATGAAGTAATTTGTAAGGGTGAGTGTAAGGTAATTCCACCAACTTAGAAAATTATTGAATTTTATGCATTTTCAACAAAGGTTTCCTCTAGGAAATCTTTTATTTCATCTAGTTCTTGAATATCTACAATTTCATGAAGATGTTCTTCTCCTTCATAATCCTGTTCCAATCTAAGAACACAGAATCCGCTTACTTCTGAATGGAAGCCATCTGACTCTAAATTTATTAAATCAAAATCTCCATCTTGTATGGGAGAACATAGTAGATATTCATTATCTTCTATGGAAAATGCATAAACAACTTCTACAGAATATTCACGACCTGATTCATCTGAGAATTCAATAATTTCTTTATCAGATGAGATTTCCGAAAAAGGATCATTGTTATTGTCATTCATGGTTGGAAATCTTGAGGCAGGGAATACTTCTTCTTATTATTACAGTCTTTGCAAGAGGGAACAAGATTGGCTTTGATTGATTGACCACCTCGTATAATGGGAATTAAATGATCCATAGTAAGTTCATTTGGTGGGAAATAATTTCTGCAATAATGGCAGATCCCATTTGCTTTTTTATTCTTCCACCAGGATGTATTTTTTAATTCTTTGGCTTTTCTTCTTTCACGTTGGATGGTTTCTTCTCCAACCATAGGTGCAAATTCTTGCAAGTTATTGTCCAATCCTACTTGCGTAACTCTTCATGAGTCTTCAAATACCAACCGGCAAGATCCATCAAAGATACAATCCCAACAACACGACCTTCATCAATGATAGGAATAGAATGTATCTGGAAGTCTACAAAGATTTTCAATGCTTCCACAAGATTCGCAGAGGACGGTAGACTCATCAATTTCTGGTCTTTTACTAATTGCTCAACTGTAGTTCGAAGCATATCAGCATTAGATTCAGAGAATGTATCTTCATAGGAGACTTTCATGAGATCGTAAGTTGAGATCATATATTTTGGTTTTGCATCTTTCATGACAAGTAATGCGTGCAGTCTGTTCTCTAGCATTAAGCGACTTGCCTTTCCAATCAAATCATCATGATCAATTGTTATTACAGTATTGTTCATAACATCGCTTACTTTGACTTTTAGTAATTGTTCTGTGCGAGAAGATGATTCTGAATTCATATGTGCTCCTAAAATTTGAATATACCTTTTTTCACAAGTTCTAGTTGGATATTCGATTGGATTCGAAATTTAATGTTATCTGCAACTTCCCGAACGAACTTTTCATTTTTGATATCTTTTTTGTTGTATTTTTGAAAGGAAATGGGCGGAAGAAACTTGATCTTCCACTTTGCAGGAATAGGAAGTAGATTCAATGGAATAGGAATTTTTGCACCTAAGGATTTCTCGAACCAATTGATAGTTCCCAGGTTTATATAATTTTCTTCTGCTCCTAGAATACAAACTGGTACAACCGTACAATTTGTCATCATAGCTAGAGCAACAAAGCCTGGATTAAATTCAGTTAGTTGGTACATCTTGATAGAGGGTTTGAAATTGCCATGTTCCGCCTCTGGAAAAATTATCATTAATTTATTTTTCTTGAGATACTTGACTGCCTTCTTGAAATCAGGAGGAAAGAATCCAAGCCTCTTAGATCCTATGCGAAAGAAATCATTCGACTCCCAAAATGCATGCGCCATAGTGCGAGGTAAGCGGCGTAGTGATTTAAAAATTTCGTAATGAAGAACAGCAGCATCCCAACCTAAGATTCCACTGTGATTGGGTATCAGCATAACTCTTCCAGTCTTAGGCACATTTTCCATACCTTCCACTTCCAACATGGTAAAATCACGTAGATATTCCGCATAGATTCTTGGTAAGGCACGAAAAAATATATATTCCGGTGATTTACCGATTAATTCATACCATTTGGGAATGGAGAAGATGTCTTTGATAGAATTACCCTTAGTTCAGATTTCCTTCTTAAGAATTGGAATTTAGATGTTTCTGTAAAGGAAAATTTCTAGGAAAAAACACCAAGCTATGAAAATCTGAATTTGTGTCACTTCCAACCAATCGTTTCCTCTACCTTGACAATCTTAGATCCTTTGCTTTACTTCTTGGATTGATTTTTCACTCAGCAATTGTTTACGCTGAATCGGTTGGCTATGCGATTAAAAGCATAGAGCGTTCTATCTGGTTTGATCATTTTTGTTATTTCATTCATGCATTTCGTATGCCATTATTTTTCTTTCTTTCAGGGTATTTTTCTGAAATGGTATGGAAGAGAAAAGGCTGGAAGGTCTACCTGAATACAAGGTCAACTCGTCTAGTTCTACCCTTTGTTATCGGTGTCTTATTTTTGGCACCTATCCAATATTATATTGTAATGTTGAATAAGGGAGGAAATTTTTCGTTTTTAGACTTCTATCTTCAGAATTGGTTAAGAGGATTTGATGGTCTTTCTCATCTATGGTTTCTTCAATATCTTATTTTGTATTGTATCATTTTAGTTTTTTTCTCATACCTTAAGGAGAGTCTCTTTTTTAAAAAATTACCAAATTGGTTATTGTTTTTGAAGTATTCATTTTTCACAGTATGCTTAACAATACTTACAAATTTATATTTACTCAAAGGAACTAAATACATCCATATTGATCCTTATTTATTTTTCTTTTACATGAGTTTCTTTATTGCAGGAATTTTCTCTTATAAGAACCAAATAGTTTTCTTTGGAAAAACTTTAAGCAAAATGCAACTAATCTGTTTACTTTTTGTCTGTTTCGTATTGTTCTTGTTATTTGAGTCAATTGAAAAATCAGATCCATTGTGGATGAGTCCATTCTGGGGTAGAGAATGGACTCGAAGCTATCATATACTTTTAGCCTCTTTGGTTGCATGGAGTCTAATCTATTTATTTATAGAAATCTTTCGGATCACAGCAAATTGGGAAAATAAAACATCTATCTATATACGAGATAGTAGCCTACCTATTTATCTAATCCACCATCCGATTTCTTTAGCACTTGCTTATATTCTTTTGCCTGTAGAAATATCAGTCTATGCAAAATTTTTCATTCATACAGGCTTAGTTTTTCTATTCAGCTTTTGGATTTATGATACTCTTATTCTCCCATCACCTATGATACGTAAGTTGATGGGAATGAAGTAGTTTAATTCTTTAAATTTAGAATTAATTCTAAGCTACAGCATTAAGGCTAAAGCTACGAAATTTTCCTAACGGCTAATATAGCACTCGAAATAGCAGCTTCCATAGTTCCAGGAACCTCACCCAAATGTTCTCCTGCAAAATGAACCGGTCCAACCGAGGAACTTAATTCCGCTTTGATTCCGTAAGTGGATGGACTATAAATGGAGACAGCACCTGTTCCAAATCCCTCACGGTTTTGGCCAAGACTTAAAAAAGATTTAGCAGATTGGACTCCTAAAGATTTATTCAATAAGCCTTCAGCAATTTCTGAGTTGGAATTTTCCAAAGCAATTGCTCGGCCTTCTGTGATTTGTAAGGTTGCCACCTTGTCAGTATTAGGGAGAATCCAGTCGATGATTCCTTCACCTTTTTCTGGAGAAAGCAATGGTTTATTTAGTTCTACGATCTCTTTATGGATGCGACCGTAACCAATTCTAAGTAGACCATAGATTTTTTCCCTAGGAAGACCAGGTTCAAATTTAATTTCTGATACAGCAGGTGCAGGTAGAGTGCATATCAATTCATTTGCGCGTAGTCGTCTTCCTGATGAAAGAGTAACCAGAACACCATCTTTAGATTGACTAACTGAAACTGCCTTATCAGAAAGAATGATATCTGTGGAATCAAGATTGTTAGCTAATTTAGAAATAATTTGTTGAGTTCCGCCTTCGACTTTATAGAAATTTTGGAAAAGAGATTTCTTGGATTCTATGCTAGATAGCAATGCATAGGAGGAAATGTTTTTGGAAGATTCTCCATAAAATGATTTTACAACAAGATCTAATTCATCTAATTCCATGTCGGAAAAGCCTTGGTAACGAAGGTATCGGAAAAGAGAAATTTTATCAAGCCCTTCGATTTGATTACTGGGTATTTTGGATTGGTACTCAATGAGTTTTTCAAGATTTTCTTTGGATTTTAAACTAAATTTATTTATATCCCAGAGTGATTGACTGCCATTCCAGTTGGGTCTTACTAAAGTTAATCCAAGGTTATTAACCAGTTTCCTTGTCAGACTGTGAAAATCACCTATCCATTCTCCACCTAAATCATAGACACTCTGGTCAGAGGGATTTGTGACCGACATAATTCTTCCACCCAGCCTTGAGCTTGCTTCTACTATAAGTGTTTGTATTCCTTTTTTCTTCAAAAGGTTGGCTGCATATAATCCAGATAATCCGCCTCCTAATACAATCACAGAACTTGATTTGTCAGTTGTTGAATTGGATCTTGATGTCTTAGTTTGTCCGAAAATATTTTTACTAGGCAGAGCTAAGGTTGCAACTGAGACAAGTCCGAGGGTTTTAAGAAATTTTTTGCGATTAACGATCATAATTTTACCTTTTTAATTGAAAAAGACACAGAAATCAAATTTTTTCTTTGCCAACAATGATTTCTGACATAGTGTTGTCTCGAAATGAGAATCTTCCTTCTATTTTTTCTATTACTATTTTCGGGTCTTTTTGCAAACTCACAAGCACCTTTTGAATTAAATTCTAATCTTAAGAAAGAAGTTCTTTCTCCCTATCTATCTGTCCACGAGGACTTAGTAGGAAAATTAAGTGCAAACGATTTACAAGATGATTATTTCACTGAGCTCACTGAAACCAATATGGGCTATTCCGATTCTACATTTTGGGTTCAAGTACCGGTTAAAAATTTAGAATCGTCTCCCAAAAAGTGGTTTCTAGTCTATGAATCCTCTGTTATCGATCATATAGAACTATACAAGAAAGGAATATCTGAGCCCATTTTGGTCTTGGGTGATCAAGAGCCTTTTGGAAATAGGAAAGTTGATTATCGTTATCCTAGTTTTGAATTAGATGAGCCTGCTAATTCAGAAACAATTTATTTTCTAAAAATCCAATCTCAATCAACAATTCCCATTCAACTTTTTGCTTATTCTCAAATTGAATTAATGAATTATATATCTTCTGAACAAATCGTACTTGGTTTGTATTATGGTTGGATGGGAGTTATGATTCTTTATAATCTATTTTTATTTATTTCAACTCGATATAAATCTTATATTTATTATGTTCTTTTCATTGGCTGTTTTGCTTTTTTTCAATTTATTCTCAACGGTTTAGGTTTTCAATTCCTATGGCCAAAATCAATCTATTGGGCTAATACGAGTTTATTGGTATTTATGATTTTGGCTACCCTTACTGGATCAATGTTCGCTGCCAATTTCCTAAAATCCAGACAGACATTTTGGCTGTATCGCATTTATGAAACTGTTTGGGGAATCGGAGCTGTCTTACTTTTACTTTCTTTCGTTCTTTCTTATTCAATAAACGTTAAGCTTGCAACATACTTTGCTGGGCTTGTTGCGCTCTTATTGATTTTCAATGCGATCTATGCATGGAAGATAGAAGTTAAACAAGCAAAGATATTTTCTATTGCCTTTGGAGTTTTTATTCTAGGAGTGCTGCTATACAGTTTGAAATCAACAGGGATATTGCCTGCCAATATCCTAACAAGTTGGACTATCCAAATTGGATCAGCATTGGTTGTATTACTTTTATCCTTGGGTCTAGCTGATAAGATCAACGAACTTTCAAGTGACTTGAAAGTTAGAGTGGATGAGTTAGACGAAATGAATCAAAAGCTAAACCAAAGTGAGAAAAGATTTCGCGAGCTCTTCCATGGAGTGGGTGATATTATATTTGTACTGGATCAAAATTGGAATTTTATTGATATCAATCGTGCTGTAACTAGGCATATGGGCTATAAACAAGAAGAGGTTCGTGGAAAAAATATCTTGGAATTTATCTATAAGAACAAAGATATCAATGATACCTACAATAGAATCTTTGTAATGGAAAAATTAGAAGAGTTAATTGATTCAGGAACTCCAGTCGAATTCCAAGCAGAGTTTCGACAAAAATATGTCATGGAACCCAAAGAACTCTACCTCAAATTACAATTTGTTGAATTAGATGAAACTAAAGAAATTCTGGGAACGGCTTCTGTAATTATAGAAGATGTTCTGAATCGTTATATAGAAGCGGAAAGAATTTCTTTCGGTATAAATAATTATTTACGAAATGCTGAAATCTTCAGTCAAAAACTTACTTCTCATATTTCTAAATTCTCAGATAATGATACATCTTTAGCTATTAGAACTTCCCTCAGAGAAATTATTATTAATGCTATAGAACATGGTAATTTGAATATCACCTTTGATGAAAAGACGAAAGCTATGAATGATGGAAGCTATCTTACCTTCATTCAGCAGAGACAGGATGATCCACGATACAAAGAAAAGACTGTGAAAATAGAATACGTATTGAACTCAAAGAAAGTGGCATTTCGAATCACGGACGAGGGAAATGGTTTTGATCACAGTAAAATGATGAATACTAAAATGGATAAGTTGAATCAGGAAAATATCCAACACGGTCGTGGAATCATGATGACCAAAGATGTGTTCGATATCATAGAATACAACGATAAGGGAAATCAAGTAAGTTTAGTTAAATATTTTAGATGAGCGAAGTCTCGCTTTTCGTCGCCAGGTTGCTACATCTGTCACGCAAAGAGTCGCCGCAAAGCGAGACTTCGCTAAGTGTGTAGAAAAACCAATCCTCTATTTAAGTAACAGGATGCCACTGCGGAGGCAATTACTTCGCAAGGTTTGGGAATTGCAATCTGTTATACAAAGCGAGACTTCGCTAAGTGTGTAGAAAAACCAATCCTCTATTTAAGTAACAGGATGCCACTGCGGAGGCAATTACTTCGCAAGGTTTGGGAATTGCAATCTGTTATACAAAGCGAGACTTCGCTAAGCGTGTAGAAAAACCAATCCTCTATTTAAGTAACAGGATGCCACTGTGGAGGCAATCACTTCGCAAGGTTTGGGAATTGCAATCTGTTATACAAAGCGAGACTTCGCTGAGTGTGTAGAACAATCTGTCCTTAGTCTAAATCCATTTAAAATTTAATGATTTATCTTTAATTAGCGGAACAGGGATCTCATCCTGCATTCCATATATAGTTTCACTAGAATATTGCTCGCCCTTAGGCTCAGTAAACACTAGTATTTTATTGTTCTCAGGATCAATGGTCCAATAGTGGGGAATTTTGGCTTCTGCATAGATCTTTCGCTTGCTTAAGTCTAGACTGAGTGAGGAAATCGCAACTTCAATCACCCATTCAGCAGTTGTCGGATGTGTTTCTTTGTAATCGTTTAAACTACCTGTTACAATACTGATGTCTGGTTCGGGTTCAGAATTGCCTATGGTTATAGGATTTTCTTTACTAATGATTAAGTCTTTTGGAAGAATCTCTCTTAATAAATTCATCAAATAGGACACTATGTAAGTATGCTTAGGCGAGACTGTCATTCTATCTACCAAAACTCCGTCTAGAAGTTCTGTATGACGTGATAAGAGACCGTGGTCTCGCATACGATAGTAATCTTCGATTGAGAATCTTTTTACCATTTCGATTGGTATTGGTAAGACTGCCATATTACAAATTTAAACTCTTGAATCAATATTGTCAAACAGAAAGCATTTCATTCTACTACCAAGGGAATGATTCTCCCTTGGTAGTAGTTTGTTTGCAATGATTCTTATGCGGCCTTTTTATCCTTCTTAATTCCGGTATAATCGAATCGAACTTGTTGTGCAGAAATTTTAACTTTAGATCTAAATGTTCCATCAGAACTCTTCCAACGATCTTGCTTAAGAAGACCAATTACTGTCACCTTACTTCCTTTCTTTAGATACTCTCCGCAATTCTCAGCCATCTTTTCCCAAGTATCAACATCAAAGTAGGAAACATCAGCATCTTCATTATCATCTTGTTTGAAAGAATGATTGACTGCTATAGTGAAAGTTGTAAGACTTTTGCCACCGGATGTTTTTTTAGATTCTGGATCAGATGTTAAATTCCCATCTGCAAATACATAAGCTAAATTTTGATTTCTCATTTTAATTCTCCTCTTGTTTAATAAGGATTTTCTGCTAATCATAGAGACAAGCAGAGCTAGATTAAAAAAATCTATTTTCTCTAAAAAAATCAAAACGCAGATCTAAGCTAAGGTCGATATCTATATTGTAATCTTATGTTAAATGTAGACTATTCAAGAAGACTAAAAACTACCGGCGTCCATGCCTACCATGATAAACCCATGGTTACGAAATCTCCTAAGGGAAAATCAGGTTTTCCTTTATTCATAGGGGCGATTTTACTTTTTACAGGTGGGATGGTTGTGGGATTGAACCTAAACCAATCCGAACAAAAGTTCCAAAACAACCAATCTGAATTATCTCTGAATAATGTTTCCAGCGAAAAACTAGCAGTAGAAAACCAAGAGAAAGTTTCAGATAAGGCTGCAAAAGTCGAAGAATCCAATTCTCATCTCGATAGCAATGATCGAAACTCTGCAAATAATGACTCCTCAAATAAACAAATAGCAAGTTCTGCGAGCCCAGCTTTTTACCCTAAGAACTTAAAATTCCCACCAAAAATGGATCAAATCAATTATATAATAGAAATTGGCGGATATGAACCAGCTGAATCCTCTAGAATAGGGAAGATGATTTCTTCAGATATGCCTGAGTTACAGGGCAAACTATTTCGCACGAGCACAGGAAAGTTATTCGCTGGCTACTTTTACAGCCAAGAAGAAGCAAAGGAGAGCCTAGAACATCTACGCGCTTTCGAAAAAGATGATTTCACGGATGCTTCCATTAAAACTGTAAGGTTTTAAAAAAAAACTACGAATAAATTCAAAAATTCTAGTTTTATCTAAAAACTTACTTGACATCCTAGACAAGTCGTACAATATATTAGAAGAGTTTTAACGGAAAAGTTATCATACTTAATTGGCTGCCAAGAAAAAAACAAAATCACCCACTACTTTTAAGGTAGGAGACTACGTAGTTTACCCTATCCATGGAGTAGGCGAAGTCACTGAGGTTACTAAAAAGAACATCCTTGGGAAGAAGAAGGATTGCTATACCATGGAGATCCATGGGACTAAGATGAAAGTCATGATCCCCGTCGAGAACGCGGATATTGTAGGAATCCGATCCATCATAGATAAAAAAGACGTAAAGAAAGTCCTAAATCTTTTGAAAAAAGATGAGGTCGACACCGAGGAAGATTGGAAATTACGCTACCAAAACAATTTGAACAAGATTAAATCAGGTTCTATTTATGAAGTAGCGGATGTATGTAGGAATTTATTCAAACGAGCTTATGGAAAAGAACTCTCTATCATGGAAAGAAAGCTCTATGAAAATGCTTACAACCTAGTGAAGATGGAAATTTCACTTAGTAAAGGTGTTCCTCACGAAGAAGCAGGAAACATTGTATCAGATGTATTGGCAAGCTCTCTGGGGGACTTAGTCCCGATTCATAAACCAGAAGAAGAAGTAGAAATTTAAAAACCGTTATCACTCAAATAAATTTTGAGGATACTTCAATGAAACATTTAGGATCTGTCCTAGCTTCCATCTTAGCTGGACTCGTGACTTCTTATCTTATCTTTCTAGAAACTAATGAACTAATATTAACTTCTATCGCAGGGGGCTTGGTTTTCCTTGTCCTAATCGCAATGTTCTACGGGGAAAAGAAACTTTTTCCTGAGTGGAAGGGTGATCTTATCTTCTGTATCGGAGTAGGAGCTCTACTTGGTATAGGAACCGCTTTTTTAATCATCAAACTTTTCTTTGATGGTTCTGGTAGATCAATCTCATATCTTATAACCTTATTCCTAGGTTTCATCGGAATCAAAGCAGGACTTGCTTTTTACAAACACCCAGGTCTCAGTATATTCGGCGGTGGAGCTGGAACAGGCGAATTGAGTTTCGGAGTTGGTTCCAAGGACGAAGTTCGTGATAAGATTCTAGATACCTCTGTTGTAATCGATGGTAGAATCTTGGACATTGCTGACACTCACTTCATTGATGGTCCACTCATTCTTCCAAACTTTGTACTTCGTGAAATCCAATTGATCTCCGACTCTTCTGATCCTATCAAAAGAGCCCGTGGAAGAAGAGGTCTTGAGATGCTGAATAAGCTGCAAAGAAAAGGTTCTATAGAAGTTAAAATCACTTACTCTGACTACTCTGATACTAGAGAAGTCGATGCTAAGCTAATCAAACTTGCCATTGATACCGGTGGAAAGATTGTAACAAATGATTTTAACTTAAATAAAGTTGCTGAATTGCAAGGTGTAAAAGTTCTTAATTTGAACAATCTTGCCAATGCACTTAAACCTGTTGTTCTCCCAGGTGAAGAATTGAATATTTCTGTTATCAAAGAAGGTAAGGATGAGAACCAAGGAATTGGTTACCTAGAAGATGGAACTATGGTCGTTATCGAAAATGGTGGTCATCTTGTAGGCAAAGAAGTAAAGGTCGTAGTAACTTCCATTATCCAGACGAATGCTGGAAAAATGATCTTTACGAAAGTCAATAGATAATTAATCATTAAAGGATGAAACCTCTCATCCTAATTGTAGATGATACACCCAGAAACCTCCAACTTCTGGGTGGAATTTTATCTGAACAGGGTTACGAAATTTCCTTTGCCCAATCCGGTGCCTCAGCTCTCAATATTCTCCAAAATATTTCTCCTGATCTTATACTTTTAGATGTAATGATGCCTGAAATGGATGGCTATGAACTTTGTGAAAAAATTTTAAAAGATAAAAGAAACGAAGCTATTCCCGTTCTTTTTCTGACTGCAAAGGTGGAATCAGAAGATGTTCTACGAGGTTTTGATGCAGGTGGGGTTGATTATATTACTAAGCCTTTTCAAGCTAAAGAACTTTTGGCGAGAATTCATACTCAAATCGAATTAAAAAAATCTAAGGATATTCTCAGAAATTTCCATGATCGAGTATCAGACGAACTCGAAAAAGCAAGAGCTATCCAAGAGTCTATCATTAAGGTGGATAATATTGATAATTCAAAATTCAAGATACACAATTATTATAAACCAGCTGATGAGATTGGAGGAGATTTTATTTTCACTCATTGGAGCGAATCTGGGAAAAGACTCGATTTATTTTTCGGAGATGTTTCAGGCCACGGAATCGGATCTGCTATGGTAGGCGCAATGTCAGTTCTTGCCTTTAAAAATGCTGTGAATAAATATGAAAGCCCTGCTGAATCTTTGCATTTCATTAATGAATCCTTAATGCCATTGATAAAAGATTTTCACATAAGTTGTGTGTATTTTTCTTTCTTTCCAACAGAAAAGAAAATTTTCTACTCTTATGGCGGTCATCCATCTATCTATATAGTGAAGGGAAATGAATTGATAGAATTAGCAGGCGTTGGTTCCTTGTTGCTCTTCCCTCAGATAAAGAGTTTCACAAATTACGAAGCTATACAGGAAGATATTGATGGGGTATTGATGTTCTCAGATGGTATGTACGAGTTTTATGACGAGAATAAAAGATTAGTAGACCAAGATTCATTTTTAAAAATTGTAACTGATTTATTGCCGGTAAAAGACGGAAGTAATTTTCTTAATAGTATAGCAGAGAATACATTAGAAAGCTCTAATCAAAAAATTCAAGACGATATGAGTATGCTCTTTTTGGAGATATTATGAAATTAAAAGACTGGATTGTTGTAATATTTTGTTCCCTTTGGGTCGCACTTTTTTCCAATTATGCATTTGCCCCCACTTCCCAATCTTATTTAGTTTGGTTCGCTCCCTGGGGATTGTTCTATCTGGAAAGACGATACAGGGCAGAGTATAAGAAATTATTTTGGATTGGTTGCCTTCTTGCAATAGTATTCTATTCTGTATCCTTTCAATGGATACTGCATATGACAGTCACCTTCGGAGGCTTTCCTTTATTCCTTGCGCTTCCTATCTTTTTTCTTTCTGCAGTATTCTTAAATCTTTGGTTTCCTTTTTTCTTGGTAGGATTTTCCTTTCTAGTGACTAAACTTCGTAGAGAGTTCGCTTTTATTGCTGGCTTTGTGGCTCTGTTAGGTGAATTTGCAACTCCGCAGATTTTTCCTTGGTATTGGGGTAGCATAGTCGCTGGAAATATTTTCCTTGCTCAGACCGCTGAATACATGTCCATCTATGGTTTAACATTTTTCTTATTCATTGGATCATATTTAAGCTTTACTTTAATTGGAAGGGATATTTTTAATTTCCTACTTTCTCTTCCCAAAATGCCTAAGATTCATTGGTCAAGAATCTCTTCTTTGAAATTTTTTGGAAGAGAGCTATTGGTAATTTCTCTTTTTTGGATTGTTGGATTTTCATTGTATTGGAAATGGAACCAAGTAAAACCAACAGATTGGGTAGATACTCTTGTGATCCAACCCAATGCTCCCTTAGAATTCAGGGATGGAAGATCTGTCGCTGAGACTATGTTAGATCTTATGACTCGCATTGAGCAATTGACTTTAGAAGGAGCCGCATCGAGCTCTGATCCTGTGGATTTAGTGGTTCTTCCTGAGTCGGGGGTTCCTTTCTTTTCTGCTCACAAACATTCTGCCACCATTTCACCTCCTTTATATTGGGAAAGATTCGATGCTTTAATGAAAATTATATCGAACAGATTGAACGCAAATGTTTTCTTCAATGAACTAGATGCTTCCTATGTTGATGAGAAAGTTCGGACAAGAAAGAATCTTCGCTATTATAATAGCTCAACAGTTTATGATCCTAATGGAGATAGAATCAGCTCTTATCAAAAAGTGTATCTTCTCGCATTTGGTGAGTATATGCCCTTTGAATTTTTATACGATTTGAGTCCACAAACAGGTCGGTTTGAACCTGGCAAAAATCTAGACTTCCTTCCCATATATTCTAAGTCATCGGAAGCAGATGTAAAGGCTGAAGCAAATGAAGGAATCCAAAATAATGATTTCAAGCATCTTAGTTTTGAGCAGACTGCAAATGTAAAGATAGAAGAAGTATTGGAAAAATACAAAACTTTTAGGCAAACAACTGTCGAACGTGCAAGGTTTCTCCCATTGATTTGCTATGAGGTAATCATTCCAGAGTTTGTTCGAACTTTTAAGCAATCTGGAAATCCTGATTTTATTGTAAATGTAACGAATGATAAATGGTATGGAATTTCAGCTGAGACCTACCAACACGGTGATCTGGGAAGAATTCGTTCTATTGAATGGAGAAAATGGATGGTTCGTTCTACCAATTCAGGCTCTTCTTTTTTTGTGGATCACCTAGGCCGAGTTGTTGATAATGAGTTTACAGGTCAGGAATCATCAGAATTCATCCGAAAGAAAGTGGGTGTTATTAAATCAGAGCATACTTTTTATGTTCGTTACGGGAATAGTCTGGTCTGGTCTTTGTTAATGATTCTTGCTTCCTATTTTTCTTGGATTTACTGGAGAACAAAGAGGGCTTAGTTGAAGAAGTTTTTTCAATTTATAGGTGGGTTAAAACTTAGAGTTTTTGCAGCATTTTATATTGCCTTAGTCTTCCACACTTTATTTGTTTTCTATGTTGTGAACTCAGGTCGGATCTGGGAATATCCAGTTATTTGTGGTCCACCTAGTATCTATGCGCAAGCCTTGGAAGAAGAGAAAACTCTTAGTTTTACCTTTGGTAAAAAGTTAGGTGAAGATGGTTCTTCTGATGAAGAAGGCTCTGACGATGAAAACCAAGAAGGTGATGGGGATTCCCAATTTGATAGAGGCAAATACAAGGGTGGTGAGTGGGAAGATCTAGTCGATAGACTAGATGATGCTAAAAATGTTAAAAGTACCTTTAAGAATACTTTTGATAACATAGTCAAAGATGGCTCAGTCCCTGATTCCTATATCAATCGTAAGAGAGATTACGAAGACATTATGGTCAAAGAAGTCTATCCAACACTCTACAAAATTGATAGACCTTTCGCTGAAGAAGTTCGTAAGGCTCCCGAAGATTTAGAAAATTACAAAGAACGAAACAAAATCATAGATTTATACCGCAATAAATCAGTAGAAGAAGATATACTCCAAGTTGAGATAGAAGCAGAAGACCAGAAAAATACAAGATCTCCTTTAACAATGAATAGAGATGAACGGATGAGATATCTAGATCGCAATCTCAAGAAAAAAAAGGAAGTTCAACTCAAAGACTTTACTTCCCGGTTTCTCAATTACAATCCTGATGATGGAGATCTTCCTCTTTTTCTCAGAGACCTATACTACCAAAATCTGCAAAGACTAGCTTATCCATTTAGTTCAGATAACACATATTTTACGATAGATTACTTTCAGGAGAATTTAAATAAAGAAGATTTTCTAAAGAACAGTCTCGCTATGTATTCTGAATTTCAGAATAATAAACTAGGCACTGAAATTTTATTTACCTTAGAGAATATCTATGAAATCCAGGGAAGGGCAGTGAGCATGTATTTTCAAAATCGTGATCTGCTAGCTAGAATGGATGATAAAGATAAGGATGAATTACGAGTCGAAGTTATTCGGAGAGTTCTGGAACGTTATAAGAAGATCTTCCAAGAAAAGAATATAAAGTCAATTGAAGATGTGAACAAGCTCTATACAAAGAAACGATTAGACATCATGGATACCTTAATTAAGAACACTCCAGATAATTACCGTAAGGCGGATGGACTGTTTGAAAAAGCACGGATTCATTGGGAATATTCCATGACTCTTCCCTTAGAAGAAAGAATCCAAGAGCAGAACAAAGCCTTAGAAATTTGGAATGGAATTTCAGCAGTTCATAAAACCAATGGTGACTTCTTAAATGAAAAAGCACTCACAGATTTAAAAGAAACACTGAAAGCAAGCTCTAGATCTTCGAATGGCATTTTAGATGCAAGCACTCAGATACAAGTTTCTAGTATTTTAAGAAATCGTCTAAGTGAAATACTGAGTGCAAAATCGGAAAGAGAAAGCAGGCTTCTTTGGAAGAAATCAAAAGTGAAATAGCACTTTACTTTCGTTTGGCTTTAGCTTCGATTCAAACTAGAATTGAATACCGCTGGAATTTTATTATTTTTATCTTCACTCTATTGTTTTTGTATTCAGCACAAATTCTCACAGTTAGTGTAATCGTAAATCGTTTCCAAACTATAGGCGGATGGAATCTTGGCGAGATTGTTTTCCTTTATAGTATTTTGATTCTGATTGGTGGATTTGTTTCTAGTTTTTTCACTGGGGTCTTAGAATTCGGATCTCTTGTTCGTTTGGGAAATTTTGATCGCTATTTGATTCGCCCACTTTCCCCCCTAGGTCAAGTTATGTCCATGGGATTCGATGTCTCGGGGATTGCTCACTTAACTCTCGCTACAGTAACTTTTATTTATGCAAATAGTTTAGTGAATATCCACTGGGGATTTGGAAATATTTTCTTTCTGATACTTACGATAGTAGCTGGAGTTTTAATAATGGGCGGAATTCGTTTGATCATTGCCAGTGTAGCTTTTTTTGCTATCAATAACCAATCCTTAGTTCATCTATTTGTATTCTCAGCTAGAGAATTCCTTCTTTATCCTGTTAGCATCTATTCGCAGGGTGTAAAGTTCTCGCTCACTTTTTTATTTCCTATTGCTTTTGTAAATTTTTACCCAGCATCTTATTTCTTAGATAAAGATACTGGATTTAGTCCTTGGCTTGCAACTATGGGATTTCCAGTTGGACTGGTAATTTTTGGAATGGGTTACGGGTTGTGGAGGCGCGGAATCAGATACTACGAATCCGCAGGTGGGGCTTAGATTTTTAGATTTTCTATACCATTGTCATTGAATTCTGCAGCATACTTTTCTACGAAGGGAGTCTCTTTTTCAATTCTTTCTTCTATCGCCATCTCAGAAATTGCTGTCTCACCATAATGACGGTTGAAATCTCTGTGAGCGAGCCTATGAATCAATTCTTCCCAGAAAGTTTCTTCTTCGTAGTATTCTAATAATTCTGCAATTCCGCTCGTCTCTTCGAAATCTCGTGTCAATGCCAAAGCATCCGAATTCGTATCATGGGATACTAACTGCCCAAGCCCAGCTTCCTCAGCATGGCTGTAAATCCATTGGGCAACCTCACTCAATCGATTTTCCCCAGGATCAGAATTATCTAAATCATTAAAACCTACAACCCAATCCCCTATAAAAACTAGTTTTAGTAAGGCTTCATACTGTTCGATAGAAAGCTCGATGTTCATCAAATCTTATATAACTTTAGAATCGACCCTAGAGGCAACGGATTTTTTAGACAAGAGATCAATGTTTTCACAGAAAAGCCGATTTAAGTAATAGGAGTCAGCATGAAAAATTCTAGGCCATTTCTTTTAGTCATTCTATTTTTATTTTTAGGGAATGGATTGAACGCTCAGTCTGATAAGGAATCAAATCAGGGTAAAATTTTTCAATGGAAGCTAGTCCAAGATGATGTTCTTGAATTAAATGAATTCCACTCCGTAGTTTTTCGAATTGCGAACCGTGAAGTAAAAAGACAGGATCGAAATCGTATCGCCTTAAAGGTGGAAGACTGTAGCGAAAAATCATGCCGATTGAATGGCTTCTTTGATACCTATGTTCGGTATGGCAATACAGAAGGACCCTTTCGTAAAGATAAGAATTTTCAATCTAAATTTTTCATCCAGAAAAATGGTATCTACCAAGTTCCTGATGAGTACATAATGCCCAACTTGAGGTCAGTTCCTGGCTTTTCAGAAGAACCTGTTCAAGCTGGTGATTCCTGGTCTATGGCTGCAGAGGAATCTTTTAATTTCCCAGGTGGAAGAATTAAGATACCAGTTAACGCAGAATATATGCTACATGGAAAGAGAGACTGGAAATGGAATGAATTCTCAGGATCTGCGGACAAAATAACTTATTCTTATTCTATTGTTCACCAATCCAATACAATCAAAGAAGGACTTCCTGTTAAGATCTATGGTTTTGCTAGGGGAACAGTATACTTCAATCTAGAAAAGGGGCTGCCTGAATACAAAGAGAATCGTCTATCTTATACCTTTGTCTATCCTGGTGGAATTGTCCAAGAAGCAAATTTTTTAATCAATGGAGTCTATCAATCTCGTAAAACCTTATCAGAGCAGGCTAAAGAGAATTTTAGAAATCAAATCGAAGCAGAACTTGGAATACCCAGAGACGAATTGGGTAAGTCTCCGCTGAATGTGAGAAGAACTGAGGAAGGAATTTCTATTTCTATGGATTCTATACTTTTTAGTCTGGATGATTCAGACCTAAGTAAGGATGCCATGGATCAGGTTGCAAAAATTGCTCAGGTTCTCAAGAAATACCCAACTAGGGAAATTAGAATCTCTGGTCATACGGATAGCACAGGAGGAAAGGATTACAATCAGAAACTTTCCGAGGATAGGGCAAAATCTGTATTAGGTGCTTTTGTTGATAAATTTGGTCTGGATGCGAACCGATTGTCCTACCAAGGTTTTGCAGATAGAAAACCAATTACTTCCAATAAAACTGAGGAAGAGCGAAAGAAAAATCGTAGAGTGGATATAACCTTAGTTGTAGAATAATCCAAAGTAAGACTTGAAGGAATCTCATTTTTATTGATTTACGAATGCGATTCCTTTACAAAAGTGGTAATATCACACTAGAAATACCCTCGACATTCTCCTCGGTAACCTTTCGACAGGACACTCCATGAACAAAACCACATCTTTTCTTGACCTAGGTCTATCTCAATCCTCATTAAATGCTATTGAGAAATTAGGCTTCACTGAACCATCGCCCATCCAAACTTCTGCTATCCCTAAATTACTAAAAGGTCATGATTTAATTGGCCAAGCACAAACTGGAACTGGAAAAACTGCTGCCTTTGGCATCCCGATCTTAGAATCATTAACTAGTCATAATAATTATATATCTGCCTTAGTACTTTGCCCAACCAGGGAACTCGCTCTTCAAGTTTCTAAAGAATTACAGAAACTAGTAGGCGATAGACATTTTATTCGAATCCTTGCTGTGTTTGGTGGAGATTCCATCCAAAAGCAAATCAAATCATTACGTGAAGGCGTTGACATCGTTGTTGGTACACCTGGTCGAATTAAAGATTTGATGAGTCGTAAGATTTTGGTATTAGACAAAGTTAAAATGGCCGTTATGGATGAGGCAGACGAAATGTTGAATATGGGATTTCGTGATGATATGGAAGAAATCCTTTCTACCATTCCTGAAACTAGACAGACTGTACTTTTTTCAGCAACCATGCCTCCTGCTATTCTTGATATTGCAAAAAGGTATTTGAAGAAACCACTTCACTCTAAAGTAACTGGAGATGTTGTTACCAATGCTTCCATCGAACAGTCGTATTATGAAGTTTCGACACATGATAAACCACGATTGATTTCTTGTTTGGTAAGACAGTTTGGTATGAAGTCGGTTATTGTTTTCACTAATACGAAAAAAGCTGCGGATGAAACCGTACAAACTTTACGAAGAGCTGGATTAAAATCAGACGCAATTCACGGTGATCTAGGTCAATCGCAAAGAAATCAGGTTCTAAACTCATTTAGATCTGGATCGTTAGGCGTTTTAGTTGCAACAGATGTTGCAGCTAGAGGAATTGATGTAAGCAATGTAGACGCTGTATTCAATTATGATATTCCAATGGATAGAGAAGGCTATGTTCATAGAATCGGTAGAACTGGACGTGCAGGTAAAACTGGGAAAGCGATCAGTCTTGTTTCTTCTTCCGGCGATCTTAGAAAAATTCGTGGGATAGAAAGTTTTTCCAAAGTAACAATGATTAAGAAAAGCCCTCCGACTTCCAAAGAAATACGCGCTTCTTATGTTACACAAATGACTCTTCTTGCCGAACAAGTTGGCACACAGGAAGAATACAAACACCACAGCAAACTTGCTGAGGAAATTATTGATTCAGGTGTTGATTATAAAAAGATTTTAGCATATTACTTAAAAGAAAATTGTCCTTTAGATGTTGTTGATCCTGCACATGTTGTCCGCGAATCAAAATCCTCAGGCCGAGGTGGAAACGATAGAGGCAGAAGCAGTGGTGTTGGATACCAGGGTGGGGGAGCTAGGAAGAAAACTTTTAGAAAAAGTACGGGTTCCAAGGGTAATTTTAAAAAATCTAGAACTTAGTTTTCTCAAGATTTTCGTCTTATACTCATAATATGATTCGGAAATATGGCAAATAGTTTTAAGAACGATTCTACATTTCTTCTACGAATGCTCGAAATCATTCCGAAAGCACAGCATTTGTTTTTGGAAGTCGATGACGATAAAATTGCATTTGAATATATCTTAAATGA